>Ga0075011_10001547_pt1 | contig 12395 bp, 10 predicted proteins | sample TARM_MetaG_T_14_FD_72354 | JGI IMG/M metagenome (GOLD analysis project Ga0075011, IMG submission 72354) | Freshwater microbial communities from Pennsylvania, USA, analyzing microbe dynamics in response to fracking - TARM_MetaG_T_14 | ecosystem: Environmental > Aquatic > Freshwater > River...
GGGGGCGAGGGCGGGCTGGGCCTGCTGGCGGCATGCAGCCTCGTGGCCGTGGCGCTGGCACCCTTTGCGGGCGGGGCGGCGCTGCGCGCGGGCCGCGAATAGCTTTAGCACCCCCAAGCGCAAGTAGGTTGCCGTTCGCGCCAAGGGGCCTTAACGCAAGCGTCATGACGGTTCCCGCGATCACGCCCGACAGCCTTTCCCTCATCGGCAATACCCCGCTCGTGCGCCTCAAGGGGCCCAGCGAGGCGGCGGGTGCCGATATCTTCGGCAAGTGCGAATTTGCCAATCCCGGTGCCTCGGTCAAGGACCGCGCGGCGCTGTGGATCGTGCGCGATGCCGAGGAACGCGGCGCGCTTCAGCCGGGCGGGACCATCGTCGAAGGAACCGCCGGGAATACCGGGATCGGGCTGGCGCTGGTCGCCAATGCGCTGGGCTACAAGAGCGTGATCGTCATGCCCGAGACCCAGTCGCGCGAGAAGATGGACACGCTGCGCGCGCTGCGCGCCGAACTCGTGCTCGTGCCGGCCGCGCCGTTTTCGAACCCCAACCACTTCGTCCATACCTCGCGCCGGATTGCCGAGGAAACGCCCGGTGCGGTCTGGGCCAACCAGTTCGACAATATCGCCAACCGCCGCGCCCATATCGAGAGCACGGCCCCCGAAATCTGGGCCCAGATGGAAGGCCGGATCGACGGCTTCATCTGCGCGGCGGGCACCGGCGGCACGATTGCGGGCACGGGCATGGGCCTCAAGGCCTTTGACGAGAACATCACCGTGGGCCTTGTCGATCCGCATGGCGCGGCGCTCTACAATTATTACGCCCATGGCGAACTCAAGGCCGAGGGGTCCTCGGTCGCCGAAGGCATCGGGCAGGGCCGGATCACCGCCAACCTCGAAGGCGCGCCGATCGACATGCCGTTCCGCATCTCCGATCAGGAAGGCCTCTACTGGGTCGAGCGCCTGCTTGCCGAGGAAGGCCTGTGCCTGGGCCTGTCGAGCGGGATCAACGTGGCAGGCGCGGTGGCGCTGGCCAAGGCGCTCGGGCCGGGATCGCGGGTCGCCACGATCCTGTGCGACACGGGCTTCCGCTATCTCTCCTCGCTCTACAATCCGGCCTGGCTCAAGGCCAAGGGGCTCCCGGTGTTCCCCTGGCTTGAGCAATAAGCGCAATCGACTATAGTCGCGCGATGGCGCTTCTGGGTTTTCAACGTGATCGCAATCGTGGTGGCAAGGGCCCTGCGCTGCGCGGGCAGGGGGTAACCCCGGTGGAGCCCGTGCACCATGTGCGCCCTTCCTCGCGCGAGATGCGCGCCCAGGCGGTCCACCGCCTTCAGGTTGGCCTGTTCGGGCTGGGCGCCATCCTCCTGCTGATCAGCCTTGCCAACGTGATCATGGAGCGCGCCGAGCTGATCTCGCGCGCCGCCGCGCTCGACCCCACGGCTGAAGCCAGCGCTACCACGGAAACCGCCAACGATCCGCTGGTCGACATGGGGGTCGCGCCCGAACTGCCGGTCGGTGGCGGTTCGGCCCAGCAGCAGCAGCCGTCGCAGCAGCAGCAACCTTCCCAGCAGCAATAAAGGGCCTGCGTCCGCGCGCCTGTCGTCACCGGTTGGATGCCGTCACCGGTTGGAGCCGGGGCGGCCTGTCTTCATGCGACCATTGCTGTGCCAGATTGGCACAGTAGCGATTCTTATCGCGAATCATCCCGGCAGGGCCGACCGGCGCGGGAATGGGGCAGTGGTGAAACGGGGTGGTTCGGGCCATTTGCGGGAAAATACGGGATCAACCGGATCGGATGCGTCTCTGATTCGGGAAATGGCGGAAAACTGCGGGTTTCAGGCTGGAACAATGTATGAACGGTGCTAGGGACAGGGTCTGCGAAATATGAAAAATGGCAAAAGAATCAGGTTATGACCGCATCTTCCCGCAATTTCCCCTTTCCGCCCCGGTACTCCCGCGATAGATTGTTCGCATAGGGACAAGCTTGTCATGTCGCATCCGCGGGGGATGGCACGGTTGGTGTGTGCGCCAATCGCGACGGGAAGCTGTTGTCCGGCGGGCAAGGTGGTGACGGGACGTGGCGGGAGCACCGTCAAACTACTGGGGGCAGGGCTTTTCGCCGCGAGGCGAGAAGAACCGTTTCGTTCTGCCTGCCGATTTCCGCGCCACCGTGAAGGATGCCTCGCAGGGACAGCGCCTGCTCTGCCTTGATCGCCACCACAAGTTCCCCTGCCTCACCGGCTTCGGGCTCTCCCGCGTCGAAACCTTTCCCGCCCGCATCGCCCGCGAAGAGGAAATGGCCTTCAAGCGTGGCGAGGATTTCGACCCCGATACCCGTGCCGCCCAGCTCTATGGTTTCCTGCGTGCCAGTTTTGACGAATCCGGACGTTTCATCCTCCCCGACCATCTGGCCGAGCAGGCGCACGTGAGCGACGCCCTCTATTTCCACGGCGGCGGTGAATTCTTCACGATCTGGTCGCCTGAAGTCCTGTTCGAAATGGACAGCGGCTGGGACAGCGCCAAGGCGACCTGCCGCGCGCTGCTGGCCGAAGCAGCCCAGAAGGGGAAGCGCAAGTGACCGCCGCTGACACGTCAGCCCCGCACATTCCCGTCCTCCTCGACGAGGTGATGGAGGCGCTCGCGCCTGGGCCCGGCGACGTGATCGTCGATGGCACCTTTGGTGCGGGCGGCTATACCCGGCGCATCCTGTCGACCGGCGCGCGCGTCCATGCCTTCGATCGCGATCCCGACGCGATTGCCGCGGGCCGCCTCTGGCCCGAGACGCAAAAGAGCGATCTGGGGAGCGACCCGGTGCTGGTGCTTCATCCGCGCCGGTTCTCCGAAATGGCGGCGGCGATGGCGCAGGCGGGCGTCGACAAGGTGCAGGGCGTGGTGCTCGATATCGGGGTCAGCTCGATGCAACTCGACCAGCGCGAGCGCGGCTTTGCCTTTTCCAGCGACGGCCCGCTCGACATGCGGATGTCGCAGGACGGCATGAGCGCGGCCGATTTCCTCAACGAGGCCGACGAGGCCGAAATCGCCGACGTGCTCTATCTCTATGGCGAGGAGCGCCAGTCGCGCCGGATCGCGCGGGCCATCGTGGCGGCCCGTCCGCTGACCACCACCGGCCAGTTTGCCGCTGTCGTGCGCAAGGCGCTCGGCTATCGGCCCGGCGCGCCCAAGGACCCGGCGACGCGTTCGTTCCAGGCCGTGCGCATCCATGTGAACGGCGAGCTGGACGAATTGCGCACCGCGCTTGAAGCCGCCGAAGGCCTGCTGGCACCGGGCGGGCGCCTCGTCGTGGTCAGCTTCCACAGTCTGGAAGACCGCATCGTCAAGCAGTTCCTGCGCGAGGCAGCGGGCGCGACGCCTGCCGGTTCGCGCCACCTTCCGCCACAGGCTGCGGCCTTTGCGGCAGTTTTCGACAAGCCTTCGGGGGCGATCCGTCCGGGGGCAGAGGAGGAGGCCCGCAACCCGCGTGCCCGCTCCGCCACCTTGCGCTGGGCGCGGCGAAGTGCCGCCCCCGCGCGCGCGCCTGCCGGGAGAGTGTCGGCATGATCCTGTCTGCCCAACGCCTGCGTTCGATCGGTTGGCTTGCCCTGCTCGCGGTATGCGGGGCGGCGGTCATGGTGCTTTCGTTCCGGGTCAATGCCTTGCGCAGCCAGGTTCACCGCGCCGAGGGTCAGATCGTCGCGCTCAAGCAGCAGAAGATGTATCTTGAGACCGAGTTCGAGACGCGCGCCAACCAGCAGCAGCTCAAGGCCTGGAACGACCTCGAATTCGGCTATGTCGCGCCCACGGCGGGCCAGTATCTCGAAAACGAGCGCCAGTTGGCCGCACTCAGCAAGCCTGCCGATCCCGGTGCCCCGGCGCCGATCCGGGTGGCGAGCGTGGATGACACGGTGATCGCTCCGGCGGCTTTTCCCGAACTGGCTGGCCCGGAACTGTCTGGCAGCACGCAGGCCAAGGGGCTGGCCCGGGCCGAAAACGGCGCTGTGCGCAAGCTGGCCGAAACCCACGAGGCCGAGCCGGTCTCGCATGGCGCGGATGCCAGGGATGCAGACCTCGGGCCGGGCCGCCCGCGCGCGCTCGACCATGCGCAGGAAACGGCGACCCTTGCCGAAAAGCTGGGCACGATTCGACCCGCAGCAGCGCGCAAGGATGAGGCGCACAAGGATCAGGCCCACAAGGATCAGGCCCACAAGGATCAGGCCCACAAGGATCAGGCGCACGCGTCTGAAAAGACCGCTGCGAAAAAGGTGCATCCGGCCCCCCGCGACGAACGGGGCGAAAAGCGCGCCCATCCGGCCCCGGCCCATGCGGCAACGGTGGAGAAGGCCCACCCCAAGCCTTCCCGCGAATCCGCCCGTCCGACTAAGGACGAAAAGAAGGACGCCCGCTCGGGCGGCGAGCACAAGTCGGCCCGCAAGGCAGGAGTGAAAACGAACCGGTGAACCAGCTGAGCGCCTCGGCTGTCATTGCCTCTGGCCGTGGCCAGTTGGCCACCGTGCGCCAGCGTTCGCTGGTGACGGCCAAGAAGCGCGTGCTGCTGGTGGCCGTGGGGTTCGTGTTCCTGACGCTGACCGCGCTGGTGCGCATCGCCCAGCTCGGGCTGTTCGAGCAGGCGCCTGATCGCGGCTCGCTGGCCGATGCGCTGCTGCCCCCGCGCGGCGAGATCACCGACCGCAATGGCGTGGCGCTGGCCCGCGCGTTCCCGTCCTATTCGCTGTGGTTCAATCCCAAGGCGCTGGGCGCGGCGGGCTCGCCGCTGGTCAAGACGCCCGAGGAAGTGGCCCATGCGCTCGTCCAGATTTTCCCCGACGCTGATTACAAGGATCTGGTCGCGCGGTTGAAGTCGGGCCGGGGCAGCTACTTGCGCAAGCGCGTCCTGCCCGAGGAAGCCAACCGCGTCTTCGCGCTGGGCGAGCCCGCGCTCGAATTTCCGCGCGAGAACCAGCGCTATTATCCGCAAGGCTCGCTCGCGGCCAATGTGCTGGGCTATGTCGACGAAGAGGGCAAGGGCCATGTCGGCATGGAGCAGGTGCTCGAACCGCGCCTGCTCGACCCGGCGCGGCGCGGCGAACCTGTGGAACTCTCGATCGACGCGCGCGCGCAAGGGGCGCTCGAAGACGAACTGGCGCGCGGCATGGCCGAGACCGAGGCCAAGGGCGCGGCGGGGATCGTGCTCGATGTCGATTCGGGCGAGGTCATCGCCATGGCTTCGCTCCCGTCCTTCAATCCCAACCGTTCCGACCGCGCATTCAACGATCTGGTGTTCAACCGCGTGTCGAACCAGGTCTACGAGCTGGGCTCGGCCTTCAAGCCGATCACCATTGCCTCGGCCATCGACGCGGGCGTGGTGACCGACCTGTCGGTGCGCTATCCGGCCACCCCGCTCCATATCGCGGGTCGCACGATCCACGACAGCCATGCGTTCGGGGCCTCGCTCAACGTGCCCGAGGCGCTGATCCATTCGTCCAACATCGTGACCGCGCAAGTGGCCGACAAGCTGGGTGGCCCGGCCCTGCGGCGCACGATGATCGCGCTGGGGATGAACCGGCGCCCGACTATCGAACTGCCCGCGCGCGGCTTCCCGATCTTCCCGCGCGGCGAGAACAATGCGGGCGACTGGAGCCGGATCACCACGATGACGGTCAGCTATGGCCACGGCATCGCGGTCACCCCGCTCCATCTGGCCTGTGCTTATGCCGCGCTCGTCAATGGCGGGATCTGGCGCCCGGCCACGCTGTTCAAGCTCGATCCCTCGCGCATTCCCGAGGGCGTGCGCGTGTTCAAGGCCTCGACCAGCGCGCGCCTGCGTCAGCTTTTGCGCATGATCGTGGTCGACGGGACGGGCCGCAAGGCCGATGCGCCCGGCTTCCGTGTCGGCGGCAAGACCGGCTCGGCGGAAAAGTCGGCGGCGGGCGGCTATCGCAAGACCTCGCTGGTGGCGACCTTTGCCGCTGCCTTCCCGATGGACAAGCCGCGCTACGTGGTCATCGCCATGCTCGACGAACCCCATGGCACGGCGGCCACGTCGGGCCAGCGCACGGCGGGCTGGAACGCGGCGCCCATCGTGGGCCGCGTGGTGCCGCGTATCGGGCCGCTGCTGGGCGTCGTTCCCGATGCCAGCCGCGACGTGGATATTTCCGACCTTTCGCCGCTGATCGGCAATGGAGATGGTGAATGAATCTGGGTTTGATGGCCAAAGTGGCCGGTCTTGAGCTGGGGGCGCAGGCCGACGGCATCAATGTGACCGGCTTTGCCATCGACAATCGCAAAGTCGCGCCGGGCACCGTGTTCGGGGCCTTTCCGGGCAGTCAGGTCAATGGCGAGGATTTCATTCCCGCCGCGATTGCTGCGGGCGCGGTGGCCGTCGTCGCGCGGCCCCAGGCCGTGGTCGAGGGCGCGCTGCACATCGCCAGCGATGAGCCCCGCCGCCTGTTCGCCCATCTGGCCGCACCCTTCTTCGAGCCGATGCCCGATGTGGTGGTGGCCGTCACCGGCACCAACGGCAAGACCTCGTGCGTGGAGATGGTGCGCCAGCTCTGGCATGTGGCGGGTTTTTCGGCGGCCTCGATCGGCACGCTCGGGGTGACGACGGCGCAGGAAAGCGTTTCGACCGGGCTCACCACGCCCGACATCGTGACGTTCCTTTCGAACCTCCACGGCCTCGCGCGCGAGGGGGTTTCTCATGTCGCCTACGAGGCGTCGAGCCATGGCCTGTCGCAGTTCCGCAACGAGGGGCCGCGCGTTGTCGCCGGGGCCTTCACCAACCTGAGCCGCGACCATCTCGATTATCACGCCACGATGGAGGCCTATTTCGCCGCCAAGATGCGCCTGTTCGACGAAGTGGTTGAGGATGGCGGCACGGCGGTGATCTGGGCGGACGACGCGTGGAGCGAGGCGGCCATCGGCCATGCGCGCGCGCGCGGGCTCAAGCTCGTTACCGTGGGCGGGAAGGGCGAGACGATCCGTCTGCTTTCGCGCACGCCCACGCAACTCGGGCAGGTGCTCGAACTCGAATGCGAAGGCGCCGTTCGCAAGGTGACCCTGCCGCTGATCGGGGCCTATCAGGCAGCCAATGCGCTGGTCGCGGCGGGGCTGGTGATCGCCAGTGGCGGCGATGCGGCGCGCACGCTCGATGCGCTCGGGCGGCTCGCGCCGGTGCGCGGGCGGCTCGAACGCGCGGCGATCAACCGCGCGGGCGCGCCGGTCTATGTCGATTATGCCCATACCCCCGATGCCATCAAGGCGGCGATTGCCGCGCTGCGCCCGCATGTCGGCGGACGGCTGATCACCGTGCTGGGCGCCGGGGGCGACCGCGACAGTGGCAAGCGCGGGCCGATGGGCGCTGCGGCCTGCGCCGGTTCGGACATGGTCATCGTGACCGACGACAACCCGCGCGGCGAAGACGCCGGGCTGATCCGCGCCGCCGTCATGGCCGGATGCACGATTGCCAGCGACGTGCGCGAAGTGGCCGGACGCCGCGCCGCGATTGCCGTCGCCGTGAGCGCGGCGGGCGCGGGCGACATCGTGCTGGTGGCGGGCAAGGGGCATGAACAGGGCCAGATCGTGGGCCGTGGCGAAGCGATGCGGGTGCTGCCGTTCGACGACGTGCAGGTGGCCCGCGAATGCGTGGGAGAACTGACCTGATGAGCGCAACCGCCGCCCTGCTCGCCTGGCCGGTCGAGGCCGAGGACGATACCCCGCTGGCGCTCTGGCGCGCGGAGGAGATCGCGCGGGCAACCGGCGGGCGCGCTTCGACGCCGTTCGAAGTGGGCGGGGTGGCGTTCGACAGCCGCGAGGTGATGGCCGGTGACCTGTTCCTGGCCCTGCGCGGCGAAAGTGCGGACGGCCACCGCTTTGTCGAGGGGGCGTTTGGCCGGGGCGCGGCGGGCGCGCTGGTCGAGACGCGGGTGCTCCATCCGCACGTTCTGGTCGAGGATACGACCGCCGCGCTCGATGCACTGGCGCGCGCGGCCCGCGCGCGCGTGGCCCCCGAGGCGCGGATCGTCGGGGTGACAGGATCGGCGGGCAAGACCTCGGTCAAGGAGGCGCTGTTCGCCGCGCTCGACCGCGCCAGCCGGGGCCGCGCGCATCGCTCGGTCAAGAGCTACAACAACCATGTCGGCGTGCCGCTCAGCCTCGCGCGGATGCCCGCGCGCACGCGCTTTGGCGTGTTCGAGATGGGCATGAACCACGCGGGCGAACTGGCCGCGCTCACCCGCCTCGTGCGCCCGCATGTGGCGATCGTCACCACCATCGCGCCCGCGCACATCGGGCATTTTTCGGGCGAGGCGGCCATTGCGCAGGCCAAGGCCGAAATCTTCGAGGGGCTGGAGCCGGGCGGGGTGGCGATCATTCCGGCCGACAGCCCCCATTACGAACGCCTGCGCGAGGCCGCGCTGGCCCACACTGCGCCTCATGGAGGACGGGTGGTTTCGTTCGGGCGCAGCGATCATGCCGATGTGCGGCTGCTCGATTCGGTTCCGGCCAGCAGCGGCGGCTCGCTGGTGACGGCCCAGCTTGGCGGGTTCGGCGATGGCGCTGACGCGGGCAAGCTGTGCTACACGGTCGCCCCTCCCGGCGATCACTGGGTGATCAATTCGCTCGCGGTCATGGCCGCCGTGCGTGCGGTGGGCGGCGATCTGGGCGCGGCGGGGCTTGCGCTGGCGGAAATGGAAGGGCTGGCCGGGCGCGGCGCGCGCCATCAGGTGCCCGCGCAAGATGGCGACGGCAGCGGCACGGCCCTGCTCATCGACGAAAGCTACAATGCCAATCCGGCCTCGATGGCGGTGACCATCGCCGGTCTTGGCGCCACGCCTGCCATGCGCCGCATCGCGGTGCTGGGCGCGATGCGCGAACTGGGCGCCGACGAGGATCGCTATCACGCCGAGCTGGCTGCGCCGCTGCTGGCCGCGCGGATCGACCATGTCGTTCTGGTCGGCGCGGAAATGGCGGCACTGGCGCGGGCCTTGGGGAAAAACGACGCGCCCTCGCTTGCCGCAGGGCCCCAAGTCTATCATGTGCAAACGAGTGCCGAGGCCGCCGACATGCTCGCGCGGATCGGCATTGCAGGCGGCGACGCCATCCTCGTCAAAGGTTCAAATTCGGTAGGCCTGGGCGCGCTGGTCAAGGCGCTGGTCTCCAAGGAACGGTGAATGCTCTATCTGCTGGCGCACTGGCTGCACTATGAAGGCCTGTCCAATCTCTTCCGCTACCAGTCGTTCCGGGCTGGCGCGGCGCTGCTGACGGCGCTGATGTTCGGGCTGCTGGTCGGCCCGCGCTTCATCCTGATGCTGCGCATGAAGCAGGGCAAGGGCCAGCCGATCCGCGAGGACGGCCCGCAATCGCACCTCGCCAAGCGTGGCACGCCCACGATGGGCGGGCTGATGATCGTCACCTCGCTGGTGATCGGCCTGCTGTTGTGGATGGACCTGTCGAGCCGTTATGTCTGGGCTTGCCTGATCGTTACGCTCGGCTTCGGGCTGATCGGCTTTCTTGACGACTACGACAAGGTCACCAAGTACGCGCACAAGGGTGTTCCGGCCAAAGTCCGCCTGCTGGGCGAATTCGTCGTGGCGGGGATCGCGGCCTGGCTGGTGGTGACCGAAACCAACCTCTATGTGCCGATCTTCAGCAACCTCTACATTCCGCTCGGGCCGTTCTACTTCCTGTTTGCCGCCTTCGTGATCGTGGGGGCGGGCAATGCGGTCAACCTGACCGACGGGCTCGACGGGCTGGCGATCATGCCGGTGATCATTGCCTGCGGCACGTTTGCGATCATCGCCTATCTGGCGGGCCGCGCCGACTATGCGCACTATCTGGGCATTCCCCATGTGCCGGGCGCGGGCGAACTGGCGATCTATTGCGCCGCCGTGATGGGGGCCGGTCTGGCGTTCCTGTGGTTCAACGCGCCGCCTGCCGCCGTGTTCATGGGCGATACCGGCAGCCTTGCGCTGGGTGGTACGCTCGGCGTCATCGCAGTGGCCGCGCATCACGAGATCGTGCTGGCCATCGTGGGCGGCCTCTTCGTGATGGAAGCGGTCTCGGTGATCGTGCAGGTCTTCGTCTACAAGCGGACCGGCAAGCGGGTCTTCCGCATGGCGCCGATCCACCATCACTTCGAACAGCTCGGCTGGAAGGAATCGACCGTGGTGATCCGCTTCTGGATCGTCTCGATCGTGCTCGCGCTGCTCGGCCTTGCCACGCTGAAGGTGCGATGATCGTCTCGCCCGCCTTTGCCGGAAAGCGTTATGCCGTGCTGGGCCTTGCCCGCTCGGGCATGGCGACGGTCGAAACGCTGCTGGCCAGTGGCGCGCAGGTGACCGCGTGGGACGCGCGCGAGGAACCGCGCGTGGCCCTCGAAGGGCGGGTGACGCTGGCCGATCCGCTGGCGATTGATCTGACGGGCTATGCGGGCGTCGTCGTCTCGCCCGGCGTGCCGCTCAACCGCCATCCCATCGCCGCCCATGCGCGCGCGGCGGGGGTGCCGGTGATCGGCGACATCGAACTGTTTGCGCAGGCTCGGGCAAGCCTGCCTGCACACCGCGTGGTGGCGATCACCGGAACCAACGGCAAGTCGACCACCACCGCGCTGACCTATCACCTGCTCGCGCAGGCGGGCATTCCCGCGCTGATGGGCGGCAATATCGGCAAGCCGATCCTCGAACAGGAGCCGTTGGTCGCAGGCGGGGTCTATGTGCTCGAACTGTCGAGCTACCAGATCGACCTGACCCAGCGGATCGACGCCGACGTGGCCGTCCTGCTCAACATCACGCCCGACCATCTCGACCGCTACGACGGTTTCGAGGGCTATGTCGCCTCCAAGGCGCGATTGTTCGGGATGCAGGCCATGGGCCACCTCGCGCTGGTCGACATGAAGGCCGAGATGGACGAGGACGTGCTGCGCTTTGCCCCCGATGGCGCGACATTCGCGTTCATCGATGGGGTGGAACTGCCCGGCGACCAGGCGCAATGGCCCTCGCTGCAAGGCCCGCACAACCGCGCCAATGCCGCGGCGGCCGTGGGCGCGGTGCGCTATCTGGGCCTGACCGACGAGGTTATCGAGGCGGGCCTCAAAAGCTTTGTCGGCCTGCCCCACCGCATGGAGCGGGTGGCGACGAAGGACGGGGTGCTTTTCGTCAACGACAGCAAGGCGACCAATCCGGCCTCGACCGCGCCCGCGCTGGCCGCGTTCCCGCGCATCCACTGGATTCTGGGGGGCGTTCCCAAGGGCGACGATCTCGATGATTGTGCCCCCCATTTCGGCCATGTCGTCCATGCCTATACCATTGGCGAGGCGGGTCCCCGCTTTGCCGAGATTCTCGAACCGCTGATGCCCGTCACCCGCGCCGAAATGCTCGGCGATGCGGTGCGCGCGGCGATGGAGCAGGCACAGCCGGGCGATGTGATCATGCTCTCGCCCGCCTGCGCCAGCTTCGACCAGTTCCGCGACTACGAGGCGCGAGGAGACCGTTTCCGCCAGATCGTGGCGGCGCTCACGGCGGAAGGCTGAGGTGATGGCGAAGGTTTCGGGGGCGAAGGCCGCGCCTGCTGATTCTGGTGTCGCAGCCGGTGTGTCTGGCGGAACGGCGCCGGTCGTGCGCGATCCTTCCGTGCTGGGTGGCGGACAGGCCCCGCGCATCCGGCGCACGCGCCGCAGCGAGCTGATGATCTGGTGGCGCGAGATCGACCGGGTGCTGCTCGGGCTGGTCATGGCGCTGGTGGTGGTGGGCACGGTCGCGGTGGCGGCGGCCTCTCCGGCCAGCGCGCACCGGCTTTCGACCCATCAGAAAGCACTGGGCGACCTGCACTTTTTCTGGCTGCACTTGCGCTGGCTGGCGGTCGGGCTGGTGGCCATGTTCGGGGCCTCGATGCTGCCCAAGGAGACCGCGCGGCGCGCGGCGATCCTGCTGGCGGCGGTGATGATCGTCGGGCTGATGCTCGTTCCGGTGCTGGGCAGCGAGGTCAAGGGCGCCAAGCGCTGGATTCTGGGCATCCAGCCTTCCGAATTCCTGAAACCGGGCTTTGCCATCGCGGTCGCGTGGATTCTCTCGTGGAAGGTGCGCGACGCGCAGATGCCGGTGATCCGCCTGTCGATGGGGCTGATCGGGCTGGTCAGCGCGCTGCTCATGGCCCAGCCGGACTTCGGTTCGACCGTGCTGTTCTGCGGCGTCTGGTTCGTGCTCGTGCTGCTTTCGGGCCTGCCGCTGTCCCGCGTGGCCTGGGCGATGGTCGGGGGTATCGGCATCGTTGTTGCGGCCTATCTGTTCTATCCCAACGCCACGCACCGCATCGACAACTTCATCTCGGGCGGAGTTCGATCAGGTCGATCTTGCCATGCGCACGCTGGTGGCGGGCGGGTGGACCGGGGCGGGGCTCTGGCTGGGC
>Ga0075011_10001548_pt1 | contig 12390 bp, 11 predicted proteins | sample TARM_MetaG_T_14_FD_72354 | JGI IMG/M metagenome (GOLD analysis project Ga0075011, IMG submission 72354) | Freshwater microbial communities from Pennsylvania, USA, analyzing microbe dynamics in response to fracking - TARM_MetaG_T_14 | ecosystem: Environmental > Aquatic > Freshwater > River...
TTATTACGATAATGAGATAAAAGAACGCTCCATGATTCAATTTCAGCAAACAATAGTAGGCTTTAGCACGCATAAAAACAGTGCTGACATTATATTATTAGCCACTGACAATAATATAATTCATTGCCTTAAAATTTAAAACGCACACCGGCAGGCTCAGATCTTTGGCCTTGTAAAAATCACGGCACAGTTAAAGCAATCGTAATAGAATGCAGATAGGGATAATCACAGTATGACAAATTTTAAAAAAAAAGCTGCCATACGTATTGGCAGCGCAAGCCTGATATTGGCAATAATATCCAGTATCTTTGCTTGGTACATTTCTAAGGAAAGTTTTGAAAAAAGCTTAATTTCTTTGGCCTATGAAGAATCGCACCGCTTAATCATTCATCATCAGGATATTGAGCAAAAAAATGACGACAGCGCAGCGGTTATGCAGCAAGTCGTAAAAACATTAACAGGTGGTTTATTTGATATTGCCGAAATATACGATGTCCATGGCAACAAGCTGGCTGAATCATTAACCGCTATTGGCGAGACTATTGAAGCTAAAATTCCAAAGCATTCCTTCCTTAATACAAATGAGCCTGAATATGAAAGCTTTCATTTAGACGATGGCCAATGGGTGCTAAGAGTATTTGTCCCTTTACACTCATTAACGGAAACAAAATTCGATATGCATCTCGGCTATTTCGAAGGTGTGAGAATTGTACCTGAATGGCAAGAAGCACAGATTTTTCAGAATTCTTTTATTGTGTCACTTCTTGTCAGTGTTGCAGCTTTGTTGTGCGGGATGATTATCTATCCAATCGTTGTCAGTTTGTCAAAGGACAATGAACATAAAACGCTAGAGGTACTAAACTCGCACATTGCAATGATGGAAGCGTTGGGGCGGGCGATCGCTAAGCGTGATTCTGATACGGGAGCCCACAATTATCGTGTCGCTTGGATTGCCGCGAGAATTGGCGAGGCAGCAGGCTTATCCGGAAATAAGATGCAGTCTTTAATTGCCGGAAGCTTTCTGCATGATGTAGGTAAAATTGGCATCCCTGATGCTATTTTATTGAAGCCGGGTAAACTTACAGAGTCAGAATTTGCAGTGATACGTACCCATGTTCAACAAGGCGAAGAAATCGTCACTGGCATGGGCTGGTTAGATGGCGCCAATGAAGTGGTTTCTGCTCATCATGAAAAGTGGGATGGCAGCGGCTATCCCAGGGGGTTGAAACATGGGCAGATCCCTTTATCTGCACGTATTTTTGCAATAGCAGATGTCTTTGATGCTCTTTCCTGCAAACGCCCCTATAAAGAGCCAATGCCTTACGACAAAGTGATGGCGATTCTCAACAAAGATACCGGCAGCCATTTTGATGCGACCCTGATGTGCCTTTTTCTTCCTATCTCTAAAGAGATCTCCGAGACACTGAATGGCTTAAACGAAGACAGTGTCAGAGAACTGCTTGAAGAACGAGTACGTCGGCATTTCTATATCTAGGGCGTTCAAATTTTACTGCTTATTTGATATTAATCCGCCCCACCATTCCCGCTTCTTTATGCCCGGGAATGGAACAGACCATTTCGATATTAGCGCCCGTTTGTACGGGTACAAAATACCATTCTACCGAAGCGTGAGGGCCAACTTCAATTTCACTGATCTGCCCCTTAATCTCCGCCAATAAGTCCCCTTTTTCAGTAAGCAGTTCAACTTTACGAGTAAATATTTTTTCAATAAATTCAACCGATTCCAATTCATGCTTAATTGCATCTGTATTGACGAGGACAAGTTTATAGGCCTGTCCTGTAACAAAATTAAGCTCATTGGGTAAAAAGTACATGCCTTTTGTATTGCTGCCCATTTCTAATTTAAGGGTTATGACATTAGCACGGCTTAAATCGCCTTCTGCCAATGTAAAAGGGACGTAACCTAATGCTAATGCCAACGAAAATATTATTGATAGCGTTTTCATCCTAATCTCCTTATGTCGAATTTAAATAAACTAATAGATTTACTTCTTGATAACTCATCATTAACTCTAGTAAAAATTTTAAATTTCACCTGTTAGCACTTACCTAATTGTAAAGAATCGGCACTGAAGCCCTCAGGTCATTAGTTAGCTCAGTTCAGACTGTTGTGGACATTTCTATGGCTGTTTTTTAGCAAGTATTAAATCCTGCATTATCGCTAATTTATCAATGTTTATTGACAGGAAAAAACGGGCTCCCACGCCCTACGTTAACCTTTAACATAACAACGTTTTAAAACCGCCATCGCATCATTCAATGCCTGGGCAGTTACAACAGAGCCCCCTTTATCGGGATGATGCGTGGCTAAAAGTTGTCGATAACGTTTTTTAATGGTGGCTAAATCGCAAGGTTCAGCTAATCCAAATAGCGCTAAGGCGCTAAGCTTTTCGCTGTCATTACTTATCTTCTGCCAAAAACTGGCCAGTAAGTTATCGACATCTTCACGGCTGGTCTCTTCGAGATTTTTTATATCCAGATAGTATGCGCGTAGTGGATCTGTATTGGCCGGACTTGCTTGCTGTTGCGCAGCAGCCTTATAGGGCAACCATTGAATGTTAAGTGCCTCAATAATGATATGCCCTGCTTGAGTAGCGTGTTGTTGATCGCAAAGCTTATAGAGCGCATGAAACAAGAGAAAATGTTGCTGAAATAAAGCTAAATTATCAAACATAGCCACTTGATCTTCTTTGCATTGATGCGCATGCAGCAGCTTCAATAAGTCATACTCTTTAATACCCTTGGGATAGCTTTTAATAAGGGCAAGCAGGGTGCTTTTTTGGTAATTTATCACTGGCTATAGACTTCCTTCTTTGATTTTTAAACTTATTTATTGACCTGATAATAGCGATTAAAAAGCAGTTAAAAAAGCGCTTAACATCCAGGCAAAGGTTTACTATTATCTGGCTCCACCTTTTTTGTAGCCAAGTAGCAAGGTTAACATCTCCCGTGAGAAAAGCGTTATCATCCCACCTACAGATTATCCTCAAGAAACCCTAAAAATGCGTTCCATGATTTTTTATCTGCGATTTCCTGATAACTGGGAGAGCCCATTACTGTGAATGCATGCGGGGCACCCGAGTAGATTTGAATTTCATAATCTGCTTGTACCGCTTCAAGTTGCCTGCCTAAGTCAGAGACTTGTGATAAGGGTACTGCACTATCCGCACCGCCATGGGCGACAAAAATTGGTGCTCTCAGGCTCTGGTAATCTTGCCCTTCTGGCGTTGCCAATCCGCCATGAAAGGTAGCATATCCCTTTACTTGAGATGCTTTTCCTGAACGCGCAAGCTCTAAAACAGCAGCCCCTCCAAAACAATAGCCCATCACTACCATCTCATATTGACTTAACTTTTTTGATTCGGAAATTGCAGCCAAAATTAAGCGGCGCATTTTTTCACGATCTGTATATAGTTTTTCGGTTTCTGCTTTTTTCGCTTGGGTTTCAACGGGGCGATTACCCGCGCCATATAAGTCTGCCGCAAACGTGTTGTAACCTTGTTTAGCCAACATATCGGCACGCTTTACCTCATAATCGGTCAATCCATCCCAATCGTGAATAAGCACGACACTTCCTTTGACTGCACCCTGCGCTTTAGCAAAATAGCCTTGATAATTTTGTCCGCCAACTTGATAAATAACCTCTTGGGCTGTGGCAGGGAGACTAAATAATAAACCTAGTAACAGTGCTTTCATGTGTTGTCACTCCATTTAATGATAGTTAACTTAATTTAGCAGAAATTGCAGAAAGCGCGTTTTAATTCAATCGACAGACAAAATGAGGAATAGAAAAGAAAAAATAACACGCAGTCAGTGCGAAACAACAAAAGACAGGATAGTCAAACAAAAAATCATCTCCTCAAGTACAGCGCTACTCGGCTCTATATTGACTCCTTTCAATAAGCTCGGCAAATAGCTCAACTAACTTCGGCTCCTGTTTGGTGCCTTTTTCTCTGTGTAATATTTGCATCGCATAGAGGTGTGTTTTTGCCCTGTGGTAGGCTCGTGATTCTGTAATCGCATCATAACTGTCGGCCACGGAAATAATACGGGACAAGAGAGGTATCTGCTTTCCGGCTAATTGATCCGGGTAACCTTGACCATCGTAATGTTCATGGTGATGGCGTACGATATTGGCGATCACTGGTGTGTTTTTTATATCTAAGTTTTTAATAATATCCTCTCCCTTCTGGGAATGACTTTGCATTATCTGCCACTCTTGAGGATCCAATTTACCGGGTTTTAAGAGAATGTTATCGGGCACGCCAATCTTGCCAATATCATGCAAAGAAGCACTTATTTTAAGAATGTCAATTTCAGTTGCTGATAATTGACAGGCGGCACCTAGCGCGACAGATAAGGAGATCACCCGCTGAGAGTGCAGTTGTGTGTGCAGATCTCGATATTTTAAAGCACATTTCAATGCTTCTGTGCAAAGGCAAAGTTGATGATAATCGAGCTGTTTTTTATACATGCACCGCTCCGTAGTGATCACTACTTTTTAAGTCAAATTGCAATAATTAATAGACCAACCATTAACGAATAGCAAGATCTGCTCTGTTAAAGTATGGGCAAACTCAAAAACAGCAGCAATCTTCATTTGCCTGAGTTTAATTATTTTTCAGAGGAGAATCAGAGAAATAACACACTGCTATTATGAGTATTGAGAATATTTACAGGCTGCTCTCGACGTGCTGGCTGTGGCGATGAATTCGTGGTAATGGTCAGCGAATTGGATACAGATAAAAAACGCTCCGTTGCCAAAGCTGGCATTGTTGCTGAAAAAATCCGCATCACCTTGGCGCAGCCTTATATGCTGACATCCAGGCAGGAGATAGAAACCACAATAGTACATTATTGTACATCCAGCATCGGCGTGGTGCTGTTTCTTGGTCAAGAATCCACTCAAAAAGAGATCCTAAAATGTGCAGATATGGCGATGTATCAAGCGGAACAAGGCGGCCGCAATACAATACGCTTCTTTGACGAATGCCTTGAAGAAAAGTCACTATCCGCCCCTCCACCGCCATTCCCACAACAATAAAAGGGTTTAACTTCACTGGCTTCATTGTCATAAATTCTTTATAGTTGTTGTTTAAATATTTATATCACCTTATAGAGAATAAACAGATGGCAGCAATCATTAAAACGGCGGAAGAAATAGAAAAAATGCGTATCGCAGGCCAGCTGGCCGCAGATGTACTGACCATGATCGCACCTTTTGTACAGAAAGGGGTAACCACCAACGAGCTAGACCAACGCTGCCATGATTTTATCGTTAATACCCAGCAGGCCATTCCCGCGCCCTTGAATTATCACGGTTTTCCTAAATCTATCTGTACCTCTATCAATCATGTAATTTGCCACGGCATCCCCAACGATAAACCGTTAAAAGAGGGGGATATTATCAATATCGATATTACCGTGATCAAAGATGGCTACCATGGCGATACCTCGCAAATGTTTATCGTCGGCCAGGGCTCTATTCTGGCTGAGCGTTTATCACGTGTTGCGCAGGAGTGTTTATATATAGGCATTAACTTAGTGAAACCCGGCGCCCGTTTGGGCGATATCGGCGCAGCCGTTCAGAAGCATGCAGAGCAGCACAATTATTCTGTGGTGCGCGAATACTGCGGTCATGGTATAGGCAAAGGTTTTCATGAGGAGCCACAGGTATTGCATTACGGCAAAGCCGGCACAGGTGAAGTGATTAAAGTCGGCCAGTGTTTTACCATAGAGCCGATGATCAATGCGGGCAAAAAAGCCTGTAAAGTCCTTGGCGATGACTGGACGGTTGTCACTAAAGATAAAAAACTCTCTGCACAATGGGAACATACCTTGTTAGTCACTGAGCAGGGTGTGGAGATTTTAACGCTGCGCCCGGAAGAGACCATCCCGCGTGTAATTAATCACGATTAACAAGACAATTCCCCTATTGAAAAGATAGGGGAAAATCCCCCGACAAGCTTCTTTGAGGTGAATATGGATTTTGCAACACTCTCCCCGATTAATATTCCAGAAGATAATCTCACTCTCCCTTTTCTCAAAAAAGAACTGCTCCAGTTTCAGCAGTGGCAGATTGAAAACTTCAAAGCCAAACAGGCGATTACTGAAATAGTAAGCTGCCGCGCACGTTATATTGATCAGCTTTTAGCGCGTTTATGGGCACACTTTGGACTTAACGGAAGTCCTCAACTGAGCCTGATTGCCGTAGGCGGATACGGACGGGGTGAACTGCATCCAAAATCCGATATAGATATTCTGATCCTCTACCCGCAACAGATAACCCCCCAGGATGAGCAGAATATCAGCGCCTTCATCACCCTGCTCTGGGATCTTAAACTCGATATTGGTAATAGCGTACGCAGCCTGCACGACTGTCTTGAGCAAGGTAATGGCGATATCACAGTTGCCACCAGCATGATTGAAGCTCGTTATTTAGCCGGTAATAAAGAGACTTTTGCAAAACTTATCGAGCTGGTTGAATCCGATACGTTCTGGCCTTCCGATCAGTTTTTTATGGTCAAACGTGAAGAGCAGCTGAGTCGCCATCGGCAATGCCGCGGCGATGGTTATAGCCTGGAGCCGGATCTTAAAAACGGCTCCGGAGGACTGCGCGATATTCAAACTATCGCCTGGGTGTCTAAACGCCATTTTGGCGCGCACACTTTATTAGAATTAACCAGTTACAAGTATATTACTCAGGCGGAATACAGAGAGTTAGTGGATTGCCAAAAACAGCTCTGGACAATACGCTTTGCACTGCATACAGTGACCAACCGCCCGGATAACCGTCTGCTATTTGATTTCCAGAATGAAGTGGCGCAGCTGCTCGGTTATAGCGGCCACGGGAATCAGGCCGTTGAGCAGATGATGAAGGCCTTTTACCAAACGATTCACCGCGTTAAAGAGCTCAATGAGATGCTCCTGCAGTATTTTGACGAAGCTATTCTGGGTAATATTGCCAAAAACATTGAACGTATTGATGGCCATTTTCAGCTGCGCGATAATATGATTGAACTGAAAAAACCATCACTCTTTAGCGATCAGCCCGAAGCCATATTGCAGCTCTTTCTGCATATCGCCAATGATCCCCGTATCAAAGGGATCTACTCGGCCACCCTGCGTGAACTGCGCGAAGCACGACGTGGTTTAACGCACTGGTTACAGAATATTCCCGAATGCCGGGATCTGTTTTTAACTATTATTAAACATCCCAGAGGGATGGGGCTGCCCTTTACGCTGATGCACGAATATGGCGTGTTGGGTGCTTATATTCCACAGTGGAGCCGCATTGTCGGGCAGATGCAGTTCGATCTGTTCCATGCCTATACGGTTGATGAGCATACTCATAAGCTCACTGAAAATATTTACAACTACCCCAAAACAAAAAAACAGCACCCGCTTGCCCACGAAATTTACTGTTATTTGGAAAAAACGGAACTGCTTTTTCTGGCCGCTATTTTCCACGACATCGCCAAAGGACAGAAAGGAGATCACTCCTCGCTGGGCGCTGTAGATGCGGTAGCCTTTTGTGAACTGCATAATTTAAGCCGTTATGAGTGTAATTTTGTTGCCTGGCTGGTCAAACACCATCTGGTCATGTCAGTAACGGCGCAGCGCCGTGATATCAGTGATCCGCGCGTGATTATTGAATTTGCACGCTTAGTGCGCGATGAAAAACACCTCAATTTCCTTTACTGTTTAACCGTTGCTGATATTTGCGCTACCAATGAAGAAGCGTGGAACAGCTGGAAAGGCACCCTGCTGCGGGATCTCTATTACAGCACCTTAAAAATGCTGCGTCGCGGTCTGGAAAATCCACCGGATATTCGTGACCGTATTCGCGACAGGCAGCGTAAAGCCTTGGCTGCACTACAGGCACAAGGGATCAGCGAGCAGCAGGTCAGGTCGCTGTGGAAACGCTTTAAACTTAACTATTTTTTCCGTTACAACTCAGCGCAGATAGTCTGGCACACAGTTAACTTACTGCAGCATCAGGATCATAGTCAGCCGATGATTTTAATCAGCGATCAGAATGAACGGGGCGCCACGGAGATATTTGTTTATCACAAAGATATGCCGGCACTGTTCTCTTCTGTGGTCACAGAGATTGACAATAAAAAGCTCAGTGTCCACGATGCCAAAATTCTCTCCAGCCGTGATGATTTTACCCTCAGCACCTTCACAGTGTTGGAGCAAGATGGTGAGCATATTGATCCCGATAAAATTCAGCGCGTGAAAAAGGCGCTGGAAATGGCGCTGCTAGCCCCCGAAAAAGTGAATACGCTGCAAACCCGCTTGGCACGTGTTAAACGCCAGTTTAAATTTGAGCCGGAAGTCACCTTCCTGCCGACGCGCCGCAAACGCACCCAGATTGAAGTGGTCGCCTTTGATGCGCCGGGCATTCTCGCCAATATTGGTGAAGTGTTCCGCTGCAGTGGGGTAATGCTTGATACCGCCAAAATAACCACTATTGGCGAGCGTGCTGAGGATCTGTTTATTGTTTCAAGCATAGACGGAAACGCCCTGACGGAGCAGCAGGAAGCCAATTTAAAGGCAAATTTAATCAGGGAATTGAGTCCGGAAAAAGAAGATTAGGGGCCAGCGGCCCCTTTATTTACTCTTTAAATACTACAAAATCATGGCTTAAGACGCGCAAAGAGACGCTATCACCCACTTTAAACTGCAGGCATTCCCCTAAGTGATTACTCTGCTTTATGCAGTAATCATGACCATGATAAGTGACCCTGATCTCCTGATACGCCCCTAAAAAATCCACCTGTTTAACCACACCGCTGCCCTGCAGTGCCGCCTCTATTGCTATCTGCTCCGGGCGTAACAGCAGGTGTAACTGCGTGCCTTCATGACATTCAATAAGCGCATTGCTGGTTAATAACCCCAGATCTGATTGATAACTGTATTTATCCTGCACGCGTACCTGCAGGTAATTACTCGCGCCCATAAAATCGGCAACATACCTTGAGTTAGGGTGGCTGTATAAGGTCTGTGCCGTGCCGATTTGCACTATTTTGCCGGCCTGCATCAGGGCGATTGTATCGGCAAAGGCAAAGCCCTCTTCCTTGGAATGGGTGACAAACAGCGCGCTCATGGAGCGCGCTTTGAGCAGCGCCCGTATCTCGTGAATGAGCTGAAAGCGCACATGATGGTCTAAGTTAGAAAACGGCTCATCCAGTAACATCAATTCAGGCTGATAAGCCAACGCGCGCGCAATGGCAATACGCTGCTGCTGTCCGCCGGATAACTGATGCGGAAAACGCTGTGCATAATCGCTGAGCTGCACCAGTGCAAGCACCGCATCAACACGTGTTTTTTGCTCTGCTTTGCTCAGTGAATAAAGTGAAAATGCCACATTTTCAAAGACATTGAGGTGCGGGAAAAGCGCATAATCCTGAAAAATAAAACCTACCTGACGTTGCTCCGGAGCAACATTTGTGTACTGATCATAAACCGCTTTGCCGTTAATTTTAATTTCCCCTGAGAGCTGAGTCTGCAGGCCGGCCACCGCTTTTAAAAGCGTGGTTTTGCCGCAGCCGCTGGCCCCTAACAGGCAGATGATCTGATCTTTGCCAAGCGCTAAATCAAGCGAATCAAGCACTTGATTATCTTTATAAAAACAACTTAATTGGTTAATAATTAAAGCGGACATTAAGTGGCTTTCTCCAATAAACGGTTAACAATAATAAACGGCAATAAGCCCATAAAGACAATCAGTAATGCAGGCAGCGCGGCGTATTCTATCATCTCATCAGAGACAAACTGATACACATAAGTGGCCAGCGTTTCAAAATTAAAGGGCCGTAATAACAGCGCAGTAGGCAACTCTTTCATCGCCTCAATAAAGACTAAAATAAAGGCCGTGAGCATCCCTTTTTTGATCAAAGGCAGATTCACACGGCGGATCGTTTGCAGGGCAGTTTGCCCCAGTGAGCGCGAAGCTAAATCTAATGACGGCGAGACCTGCGCCAGACTGCTGTCAATACTGCCCACTGCAATGGCACTAAAGCGCACCAGATAGCCCATCACTAAAATAAACAGTGAGCCGGAAAAGAGCAGACCGACCCCCTCTAGTCCGCCCTCAATAAGCACCCGGTTTAGCCATAAATCAATACTGGTAAAGGGAATAAGCACGCCAATCGCGACCACTGTGCCGGGCAGTGCATAACCCAGTGACGCTAAGCGTATGCTGCTTCTTGCCCAGAGCCCGGGTGATAAACGCTGATAGAAATTAACAATTAAAGCAATTAACAGCGCCAGACAGGCGACAATAATAGCCAGCCAGAAACTGTTTAATGTGTATTGCCATAATTTGATTGTTAATGATTCATGAAAATAGTTCAGTGCATAATAGCAGAGCGTAAGCAGCGGCAAGATAAAAGCGATACACAGCAAAGCCCAGGAAAAAGTCAATGCGCCCCACTTTTTCCAGCCCTGTAAGACAAAACGCAGCTCAGTATGGGTGGCCCCGCCGCGCTGATAAATTTTCTGTTTACGGCGGCTATAATTTTCCAGGCTGAGCAAAATCACTATTCCTAACAGCATAAAGGAGGAAATTTTAGCGGCTGTGGTTAAGCTGCCCAGCTCCAGCCAGGTATCGTAAACCGCTGTGGTTAAGGTACTGACAGCAAAATAATGGACAGTGGCAAAATCGCCCAAAGTTTCCATGGCAATCAAGGATAACCCCACCGCCATAGCGGAGCGGGAAAGCGGCAGTGAGACACGAAAAAATGCCCGTATGGGTGATAACCCTAAGCTGCGCGCCGCCTGAAAAAGCGCGCCGGATTGGCCTAAAAAAGCACCGCGTAATAACAGATAAAGATAGGGATAAAGGGTCAGACTAAGGATTAAAATCGCACCGAAAAGCGTACGGATATCGGGAAAGTAATAATCATTGCGCGTTTGCCAGCCCATTAAGGCACGTAAAAACTGTTGCACCGGGCCACTGAAATCCAGTAGATCGGTATAAACAATCGCCACAATATAGGGAGGAATCGCCAGCGGCAGCATCAGCGCCCACTGCAGAGTCGTACGGCTGGGAAATTCGCAGCAGGCGACAAACCAGGCTACAGGCAGCGCAAAAATAAGTGTTAAGCTCATTACCCCCACAATCAGAAGCAGAGTATTGACGCTATAAGTGAGCAAAACCGTGTCGATCAGGTGCGCAAAACTGCCCGTATTATCAATAGTAAAAGCGCTTATAACAAGCGCAATGATGGGCATAACTAAAATAGCAGTTACTGCCCAGGGCAGTAACTTGTACAGGGTAAATTTAGAGATCAAATTTCACTTCATCCAGTAACTTAATGGCCGCCTGATGCTGCTTGGCAATATCAGCAAGGGGGATGTTATCGGCTCTGAATTCGCCCCATGATGCGACCAGTTTAGAGGGTGCTACCTTGGCGTTTACCGGGTATTCATAATTAACCTGTGCATAAATCTGCTGCGCAGCGTCCCCGGATAAAAATTCCATCAGCTTGATGGCATTATTTTTATTCGGTGCATATTTAGTTAGCGCTACACCGCTGGCATTGACATGTGCGCCCGTGCTTTTTTGGTTGGGGAAATTAATATGGACAGACTGCGCCCAGCTTACCTGCGCAGGATCAGCTAACATTTTGCCCAGATAATAACTGTTACCTAAAGCATAATCACACAGTCCCTCTCTAATCGCCTTAACTTGTTCACGATCATTGCCTTGCGGTTTACGTGCCAGGTTGGCTTTTAGCCCTTCTAACCAGGTTTTTGCTTTTGCCTCGCCTTCATGGGCGATCACAGAAGCAAGCAATGAGACATTGTAGGGATGCTTGCCGGCACGCATACATACTTTACCTTTAAATGCAGGGCTGGCTAAATCCTGGTAACTAATATCCGCAGCAGGACCGACTCTGTCCACTGAAGAGTAAATATTGCGTACCCGTGTGGTTAATGCAAACCAGTGCTGATCCGGATCTCTGTACTGGCTGGGAATATTTTTGCTTAATATTTTGCTCTCAACAGCTTGTGTTAAATGCTCATTATTAAGCTTCATTAAGCGGCTGAAATCTGAGGTTAAGACCAGATCCGCAGGCGATAACTTTCCTTCCCGTTTTACCCGCTCAATCAGACCGTCTTTGGCAAACAGGATATTAACTTTAATACCGGTTTGCTCAGTGAATTTTTCCATAATCGGTTCGATCAAAAAAGGCTGGCGCAATGAGTAAACATTAACTTGCTCAGCCTGTACAGCCACTGCGCTTAAGCTTAAAGTTGTAAACAATGCGGCAGAGGTGATTATTTTTTTTACAGGCATGTTGCCTCCAAATAGTAATAGTTATCAGTTGATTGGTATATTAATGATAACTATTACTG
>Ga0075011_10001549_pt1 | contig 12388 bp, 12 predicted proteins | sample TARM_MetaG_T_14_FD_72354 | JGI IMG/M metagenome (GOLD analysis project Ga0075011, IMG submission 72354) | Freshwater microbial communities from Pennsylvania, USA, analyzing microbe dynamics in response to fracking - TARM_MetaG_T_14 | ecosystem: Environmental > Aquatic > Freshwater > River...
CAGGACGGCGCCGTCGCGATGAGCGACGAGAACACGACCAACCGCACCTCGCGCTACCAACAACGCCGAACGGCGCTACCAAGTAGCCAGACTGGCGCTACCAGATACGGCTAGGCGCCATCACGGGGGGCCCGGCGTCGCGTTTTCGCACGACCGTTCCCGGTCGCACCGCGGGACACGCCATGATGTGCGCATGACGCACGCCCCCGCAGCACCCGATTCCGCCAGGGACCCCTTCGGCGCACTGGAGTACGAGCTGCGCGTCCTCATCCGCCGTGCACAGTCGAACGCCGCGACCATCGCACGGCTCGTCCATCCCGAGCTCGAGGCGAGCGCGTATCCGCTCCTCGCACACATCTCGACGCACCCCGGCACGCGCGGCAGCGACCTCGCCGCGCACTTCGGGGTCGGGCGGGCAACCGTGTCCCGCCAGCTCGCGCGCCTCGAGCAGCTCGGCCTCATCCGCCGCGCCGTCGATCCCGACGACACCCGCGGCCAGCTCCTCAGCCTCACCGAGGACGGCGAGGCGCGTTTCGCCGCGGCCCGAGAGGGACGGGTCAGCGCACTCGGACGAGCGCTCGCGGACTGGGACCACGACGACGTCGCACGGCTCGCCCAGCTCCTGCACCGGTTCTCGGCAGCCTGGGCGGGCTGGCGCGAGTCCCACCGCGACTGAGGCGCCGGTCCGTCCGTCCCGTCCGTCCCGGGCGGACAGGCGGACAGGGCGGACAGGGCGGACAGGGCGGACAGGGCGGACAGGGCGACGGGCTCGACCACAGGCGGTCGAGCCCGTCGCGTCGTCAGCCGTTACCCGGTCTCCTCGAAGGTCAGGCTGATCGAGTTCATGCAGTAGCGGTCCCCGGTGGGGGTCTGCGGGGCGTCGTCGAAGACGTGCCCCAGGTGCGAGCCGCACCTCGCGCACCGGACCTCGGTGCGGACCATGCCGTGGCTGCGGTCCTCGAGGTGCTCGACGGCGTCGCCGGCCAGCGGGCTGTAGAAGCTCGGCCAGCCACAGTGCGCGTCGAACTTGGTCTCCGAGCGGAAGAGCTCGTTGCCGCAGGCGCGACACCGGTAGATCCCGGTCCGCTGCTCCGCCACGAGCTCACCCGTCCAGGGCCGCTCCGTCCCGGCCTGCCGGAGCACGGCGTACTCGGCCGGGTCCAGCTCGGCCCGCCACTGCTCGTCGGTCTTGCTGACCTCGTACGCGTTCTGACTCATCAGGCACCTCCACCCGGGGTAACCGGGCGACGGCCGCGGCTGTTCCGGCGACGGCGCGTGCCGCCGGGAGCGCCCTGGCCGCGTCCGCCGGTCTCCTGAGGCGCGGCAGCGGGACCGGACTGGCGCTGGGGGCGCGACGGCGTCACGGCCTGAGCGGAGGCGGTACCGACCGGACGCTGAGCCCGGCGCGGGGCGGAGCGCGGCGCCTGCGCACCGCCCACGGCGACGGCGTCGGCGATGCTGCGCGACCCGTGCTGCGGCTGCGCCTGCGTGCGGCGGTTCCGCTGCCCGCTCGCCTGCTGGGGTGCGGGGCGCGGCGCGGGAGCGACCCGGGTCAGCACCTCGCCGGCGAGCGCCGTGACGGTGGCGTCGCCGGGCGTGACGGGCCGCGGCTTCACGGAGATCTTCGCCTTGCGGGTGAGGTCGGCGACGTCGGCCTTCTGCTCGGGGAGCATCAGGGTCACGACGTCGCCGCCCGAGCCCGCGCGAGCGGTGCGGCCGGAGCGGTGCAGATAGGCCTTGTGCTCGGCGGGCGGGTCGACGTGGATGACCAGCTCGACGTCGTCGACGTGGATGCCGCGGGCGGCGATGTCGGTGGCGACGAGAACCTTGGCCGCACCGGAGTGGAACGCGGCGAGGTTGCGCTCGCGCGCGCCCTGGCCGAGGTTGCCGTGCAGGTCCACGGACGGGATGCCGGCGGTGGTCAGCTGCTTCGCCAGCTTCTTGGCGTGGTGCTTGGTGCGCATGAAGAGCACGCGGCGGCCGGTGCCGGCGGCGAGCTGCTCGACGACCTGCTTCTTCGCCTCCTTGTCGGCGACGGCGAGGACGTGGTGAGTCATCTGCGGCGGCGGCGCGGCCGCCTCGTCGACCGAGTGGGTCACCGGCTGGTGGAGGTAGCGGTCGACGAGGACGTCGACGCCGTTGTCCAGCGTCGCCGAGAAGAGCAGTCGCTGCGTCCGCTGGTCACCGAGGCGGCGCGGGGTGCGGTCGAGCAGGCGGCGCATGACCGGCAGGAAGCCGAGGTCGGCCATGTGGTCGGCCTCGTCCAGCACGGTGACCTCGATGGCGTCAAGGGTCAGCAGCTTCTGGTTCAGGAGGTCCTCGAGGCGGCCCGGGCAGGCGACGACGATGTCGACGCCGGCGTCGAGGGCCGTGACCTGACGGGACTGGGCGACGCCGCCGAAGATCGTCGTCGTGCGCAGGCCCATGGCCTGGGCGAGGGGCGCCGTCGTCGCGTCGATCTGCAGCGCGAGCTCGCGGGTGGGGGCGAGGATCAGCGCGCGCGGGCGGCGCGGGACCCGGCGGCCGCCCGCGAGGCGGGTCACCACGGGCAGCGCGAAGGCGATGGTCTTGCCGGAGCCCGTGCGGCCACGTCCGAGGACGTCGCGGCCGGCGAGGGTGTCGGGCAGAGAGGCGGACTGGATGGGGAACGGCTCGGTGATGCCGCGCTCCGCGAGGGCGGAGACGACGGGCACGGGCAGACCGAAGTCGGAGAAGTTCAACGAGAGCCTTTCGAAGGCGTCGGGTGACGCGGCAGCGCAGAAGGCCGGGGCGTCATCGGTGGAGGTCGCCGCGCGACGGGCACCGGGGCTCACTGACAATGAGCATTCAGTGAGCACTGACCGGGGTGCCGCTCCACGACGTCGGGCCGCGAGGAGCGCGGCGCCGACGTCAAGTGTCGCACGCCGGGCGCGGCCCTCGTGCTGTGGTTCCATGACGGCGTGGACCTGACCCCTGTGACCGATGCGATCCGTCAGATCTGGGATGCGGCGACGACGCCCGTCCCGGCGCCCGAGCAAGCCGTGGTTCTGGCCGCGGGCCTGGTCGCGCTGGCCGTCGTCGTGGTCGGGCCGGTCTGGCGCACCGCCCGGCACGTGATCACGATCGCGCACGAGGCCGCGCACGGGCTGGTGGCGACTCTCACAGGCCGCCGCCTCGACGGCATCCGCCTCCATTCGGACACCTCGGGTCTGACCATCTCGGCCGGCAGGCCGCGTGGGTTCGGGATGGTCGCGACGACCTTCGCCGGCTATGTCGGCCCGGGCCTCGTGGGGCTGGGGGCCGCCTGGCTGCTGCGGGCGGGATACGCCGTCGGGCTGCTGTGGCTGCTCGTGGCGCTGCTGGCGCTGCTGCTGCTCAAGATCCGCAACTGGTTCGGGCTGTGGTCGGTCCTCGTCGCAGGGGCCGGGCTCGTGCTCGTCTCGTGGTTCCTTCCCGCGGAGTGGCAGAGCGCGGTGGCGTACGCGGTGACCTGGTTCCTGCTGCTCGGCGCGGTCAAGCCGGTCATCGAGCTCCACGCCCAAAGAGCCCGGGGACCCCGGCGAGCCACCCGCCAGTCCGACGCGGACCAGCTCGCACGGCTCACCGGGCTCCCCGGGCTCTTCTGGGTCTTCGTGTTCTTCCTCGTGACGGCGGGTGCCCTGGTGCTCGGAGCCAGCTGGATCGTCGGGCCGATCGAGTTCTGACCCGCGGGCCGCCGCTCCGGCCGGCTCAGCCCTTCACGGACCCGGCCAGCAGGCCGCGGACGAAGAAGCGCTGGAGCGAGAAGAAGACGATCAGCGGCAGGATCATCGAGACGAAGGCGCCCGCGGTGAGGAGGTGCCATTCCTGGCCACGGTCGCCCGACATCGCGGCGAGCGCCGCAGTGAGCGGCTGTACCGTCCGGGAGCCACCCGAGAAGGTGAGGCCGACCAGGAGGTCGTTCCAGACCCACAGGAACTGGAAGATCGCGAAGATCGCGATCGCCGGCCGCATCAGCGGCAGCATCACCTTGAGGAAGACCACCACGTGGCCGGCGCCGTCGATCTGCGCCGCCTCGATGAGGTCGCGCGGCACCTCGGACATGAAGTTGTGCAGCAGGAAGATCGCGAGCGGGAGCGCGAAGACCGAGTGCGCGATCCACAGGGGCAGGAACGGGAAGGTGTCCGCCACCCCGCTGTTCGAGAAGATGCGCAGCAGCGGGATGAGGGCCATCTGGAGCGGCACCACCTGGAGTGCGAACACGGCCACGAAGACCCAGTCGCGCCCCTTCCACCTGAGCACCGAGAACGCGTACGACGCCATGATCGCCAGGCAGAGCGGGATCACCGTGGCGGGGACCGCGATGACCAGCGAGTTCTGGAAGTACACCGCGAGGTTGGTCGACGTCGCCCCGCCGAGGACACGCTCGTAGTTGGCGAGCGTGAACTGCGGGTCGGCGAACGCGTGCCACCAGCCGCTCGTCTTGATCTCGCGCTCGGGACGCAGCGAGGACAGGAAGAGGCCGAAGGTCGGCAGCGTCCAGAGGACCGCGATGACGATGGCGACGGCGCTGCCGACGCGGTGGGTGACCAGCGACCGGAAGACGGTCGCGGCCGAGCGCCGCTGCCCCTGCTGCACCGGCCCGGTGGGGACCGTGGGGGTCTGGGCCAGGGTCGCGCTCATCCGCGCACCGCCTTGTTGTGCGCCATCTGCCGCACGTTGTAGATCACCAGCGGGATCACCAACAGGAAGATGATCACCGCCATCGCCGAGCCGACGCCGTTGTCGCCGAAGACGAACGACCAGTCGTACATCTCGTTGGCCAGCACTTGCGTGCCGAACTTCGCGCCCGTCATGGTGCGCGTGATGTCGAAGATCTTCAGGGTCGCGATCGAGATCGTGGTCAGGACGACGACGAGGGACGGCCGGATGCTCGGCACGGTGATGCGCCAGAAGAGCTGCCATCCGTTCACGCCGTCCAGCCGGGCCGCCTCGATGACGTCGGACGGGACGGCCTTGATGGCCGCGGACAGGACCACCATCGCGAAGCCGGGCTCGGTCCACACGAGCACGAAGATCAGGAAGATGGTGTTGAGCGGCGAGTCCTGCAAGAACCGGACCGGTTCGCCGCCGAACCAGGTGATCACCGCGTTGAGCAGACCGGTCTGGTCCTGGGAGGCGCCGCGGTACTCGTAGACGAACCGCCAGATGATGCCGGCGCCCACGAAGGAGATGGCCTGCGGCAGGAAGAGCAGCGACTTGGCGAACGACTCGAGCCGGGACTTGTCGACCAGCACCGCGTAGACCAGGCCGATGCCGGTGGACAGCAGCGGTGTCAGCACCACCCACAGCAGGGTGTTGCGCAGCGCGACGACGCCCCCCGCGTCGGTGAAGACGTGCAGGTAGTTCTCCAGGCCGACGAAGCCCTGGCTGTTGCCGTCCAGCAAGGACATCCAGCCGGTGCGGACGGCGGGGTAGATGAGGCCGACGGCGAGCAGCAGCAGCGCCGGGCCGCCGAAGACGGCCACCATGACGCTGCTGCGGCCGCGGCCCGTGAGCCGCTCGGCGAGGCGGGCGGCCACGAGCAGCACGGCGACCACGGCGACGAAGGCGAGCAGCGCCAGCACGAGCTGGCCGTTCTTGGAGTACAGCAGGAAGCCCACGGGCACCTCCTCGATCAGTCCGGGACGGCGTCAGCCCTGCGGCGCGGTGGTGAGCGCCTGCTCGTGCGCGGGGTCGCAGGGCCGGGAACCGGGACCGGCCGGGGAACCGGAAGCGCCCCGGCCGGCCACCTGATCACTGGGCCGGCCAGCTCGCCTCGATGGTGTCGAGGGCCTCCTGGGTCGACAGCTTGCCGTCGACCCAGTCGGTCATCGCGGTCCAGAAGGATCCGGCGCCGACCTCGGACGGCATGAGGTCGGAGGCGTCGAAGCGGGCGACGGCGCCCTCGTCCTGCATGAGCTCCAAGGCCAGGCGCAGGATGTCCGACGACGCGTTGGCCGGGTCGACGCCCTGGTTCGGGCTGACCATGCCGCCGATCTGCACGCGGGTGTTGGCCCACTCGGGCGAGGCGAGGTACTCCGCCACGGCCTGGGTCGCCTCCTCGTCGTCGAACGCGGCGACGTAGTCACCGGCGACGAGGATCGGCTGCTCGTCCTCGCTGTCGGCCGGCAGGTAGAAGGCGAAGAGGTCGCCGTCGGGACCGACCGTGGTGCCCTCGGGGAGCTGCGCCTCGAAGAACGAAGCGCCGCGGAAGAGGAAGCAGTTGCCCTCGAGGATCTGCAGGCCGGCCTCGGCCCACGGGGTCGTGGCGACCGAGCGCGGGTCGCCGATGCCGCCGTTCACGCGCGCCGGGTCCTGGAGGATCGAGCCGGCGCGCTCCACCGCGGCGACGATCTGCGGGTCGTTGAACGGGATCTCGTGGGCGACCCACTGGTCGTAGACGTCGGCGCCGGCCTCACGTAGGACCATGTCCTCGACGAAGTCGGTCGCGGCCCAGCCGGTGGCGCCGCCGGACTCGATGCCCGCGCACCAGGGCTTGACATTCTCGTCGGTCTGGTCGGCGGCGATCGTGTCGGTCAGGGCCCCGAGCTCGTCCCAGGTCTTGGGGATCTCGTAGCCGGCCTCCTCGAAGGCGCTCGGCGAGTACCAGACGAACGACTTGACGGAGCCCTGGGCGGGCACGCCGTAGAGCTCGCCGTCGATGGTGCCGTACTTCAGCCAGTCCTCGGTGTAGTTCTCCTGGGCGGCCGCCTTGACCTTCGCACCGGCGGGCACGACGTGGCCGTCCGCCTGCATGCGGGCCAGCAGGCCGGGCTGGGGGAATATCGCCAGGTTCGGGGCGTTGCCGCCCTCGACCTGGACGAAGATCTGCGACTCGAACTCGTTGGTGCCGTTGTGCTCGATCGTGACACCCGTGCACTCGGTGAACTGCGCCCACGACTCCTCGAGCTGGTCGGCCTCCTGGTCGGAGATCGTCGAGGAGATCGTGACGGTCTTGCCGCTCAGGTCGCCGTACTGCTCGAAGTCGGCGCAGTCGGCGCTCCGCGCACCCTCACCGCCACCGCCGGCGTCGCCGCCGAGGTCGTCACCGGCGCAACCGGTCAGAGTCAGCGCCAGCGCCGCTCCGCCCACGATCAGCGCAGCACCGCGCTGGGTCTTCGAAGTCTTCATTGCCTTCAGGTTCCTCTCGGTCTTCCTCGACGTGGAGCAACGCTGAACGTAGAGGACGGCACCAGAGCCGTCAAGCATTTGATATGACCTTATGGCACGGTCCAGACCTGTGCTCCGGGAAACGAACGGGGCTGGCGTTCGCCAGGACGACGACGGCGGCCACCGCCCACACCGGGCCGTGGCCGCCGTCGGGACCTGAGGTCTCAGACCTGTCGCGACCTGGGGTCTCAGGCCTGCTGCGTCAGGACGAAGCCGGGGCCCTGGGCCTCCGGGTCGGTGTCCAGGGTCAGGGCATCGAGCGCCGGAGCAGCCGCCTTCTCGACGAAGACGTGAGTGCCACCCTGCTCGTCGACGACCTCGTCGTCGGGCTGCGGAGCGGGCACGAGGGCCAGCTCGAAGTTGCCGGGCTGGCCCGTGGACTGGGCGATCCGGAGACCACCCTCGCTCGGAACCCCCGCCTGCTGGGCGAGGTCCTCCACTGCCGCTCGCGCGTTGTCGGTCACGGTGAGCACGCCGTGCTCCTCTCGTCGGATTCCGCGGACCCGTCCACGGAATCAAAGGACGCCGGGACCGCGCAACGGTGAGCGGCAATCTCGTGAGAACCTCCCGCATGCTGGGATGCGGCGCGACGGCGTCGGCGGCGCGGGTATAGATTGCCCCTCCCCCATGACTTCCTCGCGGCTGCGGCCGCACGGATCACCCTGACGCCGCGGTGCACCACGAAGCCGCGGTGCACGCCGACGCCACGCAGCGCCCCGGCACGACGGTGCGCCACACCGTCGTCCACCTGTGACGGAGGACACGTGACTCTCGGCCCTGCTCGTGACATGAAGGGGTATGAGAGCAGCGCCGATCTCCTCCGGTCAGCCGTCGCGACGTCGTCGTCGGGGCGGAAGGTACGCCGTCGTGGCGGTCGCCGCGTCGGCGCTGGTCGCCGTTCTGGCGGCCTGTTCGGACGTCGGAGCGGAGTCGGGCGCGACCGATGCCGCAGCGCCCGGAGCCGAATACGCGCTCGAGCGCCCTGCCGCCGAGCAAGCGCCGGCCGGCTCACCGGCGATGGGCGGCGAGGTCGACGCGGGGCAGGACCGCGAGGTCATCACGACGGGCAGCGCCAGCCTCGTCGTCGACGACCCGGTCGCCGCCTCCGCCCAGGTCGTGGCGCTCGTCGAGAGCGCCGGCGGCCGCGTCGAAGCGCGCAACGAGTGGCGCGGCTCCGACGGCGACCGGTCCAGCGCGTGGCTGCGGCTGCGCCTCCCGGCGGCGAGCGTGACGTCGACGATCGAGGCGTTCGGCGACGTCGGGACCGTGCAGAGCGTCGACCTCCACCGCGAGGACGTGACGGCCACCGGCCGCGACCTCGACGCCCGCATCGCTGCCCTGACCACCTCGACCGACCGACTCACCGAGCTCATGGCCCGCGCCGAGAACGTCGAGGACCTCCTCGGCGTGGAGCGCGAGCTGTCCAGCCGCCAGGCGGAGCTCGACAGCCTCCGCGCCCAGCGCGCCGCCCTGAGCGAGCAGGTCGCGATGTCGACCCTCGACGTCCGCCTCGAGACGCGTCTCGCCGCGGGGGTCGGCCCCACCGGCTTCCTCGGCGGTCTCGCCGCAGGCTGGGAGGCCCTCGTCACCGCAGGCCGCGGCACGCTCGTCGTCCTCGGCGCCCTGCTCCCGTGGCTGGTCGTGGGCAGCGGCGTCGCCGTGGCGGCGGTGATCGTCACCCGCAAGGTGCGCGGTCGCGGTGCTCCCGCGGCCCCGACGCCGGCGGAGGACGCCGCCTGACCACGACGCGGCGGAGCGCGGGCCTTGACCACGACGCGGCGGAGCGCGGGCCTTGACCACGACGCGGCGGAGCGCGGCGCCTTGACCAGCGGCGAAGCATCCTCCTGCGCCGACGCTGCCGACGCACCGCGGGGCACCGGGCGCACCACCGGCCGGTCGGTGCCACGATCGTGGACCCGACCCCCGGGCAAGGACGGAGCGTGACACTGCCGTGACGCAGACTGCCGTGACGCAGGTCGGTCCCTCGTGCGAGCCCGTCGGCGGCGCGGGCTGGGTGCAGGCCGCGAGCGCCTGGACGAGCCTCGCCTTCGTGGTCGCGGGCATCGCGATCATCGTGGTGTCGTGGCGGGCGCACCGCCGACGGCGCGGCGCCGCCGACGGCGTGGCGGCGCCCTCGGCGGGCGACCTCCTGGCCCGGAACGCGACGGCGCTGCGGGTGATCCTCGGCCTCCTGGCGATCGGGAACGGGATCGGGTCGGTGATCCAGCACGGGCCTGAGCCGTCGTGGAACGCGGTGGTGCACGACCCGCCGCTCCTGGGCGCCCTCGCCCTGCTCGCCGCCGACGCCGTCGCCGACCTCGGGGGTTGCCGGCTGCGTCACTGGTGGTGGGTCGCGCCGACCGCGGCGTGCGCGGTGCTGGCGGCCTGGGCGCCGGTCGCGTCGACGGTCTTCCAGGTGGTGGTGGCCGTGGTCTGCGTCGCCCTGTCCCTGGTGCGCTGGTGGGTCAGGCCGGAACTGCGGGCGCGGTTGCTGGTGGCGCTCGGGCTGCTCGCGGTCGGCGGCGGCATCGGGACCATGTCGCGGCCTGGCTGGCCGTGGTGCGTGCCGGACGGCTGGTGGTTCGAGGCGGGCATGTCGGGGCACGCGGTGTGGCACGTGCTCGCGGCCGCGGCGCTGTTCGCGCTCGCCCCGGTGCTGGGGCACCGCGGCTCCGCGCCGGCGCGCTGACGGCTCCCGACCCTCACCGACCTCCCGCCGATCTACCGATGGTCTGCTGCCTGACCTGCGAGCTCGACGGGTGCAGCGTCTGCCTATAGGGTTGAGGCAATACCCAACAACTCGAAGGTTACTCTCGTGCCCCGCGTCGGACTCTCCCCCGAGGTGCTCGTCAGCGCCGCTGCCGACCTGGCGGACGAGGTCGGCTTCGCCCAGGTCACGCTCTCGGCGCTGGCCCGTCGCTTCGGCGTCCGGACCGCGAGCCTGTACACGCACGTCAGGGACCTTGACCACCTGCGCGCGCAGGTCGCCGTGCGCGCCCTCGCCGAGGTCGCCGACCGGGTGGCGGGCGCCCTCGCCGGGCGCTCGGGCCGCGACGCGCTCGCGGCGCTCGCCGCCGCCCAGCGCCAGCACGCCCGTCGGCACCCCGGGCGCTGGGCGGCCACCCGGCACCCGCTGGACGTGGCCACCGCCCGGGCGAGCGCCGGGCCGCGCCTCGCGGAGCTCAACCGCGCCGTCCTGCGCGGCTACGCCGTCCCCGACGCCGAGCAGGTGCATGCCGTCCGGCTCGTCGGCGCGACCATCCACGGCTACCTCGACCTCCAGCAGGCCGGTGCGTTCGACCACTCGCGCCCCGGCGCCGACGAGAGCTGGGAGCGCGCCGTCGACGCGCTCGACACCCTGCTGCGCCGCTGGCCCACCCCGACGGCCACGACCGCCGACCACCCGGAGGGATCGTCATGATCACCACCCCCATCACCACCCCCATCACCGCGGAGCTGATCCACGGAGCGGTCGAGCTCGAGACCACCGAGGTCGGCATTCGTGTCCACCGGGTGCCCGCGTGGGCCCGCGCCCAGGCCGCGGACCCCCAGCTCGCCATGGTCGAGGCTCAGCCCGCCGGCGTCCGCGTGGTCGTGACGACGACGGCGCGGCGCCTCGAGCTGCACGCACTCGCGACCCGCTACGGCTACCGCGGCGCGCCGCCGCGTCCCGACGGCGTCTTCGACGTCGCCGTGGACGGGCAGGTCGTCGCGCACGGCACCCTCGACGACGCCACCCGCGTCACCGTCGACCCGCGCACCGGCGAGACCGAGGTCGTTCCCGGCCAGGTCCGGCCGATCGTGGCCGAGAGCCTGCCCGAGGGCGAGAAGCGCGTCGACCTCTGGCTGCCGCACCTCGAGTCCCTCGAGCTCGTCGAGCTCCGCTCCGACGCCCCCGTGCAGGCGGTCGCCCAGGACCGGCGCCGGTGGGTGCACCACGGCTCCTCGATCAGCCAGGGCTCCAACGCCGCGACGCCGACCGGAACGTGGGTGGCGCACGCCGCGATGGGCGCCGGCGTCGACCTGACGAACCTCGGCCTCGGCGGCTCGGCGATGGTCGACCCGTTCATGGCCCGCACCATCCGTGACCTGTCCGCCGACCTCATCTCCCTGAGCTTCGGGATCAACGTGGTCAACGCCGACGCCATGCGGCGCCGCGCCTTCCGGCCGGCGGTGCACGGCTTCCTCGACACGGTCCGCGACGGCCACCCCGACACGCCGCTGCTGCTCCTCTCGCCCGTCTCCTGCGCGATCCACGAGCAGACCCCGGGCCCGGGTGCCTTCGACATGGAGGCCCTCGCCCGCGGCGAGATGCGCTTCGTCGCGACCGGCTACCCGGCCGAGGTGAACGCCGACAGGCTCACGCTGCGAGTCATTCGCAAGGAGCTCGCCCGGATCGTCGCGGAGCGCGCCGAGAACGACCCGAACCTGCACTACCTCGACGGGCTCGAGCTCCTCAGCAAGGCCGACGAGGCCGAGCTGCCCTACGCCGACGCCCTCCACCCGGGCCCCGAGGCCCACCGCCGCATGGGCGAACGCTTCCTCAGGCGCGCCTTCGCCGAGGGCCGTCCGTTCGCGGGCTGAGCCCTCACTCGACCTCCGCTGCCTCCAGCGTGGCGAGCTCCGCGAGGTCGGCGGCCACCAGCTCGGCGACCTGGATCGCGTTGAGGGCCGCACCCTTGCGCAGGTTGTCGCCGGAGACGAAGAGCACGAGGCCGCGACCGTCCGGGACCGACTGGTCCTGGCGGATCCGCCCGGCGAGCGACGTGTCGTGGCCGGCCGCCGCGAGCGGGGTCGGCACGTCGACGAGCGAGACTCCCGGCGCGCTCGACAGCAGCTCGACGGCGCGCTCGGGCGTGATCGGCGAGGCGAACTCGGCGTGGATGGCCAGGGAGTGCCCGGTGAACACCGGCACGCGCACGCACGTCCCCGCGACGGCGAGGTTCGGCAGCCCGAGGATCTTGCGCGACTCGGCGCGGAGCTTCTGCTCCTCGTCGGTCTCGCCCGACCCGTCGTCGACCAGCGATCCGGCCAGGGCGACGACGTCGAACGCGATCGGTGCGACGTACTTGACCGGCGCGGGGAACTCCACGGCCGAGCCGGAGAGCGCCAGGCCCTCCATGTCCTGCGCGGCGACGGCGCGGACCTGTGAGGCCAGTTCCTCGACGCCCGCGACGCCGGAGCCCGACACCGCCTGGAAGGTCGCGACGCGCAGCCG
>Ga0075011_10001551_pt1 | contig 12373 bp, 8 predicted proteins | sample TARM_MetaG_T_14_FD_72354 | JGI IMG/M metagenome (GOLD analysis project Ga0075011, IMG submission 72354) | Freshwater microbial communities from Pennsylvania, USA, analyzing microbe dynamics in response to fracking - TARM_MetaG_T_14 | ecosystem: Environmental > Aquatic > Freshwater > River...
GTTCGTTCCACAGTCCGTTTAAATAAATCATTATATATGTATCTTGTAGACATCTTGTCTCACTTTTTCGTGTGCCTTAATCATGAGAGTCATAGAAAATATCAGTTTCTTCTTGATTTATTTATAGTTGGCTTTATTATAAGGTTTATTTTATTATACAACATATATGGATTTGAGGTAAGAGAAACCAGTGAAAGCGTTTTATTTTATTGTTGAAAACAATTAAATATTATGCAATAATAATGATTAGTGAGATACTATGAATGGAGGATATATTATGGAAAATATCGATTTACAGATTGCGCAAAAGGCGCAAATGAAAAAAATCACTGAAATTGCGAGTGATTTAGGTCTAAGCGAAGATGACATTGAACTTTATGGTCAGTATAAAGCTAAAATTAAGTTGGATGTTCAAAAACGTTTAGAGAAGGAAAAAGACGGGAAAGTCATTTTAGTCACCGCTATAAACCCAACCCCTGCAGGAGAAGGAAAGTCAACCACAACTGTGGGTCTTGGTCAAGCGTTTAACCGTATTGGTAAGAATGCTATTATAGCACTTCGTGAACCATCATTTGGGCCTGTTATGGGTGTTAAAGGTGGTGCAGCTGGTGGTGGTCATTCGCAGGTTGTTCCGATGGAAGATTTAAATTTACACTTTACCGGAGACATTCATGCCATTACGACTGCAAATAATGCAATTAGTGCGATGATCGATAACCATTTACACCAAGGAAATGTTTTAAACATTGACCCTAGACGTATTACTTGGAAACGTGCATTGGATATGAATGATCGTGCACTAAGAGATATTACTGTAGGATTAGGTGGAATAGGAAACGGTATTCCTCGACAAGATGGATTTAATATATCAGTGGCCAGTGAAATTATGGCAGTTTTAACCTTAGCAAAAGATTTACATGATTTAAAAAATCGTGTAAGAAGAATCGTCATTGGGTATACATATGATCGAATAACTGTTACTATTGGTGATTTAAAAGCTGAAGGGGCAGTAACGTTAATTTTACGCGATGCCATTAAACCGAACTTAGTTCAGACCCTTGAAAACACACCAGCTCTTGTACACGGTGGACCATTTGCTAATATTGCCCATGGATGTAATAGCATCATAGCGACTAATATGGGAAGAAAGCTTGCTGATTATGTCATTACTGAAGCTGGATTTGGAGCAGATCTTGGTGCTGAAAAGTTTTTAGATATTAAAACACGCCAAGCAGGGTTTGACCCTAGTGCAGTTGTTATTGTTGCAACCGTTCGTGCATTAAAAATGCATGGTGGAATGAAAAAAGACGAGTTAAAAACTGAAAATGTTGATGCACTTATGAAAGGTGTAGAAAATTTAGAAAAGCATATCGAAACTATTCAAGCGTTTAATTTACCTTATGTAGTCGCGATTAACCACTTTGTATCTGATACTGATGATGAAGTTAAAGCCTTATCACAATGGTTAGAAGAGCACAATCATCCATATAGCTTATCTAAAGTATGGGAAAAAGGTGGAGAAGGTGCTGAAGACCTTGCAGAAAAACTCATTAAACAAATTGATAATAACACTTTAACCTTCAAGCCCATGTATGAAGAAAGTGATTCATTAGAAACTAAAATTGAAAATATTTGTAAAACAGTTTATGGTGCAAAAGATGTATCATATTCTAAAGCAGCACGTAACCAACTAAGAAAATTCAAAAAAGAAGGTTGGGACAATTTACAAGTATGTATGGCAAAAACACAAATGTCTTTATCAGATGATCCAAAAGTTTATGGTCGTCCAAAAGACTTTACGATCACGATTAGAGAATTACGCCCATCAATCGGTGCAGGTTTTATCGTCGCACTTACAGGTGATATGATGACAATGCCTGGTCTTCCAAAACGCCCTGCCGCAATGGATATGGACATCGATGAAGACGGAAACGCTAAAGGACTATTTTAAGATTAGGGTGCGTGCTTGCACGTGCCCTTTACTATATTAAACGAGGAGTGAAATATAATGGAACTATTCGATCAATTTAAAGCAATACAAAAAAAGCAAAAAGCTTTTGCTTTAGTACTCGGTATTGCCAGTTGGGACTCTAATACAGAAGCTCCAAAAGACTGTTTCCCATACCGATCAGAGATGTTATCAATTATTAGTGGAGAGAGTTTTTCTATAGGGACAAGTGATACCTATAAAGAAGTGGTAAATGGCTTAATGGAAAGACTTGACGAACTTGATGACATGCATCAAAAAGAAATAAAAAAAGCGAAAAAGAATCTTGATAAAATTGCAAAAATACCAAAAGAAGAATATATTGAATATTCAAAACTTGTGAACATGGCTCAACGTGTTTGGGAAGATGCTAAAGAACAAGATGATTATGAATTATTTAAACCATACTTACAAAAAATCATTCAAGCGAAGAAAAAACAAGTGGCTTATCGTGGGGATACAGATAACCCTTATAATGTTTTGTTAGATGATTTTGAAGAAGGGATGGACATGGAACAATATGATGCATTCTTCGATACCATCAAAAAGGATTTAGTTCCTTTTGTAAAAGAGATTCTAGATCAAAAAACCAATCGTGATGAAACATTTATAACAACAATGTATCCAAAAGCTAAACAAAAAGAATTTGTGGAATATTTAATGAATGTCTTTAATTATAATTTTGATCGAGGATTATTAAAAGAAAGTGTTCATCCATTTACTTGGAATACCCATTCTAAAGATGTTCGATTTACGGTAAGATATTTAGAAAATTATGTATTTTCATCAATTTTCGCAGGTATTCATGAACTAGGACACGCTATTTATGAACAACAAGTCGATGAGTCACTCGATATGACGAATTTAAAAAGTGGCGCTTCAATGGGGATGCATGAAAGTCAATCACGTTTTTATGAAAATATTATTGGACGAAGTAAAGTATTTTGGGAAGTCCACTATGATCATTTAAAAACACTGTTCCCTAAGCAGTTAAATGATGTTGATATAGAGATGTTTTATGAAGGCATTAATAGAGTAGAAGAATCAATGACGCGAGTTGAAGCTGATGAATTAACCTATCCATTACATATTTTAATCCGTTATGAAATTGAGCGAATGATTTTCAATGATAATATTGATTTAGATACTTTACCAGATATTTGGAATCAAAAAATGCGTGAGTACTTAAATATTGAACCTAAAACGGATGCTGAGGGCATTTTACAAGATGTTCATTGGAGCGGTGGAATGTTTGGATATTTCCCAACCTATGCATTAGGGAGTGCTTATGCAGCACAAATTTATTACACAATGATTAATGACATTGATTTTGAAGCACTTATTAAAGATAATAATATTGAGAAAATCAATCAATGGTTACAAGAAAAGATTCATCGTTTTGGATCAAGCAAAAAACCAAGAGAAATTTTAAAAGACGTTACAGGGGAAGACTTTAATCCTAAATATTATGTGAGGTTCTTAAAAGAGAAGTATTCAGAAATATATCTTAAATAAAAGAGGCGATATTTTGTTAAAAAACTATCATAAACATAGCGAACAATTATTAGAACAAATTCCAAAAGGCGTTTTTATTACTGTTGAAGGTGAAGAAAAACCTAACACCATGACAATCGCTTGGGGACACATAGGAGTCATTTGGGGAAAGCCCGTTTTTATTGCTTATGTACGATATTCTAGATATACCTATGATTTGCTTTTAAATGCCAAGGATTTTACGATTAATGTGCCCATTTCAAACCCGCTAAAAGAATCACTAAAAATTGCAGGGACGCAATCGGGCCGAGATATTGATAAATTTGATGTAGCGGATTTAACACCCTTACCTTCAGAAACAGTCAATAGTCCAGGTATTAAAGAATGCGATCTTAACTATGAATGTGAAATCATTTATCAACAAACTCAAGAACCAGCATTAATTAGTCCACATATTAAGGATCGTTACTATAAAAATCATGATACCCATATTATGTTTTATGGTGAAATAAAACATATAACAATGAAAGGAGAACCGATTAATGAGTAATATTATAAGTGGTAAAGAACTATCAAAAGAAATTAGAAGCGATGTAAAAGTTGAGGTAGAAAAACTGGTAGAGGAATACGGGAAATCCCCACATTTAGTTGTTATTCTAGTGGGAGAAGATCCTGCCAGTCAATCATATGTAAAAGCCAAAGAACGTGCTTGTAAAAAGGCTGGAATCCGTTCTACGTTAATTCGTAAAGAGACATCCATTGCTGAAGAGGAGTTACTTGGACTTGTAAAATCGTTAAACCAAGATGATGATGTTCATGGGATATTAGTTCAACTTCCTCTTCCAAAGCATATTAATTCAAATCTTGTGATCAATACAATAGAAAAAAATAAGGATGTTGATGGGTTTCATCCATTAAATATTGCGGCTTTACATATTGGTGAAGAAGGAATATTACCAGCAACACCTAAGGGGATTATTACGATGCTAAAAAGCACTAATCAAACCCTTGAAGGTAAAAGCGCATTAGTGATAGGACGCAGTAATATTGTAGGAAAACCAGCTGCAGCTTTATTGTTAAGAGAAAATTGTACTGTTACTATTGCCCATTCAAGAACTAAAAACATGAAGGAAATTGCGCTTCAATCTGATATAATAGTAGCTGCAGTAGGTCGAGCAAACTTTGTAACAGGTGATATGATTAAAGATGGAGCAATTGTTATTGATGTCGGTGTGAACCGTGTGGATGATAAATTAGTCGGTGATGTTGATTTTGAAGCGGCTAAAGAAAAAGCAAGTTTTATTACTCCAGTACCTGGAGGCGTAGGACCGTTGACTATCGCATCTTTATTACAAAACACCATTGAGTGTTTCTTGATCTTAGAAAAAAAATAGATGTGGTGATAAAATGATTGAGCGTTATAGACGCAATGAAATGGCAATACTATTTGAAGATAATGTAAAATTCAAACATTTTTTAGAGGTTGAAATAAAAACATTAGAAGCTTTTAATCAATTAGGCGTTGTTCCAAATAATGATTTAGATAAAATTAAATCTAAAGCAACGTTTGATGTTGAAAGAATTAGAACAATTGAACAACAAACAAAACATGATGTTATAGCATTTACTCGAGCAGTAAGTGAATCATTAGGAGAAGAAAAAAAATGGGTCCACTACGGCCTTACAAGTACCGATGTTGTAGACACAGCACTTGGGCTTACTTACAAAAAAGCCAATGATCTTATTGAAGCGGACTTAGTCCGCTTTCTTGATGTACTTAAACAAAATGCCTTAAAGTATAAACACACCCCTTGTATAGGAAGAACGCATGGGATTCATGCGGATATTACTTCTTTTGGGTTAAAGTTTGCACTATACTACGACATTTTTAAACGACATTTAATCCGGTTTAAGTCGGTCAGAAAAAGCATTGAAGCAGGAAAAATAAGTGGTGCCGTTGGGAATTTCGCTAATACACCACCTTTTGTGCAAGATTACGTTTGTGAAGCCCTTGGGCTTGAGAGTGCAGCAATTTCGACACAAACGCTCCAAAGAGATAGACATGCTGAGTATTTAAGCTTACTAGCACTAATAGCCTCAAGCATTGAACAAATCGCTGTAGAGATTAGACATTTACAACGCACAGAAGTCAAAGAAGTGAGTGAATACTTCGACAAAGGCCAAAAAGGGTCAAGCGCCATGCCCCATAAGAAAAATCCTATAGCTAGTGAAAATATGACTGGTTGCGCGAGGATGATGCGTGGGTATATGCATCCTGCGTTTGAAAATATCGCTTTATGGCATGAACGAGACATTTCACATTCTTCAGTGGAGAGAGTGATATTGCCCGATGCAATGATGTTACTAGATTATATGCTAAATCGTTATGCAAAAACACTTGATACTTTAATTGTTTATGAACAACGAATGGAAGAAAATATCTATTTAACCAATGGAGTAATTTTTTCTCAACGGGTATTAACAGCTTTAATTAATAAAGGGTTAAGCCGTGAGGAAAGTTATGATTTAATTCAGCCTTTAGCCCTAAAGGCTTATGAAGATAATCATTCCTTTAAGACACTATTAAACCAAGACAAAAAAATCCAAAGCCATTTAACACCGAACGCAATCGATGAGTGCTTTACTTTAGAGTACTACTTAAAAGAAGTAGATACGATTTTTACTCGCGTTGGGATTGAACATCATGATTAAATTATTTAAACCAGTCATTGCGATAGGCCTACTTATTGTCATTTTAATGGTTTTTGCCTCATTACTAACGAGTAATCCTTACATGCGTTTATCAAAAGGGTTATATCAGGAACATGACGCGATCACTTATGACCATGATTATGTATCAAAACAACTGATTGATTATTTAAATTACCGTCATGATGATTTAACATTTGGCGCAAATGAAAATGATCCAAATCCTGTCATGCGGGATATTGAAATAAGACATATGGAAGATGTGAAAACACTTTATACACTATTAAGAATTTCGGCTATTATAAGCCTTTTCCTAGTTGTTGGCTTGAGTGTAATACTTTATAAAAAAGATATTCAGATGTTTTATAACACCTTTAAGACCATCTATCTTTTGCCCGCAGCTTTTATTGCGTTTGTAGGTGTTTGGTTACTAATAGATTTTGACCGTTTATTTGTGACCTTCCACGAACTCTTTTTTGATAATGATGATTGGCTATTAAGAATGGATGATGTACTTATTCAATTACTTCCACAAAATTTTTGGTTTGTTAGTGCAGCCATTATCATTGTGGGAACCGTCTTAAGTTTTGGACTCATTCTTTATTTAAATGAACGATTCATAAAACCTAAAATTAAACACTAGTCGCTAGTGTTTAATTTTTTTATTCATTGCTTATAAGACGTTAAAAATGATACACTAGTAGTGACGAGGATGTGATAAAATGCCTTTGAAAAAAAATCAATTATTAAGTGATTTAGTGTATACAAGAGATCAATTAAAAAGAGAAGCGCGTAGGAAAAAGCAACGTGTTCCGATTATTTGTTCGGATGACGCTTTAATTGAAATGAGCCAGACTAAACCATTAAAAGTAGAGGACTTTAAAGCTATAAAAGGAATTGGCGATGTGTTTATTGATGAATATGCACATCATTTTTTAGCGGTGATATTAAAACATCAAGCCGCTTCTATTAAAGAAGTGAGCGTTAGTGGGAGTGCTAAAAAGACTTTAGATCACTATAAGGACCGCTTAGCAAACATTTCAAGAAGAAATCGTAACCTTTATACGGCAAAGTTATCTAAACGATTAGGTATCGATTTAACGACTGTGGTAAAAGATAGTCAAATTCAAACATTTATCGAAGGGAAAACCCACCGCCCATTAAGATTATCATATAAAACGGATTTAAGTTTAGGCAATCAAGAAGAACAAAGTTATCGCCATTTAACTCTAATTTTTAGAGAAATTAATCGTGAAGTTAAAGAAAAGGGATCTTATGATTTATTCATTGGGTATCCTTTTGTTGAAGGAAGATTAGCCGGTGAAGGGTTTGAGATTAAAGCCCCTCTTTTATTCTTTCCTGTTAAACTGCAAAGAAAAGGGTTAGACTTTTTCTTAGAAAGAGATACTGAAAAAGATATATTATTTAATAAAGACCTTATTTTAGCGAATAACAAATTTAATCATTTAGAAACCGATTATGAGACACCTTTTATTGAACATTATGATAAAGATGTTTTAAAGCATATAGTCTTACCACATTATCAGGCGAATAAGTTAATGATTCAGGCAGAGACAATAAAGATGCATTTTACACCTTTTTCGAGTCATTTAAAGGCTGATTTTAAACGCTATAAAAAAGGTGAATTACATCTTGATTATAGTGTTGTTCTTGGTAAATATACGATGTATTCATCAGCAATTCAAGCGGATATAACAAATATCTTGCAAAGTAATGCATATAACGATTTACTTGAAGGATTGGTTGAGGATCAAACGATTGATTATAAAGAAGATCAACGGTTTGCCTCAAATGGTCATATCCAGATTAAAGAAAAAGATTTAACCTATATTAATCCTTTGAATTATGCTCAGGAAAAAGTCATTAATCTTATCAAAAATCATAATCAAATTGTGATTTGGGGACCACCTGGAACTGGGAAAAGTCAAACCATTACAAGTTTAATCGCAAATCAAGTAAATAAAAAAGAAAATGTTTTAATTGTTAGTGAAAAGAAAGTGGCACTTGATGTCATTCATTCAAGATTAAAAAGTGCCGCAAAATATGTACTATTTATTGATGATGCTCAAGATAAACAAGCATTTTATGAACAAATTCAAAAGCATATTGATCCCTTACCACCAAGTAGAAACTATAACAATGACATTGAAACGCTCAACCAAAAAATTGAAAAAATTATTGAGAGACTTAATGACATTAGCCAAATGTTTTATAATCCGAGTATTACAAATATAGAACTCTATAAAATATATCCGAGGTATTTGAAAACAAGACATATTAAAGAAGAACTATTGCCTCCGAAAGTCCATGATTTTTTCTATAAAGAATATAAGCAATTATCCTTTGAACAGCTACAAAAAATCGAAAACAGTTTTAAAACACCGCTTAAATTAAAAGAAATGCTTGATTTAAAAAAAGCATTAGACACGTATCCATTGTTATTTAAAGTGCGAGATGATTTAACGCGCAGTGAAGTCATGGTATTAAACAAGTTTACAGAGAACTTTGAAAATTATAAAACCGAATTAAATAACGCTTCTTTCTTCAAGCGTAGAAAATTAAAAAAATATTTTAAACAGTTTATTCATGAATTGCGGTTCTTGTTTAAGCGAAAAAGCGCTGTAAAGAAATATTTAAAAATCTTCTTAGAAACAGACGATATTCATGCTTACTTAAAAGAGAGCTATACGCGTTTTAATAACCGTAGAAAAAAATACAATAATTTAGACGATGATGTTAAGCAGTATATTGATTTGTTGCTGTATCACCCTTTCTTTGAAGGTGTTAGAAATATTGAACAATATCATACGTATTTATTTGATGCGGTATATACCGGTTATATTGAAACATTTGAAGCAGTGAATCAAGATCAAGTGAAAGATTTAAGAAATTATCATAGCCTCATGAAAAGATTAGAAGATTTAATGAATGAAAAACGCCATGTTTCCGCGGAATCATTTGAAATGACATTATATAAAGATGCGCTTAATTTTTCAGACTCTAAACGTATAATGGATATAAAAAGAAGATTAGACCATGAACGAAAATGGAGTGTCCGAAAGTTTGTGAATAATTTTCAGTTAGAATTATTTTCAAATATAAAAATTTGGATGATGACACCAGAATCAGTAAGTGAAATTTTACCACTTAATTACGGGATGTTTGACTTGGTAATTTTTGATGAAGCATCGCAAATGTATGTTGAAAAAGGGATACCCACAATTTATCGTGCAAAAAAAGTTGTTATTGCAGGTGATACTAAACAATTAAGACCTTCTAGTTTAGGTCAAGGGCGTATTGAAATCGATGAGGAACTTTTAGAAGAGGATGAAGAACTAGAAATTTCGATGGACGCGAAGAGTTTACTTGATCTTGCTAAATACAAGTATAAAGAAACAATCTTAAATTATCATTATCGAGCGATTTACGAAGAACTTATTGCTTTTTCTAATTACGCTTTTTATGATGGTAAACTGATTGTTTCCCCCAATCAAAGTGTCCCATCGAAACCGCCAATAGAATATATTTATGTTGAAGAGGGTATTTGGGAAAACAGACAGAATAAAAAAGAGGCTGAACAAGTCATTAAACTCATTAAAAAAGTGCTTAGAACAAGAAAAAATAATGAAACTATTGGTGTTATTACGTTTAATGCCCAACAAAGAAATCTTATTGAAGATTATCTTGATCAAGAGATTTTTAAACAAGGAAAGTATGGTCAAATGATCCAAAAAGAGTATGACCGCTTTGAAGAAGGGGAAGACCGTAGTTTGTTTATTAAGAATATAGAAAACGTTCAAGGGGATGAACGTGATGTTATTATTTTCTCAACAGGTTATGCAAAAAATGCAGAAGGTAGATTCTTAAGACAATTTGGATGGTTAAATATAGATGGTGGTCAAAATCGTCTAAATGTAGCCATTTCCCGTGCAAAAAGAAAAATTTATTTTATAGCGAGTATGATGCCAGAAGCTTTCGATGTGGATGATTTAAAAGGAAAAGGACCAAAACTGTTAAAAGAGTATATGCAGTATTGTTATTATGTGTCTAAAAATCAAACAGATGAAGCAGCGAAAGTCTTACTTAGATTATCCTCGCATGAGGAAGAACTGGATAAAGCCCACTTAACGTTACTCCAAAAAAATGTGTTGACACGTTTAAAAAGAGATAAATTAACCATTCATACAAATATTGGAATTGGTAATTATACCATTGATTTTGGGATATTTGATGAAGAAACGAAAACGTATAGTTTAGGGATATTGCTCGATTATAAGTCCAGAGAAAAAACACCGGATGTAAGAAATTATTTTTATCATCAAGAACAGTATTTAAAAAGCAGAGGCTGGTCAATTTATCGTTTATTTGCGCCCAATTGGTATAAGGACGCTAATAAAGAAATGCGCCAGATTAGACAAGTGCTTAAAGGTGATTAAAAAAAGGGATTCAATCCCTTTTTTTAGTTTATTAGTAGAAAAAATAGAATAATGAAAATTCCTAAGCTACAAAATGCATAAAGATAATTGATGCGCAGTGCTTTTTTTAAGGCAGTCATTTTAAGCGAATCATAATGACTAAGAAATGTCGTATTAGATAATGGTTTAAAATGATACCAATATAGCGAAAAAGCTAAGTAAAGAAAAGGAATAATCATTAAGTAAATGGATACCTGATAAAATAGTATCGCCATTAAAATGGTATTAGTAAACGTAATTAAATAGGTTTCTCTTTTTAATTTTTTGTGAGAACTAACCATGCGGCTCATCTTCTTTTCCACTTTTACATCCAGTGGATAGTCTAAATGAGCCACTGAGTTTAAATTTAAGAGTGATAATTGATTATGATAGTGTTTGTTTTTGTAGTTAAAGGCGAGCGTTAACTCTGGTTCAATTAAATAAGCCATTGTATAATCATAGTTCATGGTTGAAATGGTGTAATTTTCTGGCACTTTTTTAAGTAATTGATCATAGATTATTTGTTCGACTTTATCTTGTTTCACTTGCTGTTTGAACTCTAGAGGAATTAAATGCGTTTTATAATCTTCCATAAAACTTTTTAAGTCGGAAATCGGCTGTGTATTTTGAATGTGTTTATCAATGGTAGAGTGATTGATTGCTATGTTTTTAGAGTCTGGTTGTTCATATTTATCATGCAGTAGTGTTGCTTGTGCTTCATAATCAATTAAAGGTCTAAAATGTAAAATTAATTTTGGGTTTAAATCTTTAAAGGTTAAATCCTTTTCAAAATTTAAATCTATAGAAAGACTGGTTTTAAACCGAAACATAATCATTTCAATAAATTCTTCTACTGTTGGGATGGTTTTATCGATATAGATCGATTCTGTATCAAAAATATCCGCACCAAATAAAGAAGCATCCTGATTAATCGCTTCTTTGTAGTAAATCATTGCTTGATGGATATCTTTCTCTTTAAAGTGTTTATAGGTTGAGTCATTAGGACTGTAGAGTTTATATAACTTAATTAAGGCCTCAATATCATTGGTTTGATGATAGTAATTTAATAACAACGATTCGCCTTTTTTAATGAGATTGAGTTTTGGCTGAGTTAAATATAGATGGGCAAGATGTAACTTCGCTTTAAATAATCCAACATCTACCGCATAGTTTAAAAACTCATGCATTTCATTTATGGTGAAAGGGTAGTATGTATAAACATCAAAAAAAGGTCTCAGGCCCTTTATTTTTTCTAGTTGATAAACTTTGTATAAATATTTTGCAGCTTCTTTGTAGGCTTTTTTTTGCTTATAGTATTGGCCCAGTTTTAAAAGACTGGGAATATGATTTTTTTCACTTAAACTAATTAGTGTATGAATGGCTTTATCTGGTGCAACATTAAATTGCTCTATCGCTTCTTGATAGAGCATTGTTTCAGTCATGGTAGTTGTTTGATTTTCAGCCATATTATCACCTAATTGTATTATAGCATAAACATTTTATATATTTTGTATTGTAATTTGTCTAAGTTTTGTTAAAATAAAAATTGGTTAGTATCGTATATGATCAGAAATAGGGTCTGATTGTCTCCCGAGTTTTATAGTTGAGTATCGAAAAAAATAAAGTTCACAACTTAATACAACAAAGAGAAAAACCACTTAAAGCTTTTAATAGAGCGATTTAAGTGGTTTTTAATATGTTCCAACTA
>Ga0075011_10001555_pt1 | contig 12348 bp, 15 predicted proteins | sample TARM_MetaG_T_14_FD_72354 | JGI IMG/M metagenome (GOLD analysis project Ga0075011, IMG submission 72354) | Freshwater microbial communities from Pennsylvania, USA, analyzing microbe dynamics in response to fracking - TARM_MetaG_T_14 | ecosystem: Environmental > Aquatic > Freshwater > River...
AGACGTTTATTTACCGACCGTGGACGTTTACGAGCAGAGGTGGAGTGGTACGAACTCGGCATCAATAAAGTCACCAAAGACGGTTTCAAATACTTGTCTGCCGAAATACATCCTAATTATGTCAGCAACGAGGCCGGAGAGAACGGCCAATATCCGGAGTTTGGTCCAACGCTCTTAGGTGCGGGTTTGGTTACCCGACCATGCATTAAGAACCTGGACAAAATCGAACTCAGTGAAGCCAGTCTTCACGAATGCCCTACCTATCTTTCCGAGTCTCTAGCAAATAAATTTTCTGAGGAACGTAAAACCATGTGGACACAACTGATTGCGCTGTTTGAAAAGCAGCTGAAAGGTTTAAAGCTATCTGCTGAACAACACACAGCAATGGTTAAATTACTAACTGATTCACTAACTGGTATCAGTGATGAAGCACAAGCAAAAGTGCTAAGCGAACAAATTGAAGGCATTGCCAAGCAGTTGTCTGAATCGGGCAACTCATCTGTGCCGGTGATCAACCTAAATGGTAGCTCACTAAGTGAAGATGATGTCGTGCGTATTCTTAGTGAGCAAGCGGCTAAAACGCTGCAAGCTCAAGCAGACGCAAAACAAAAGCTTGATGCAAAAGTCAAAATCTTTACTGAAGCGATCGATAAAGCCGAAGGCCTGAGCGATGAAGTGAAGAAAGAGCTTAAAGAAGCACAAGATCTTATTACGGTCGAAATGTCTGATGAGCAAGTGACTAAGCTGGCTGAAAACCAAATTGCCCACGGTAACCAAAAAATGGTTTCTGTTCAGCTGAATGAAATGGGCTTTATGGGTTCACCATCTGGCTCGGTGGTTCAGACTCCAGACCAACAGCGTGAAAGCTTGCAGCTACAAGAGCAAATTCACGCTAACTTACGAAACACCAATACTTATGCGCTCGGTCAGTTACACCTGACAGAAGAAAAAAAACTGCCTGCGTTCTGTCGTCAGGTTCTTGCGGAATTTGACCGTATTAACCACCGTCGAATTCATGCTGAACGTCTAGTACTGGCAGGCCAAGGCAGCGCGAACGTTATGGCGGATACAGATTTACCTGTATCAGTACAACGTGAAGTGATTCGTGAAGCACTGTCTGATCTTAATGTTCTGCAATTGGTGCAAACACTCACTGATTTTGGTTCATCAGCAACCACTCAAATCCCTTACGAAACTCGTGATGTATCGGCCGTCATGGGTGATGGTATTGTGTTTGAAAACGGCACCATTCCAAAAGTTAAAAACTCACAAGCCATGGACCTGGCATACGTACTGCCAATGAAAGTTGCGTTTGAAGTCTCGAATGAACTCATGCATTTTTCCAAGTCATCAGCTATTAACTGGGATGCTTGGGGTCGTAACGTAGCAACCGCTTCACGCATCATTAAAGAGATGGTGGCACGTCGTATCGTCAATACCATGCAGCGCGTTGCTGACTCTTATCAGTCTGCCGATATTGCTGGCGAAGTGATTACTGCTCAGTTGCAGGATACGTATGAATTCAAAACTGCACAGTTCCCGGTTGTTGCCGCTTATCAGCAATATGATCTGAAAGGTAACACGGTGGGTGACACCGAAAACCCAATTGTGCTGACTATCGATGCTACTCAAATTTATCCGTTTGATGGTACCGGTACTCAGGCAGCTGGTACCTACTACGTAGTTACATCTTACAACCTTGGTAAGTTTGTACTGGTTGATGAATCTGGTGCGTTGAAGTCAGTCACTGCTGGCGCTGCATCAGTTAGTTATAGCTACGCAACCAACATCATCAAAGTGGACAGTGATATCCCTGAAGGCACCACAGCTGAGAAGCACTACAACAAACTGTTGCAGGCTATCGGTCGTCGTAAAGCCATCATGAAAGATGATCGCTTTGTCACTCCTGACTTCCTGTTGATGTCAAACACCCTTAACGATACCTGTACCAATGCGGAGCAATTCGTCGTATCGATGAAGCGCAATGGTACTGATACCAATGCGCAAGGTGATCTGGAAATGGTGAAAGCTCTGCCTTCATTCTCAACCAATGCGCCGGCAACTCACTTGGGTGATGAACGTATCATCATGGGCCAAAAAGGTGCTATGGCGTACTCAGTGGTGAAACCATTCACTCTGAGCGAAATGCAGGAAGCGCGTGATGCTAACGGTCAGCTGAAAGGTGGTAAGGAAGCTTACGGTGAAGAGTACAACGCAATTCACTGTCCTAAACCAATTCGTAACCGCTTTACCAGCGTACTGTTCTACTCAGTTTTAGGTCGATAGAGCGAGCCATTGCCCCGTTACTTTGAATAAAGTTTCGGGGCCTTTTTGCTAATTAATTAAGGTAACTAATCATGCCAATGACAGCATTTACAAACACTTCAGATCAGGCCGTAAACATCGGTGGTCGTACCGTTCTGCCAAAGGAAACTCGTGAGGTGGACGCGCGTTTTGTTCCAGCTGCAGCACAAGTGAATCGCGAAATCATCATTCTGTATATTAACTTTGGCATTACGCCTAAGTACTTCGGTCAAACAGTCGTACAGCCAAACACTGCAGCGCGCTTACCAATCATTCATTTTGAAAACCCGAATAAGGCTGATGCCGGTGCGTTCCAGGATAAGGTTTTCACTGAGCTTCTGACGAAGAAGATTGACGAAATTAAGCCTTTCTTTTCCGCGCTGACTGATGAAGAACTGGCTCGTTTATCTGAACTCGAAACTGCTGACCAGAAACGTAAGGGTTTGCTAAGCAGCATCGATGACGAGCTTACTGCTCGTAAAGAAGATAAAGAGTTAACGCCAGAATCCTTTGCTAAAACTCTGGAAGGCAAAGATGAAAGCGAGCTGCAAGTCGAGCTGCTTGCAGCAGGTGACAATGAAATGAAACTCACGGTTATCCAGGAAGCTTTGTCCAAACTGAAAGCCAATCAATAACTCGGCACTGACAGTGGCCCGGACTTGTTTCGGGCTTTTTTCTAAGGAGTCTCTCTATGTGGGATACAGTCAAATCTTTGGTCTCAGGAGCTGCGCCGCTGGTCGGTAGCTTAATTGGTGGCCCGGTAGGCGGCAGTGTTGGGGCGTTGGTCGCGAATGCTTTAGATGTTGAAAATACTCCGGAAGCGATTGAAGCCGAAATTCGTCGTAACCCGGATGCATTGCTTAAAGTGAAGCAAATGGAAAGTGAAGAACGGATTCGGTTACGTGAATTAAGCTACCAACAAGCCGAGCTGGAAAGCACAGAACGTAAGTTGGCTTTAACTGAGCAGCATAAGACCATGCAGGCAGAGTTGGCGAGTGATGATGCCTACGTTCGTCGCTGGCGCCCGACATTTGGTTATGCGGTTTGTGCTGCATGGTCATCATTGTTTTTTGGTATCGCTTTGCTGATGTTGATTCATCCTGAATACACAGATCAAGCATTTACCGGAGCGGCAAAGTTAACCGGGTTATTCAGCGTGGCGTTAACTGTACTTGGTTTAAACATCCATAAACGTTCTCAAGATAAACAAGTCTCCGCAGGTGTGGTGCCGGCAGGTGTGTTAAGCGGTATCGCCTCAACCATTCGCGGGGGGAGCAATGGAAAATAGCCCTGTAACTCAGTCTGAATTTAAGTCTTTCCGTGTTGAAATGCGTGACTACATGAAGCAGCAAACTCAACTCATGAGCCAAATGGTTGAACTGCAAACTAAGCACTCCAATCTTGAAAATCAGGTTGAGCGTTTAGATCGTGATTTCGACAAGCTGGAAACACGTGTTCGGCCATTAGAGCAGGGGCAGAGTGGTACCAATGAGAAGACCAAATATAACCGTGATCTTATTTGGTTGTTGCTAGGTATTCTCGCCAGCGTCCTTACCTTTATTTACAGAACCAAGGCGGGTTAATTATGCAGTTAGCCACGTTAATTGATCAGTTAAAAAATTCTTTGAGTGACAGTGCTGAGCTTATAGAAGACTTTGAACAGCAGGTTGTTGAAAACGCCTTGTCTGACTTCAGTCGCTATCGGCCGCATACAAGAGTTGCGACCTTTTCGCTCATGACGAACCAAATGCTCTATTTGGCTCCGGCTGATTTGATTCGTATTCGAACCGTGCTGTATGGCCAGAACCAAAGAGCAAAACAGCCATGGGAACAGGGTTACCCTCGTAATTTACCGCGGCTGTCTGTCATTGAAGGTGAAGACAACCAAAAGTGGGTACAGCTTTCTCATTACCCGCGTGAATCGGTAGTAATGAGTTGTGGTCGTGATGTTTCTTATACCTACTATGCCAGCCGCAAAATTGTGAATGGTGCTATTTCAGTCGATATCCAGGATGAACCATTACTTCTTCTTCGCTGTATGGCTGAAGCGGTGAAGTACATTGCCATTCACCAACTCAATAAAACGGTATCGACTCGGAATAGCATCGGCGCTGAAGCTAAGAACGGAACGCCTGCGGCTATTCATGAGCAGTTGATGGCGCAATTTGAACGGCAGGTGAAAGATGCGTGAGTTAAATTTCGAACTTAACCATTCAGGTCTGGATGAAGCTTTCCGTGCAGCACCTGACATTTTAAATAAACACCTTAAAGCCGGCATTAGTACTGCCGGTTCGTTAGTTTCCAGAGTTGCCAGAGACGAAGCGCCCAAAGCTGAAACAACGTTAACGCATTCAATCAAAAGCCAAAAGGTTGGAGAACTGCAACGCATGATCACCAGTTCACTGCGTTACAACGCTTTTGTTACACGGGGAACTGACGCTCAAGGAATGCCGCCTATTCAGTCAGTGCTTGATTGGGTTCGGGTAAAGCGTATTCAGCCGAAATACCCGAAAGCGGATCAGCTTGACCTGGCGTTTATGATTGCCCGTTCAATCGCTAAGAACGGCACTCCCGGGAATGATTTCTACGATCGAGCTGCAGAACAAACGCAAGACAAAGTTGCTGACATTCTTAAGCGTTCGGTGAATGACGGCCTGAGAGCTGCGGGTTTCCAACTCTAGGAGAATAACATGCCACAACCTATGCCAAATGAAATTCTGGAAGGTATTAAGAGTGCTTTCCAAACCCGCAACCCCGCACGCACGGTTACTCGTAACTGGCAGGAGCGAACGGCTTACAAAAATGAAGAATTAAGACCAGGTGTATTAACTCTGGTTTATTCCGGTGAGAGTCCCTTGGGCGATGTTTATAACACGCGAATTAATTTCATGGTGATCGGCCGTATTTATTGTGGCAAAGATGCTGACGGTATCGATGTTGAAGATGCAGAGCTCAATTTCCTAAAAGAATGGCGTTTGTTTTGTTCCTCGTCTGCCGCAGGCAACATTTCTATCCAGAAAGTGATGACATCACAACAACAGGAAAGACCGGATGGCTGGTTTATCTGTGAATGTGTCGCAGGCCCGTATGACTTCGGTGGTGAGATTGACTGGTTACCAGAAGGACCAGATGAAGTGCCGGCTGAAATTAAAGTTGGGTTAGCACCAGACGTCGGTGAAGGCAATGAGGATAACTACTTAACGATTTCGGACTTGGAGCAGGAATAGAATGGGGGAGTTTACTCAATCGCAACTGGTTCGCCTTATTTCTCAGATGATCCAAATCGGTACCATTGTTGCGGTTCAAGCTAAACCACTGCGCTACAAAGTTCAGTTCACCTCGGATTTAACCACCAGTTGGATTCCATCAGATGTTGGCCATGCTGGCACCGTAAAAGACTTTGCTCCACATCAAACGGGTGAGCTCGTTCTGGTTGTGAAGGAATTCAATACTCAGGGCGGTGTAATTGTTTCCAGCCTGAACCAGAACTCAAAAGACCAGCCGAAAGATGACCTCAACCTGTTTTATCGGGAATTTCCTGACGGTACCTGGTTGCAGTACGACATGGCTAACAAAGTACTGTCTGGTTCGGTCGCGGGCAAGGTTAATCTCGATGCGGTAACGGAAATTCGCTTAGCTGCCCCCAAGCTTATCTTTGATGGTGACATCGAGCATGACGGTAAGCAAACCTCGACGGGCAACATTGCATCTCAAGCCAGTATTTCAGCCGTTGCTAACGTGTCTGCAGGACAAAATATTTCAGATAGCGTCCGGTCTATGGCTGAAGACCGCGATATATATAACAGCCATGATCATAATCATGGTGACCCAGTGACTGGTAAAGCTAATCAAAAACAGTAGGTGAATAATGGCAACAGGAATAAATGAAAATACTGGCTTGCTGATAACCGATGCTGCAGAACGCAAGCAACGCCTGAATCGCTGCTTTAAAACTCGTAGAGGTTCTTTACCGCTTAACCGGGCTTATGGTTCTAATTTACCGGACAGAGTGGACAGAAATATTACCCCGGACTTGGCCATTGATATCTATGCCGATGTTGCCGATGCTATCGCTCACCCTCCAAACGGATTCACCGACGAGCTACAACTGGTGAAAACCTGGTTTGAATATGGGGAGAATGAAGTGACCTTATCACTGGATATTAAGTTACTGTTCAATGGTGAAATTGAAACGATTTCGGGGCTAAGCTTGTGAGTCAAATTGAAGTATCGCAACTTCCGCCACCTGAAATTGTTCAGCAATTGGAAGCTTCTGTTCCCCGTGACCGAATGTTAACCCGTTATGCAGAGTTAATGAATCGCAGTGTTCCTAAAGCTGGCGACCCGCTTTATTTTGCTTTTTCGGCGATGTCTGAAGAAGTCACCAGACTCCGCCAGGAGTTTCAGGATATCTCACTGGAGAATATGGTGGCGTACGCTACAGGTAATAACCTGCAGCGTTTAGCTGACTGGCGTCCAGTAGAAAAATTCGATACTGAAACCGATGACGAGTTTCGTCGTCGCGTTCAAATGGCTCCTGAAAGTTTCTCAACAGCAGGTCCAGATGGCGCTTATATTTTCCATGCCTTAGCGGCAGATGAAGATGTTCAGGATGCTTTCCCGTACAGCCCAGATGGCTTCAAAGTCGATTTATATATATTGAGTAGAATTGGAGACGGTACTGCATCAGCTGATCTTCTTAATACCGTTGATGAGTACGTCAGTAGAGATAACTTAAGACCGCTGAACGATGAGTTAACAGTTAAATCAGCTGTTATTAAACCGTATGTCATTGAGGTGGAACTCACTTTGCCGAACGGACCTGGTGAAAGTGAAACCATCACTCAGGCAACTAAACGCCTGCAAAGTCTGGCGACTGAGACTCATGTTCTCGGCGGTCAGGTAACCCTATCTTTAATTAACGCAGCTGCTCATGTCCAAAGTGAAAACTCAGATTCTGACGTTAGTTTTCAGCCAGTCGTGGATGTCAATATTCTTCAACCAGCAGCGTCAGTTCTTTGCGCTATGACTGAGGCGCCATACTGCACTCAAATCATCGTTACTCAGGCAGGTGATGTGTAATGGCTTCGGAGTTCGTTAGCAAGTTACCACCATCAGCATCAAAGATGGAACGAGTGATGGAGCAAGTGTTCTGGGAAGAACTTGCTCTTATCGAACGTGACATTCGTAACTTTTACGACCCATATCAGTGCCGTGTCGATTTACTGCCGTACTTAGCCTGGGAGATGAGTGTTGACTACTGGGATGAGAATTGGCCAGAGCAAACTAAGCGTGATGTTATTGCTGCTTCAAATCCAATACATACAACCAAAGGCACTCGTTACGCATTAGATAAAAGTATTGAGTCTATTCGTGATGATGGTTTGAGTGTTACCGAATGGTTCGATGACAAAGACAATCTTAACCCTGGCTTTTTCCGCGTTAACTTAGAGGCTCGAAACTCTGATATCGATGAAAATACGGTACCGCAGATTTATACGGCGGTGAATAACGCCAAAAACACCCGCTCTCATCTGGAGAGCATTTCTATAACTAGCCAAATCAGTAACCCTGTCAATATTGGTGTGCTAAGCCGTATGGGCTTAGCTATTCGCTCTGGTCCATGGAGAACTGAAAACATCGTGAGTTCAGTTAACGTTGATCACGCAATACTTACCCGTCTTGGCATGGTTATTCGGTCTGGTGCATTACCCTTGGAGTTAGAATGAGTATTCCTGAATCAGCGCTCAGCTATGGTTCAATTCTCACCTTACTGGGAGAGAACGCTGAGATAAACGGGAAGCTGAATAACAAGTCTATTGAATTTACTCATATCGCAATTGGTGATGCGAATGATGAATATGTTCAGCCTTCCCGAACACAAACCACATTGGTGAATGAAATTACTCGTATTCCTGTTACAGGGATGGAGAAAATTGAACCATCAGAAGAGGGTGGTATTCCTCAGTTAAAAGTGTGGGCAAAAATCCCTGATGAGATTGTTGATGTCGCTGTGCGTGAGTTTGCAGCGATTGCGGTTTATGACGGTAATTCTTATCTCCACGCTGTAGGTAATACGGTTCGTATTCCAATTTTGTCTGCAGCTAACAATGGTGGGGAAGTGAATGACATCTACATCGAGATGACATTCGCGGTTACATCACTCGATCCTATTATCATGATAGACCCGTCTATTGTGACAGCCACACGTAAATACGTGGATGATAAGGACAAGGCGCATACTGATGCCCCCGACCCACACCCGCAATACCCATTAGCTTCAAAAGCCCAAGGCTTAGAATACGACCCTGACCGTACTTACTACTGCGGTGATACCTGTTACACCCGAGTAGCAGATAGAACTTATCAATGGGAAGCCTACAGTTTAGAGCCGTTCACTGGTAAAGACCCAAGCGATCCATTAAACCGCCGCGTCGGCTGGACAGATGATACTAAGCCATTCTACTGGAAACCGCGCTCATCAAAAATACCTGGTGAAACTATGGCGTGGGATGCAGACACAACTCCGGAAGACATGGTTGTTGGTATCGGTCAGCAATTACCTGTAGCGGTTTATCACTCACTGGTAGCGGCAAAGCCTGAATGGATTGATGCAACTGACAACACACTTATCAACATTCCAGACCGACAAGGGCGCTTTGTTCGTGCGGCTGATGGTACTAATTGGTTAACTGGTGAAACGCATGAAGATCAATTACAAGGCCATGAACATGCGTATGGTGATCCAAGGTTTAATTACGCAGCAGCAGGGGGCTTAAATGCAATGGGAGTAAATCCAGAAAGTGCTATTGAAACGGTAAATATTGTTAGTGATGGAGTAAATGGAACTCCGAGAGTAGGTAACGAAACCATGCCTAAAGGCTACATAGAATGGGTAGGATACGCACTATGATTGAACTCTATTACACTTATGATAAAGAAACTCTGATTGTTCATCAGAAAGGTATTTCTACGACTCGCTTTTCTGCACTTCCGGAATATCCGAGAGATGCGCTTCTGGCTAAACCATTAGAGCCAAAAGACGGTTATGTGGTTTGTGTGTGTGACTTTGTAAACGGACGACCTACATCGACAAAATACGTCGCAGACCACCGTGGCAAAACCATTTACAACAAAGCCAAACCACTCAAATCAAAACAAGTCAAAGACTTGGGTGATATAGAAGACGGTTGGACACTCACCAAACCACAGCACCAATACGTCACCTGGAGTGAAGAACTTAGCGATTGGGAAGTAAACACCCAAGCCAAGTACGAAGCCGAGGTTCAACAGGTTACCAATATCCGTGAAAGCCTGTATGTGCAGATGGTTGACCGCCTGAACAACGAAGCGAAAATGATTCGTCGTGTCGAAGGGAACGAGGTTAAAGCAGCTGAATATGAAGCGCAGGCCGATGCTGCTTACTTGAAGATTCGCGCCGATAACCCATGGCCTGAAGTGCCCGTTTAAATAACCCCTCCTTTTCACGTCTTTAACCCATAAACTTAAGAAAACAGTGCCGCTGAAGGTGAGTTTCTAACAACAAAGGAACACACCATGGCAACATTTAAACATGGCATCTTTGGAGTAACAGACAACAGTGGTACCCGACCTATGCAAATGGCCGATACCTCGTTTGCTGTTGTGGTGGGTACCGCTCCAGACGCAGATGCAGAAACTTATCCTCTAAACAAACCCGTTCTTGTGGCAGGTAACATTCACAAAATCGCTAAGCTCGATATGGTGGGTGACAATGCTGGCACACTGCCGGATGCACTTGAAGCAGTCTACGACCAGAAACGCTGTGCTATCGCGATTATTCGTGTTGACGAAGGCGTAGATGACGCCGCAACTATCCTTAACATCATTGGTGGTGTTGACCCTGTAACGGGTGATAAGTCTGGTATCGAAGCCATTCTTGATGTTCAGTCAATTACAGGTAAGAAACCTCGTCTGCTTGCCGTTCCAGGCTATCTTAAAGAGCAATCAGTTCTTACCAAATTACTGCCATTGGCAGAGCGTTTACGCTGCAAAGTGTTTGGAGAATGCCCGGGAACCACTTACGAAGAAGCGGTTGCTTATCGTCAGTTGTGGGGTGATAAACGCTTAGAACTATTCTGGCCACGCATGGTGAATGCGGAAGGTCGTTTAGTGCCAATGAGCTCGTACATGCTCGGTTTGGAAATACAAAAAGACCAGGACCCGAACTACGGCTACAGTGCCTCAATCTCCAACTTAAAAATCAACGGTACCTTGGGCACTGAAATTCCAATTGATTATGCAGATGGTGATACCAACTGCATGGCACACTTACTGAACGAAAACCAAATCACTACCGTGATTCTCGATGACGGCTATCGTTCGTGGGGGAACTTGAGCTGCAGTGATGATCCTAAATGGCAGTTTAATTCTCACGTTCGTGTGAACGACATGATTCTGGACATGATCACAATCAGCCTGAAATGGGCGCGTGACCGTAAAACCCTGCGTACTTTCGTCGAAGATGTGACGGATTCCGTTCAGCAAGGTCTTGATGGCGAAATTCGTGCCGGCCACTTATACGGAGCTACAGCCTGGGCCGATCCGGATTTAAATCCGCCAGAGTCTATTATTGCCGGTGATTTCTATCTGGATTACGACTTCACTCCTCCTGGTATCGCTCAAAACATTACGGTAACCAGCCACTTCATTAACGATTACGCCGATGTAATCTTTGAGTAAGGAATTCCCATGGAACGCAGACCACCAAAAGTGCTCGCCGATTACGCCTGGTTTCAGGACGGTGTTGGCCTACTGGGCTTAGTCACGAAAGTTAAACTGCCGCCCCTAAACCGTGCAGTTGAAGAATACATTGCCGGCGGTATGGCAGGCTCTATCAAAATCGATATGGCAGCGGTTGAGCCTGAAGATATCGAAATCACCATCGCAGAACTGAATGCGACGACCATTGCCATGTATGGCTTAACCAACGGCTCGGAAAAACCCTTTGTTTTTCGTTCCGCGCTGCAAGGTCAGAACGGTGTTGAAAGCTTTACCGTTAAAGCCACTGGTCGTGTGTACGGCTTAGACATGGGCGAATTCGAACGTAAGAAGCTTACCGAGATGAACTGTAAGATCACCTGGAATACTTACACCATCCTCCAGGATGGTAATGAGTTAGTCCATATCGACATTCTTGGCGGTATTGAACGCGTAGGCGGCGTCGACCTGCGTGCCGGTATTAACAAAGCATTGGGTATTTAGGAGTAACCATGTATCAACCAATTAAGATCGCACTGCAGGTACCAGTAAAGCTGGATGGTCAGGAACAAACCGCTGTCACGATGCGACCGCCAACCACTAACGATGTCATTCTGGCTCAGAAGAACAGTCGCTTTGTTCATCAGGGCGAAGTCCACGATGACAACGCAGAGCATGAAGCGTTTCTGTTTGCCAACCTTACTGGCACTACCCGTGAGTTCATTGGTTCTTTAGCGCAGTACGACTACCTGCAACTGCAAAAGGCGTATGACTGTTTTTTGTTGCCACTCCCGAAACATGCCGCTCAGTCTGCATCGCTATTTCCAAGTTCTGCGGAGGAATCTCCCTCGAAGAGCTCCGACGATTAATTATTGCGGAGTTATTCGACTGGCTCACTGAGTGTAAAAACCTGAGTGAGTTAAAAGACGAAAAAGAGGACTAACAATGGCAGACAACAAAGCATCTGTCGGGATTGGTGTTGAAGCTCGGGTTGACAGGTCTGTCTCCCGGGCTTTTGACGATCTGGAGCGACAGAATCAGCGCTTAGGCAAAAGCTCACAGCGACTTAAAACTGAAACCGGAAAGCTGGGCAGAGAAAGCCAGCGCACGGGCCGAACTGTTACCAGAACAGGTAATGGCTTTACCAATGCCGGCAAGAAGATTCGCAAATATACTCAGGACGTCGGTTCAGCCATCAAGAAAAGCGACCTTATGCGTCGCAGTATGGATAAGCTTGATGACGGTCTGGATAGCGTTGGTAACAAATGGACAGCTCTTGCAACAGGCGCTGCAGGTACGGGCTCT
>Ga0075011_10001556_pt1 | contig 12347 bp, 10 predicted proteins | sample TARM_MetaG_T_14_FD_72354 | JGI IMG/M metagenome (GOLD analysis project Ga0075011, IMG submission 72354) | Freshwater microbial communities from Pennsylvania, USA, analyzing microbe dynamics in response to fracking - TARM_MetaG_T_14 | ecosystem: Environmental > Aquatic > Freshwater > River...
CTTCCTTCAGATTCCACCTCGCGATGGACACCCTTGCCTTCAACTATACGCTTACCACTGCAGGTCGCATTCGGGACTTACACCCGTTAGAGTTTGCCCATGCTGGGCAAACAAAAAAACTAATGTTTTTCAACATCAGTTTTGTATAATTCTATTTATTTAATTCAACAATCTCGCCCGTATTTAGGTAAACCACACGTTCACAGATATTTGTGACGTAGTCACCAATACGCTCTAAACTATTTCCAATGTTGATATAGCTAATACCACTTGGAACCATTTCAGTATTTTTTTGCATGCGTTTTGCACTTTCTTGATAGATTTCTTTTAATCCAGCATCGACAGTTTCATCACGCAAAGCAACTTCACGTGCTTGATCAGCATTACGGTTTACAAAAGCGTCCATTGCATCTGAAATCATACCTTGAGCTGTCTCTGCCATTTTATTGACTACATCATTTAAGCCTTCAACTTGTTGATCTGACTCATTACGACGAATAACCGCTCGGCCAATTGATACCGCATGGTCAGCAATTCTTTCAATATCTAAGCTAGCTGTTAATACCGTGAAAACTAAACGTAAATCCGAAGCCACCGGCTGTTGTAATGCAATAATACGATAAGCTTCTTTTTCGATTTCAATAGTCAAGGCATTAATCTTTAAATCATCTGCGAATAGCTCCTTAGCCAATTCTTTATCGCCTGTATTATGGGCTTTAATTGATTTATGTACGGCTTCATTTGCTGCAATACCTAATTTAGTTAAGTGAACAAATAAAGATTTTAGTTCTTCTTCAAAGACTTTTCTCAAAATTACCCCTCCTAATTTGGGTGTGGTTTAGATTATCCAAATCGACCTGAGATATAATCATTAGTTCTTTGGTCTTTTGGTGTACTAAAAATTGTTTCTGTATCATCAAATTCTATCACTTCTCCATTCAAGAAGAAAGCGGTTTTATCTGAAATACGTGCTGCTTGTTGCATGTTGTGGGTGACAATCACTACAGTATATTTTTCTTTTAACTCATTGATTAAATCTTCAATTTTGTTTGTTGAAATCGGGTCAAGCGCTGATGTTGGCTCATCCATTAATAATACTTCTGGTCCATTCGCAATCGCACGGGCAATACAAATACGTTGTTGTTGCCCTCCTGAAATATCTGTCGCTTTACGGTGTAATTTGTCTTTAACTTCATCCCAAATTGCTGCACCACGGAGGCTTTCTTCAACGATTTGATCTAATTGTGCTGAATCTTTGATTCCGTGCGTACGAGGTCCATACGCAATATTGTCATAAATACTTTTAGGGAATGGGTTTGGATGTTGGAATACCATTCCAACACGTTTTCTTAGTTCATTGACATCATAGTTTTTTTGGTAAATGTCTTGTCCATCTAAAGAAATTAAACCGTCAACTTTTGCATAAGATACTAAGTCTTGCATTCTGTTTAACGTTTTTAAGAAGGTTGACTTCCCACAACCAGAAGGCCCAATGAAAGCTGTTACAACACTCTCTTCAATATCCATATTTAAATTTTTCAAAGCGTGGAAATCGCCATAATAGAAATCAAGATCACTTATTTTAAATTTTGTTTTACCATCACCGTTGCTTGCGTTGACATCTTTTGCTTTTAGTGTTACAGACATATTGTTCGCCATATTATTTTCCCCCCGAACCTAATTTGTTACCGATGAATGTCGATAAACTGTTGATAATCAAAACAATGACAATTAATACTGTCGCTGTCGCATACGCTTCTTTCACATGGAAACCTTCATTCGATAACACAAACATGTGAACTGCTAAGGTTCGTCCTGATGAAGTTAAATTGTTAATCATACCACTTGATGATCCCATTGTATAAAGTAAAGCTGCTGATTCACCGACAATACGACCAATTGCTAGAATAATTCCTGAAAGAATTCCAGGCATTGCGACGGGTAGTACTACGGTAAAGATTGTTCTTAATTTTCCTGCTCCTAAAGCTAAACTACCCATTCTTAATGAGTTATCTACAGATAGTAAGGCTTCTTCTGTTGAAGAAATAATGACAGGCAAAATCATAATCGTTATTGTTAGAATACCTGCAATATGTGAGTAGCCCATTTCCATTTGAATGACGAAGAATAACATCCCGAATAAACCAAATACAATAGATGGCACTGCTGCTAAAGTATCCGTTGCTAAACGAATCACTCGTAAGAAACGACTGCCACGGTCGGCATATTCTACTAAGTAGAAAGCTGTAAACACGCCAATCGGTGCTGCGATAAGTAATGATAAACCAATTGTAATCAACGTTGAAATAATTGCCGGCATCATCGAAACGTTATTAGATGTGTATTTCCATTCGAACAAACCTAAGTTCATTGCTGGAATACCATTCCATAAAATAAATAGGATAATATAGGCCAGTACACCTAATGTAAATAGCGCTGAGCCCCAAACTAGAAATTTTGTTAAGTTAAATTTTTTCATTATTTTTGCTCTCCTCTCGCCTTAACTACCATGAAGACTGAGTTAATCACAATAATAAAGACGAACAAGACTGCCGCTGTCGCAATTAAAGCTTGACGGTGATCTCCTGAAGCATAGCCCATTTCAAGGACAATGTTCGTTGTCAATGTACGTACACCATCAGATAGGCTATCTGGAATTCTTGGTTGGTTACCGGCAACCAATACTACGGCCATCGTTTCACCAATTGCACGACCAATTCCTAGAATAATCGAAGATAAAATCCCTGAACTCGCTGCTGGTACAACTACTCTCATTACTGATCGCTCATGGGTTGCGCCTAATCCGACACTCGCTTGATAGAAAGAATCTGGTACGGCACGAATTGATGCTTCTGACATCCCAATAATCGTCGGTAAGATCATAATTCCTAAAAGAATTGATGCCGTCAGCATGTTCATTCCATTACCAGGCATGATATTTCTCATTAGAGGTACTAGAATTTGTAGTGCAAAGAAACCATAAACAATTGATGGAATAGCAGCCATTAAGTTAATAGCTGGCTTAAAAATTTTATATAATTTTGGGGGGCAGAATTTTGCCATAAAAATTGCAGTTAATACTCCAATTGGCACACCTACAATAATTGCTCCCAAAGTTACTAGAATTGATCCAATAATCATTGGTAAGATTCCAAATGAAGGGGTTGAAGCGTTTGGTCTCCAATTTGTTCCGAAAATTACATCCAAGAAGCCTTTTTCTGTTAAGAATGGTAAGCCTCCATCAAATTCAAGAACTCTTCCATTTGGTGTATCTACTACTCTACCTCCGATAAAAATAAAGTAGAAAATCAATAAAATAGAGATGATTGAAATAAGTGCACAGAACATAAACACATATTTCATAAATTTCTCACTAAAATCACGTTGCATAATTTTTCTCCTCCACATGTATTTTCACACACGATGACTACTGGGTCATTTTAACAAACTAATTCTCATCCATTCTACAGTTGCTTTGTAAATTTCTTGTAAATTTAGTGTAAATTTTACGTCAATTGCGCTTTCTTAGGCAGTCTTAATATGTAAGCCTTTACGTTGTTATCGCAATATTTCTCTTGAATTTACATAAGGAGGCCCAATTGTTAAATTAATCTGAGATTTTTCAAATGAAATAAGATGTTTATATCTAAACATCCCTATCACAAAGATCAATTCAAACATTTCGATTAAATAAAAAGACTACATGGAATTATCCACATAGTCATCCGATTAATTTTTCGGTAATGTGACGGAGAAGGTTGACCCTTTACCGACTTCACTATCTAAATCTAATTTTCCATTCATGTTTTTGATTAGATTGCGTACGATTGATAAACCTAGTCCGGTACCACCAGAGTTTCGGCTTCTACCTTTATCAACACGGTAAAATCTTTCAAAAATTCTTTCTTTGTTTTCTTCAGGGATACCCATCCCGGTGTCTTTTACCGCAAATTTGACGTGGCGTTTTTTGTCCCATAAAAGGATATCAATATAATCCCCTAAGTCTGAATAGTTAATCGCATTATCGATTAAATTGGTTAAAATTTGTTCAACTCTGTGCTTGTCGCCTCGATAAATAACCGGCTTATCAGCAATGACCGTGATTGATATGTTTTTTTTCTTAGCTTTCTTTCTAAAAAAGAAAGCCATATCATGTGCGACTTGCACCAGATCTATTTCCGTATTTGTAACTGGTACGGTACGTTTTTCTACACGTGATAGTTCGAGTATATCGTTAATAATCGTCTCTAATCTTTGACTTTCATTGGCAATAATCCCAACAAAAGTTTCAGCCTTCTCAGGATCTTTCAATGCGCCTGCTTGTAAAGTTTCCGCAAAACCCTTAATCGAAGTGACTGGCGTTCTAAGTTCGTGCGAGGCATTGGCCACAAATTCTGATCTAACAGTCTCTAAGCGATGTATTTCAGTCACATCGTAAAGCAGCACCAAGACCGAGCCTTCCATACGCGTCGCATCTTGTGTAAAGGGTACAATGTTCACATCGATATACCTTGAAGTAGGAATGAACATCTCAACCTCATCACTCATCGCCTCTCCCGATTCGCTCACTAATTTAATCATATTGATGAGTAGGAAACTCTTAATAACTGACTCATAGGATTTACCTAAAGTAGTACTATCGAGCGCCAATAACTTCCGTGCAGTGGGATTAAATAATTCAACCAAACCTCTACGATTAACCACAACTACGCCCAAGTTAATGTGATCTAGCAAAACAGATAATTGTTGTTGGCTAGCGAGTAATGCCTTTCTTTGTCTCAGTAACCGTTGTCGAGTCTGATTTAAAGTTTGTCCCACTCGGTCGACAATGGGTAAATCGTGATTGATATATTCTAGTGTCTCATTAGAATCCAGTAAGCCTTTGACGCCACTTTCAATTTTCTCCAAGGGTACGCTAAAGTTTTGTAACACTTCGCGGTAAACAATAAAAGTTAACGCAGAAATTAAACCCAACATCAAGACAACTGTTAGCCAGAAGATATGTTCATGAAGTTTAAAATAATCTTCTGGCAAGCTTTCAATAATCCATAAGTCAATTTCTGCCTGCCCAATTCTATAGGCGACTCCATTAAGTCCTTGACTTTTCCAACGAACAACGTCCTCATCAGTTGACTTAATCGCTGACTGAATTGCCATAATATGAGGTCGTTCAATTACGTGAGTATCCATCTGTGTCCATAAAAATGTAGGCACAGCTTTGTTTCTTATTTGATCATCTTCTACTAGTAAAATAGAGCGTTCATCTGGAATACGCTGTGAGTACAGTTTAATTTCGTCAATATAAGCATCTAAAGAAACCGCTTCAATCGATGAGTCGATACTTTGTCCATGAATCTCAGCATTTACGACTAAGGATGCATTTAGATCTTCGTTTATTTCATTCTGAAGTATGTAGGCAAAACCTACTATTAAGCCAATAATTGCGATTAAACTCAACAACATGCGACGATTCCGTCTTACTTTCTGACCCCACATCATTCGCCCGGAACCTCAAATTTATATCCAAAACCACGAACGGTCTTAATATACTCTGGATTTTTCGTATCTTTTTCAATTTTCTCACGTAAATGGCTAATATGAACATCTACAATACGTGTTTCACCCGCATAATCAAAGTTCCAAATACGGTTTAGAAGTTGGTCGCGACTTAAAATTCGGCCTTTACGTGTGGCCATATATAAAAGCAACTCAAACTCTTTGGGTGTCACTTCAACTTCCGTTCCATCTACTTTCACTACATAACGCTCCGAGTAGATTTCAATTTTGCCCAAACGAATCACCGTTTCTTCGTCATCATCATCTTCTATAAATGCTGATTTGTTAGAAGCTTTATCCACTGAATTAGAAGATGAATCTAAAACTGGTTCTACTTCTGTTCTTCTAAATATAGCTTTAATACGCGCTAATACTTCTCGCGGGCTAAAAGGTTTGGTCATGTAATCATCTGCCCCTAGCTCTAAGCCGATAATCTTGTCGTACTCATCACCCTTAGCAGTTAACATTAGAATCGGTGTTTTGATGCGTTCTTGACGCACTCGACGGCAAACATCCATTCCATCCATTCCTGGCAACATAATATCTAAAATAATAAAATCATACTTATTTTCTCTGATAAGCTTATAGGCTTGATCACCATCTCCTGCAGTTTCCACTTGGTAACCCGCTTGCGTTAAATTATATTCTAGCAACGTTAAAATCGATATTTCGTCATCTACGACTAAAACCTTTTTCATTTTCTGCCTCCTATTAGACCAAACAATCATGATTTGTCTTGAAAGTTTTCAAGCCTTACCTTTTCCTATCGTAACAAAATAAATTCAAGAATGAAAGATTTGAACCACAAACTCATTTGACAAATAGTTCTCGAACTGTGTTTGAAGCCTATTTAAAACAGTTTTTTCCTTAGCCAATATGATTCCGAGTGTTTCATTGAAGAGCTACCCGAAACTAAGTTCAGCATAGTTCAGCGATCTGTTTCCAAAGCAATATAATCGCTACAGCTACTCTCACTATAGGCTAAGCGAAGTAGATAGAATTTAACCGATCGAGCCGGAGAATTTTAAACGATAGCGAAGCCTTTGAAAGCAATCATCGCTTTGGAGACAGGTCGCTGAACGACGCATCAAGCACGGTAACCAACATACAAGGAATCTTCCCTTATAACAAAAATAACAGCTTCGTATCAAGCTTATAAAAGCCATGATACAAAACTGCTCTTTCTCACAGAGGGCACCTAATTTCTGGGCCCGCTTTGATATTAATTCACTAATAATTTTCTAACTGAACGTCTTGCGCCCATAACACCTAGTAAAATTCCTAAGACACCGATGCCAATTCCGATAAAAATAATACTTGGCATCGTCGGTATTAAGAAACTGGTATTGATGGCAAATAACTCACCCGCTGCATTCTGCAACCCTTGATAAACAGCATATAAAACCGCGATGGCAAAAGCAGAGCCAATTAGTCCGATCGTCGCCCCTTCGTAAACAAATGGTGCACGGATAAAGCTATTCTTAGCCCCAACTAAACGCATAATTTCAATCTCTGTTTGACGGGCATAAATCGTCAGGCGAATTGTATTTGATATGAGCAAGACTGCAATAACAACAAAGACAGCTGCTAATAAAGCAAGCACATAACGCGTTACTTCAATCGCATTGATTAAACCACTTAAATCAATTGATCCTAAGTTGGCTACCAGCACATTATCCAGAGCATTAATTTTATCTACGACTATTTCAATATTTTGCGGTCCTGTTACATGAACTAAGTACATGTTATTGAGTGGATTTGAATCACCTTCAAGTTCATCAAAATTCTCAGTAATAATTTCCTGATATTCTGCTAATTCATCTTCTTTTGATCGATAAATCACATCTCCGACAAACTCAATGGCTGCAATTTCTTCACCCAATTTTTCTTCATCTGCTTCGCTTGCAACTGGATCAATGTTAACACGCACTTGAATTTCTTGTTCAACTTCGTTAGTTAATTTTTGAACATTCGCAAAGACTAATACAAGGCTTCCAACCATAAACATTGTAACGGTCATCGCCAAGATTGATGCTGTAGTCATCCAGCCGTTTCTAAATAAATTTCGGAAGGAGTCGCGAATATGACGAAAAAAGTTTCTAATTAATTTCACGATAATCCCCCTTATACAAATCACTGATTAAGCGGCCATGTTCTAATCTCAACACACGGTGTTTACGTTGGTTTACAAGATAGTCATTATGCGTTCCCATAATAACGGTTGTTCCCATTCGGTTAATGTCTTCTAAAATTTCCATAATCTCCATTGCTGTATCAGGGTCCAAGTTCCCAGTTGGCTCGTCCGCTACCAGAATACGTGGTTTATTCGCAATCGCACGTGCAATCGCAATTCTTTGTTGTTCACCGCCTGATAATTCATCAGGATATTGATGAATCTTATGACTCAAGCCAATTAAATGCAAGACTTCATTGACGCGTTTTTTGATTTCTTTACCACTTGCCCCAGTCACTTCAAGCGCATAAGCGATATTCTCAAAAGATGTTAAGTTAGGTAATAATTTAAAATCTTGGAAGACTACCCCAACTTCACGTCTTAACATTGGTAATTCTCTTTTCTTAATGCGGTCTAATTTAAATTTATCAACCGTTAGACTGCCTGATGTTGCCTTCACTTCAAGGTTAAGTAATTTCATAAATGTTGATTTACCTGAACCACTTGGTCCAACGATATAGACAAACTCGCCTTGCTCAATGCGCAACGTAATATCATTCACAGCAACAACACCATTATCATATTGTTTACTTATATTCGTTAATTGAATCATTTGCTTTCTCTCTTTCTCTAGCTCTATTGGGTGAAAGTTAGTTTAAGGATATGCTAACTTTTCTCTATTAGTGCCACTATTCTACCATAACATGGCGTAAACTCGAACGAATCACAAACACTTAACAATCCATTAACGAATTCTTACAATTTAGCGCGTTAATCGTTCGCCTGCATTGACCATTTTAGATAGGCATCAATAAATCCTGTTAAATCTCCATCCATGACAGATTGAGTATTCCCTACTTCGTAATCTGTGCGGTGATCTTTAACCATTGAATAGGGATGGAAGACGTAAGAACGTATTTGAGAACCCCACGCAATTTCCTTTTGCTCACCTTTAATAGCGGCTAATTCTTTCGCTTTCTCTTCTTCTTCACGTTGATATAATTTAGCTTTTAACATATTCATCGCTAAATCACGGTTTTGAAATTGCGATCTTTGCGATTGACTTTGAGTGACTAAACCAGTGGGGATATGGGTAATTCGCACTGCTGAAGAAGTTTTGTTAATATGCTGTCCACCTGCACCACTCGCACGATATGTATCAATGCGTAGGTCATCCGAATTAATCTCAATCTCAATATTATCATCTAGCATAGGTGTGACATCAATCGAACAGAAAGAGGTATGACGTCGGCTATTAGAATCGAAAGGTGAGATTCTAACTAGTCGGTGAACACCTTTCTCAGATTTTAAGTAACCATAGGCATTATGCCCTTCAATTTCTAGCGTCACACTTTTAATACCCGCTTCGTCACCATCTTGATAATCGAGCACGTTGACTTTAAAGCCTTGTTTTTCTGCATATCTTTGATACATACGTAATAACATGCTACCCCAGTCTTGTGACTCCGTACCACCTGCACCTGGATGAATTTCCAGAATAGCATTGTTAGCATCTAAAGGATCGGATAAAAGTAATTTTAATTCATAGTCATTAATTTGTTTTGTTAGTGTCTCTGTTTGCGTGACTGCTTCATCGAATATTTCTTGATCTTGTGATTCGTCATATAATTCAAGCGCCATCTCAATTTCTTCTAATTGGCTTTCTAAATCTTGAATCGTTTGATAGGTCCCTTTGGCAATATTTAATTGAGAAATTATTTTTTGAGCTGCCTCATTATCATCCCAAAAGCCTGGGGCTGACATTTGATACTCATAGTCTGCAATGTCTGCTTCTAATTGATCGAAGTCAAAGAGACCCCCTAAAACTCGATAACGATTGTTTAGCAGATTCAACAAATTGTTTTATTTCGTATAATTCCATCTTACATTCTCCTTTTTACATCCCTCTTAAATTGTGACTAACGTTAGCTAGCAAAATTTTGGTTCTCGTCGGTCATGTGTATAATTTTAACCTAGGAACAGGAAAAACCGTAGCAGTTGCATACGGTTCTCCAGTCTTAAAGCCTATTAGTTAGTTCTTGCTTTCGTTACTTGAGTTGGTAAAGTGCCTGGGCGGCCTTTAACAACTGTTGTATTTACTTGTTCACGTTCTAAGTTTTGACGGATTTGAGCTTTCATCACGTAACGTGTTACTTCATACTCAATCGATGCGATCATTTCTTGGAAACGTTCGTAACCTTCCGTTTGATATTCAGTTAATGGATTCGTTTGCGCGTAAGCACGTAGGCCAACTCCTTGACGTAAGTGGTCCATCATATCAATATGATCCGTCCATTTATTATCAACTACACGTAAGATAATAACTTTCTCAAATTCAGCTACTTGTTCTGGACCATTTAATGATGCTGTTTTCTCATCGTAAACAGCAACTGTTTGATCGTATAAATAGTTCACTAATTCAGTGGCTGATTTACCTTCTAGGTCACTCAAAGCGATGGCTTCAGGCGATAATAAGGCAGCATGGACAAAATCTAATAAACTGTCTAAGTTCCAGTTTTTCTTCTCTCCTTCTGTCGCAACAGCTACTTGACGCTCAATCGTGCGTCTCATCATGCCTTTAACGTAAGGCGTTAAGCCACCTTCAGCTTGAATAACTTCCATACGTTGTCCGTAAATAACTTCACGTTGTTCACGCATTACTTCATCGTACTCCAGTACGTTTTTACGCGTATCGTAGTTATTTCCTTCAACACGTTTCTGTGCTGATTCAACTTGTTTCGATAACATACCACTTTGGATTGCTAAATCGTCGCCGTCTTCATCCATGTTCAATTTTTGCCATATAGCCTGAATACGGTCTGAACCAAAGCGTCTCATTAAATCATCTTCCAATGATAAGTAGAATTGTGATGCACCCGGGTCACCTTGACGCCCAGCACGCCCACGTAATTGGTTATCAATACGGCGTGATTCGTGACGTTCTGTACCTAACACAGCTAGTCCACCTGCTTCAAGTACGCCGCTTCCTAACTTAATATCAGTACCACGACCAGCCATGTTTGTTGCGATTGTTACCGCACCACGTTGACCTGCTTGCATGATAATTTCAGCTTCTTTAAAGTGGTTTTTCGCATTTAATACTTCATGTGGAATACCCGCTTGAGTTAATAATTTTGATAGATATTCAGACGTTTCTACCGCAACCGTACCTACAAGGACAGGCTGACCTTTCGCATGTCTTTCTGTAATATCTTTTACTACTGCTTTAAATTTAGCTTTTAAGCTTGGGTATAATAAATCTGGCGCATCATCACGAATGACTGGTTTATTTGTTGGAATCGATGTGACGTTCATGTTGTAAATTTCACGGAACTCTTCTTCCTCAGTTTTTGCTGTACCTGTCATACCTGATAACTTGTTATACATACGGAAATAGTTTTGGAAAGTGATTGTTGCCATTGTTTTCGATTCATCTTCGATTTCAACCGCTTCTTTTGCTTCAATCGCTTGATGTAAACCATCAGAGTAGCGACGACCTTCCATAATACGACCTGTAAAGCCATCAACAATCTTCACTTTACCTTCATCAACCACATAATCAATATCATGAATCATAATATAGTTAGCGCGTAAAGCTTGGTCAATGTGATGAACTAAAGCGGAATTATTAATATCATATAAGTTTGCTAAACGGAAAACTTTCTCAGCTTTGTCTACCCCTGCATCTGTTAACACAATTGTTTTTGATGTCAAATCGATTGTATAATCGTCATTTTCACGCAAACCTTTTACAAAATAATCTGCACGAGTGTAAAGAGCTGTTGATTTCTCTCCCTGGCCTGAGATTATTAATGGTGTACGCGCCTCATCAATTAAGATTGAGTCAACCTCATCCACGACTGCAAAGTTTAAATCGCGTTGTACCATTTGATTTTTGTAAACTACCATGTTATCACGCAAGTAGTCAAAACCAAGCTCGTTGTTTGTACTATAAGTAACATCACAGTTGTAAGCTTCACGTTTTTGAGTAGTGTTCATGCTGTTTAAGTTCAATCCTACTGTTAAACCTAAGAAACGGTATACTTCCCCCATCTCTTTCGAGTCACGTGTCGCTAAGTATTCGTTAACTGTTACAACGTGAACCCCTTTACCAGATAATGCATTTAAATATACTGGCATTGTTGCGGTTAAAGTTTTTCCTTCACCTGTTTTCATTTCAGCAATATCGCCGTTATGAATAACAAAACCACCTTGAATTTGCACACGGTAAGGGAATAGACCTAATACTCGTTTTGCAGCTTCACGTACTGTTGCGAATGCTTCAATTTGGATATCGTCTAGCTTAGCACCTTTGCTTAAACGGTCTCTAAAGTCGACTGTCTTTGCACGTAACTGTTCATCTGATAACGCAGCATATTCTGCCTCTAAAGCCATCACTTGGTCAGCAAGTTTGCCCGTACGCTTTAATTCTGCTTTATCATTTTCAAATATATTCTTTAGAAAATTAGCCATTACTCTGCTCCTTTTATCTATCTTCTCAATACTTCACTAAACATAGCGGAAGTGTTATGTATAAAATTCGTTCACTATTGTAGTTTACCATGACAAACCGTAAAAATGAAACATTATTTAATGCTTTATTCAGAGTTTTCTAAAT
>Ga0075011_10001558_pt1 | contig 12345 bp, 12 predicted proteins | sample TARM_MetaG_T_14_FD_72354 | JGI IMG/M metagenome (GOLD analysis project Ga0075011, IMG submission 72354) | Freshwater microbial communities from Pennsylvania, USA, analyzing microbe dynamics in response to fracking - TARM_MetaG_T_14 | ecosystem: Environmental > Aquatic > Freshwater > River...
GGGTGAGCTTCGGCCACTGACCGAGCGTGTATTTTATTGCTTTACCCAGCGGGCTAGACTCAAGCACTTTCTGAGTTGTCATCCATTCATAAAGCTCATCCAGTATCGGCTTAGCATGCTATCGCAAGATACGAACAGAGAGGGTGAATCAATGACAGAGGCTTTTTCACAAATAAAGATGGCGAGAAGCCAACAGATATATGCCACTTTTGTTAACGGTAGAGTGCTCACTAAACAGGTATACGATATCTACCAACAGCAGTTCTTAGACAGCCCTCTGTATACAGAGCTTTATAATCATCTGGAGCATTTCACCCAGTTGTATCTACATATTGGATATACCTTGAACTTCAATGTTGAAGGTGAGTTCTTCTATATCAGTCGTAGTGATGATGAGGAGGACGCAGATGTGAATGCCACTAAGATACAAGCGATGCTGTTGATCATTGCCCGTTACTGGGTCGATAAAGGTTATGACCTCGACGATTTGGCAACACCTGTCATTGGGTTAGGACGAACGGCTCTGGATGAAATTGCAGAGCAAGCCATTTACAACGATATTCGTCAGGCCCTTGGTATTGAAACATGGGACAAAGCAATTAGCTATTTGGCCGACCGCAATTTTCTCTATCAATGTGGTGACCGACACTATGTCCTGAGCTCCGCCGGGATGCATTTTTTAAACAGACACGTAGATAAGTATTCTGAACAGCAGTAGGGGTATAAAGCCTATTAGAATGAAATGAGTTAAGCCCTTTATTCCTCAGGTAAATACTCAATAACATCTTCAATTTTACAATCAAAGAACTTACACAAAGCCTCTATCGTCGTAACACTGGTGTGATAGCCGGTGTTATTGGCGATCTTTGACATTGCAGAGCTCTGAATACCAACCTGTTCTGCTAGAAAGGAAAGGGTAATTTTACGGCCTTCTCGTTTTGACTTATCTGCTATTAATTCTCTAATTTTATATCTAATCAATTTTTAATAACCAAATATTAGTAAAAATGTCTTGATAAGACAAAAGATGACTTATATATTTGTCTTGTGAGGACGAAAATAAGTCAAAGGAGGTCTTTATGGACCAAACACTATTAACGGTGAAAGAGCTCGCAGCTCGGATCAAATTTAGCGCCAACTATATCAATTCTAAACTGCGAGACTCTATCTTCATCGAAGGTAAGCACTACATTCGACCCTTCAATGGTAGAAAAATTCTGTACATATGGGAAGAGGTAGAAGCTGAATTATATCAAAGTGCTACACGAAATGCTGTTTATATACCAATGGCAGCAGGGAGGGTATGTTATGGGTAGTGTGAATTCACGTAGCTCAAAGCTCTATTTGGACTTCCGATACTGTGGGATCCGCTGTCGTGAGCAAACGCTTTTAAGCGACACAGCAGCCAACAAACGTAAACTTACAAAACTGATGAATCAAATTGATGCTGATATTCGTTTGGGCTGCTTTGTGTATAGCGAGTATTTCCCTGAGTCTAAAAACGCCGCCAAGTTCATCAAAGAAGACATACAGGCCAGACATAAGAAAGATCAATTATTAGGAGCATATAAAACTGCCTCGCAAGAATTGCAGGGGATTACTTCGATTTCTTTTGAAGACTTTGCTCATGAGTGGTTTGGTGAAAATGAGGTGCGTTGGAAAACGAGCTATGTCAACAGTATGAAAGTGTATCTGTTTAGTTATCTCGTACCTGAGTTTGGCGATGTGAATGTCGATCAAATTCAGCGGCCAGATATCCTCAAATACCGAGCAAAGTTAATGCAGACCAAACCGGATGGAACGAAGCTCTCAACCGATTTTGTCAATCATGTCATGACACCTCTTCGCATGATATTACGTGAAGCGGCTGACCGCTATGGGTTTAGGTGCCAGTTTGAAAACATCAAACCATTGCGGGTAGAAAAGCGCGATGTGAATCCGTTTACTTTGGAAGAAGTGATGGATTTCTTAAATGTGGTAAAAAACGAGTATCGCAATTACTTTCTGGTACGTTTTTTTACCGGCATGCGCACCTCAGAAATCGATGGTCTGAAATGGCGATATGTGGATTTTCGTTTAGGGGTAATTAGTGTCCGTGAAACTTATGTTCAGGGGAAGATGGATACCACGAAAACCTTGGGTTCTGCTCGTGATATTCATATGTCGAGTATAGTGGTGGAAGCGCTCAATGCTCAGAAAGAAGTGACTGGGGCAGGAGAGTATGTCTTTTGTAACGCCGAAGGTAATCCTTTGGATAAAGGTAACATTCGCGACCGGGTTTGGAAGCCAACCTTAAGGAAAATGGGCTTACCTTATCGTCGCCCGTACGAAACTCGTCATACTGCCGCGACACTCTGGTTAGCGGCTGGTGAGGCACCGGAATGGATTGCCCGTCAGATGGGGCATTCCAATACCAAAATGTTGTTCGAAATCTACAGCCGTTATGTTCCCAACCTGACTCGTCAGGATGGCTCAGCATTTGAACGCTTACTGACCCAGGTGAAGGAGAAAAAACAATGAAATACAACGCCATGACCGTTCATTGTGCCAGCTTATGCCTAGACGTATTAAATCAGGGACACTTCTTTCGTTACACCACGCCCGATATTCTGGCGTTTAAGTCGGAAGTGAAAATGCAAATTCGTGTGCGACTAGAGCCGGTATCCAGTGTCATATCGGATGAAGAGGGAATGATTGATGCGTTGGCGTCAGGGGTGATGAATGTACTGCTGCATTGTCACTTCACTGCTGGGCGTGTATCACCGGATTTAATTTTGGGCTTGATACAACATCAATTCGATGATTTTGTCAAAGAGCGGAAAGCTCGACGTGATACTCAGGGTACTTTTGGATAGGTGAACGCATGTTGGACTACTTAGACCGTCCCATTGCTTTCCATCGTGCGTTTGTTCAGTTGGGCATCGGTATTACCGGTGCTTTACTGCTCAGTCAGGCGTTATACTGGTCAAAACGGACTAAAGACGCTGAACGATGGTTTTATAAATCGATTGAAGAGTGGGGTGAAGAAACTGGGATGACCCGCAGAGAGATTGATACGGCTCGTTCAAAGTTAAGAAAACTGGGTATTCTGGTGGAGAAAAAACAAGGGGTGCCGTGCCGGATATACTACCGGATTGATGAGCCAAACTTGATTGGCTGTTTGGGGCAAACTAGTATGGCGGATTGCGCCAATCCAGAGTATACCCGTCTGCCATACTGTAGTGGCGAAATCCGCCGACCTATTACAGAGAATACACAGAGATTACCAAAGACTACAACAGAGACTGCTTCGCCGAAGAGTGAATTTGGTTTACCTTGGAGGTTAAAACGATGAGTCACTTTACGTCGATTCTCAAATATATTCCTGCTCATATCACGCCAAAGACGGTTGAAGAGATGGAGCACATTCGTCGCCATAGTCAGCCGAGTGTTGATATTACAGCCTCATCACGTTCAGTGTTCGGTGAGGTAAGAGGGGTTGGTGCCCGTTTTAAACAATGCCGTTTGGAGAACTATAGGAGCCACACTCCAACTCGGGCAGACGCGGTCAGTACCTTACAACGTTGGATTGAATGGGTTAGCCAAGGTATGGATACCAACTTGGTATTGGCTGGTTATCGAGGATCTGGAAAGACGTATCTGGCAACGGCGGTGATGTATTCACTGAGTGATTTGGGACTAAGCAGTGAAATTATTTCTTTCCATGATTTGATACTAGAAATTCGCAGTACTTATCGCTCAAGTACCACCCAATCAGAATGGCAAATACTTCAGCGTTTAACTCAGAGCGATGTGCTGGTGGTGGACGACTTAGATAAATCCCGCCATTCAGCCAGTGAGCAGCAAACGCTTCAGACATTAATCGATAAACGATACCGCAATCAATTGCCTACGGTGTTAATAACTCCGTTACCAGGTCAGGCATTTTGCTCTTTAGTCGGAGAAGTGGTGTTAACTCGATTACGACAAGGTCAGTTAGTGTGGATTGAGTGTGTTTGGGAAAATCACTATTTCCCCTGATAAACGAGATAAATTGTTTTACTCCTGTCCATCTCCTTGCTATCTTTTGACTGTATAAATACACAGGTTTTGTAAATGAACGACGATATTATTGAAACGTATCTTCCTGGTTATACCCAAGCGGATGAAGCCACTCGTCAAATGCTTTGGGATGAAGCTTCAGCGGATACGCTCTACCAACTCAACGCTGAGATTCAACTGCTCCGGGGAAAGGGGGCGGATAAACTGTCGATGTGTGAATGGGATAGAGAAAAGCAGGAAATTGGGCTATATGGCGACTTGCTCAGCTATGACATTGAGTTTTGGCATCAACAGCAGCGTGCTATAGACAACCAATATACCCCTGATGAACCTGAGCAAAATCCACAAGGGTTGCGGGTTATGTCAACTACTCCCCACGATTATCTGAGTTTGTATCGTGGAGATTGGATCCGCTTGTTTTACCAGGGCCAGTTTACTTACGGTAATCTCTATTCCGCCACCAATTTTATTCTCGAAGAAATGGAAGAGCGGATCGAGCAGTGGCTGGAAATGCACTATCCCTACCAGGTTACTATAACGGTAGAGCAGGGCAGTCAGGCACATGATAATCGAGCAACGTTCTCCAATGATAATCCAGTTCACCAGCGACACTACTTGGATGTGAAACGCTATCTTCAGGATCATCATGCCCAATTTCAACACCAATTAACGAGCAAGCTAAACAGAGAACCGGTAGCGACGTACCTTATCGAGCGCAAAGATGACGGTGGGCATCCAATTGTGGATTTTATCTGCCATAACGATACCACTTTACGTTTAGTCCGGCTGTGTAGTTTTGTGAAGGATATGATGCGCTATCAGAAAAACGTTGATACGCTGACTCCTTACATCGACGAGCTTGAACGTACGTGTTTGCAATGGATTGATGAGCATAAATGGTCTTAGCAGCAGAACGACTATGAAAACCGTAGAAAATGGCGCTAAGTTTATTGAGCATCCCGAATCCAGCGGTGATTGAGCGAGCAATTTTATAGCGTTCCCCATGATAACTTGACTTGAATTCATGATCTCATTTGTTTATTTGGAGTGTTAATTAATTATAAGTCCCAGGAAGGATTAATCGTCTGAGATACACCCTCGAATTTTTTCACTGTCATTAACACGTTCAAATATCAATGCCGTATCGGTACTCTCAGCAAGACTCACCCTAAAGATACCTACATATCTCAGCAAATTAAATCCAAGAGCACGCCGTCCTTTTGCAAAGACAATCATCTTTCCGTTAGGGCATTTGCTAACATCTTCTTTTTAATTAATTATTGATAGCTTGGCATCCTCATTATCATTTAAGGCCTGCTCATGAATTCTTAATCCATCCGCACTCAATTCGTTATGCCAAATACCGTTTTCGTAAAGTCTTGGAAACCAAATTTACACACTCCATGTATGCCGTTTGGATAAATGGCCTGAAGAAGTTGTTCGTACATTTGATGCTATGGATGAAGATCCAACGGTTTATCATGCCATGAATGGTCCCAATGAGTTCCACGTTATTGGCTCGATGAAAAATTGGGATGTGATCCCCCGTTTAGGCAAAATTCAGGTACCAACACTACTTATTTCGGTGCACTACGATGAGTCGGCCCCTGAGTGCGTACAACCGCTTTTCAGCCATATTCAAGATTGGAATGGACAGTATTTCCTAAATCGTCTCACATGCCTCATGTTGAAGATTCATGATATAGGCAATGTATTTTATGCAAGCAAACTGCAAATCATTGGCGCCATCATTCGATAGTGATTGAATTGTCCTTAGCCTCTTTGGTTTTTGTATAAATTGCTAACAATCGTAAAAATGTAACAAACGCCCTAGTTCTTTGCGGCGTTTCAATGATGTTACCTTCACTATCAATGCGTTGATTATCAAATTTGCTTTGTAACAGGTGAATACTGACTGTGCCAGGTGGATGATATTTGAGGAATCTACCAGCATCACTGAGAGTGGTTGTAAATTTGGCGGATGTCTTTATATATTGCTTCAGAGCTTTCGGTACTAGGACTTCAACCGTTATATTGGGGAAAATTCGACTTCGGATAGTATCGTCCCAGAATAATAGATGTTTTTTGTACGTATCTATCTCATTCGCATCGAAGTAGGTCTCGCTCGGGAAATACCACTTGAGTTTGACGTGACGTTCTTTTAAGCCAATCAGTTGGATTAGCTTAAGTAGGAGTAAGGCTGCTTTTTGATTATGGGTTCGGATCAACGAATCTTGTGCCCCTACCAGATCGTTTAGTATTTCACTAAGCGTCGTAAAATTGAAATCTTCTGGAATCGCATCGTTTTCAATGGCGTTTTCAAACATCTTGATAAGACTTTCAATCGTTTTTACATTCCCTCGGTTTAGTTTGGCATAGTTAGCCAGTGGTGGAAGTGTATACTTTGATCTGCACAATGATGATAGCACGATAGATTCATCGGATTTGACGATGGCCTCGACCGCTAATGTATCAATACCGGTTAAGTTGGCGATATCAGAAGATTGTTGATCCTCGGCTAATAATTGAATGATTTCCCAAACTGCACTTAAAGAAACGGTTTGTTTCATTTCAATCGACTTAGTTAGCCCGAGTTGTGTGATTGCTTCATCAAGGCTTGAAACCAGCGATGCTGGTTCATACGTGTCTGGAACGGCGGCCATGAGATTGTGTTTTGATGTGGGTACCGACTGGAGCCTACCTTGATCACTAATTCGTATGCCTTGGCCCCAAAATCGACGTAGCAAAGTATCGGATGGTTGGTGGTTGGAAAATTTAGTTCGTTGAATAAATTCACTCAGATGAAAATATGATGAGGTAGTGACTTCTGGTGAAGAATGACCTAGTAAGCCGGATAATGCCCAGAGCTTTTTACGTGAGAACGGAGCGATGGCGAGACGTTGACATAATCGTTGGTGATTGTCTTGGGCGAAAAATTTATGCTGGCTGAATGAAAAATCGGCTAATTGTGAATGATCGGCATAGTTGAGGCGAATCCAGGTCCAGTTGCAGAAGGAATGGCGACAATGATGGTATCGAATTTCAGGTTCACCGGTAACAATTTTCATAATTTCTGTTAGCAGCGAAAATGCTTCATTTAATTGCCTGGTATCTTTAAAAATGAGTGATTTCTCCTGGGTAAATTTGGTTTTGGTCACGTTGAGATAGCCAGTTAACTCAAGTAGAGATTTTTCAGGCCATAGACAATCAAGCGGTAGGTTTCTGGAGCTTTCACTTGATTTGAGTTCTCGATATTTGTTGGGCCGTACGTGAAGATTGGCATACCGAGCGCCCTTAATCGTGAAATCGGCAAACTGCAGTCCGGCGACTTCACCGCGGCGTAATCCGCTATAAAATCCTAGGTAAAAACACAATTTGGCGATTTTGGATGTAGGAGTACCGATTGAATTACAGGCTTCAATGATACGCTCGGCTTCGTAGTGAGTGATTAAATTGGCATTAACACGATGGCCAATTGAGGGAATATCGATATCAGATAAACACAGGTTTGTAACAATGTCACTTTCAATTAAGAACTCAGCGAAATAGAGAACGAAAGATTTTTTGGTTGAGGCTATTTGTTCCGCCACAATATTGAGTTTTTCCGCCCAATCCAGGCTCTCCATTTTTTTTGGTGCACAACCGGAAAACTCTTGAATGAATGGAGCTGCAACATAACTAATATAGGATTTGATAGTAGTTAGACGTAGACGCTTTTTATGTTTTCCACCAAACTTAAGCAGATGATACATCCATGAAAGCACTATCCAGCCCCAGGGGGCACTTGCTGCTATATCATTACTTTCTAACCTCGGTCGAAGTTCATTTTGTAACTTGGTACTGATCCGAATGCTTTCGGTTAACGAAGTTTTAATGAGTTTGCCAGTATAATGTTCGATTACCTCAATTTGCTCAGCAGTAGTGAGTTCTTCTTGTTCTAGAATGGCTTTCTTTCTTAATCTTTCAGCCGATGTTGAACCAGTTGAAAGCCATGCGACCTTTTGCCGAACCGGCATTTTTCGTTGTTCATAGTCCTCTTCATCTTGTTTAACCCGTTGGTCGGTCAGTAGCCTATAGAGTGATGTCTGAGTTAATGAGGTTGTGGGTAGCGCTGCTTGGCAAATGGAGTATTCTGCCGGACTGACAGTAAGGACGAATTCATTTTTAAATGCGGAGCGCAGATCGACAAACCGTAGGTTGTATATTCTAGGCAACAGTCTGTACGCATGAAGTAGAGCATTTATCTCTGACATGACATTGATCCTGACTTTTGAGCTGTCGTTCCAATAAGCGGTTAAGAATAATTCCGCCATTGGGGACAACCAGTAGCGTTGCCCCTTGGTTTCAACTAACCAGTGTTCACCAATTCGATAGAATGTGCTCTTTTTCGTGAGTAACTGCTCTATATCTTTTGATTTTTTGATTCCTTCTTTTATTACTAGCCATAACATAAGAACGGCTTGGTTTTGCTTTGGATGATCCAAATAGCGGGCAGTCAATGATTCATTTTCAACCAGCTCATAGATTCTGGCCTGCAGTCGCGACATTAAAAAGTCATCGGGCTTGAGCAGCGGAAAATCTTGCCTGATATGACAAGTCTGGCTAATCGGTGGGGCGGTGATGCCTGTCTGTTTTTCTATGATACAGAGTAAAAGTTCCAACAATTTAAGCTGGAGATTGTGATCTTCGAACCCTTTGCGAAAGGTCTTCTGAATGGTATTTAGTGACTCGGATTGTATTTTCCCGTTTTCGACCAAACCATGTTTCTGGGTCAATGAATAAACATCATTAGTAATGTTTAGTTTGCTGGGCAAATCAAGCTTTTCATTGTTGGTTAACTTGAGATATTCACCCGTTTCTGATTGAGCCGCCCGTAAATAAGCGCTTTGTATCTCCAAATTGAGTACGTCACTTAATCGGCGCATATCAACCTCTCTTACGTGTTATTAATGACGGAATGGCCTCCCAGCTGAGTTCTTCCAGCATTTCGTCCAAAACCGGTAGGAGCTGTTCTATTGCGACTTTATGGCTTAGAGAGGAACATTTTTCGAGTGGTGTTTCACCGTTTACCCAATGGCCCAATTGGAATTTTACTAATTCCTGATGGACATTCGATAGTTGTAGATAACGGCGCACGTAATGTCGCCCGAAATTTAGTGGCAAATTGATATATTCACTGAGGTAAGATGGTCCTGAGTTTTTCGTCCGGAAAAAGGTGGGATCATCTTTATCCTGGATAAATAAAAAGAATAGTCCATCATTTGCGTGTGAATTCTTCGCGGTAAGGAACCATTCGATTCGGTCGTTTTTATGTGGAAGATCTATTAATTGGTGATCGCAGGTTTGCGCATAAAGTTGCGTTGATTGAGCCGGGTATAAATGGCTAATGAGATTTGCCAATGTTTTCGTATGCCGTTGATAGTGCAGTAACTGCGATTTGAGAACGGTTGGGCACACGACAACTCGGGTATGAGAAAACGTCTTTGATGAATCTTTATCTGAAATACATAGGGCATGATAGCGCAATAGCAGCAAGTCAAAACTGGGCAGCGGATTGTAAACTGCTCTATAACCTGACGCATTCACTAACATGATCAGCGTATAGGCCGTGTATTGATTATGATAGTCGATCAGATTACTTAAATTTTTGACCACATCAAATGCAGAGAATTGTTTCAAGTGGGCTAAACGATGGTTAACCCAATCTTTTATTGCTGCTCTGGTTGGTGTGAATTGAGATCCAATTCCGGTGGTATCTAAATCTAGTTGTAATTCAGGCAATACTGGTATTTGAATGTCAGTATCGTAGCCCCTCATCTGATTAAACATATCCAACCATATTGCTTGGATTCGGCAATTAATTTCAGTTTCAGAATACCAGGCATAATGGCGAGGTGAACGACTATAGTAACTTAGCTCTCCCCTTAACATTTCCAGGATAACCGGATCGTGTTTTTCTGTAGCGATTAAGTTGTTGATGAGATAGTTCTCAATCCGCTTTAGACTGATTTGGCAACGATGGCGCTGATTGAGCTTTTTTAAATAGGACTCTATGGCTATTCTATAGGCATTGACTGATGGCTTTCCTGAGAACTTTGTATGGCCACGTAAGTTGCTTTTGATAAACATATTATAAAAATATTGGGGGAGAGCTATGGCGGCGACGGTTTGGTTTTTTAGTAGGTTGGGGTTATCTGAATGCTTGCCTCTTTTAGCTGTAGGCTTTGGAGCAATTTTTAAAATTAACTCCGATTCAGTAACGATAAGCCCGAGGTTGTCATTACTAGTACTGTGATGTACGTCTAAGTTGCAGACGTCGCTCAGATTTCGCCCTGTAATCAAGATGAGGTGCAGAATGCATTGAATATCGGTTCTGGGGATTTTGTTTATGAGCGTGGTACGTTGAGAACTGCGGTCATGCCATAGGTAACTGAGTTCATTAGGCTGTAGAAGGTTACGCGCAAGCGGCGTAATGTTATGACTCCTACTAACACACTTCGATATCCCACGGTTCTTGTGATTGATTTTGGCCTTGTCTTTAATGACGGATACATCGGGTAATTCGTGTTGTGGCTTAGGTAAAACTGGCTGTTCAGTTTTGATAATGCAAAGTTCTGGATAATCTTCATCAGCGGATACTCCAGCATCAACAAGTGGTTTACTCAAACCACGTTTGAGTAGTGAGGCGGTAAATAAGTTATCCGAACCGATCACTCGTTCTATTTTTTTTCGGCTGTAGGATGAACGGATACTTCTTTGAGATATACGAGAAAAGCTCTTTCGTTTTTTCCAATTGAGCCGGTAAAAATGTTCTAAGTCTCGCAGGTAACCAACACGACTTGATGAGCCTGACTCTTCGTCATTTTCGCGTTCTTGATCCATCAGAATCTCACGAACCTGAAGGATCTGATTGGCCGTATCATCTATTGAATTTGAATTAAAACATCGTCGGTCGATGACCTCATCGGTATAAAGAAGCCTGAAAGAGCGAATCGAAGTTTCGGTGCGGTCTTCCGTGATTATTTTTAATTCATTATTGTAATAATGACTGAGAAAAAATAATAATGCCGAGGCGGCTTGTGGCGTCTGGTGGTCATCAAAAATAAATAGCAATGAATACAGTGGGCGTCGACTCATCCATCCTTTTGCATGAGTTGTATTGCTGTATTTCTGAAAGAAGGCTTCATTCACTTCTGAAAATAATTGGAGTAATTGACGGGCAATATCTTGTTGGATGTCGAACAACTCACAGAATTTCTGAGGATGAGTATCAAAAAGGTATTCAAGCAACGAATGTACTTTTTGTAAGCCCCGGAAATCTTCAGGGCAATCGATGGCTTCAAGTAATTTTTCGAGTGGGTTAAGAAGATGACCTAGAGCAAAAGGTAAAAACGCTTGTATATCTTCGACGGTTGGCGTTGACATGAATCTATATCCTTAGCGAGCTACAAATCGGCTTTAGAAATGGATAAAAAGTTTGCCACTTTCTCTGCTGAGTTAAGTTCAGGAAAAAAAGTTAGCCACTCATCTGATTGGTAAATACTGCGTTTGCCTTCGTCCTTTTTGAACCATGACCGCAGATAAAAGCTAATTTTTTTTGTGTCACTGATAAAGCATTTAGAGAGCAAGTCGTTAGTCAGATCGAATAAAACGATTGCTCGTTTTATGCTTGAAGATGGTTTCTTTTTAAGTGCAAATACCAATATAGAAAAGTCATCGGGTAGGTAGTGTTGAGCAATCGCACTGCGGAGTCTGGTGAGGGTAAATGAACCGGTCAGAGCTTTAAATTGTTTACGGTACCGATAACAAATAATCGGCGATTGCAGAGATAGCAAATTGAATAGGTATGCAGATTTATCATTTGCTTCATTTGAGGTTCTTAATCCACTTAAAGGATTCGCTTGGGCAAACAGATCTTGAATTGTATCGTCAGAGATGAGTTCTTTGACTGACACTCGGATGAGCTCTACATTGTCGAGTAGGGTAGCATCAAATCGCATAATCTCGTCTTTCAAAATCGCCTCACATCAAAAATAATCTCCGATATAAGAACTTTAATTTTATGACCGTTTCGTGTCCACATTGCGCCGTAAAGTTGAGATCTTCATCAAGGGTAGGAGTCATTTTTCTTGTTAAAACGAGGAAGTGCCGTTAGAGTGTATAAATAAAGTTTATCGTTAATGTCTTGACATGGTAGGGGTCGGCAGTTCGAGTCTGCCTAGACCCACCAAATTCGTTCCTTCGTGAACAAACAACAAAGCCCGCTTTTTAGCGGGCTTTGTTGTTTTATATGCTAGGGATACA
>Ga0075011_10001559_pt1 | contig 12343 bp, 9 predicted proteins | sample TARM_MetaG_T_14_FD_72354 | JGI IMG/M metagenome (GOLD analysis project Ga0075011, IMG submission 72354) | Freshwater microbial communities from Pennsylvania, USA, analyzing microbe dynamics in response to fracking - TARM_MetaG_T_14 | ecosystem: Environmental > Aquatic > Freshwater > River...
GCACCCGCCGCCCGGGCGGCGGGTGCGGAGGAGCACGATGATGTGGAACCACATGGGCCAGTGGGCCAACGACTGGGGCTGGGGCTGGATGGCCTTCGGCGCGCTGCACATGCTGCTGTTCTGGGCGCTGGTGATCGGGGGCATCGTGCTGCTGGTGCGGCTCCTCGCCGGCGGCAACGACGGCGACGGCTCCCGTGATCGCGAGGATCCGCTCGCGATTCTCAAGGCGCGCTACGCCCGCGGCGAGATCGACAAGGCCGAATATGAGCGGATACGCGAGGAGCTGCGGCATTAAGCGTAACCGCAGCCTCGAATCTCCTATATCAGCATAGAACGGCTTCGGCCGGCGTCTAATCCCGACCGCCCCACTCGCCGCCCTCTCCGGAGGCCCGAGTACGACGGCAGGCTCACTGCCGGGAGGCAACAACATGGGCAGCCGCACTGACGCGATTCGCCACCGCTATAATCGAATCGCACGCCTCTACAATCTGCTTGAAGCGCCCATGGAGGGACTGTTTGCATCTGAGCGGCGCTATTTGGCGTCGATGTGCCACGGCAAGGTGCTCGAAGTCGGCGTCGGAACAGGTAAGAACTTGCCTTTTTATCCCGCCGATGCCGAGGTCACCGCAGTTGACTTCAGCGCCGGTATGCTCGCCGGCGCGCACAGGCGGCTCGAGAGCCTGCCCAACCGTCGGATCGAGTTGCTCGAGATGGATGTCCAGGCCCTACACTTTCCCGACGACAGTTTCGATTGTGCACTCTCCACCTGTGTCTTCTGCTCCGTTCCGGACCCGGTGCAGGGCCTCAGGGAGCTGCGGCGTGTAGTCAAGCCGGGTGGGCAAATTTTCATGCTCGAGCACGTGCGCAGCGAGCACCCGCCTCTCGGCTGGCTGATGGACAGGCTCAACCCCCTGCCCTTGCACGTCTACGGCGCCAACATCAACCGTCGTACCGTCGAGAATCTACGTACCGCGGGCTTCGAGCATATTGAGGTAAAGGACCTGCGGCTGGATGTTCTCAAACGCATCGTGGTCACCAACGTAAAGGACGAGCGCAACCTCGTCGGCCACGACCATTCGGGCGCCAGCACCCCAACGTCAAGACAGGCCGCGATACATAATGAGCCCAACGTCGACTGATGGTTGGGCAGCACCGGGCATCGGCGCCAGGAGATGGCGTAGCAGACGCCCCGCCGCGTGAGGGCGGTGCTGCGAAAAGGAGTAGAGCGAATGGCAATCGACGACGTCGATGGAAACGCACCGGCTCCCTCAGCGAACTTTGACTGCGGATCGTTCGCTGCGGGCATCTTCGATCTCGATGGCGTAGTCACGCGAACTGCGAGGGTGCACGCAGCGAGCTGGAAACGGCTGTTCGACGACTACCTTCGCCAGCGCGCGGAATGCACCGGCGAAGCGTTCGAGCCGTTCAACGACGCCGATTACCGCCGCTATGTCGACGGCAAGCCGCGTTACGAAGGCGTGGGGAGCTTTCTCCGCTCCCGTGGTATCGAACTCGACTACGGGACGCCGGCCGACCCGCCCGAGCGCGAGACTGTTTGCGGCCTCGGCAACCGCAAAAACATCCTGTTTCAGGAGCAACTCGCGCAGACCGGCGTCGAAGTGTACGACACCTCAGTCGCGTTCCTGCGCCGCTTGCGCGAGAGGGGGCTGAAGACGGCGCTGGTGTCCTCGAGCAAGAACGCCGCAGCGGTCCTGGAGGCCGCCGGGCTCACCGGTCTGTTCGATGCCTGCGTTGACGGGATCGAGGCAGCACGCCTCGGACTCAAAGGCAAGCCGAACCCCGACATCTTTCTGCGCGCGTGCGAGCTTCTCGAAGTTTCGGCTGCGGACGCCTTTGCCGTGGAAGACGCGCTGTCCGGCGTCGAAGCAGCGCACGCCGCCGGCTTCGGCCGCGTGATTGGCATCGACCGCACGGGTGAGCGTGCGGCCCTGCTGGCGCACGGTGCCGACCTCGTGGTCGGTGATCTCGCGGAGCTCGAACCGGTTGCCGCGCTGCCCGACGCCTTGGAGAGTTACGAGGAGATCCGGCAGCGGCTACGGGCTAAGCGCGCGGCGGTTTTTCTCGACTACGACGGCACCCTGACCCCCATCGTCGCTCGCCCGGAGCTTGCTGTTCTCAGTGAAGAGATGCGTGCCACGGTTCGGGAGTTGGCGCAAGTCTGCGCCGTGGCCGTCGTCAGCGGCCGGGATCGAGCGGATGTCGAGAGGCTAGTCGGGCTCGATACCCTCGTCTACGCCGGCAGCCACGGCTTTGATATCGCCGGACCCGGCGGCTTGCACATGCAGCACGAACGGGCGGCAGAGTTCCTGCCCGCGCTCGACCGCGCCGAGTCGCGACTGCGCAAAGCCACCAAGTCCGTCCCCGGCGCGCTGGTCGAGCGCAAGCGCTACGCCATCGCGGTGCACTACCGCCTTGTTGCGCCAGATGACCTGCCCGTGCTCGAAGCCGCTGTCGACGCCGCCCTCGCCGAAACGACGGATAAGCTACGCAAGACCGGCGGCAAGAAGGTCTTCGAGCTCAGGCCCAAGCTGACCTGGGACAAGGGCCGGGCGGTGTGCTGGCTGCTCGAGGCGTTGGACTTGGACGGGCCCGAGATCGTCCCGCTGTATTTGGGCGACGACGAAACTGACGAAGACGCTTTTGAGGCTCTGGGCGAACTGCACGGGATCGGGCTGCTCGTCGCCCGTGCGCCGCAGGCGACCGCGGCGCAGTATGGGCTTGAAGATCCCGCCGCCGTCGCCCGCTTTCTGCGCACGCTCATTACGACATTGAAGGCAAGCACATGACCGATTGGACCCTGGTCTACGACGACTTCGATCCCGCCCGACAAGGGCTGCGCGAGGCCTTGTGCACGCTGGGCAATGGCTACTTCGCCACGCGCGGCGCCGGTGAGGAAACCGAGGCCGGCGAGGTCCACTATCCCGGCACCTATCTTGCCGGTGGCTATAACCGGCTGGAGACGGACATCGCCGGGCGCACGATCGAGAACGAAGACCTCGTCAACATGCCGAACTGGCTGTGCCTCAACTTCCGGCCCGAGGACGGCGAGTGGTTCAACCTGATGGCGGTGGAACTGCTCGCCTACCGTCAGGCACTGCAGATGGAGACGGGCGTCCTGCGCCGAGAGCTGCGCTTTCGCGATCGCCAGGGCCGTGAGACGACCCTGGTCAGCAGGCGCCTCGTGCACATGGGCAACCCCCATCTCGGCGCGATCGAATGGTCCTTGCGCCCGGAAAACTGGTCGGGGCGAATTGCGGTCTGCTCCGCCCTGGACGGGCGCGTGATCAACGCCGGCGTGCCCCGCTACCGCGCGCTCGCCAGCACGCACTTGACGCCGCTGGGCACACAGGCGCTGGGCGACGACGCCATCCGGCTGCTCGTCGAAACCAATCAGTCCCGCATCCGCGTGGCGGAGGCCGCCCGCACGCAGGTGTTCCGGGACGGCGTACCGGTCGAGGTCGAGCGCCGGCTGATCCGGGAAGAGGCCTACATTGCTCAGGAACTGACCTTCGATCTCGTGCGGGGGCGCACGACCACGATCGAGAAAGTCGCGGCGATTTATTCTTCGCGTGATCGGGCCATCTCCGAGCCAGGACTCGCCGCGGCGCAAGCCGTCGCCGAGGTCGGGCGCTTCGGCAAACTGCTGGAAGAGCACGCGCGAGCATGGGCGCATCTTTGGGGGCGCTGCGATCTGGTGCTCGAAGGCGGCGGCCGCGAACAGATGATCCTGCGCCTGCACATCTTCCATCTGCTGCAGACCGCCTCGCCGCACATCATCGATCTCGACGTCGGCGTCCCCGCACGGGGCCTTCACGGCGAAGCCTACCGCGGCCACATCTTCTGGGACGAGCTGTTCATCTTTCCATTTCTGAACTTCCGCATTCCCGAAGTCACCCGCGCCCTGCTCCGCTACCGCTACCGCCGTCTCGACGAGGCCCGCCGGTTGGCGCGCGAGGCCGGCTACCGGGGTGCCATGTATCCCTGGCAAAGCGGCAGCAGCGGCCGAGAAGAAAGCCAGGTACTGCATCTCAACCCCAAGTCCGGGCGCTGGCTTCCCGACAACAGCTATCTACAGCGGCACGTCAACGCCGCCGTCGCCTACAACGTCTGGCGCTACTACGAGGTCACCGATGATCGGGAGTTCCTGTCGTTCTACGGCGCCGAAATGCTCATCGAGATCGCGCGCTTCTGGGCGAGCCTCGCCACGTGGAATGGCGAGCGCGAGCGCTACGATATCCGCGGCGTGATGGGTCCGGACGAATTCCACGACGCCTACCCGTGGCGGGACCAACCCGGGCTCGACAACAACGCCTACACCAACGTGATGGTCGCCTGGCTCATGGAGCGCGCCATCGAGGCATTCGAGCTGGTAGGCCCTGATCGCCGCCGCGAGTTGCGTGACGCGCTCGCCCTGGCCGACGATGAGCTTGTCGCTTGGCGGGACATCAGTCACAAGCTCTTCGTGCCCCTCCACGACGGCGGCATTCCCAGCCAGTTCGAGGGCTATGAGCGACTGGAGGAATTCGACTGGGAAGGCTACCGGCAAAAGTACGGTAATATCCATCGCTTGGACCGCCTCCTCGAGGCCGAGGGCGACACCGTCAACCGCTACAAGGCCCCCAAGCAGGCCGACGTCCTCATGCTGTTCTACCTGTTCTCCGCCGAGGAGTTGACCGAGCTGTTCCAGCAGCTCGGCTATGACTTCGAGCCCAAGACCATTCCGCGCACCATCGACTACTACCATCGGCGCACGTCCCACGGCTCGACGCTGAGTCGCGTCGTCCACTCGTGGGTCCTGTCGCGCTCGGATCGGCCCCGCTCCTGGCAGATACTGCAGGAAGCTCTGGAAAGCGACGTCTCCGACGTGCAAGGCGGCACCACGCCCGAGGGCATTCATCTTGGGGCGATGGCCGGCACGGTCGATCTCGTTCAGCGCGGCCAGACCGGCCTGGAGATTCGCCAGGGCCTTCTACGCCTCAATCCGTGCCTGCCCGAGGGGCTACAGGGCCTCGATCTGCGGCTGCGCTACCGCCGTCACTGGCTCGACCTGCGCGTTGGGTGCGACCGGCTCACGATCAGTGCACCCAATGGCTGGTCCGGGCCTGAGCAGATTATGGTCCAAGATCGGACCCATCCTTTCGGTTCCGGTCAGCGGCGGGAATTCATATGTTGCGGACCTCGCGGTGAATGGCAGCCCGCGGATTAGGCCTGAGCCGGGCCAGACACAATCAACGGTAATCCGGGACAAACGGACCGGGAGGAACGCCAGTGAAGATCCTAGTCGTCGAGACCGAGGAATGGGAGCACCGAGCCTGCCAACGGCTGCTGCCCGGTCACAAGCTCGTCTGTCGCTCCAACGCACTGGGACCGGATGAGCCCACCGCCGACAACGATGCCGAGGTCATCACGCCGTTCGTACACTCTCGGCTTACTGCGGAGGTGCTCGCCCAGTTTCCGCGGCTGCGGCTCATCGCCACCCGCTCGACCGGCTACGATCACATCGACCTCGATTATTGCCGCGCCCACGGCATCGCCGTGAGTAATGTACCGGACTATGGAGATGCCACCGTCGCCGAGCACGCATTCGCGCTGCTGCTGGCGGTGAGTCGGCATATCGTCACGGGCGCCGAACGCACCCGCCGGGGCGACTTCTCCCAACATGGGCTGCGCGGCTTCGAGCTGCGCGGCAAAACACTGGGGGTGCTCGGCACCGGTCGTATCGGCCGGCGCGTCATCGAAATCGGCAAGGGCTTCGGAATGAAAATCGTCGCCTATGACCTGTTTCCGGACGCTGCCGTAGCCGAGCACCTGGGATACGAGTACCTCGACCTACACGTCCTGCTTTCCCAAGCGGACGTCGTGACGCTTCATGTCCCGGCGACGCCGCAGACGCACCATCTCCTCGGCGACCCCGAGTTCGCAGCCATGAAAAAGGGCGCGGTGCTCATCAATACGGCGCGGGGCGGCGTGGTGGATACCTCTGCACTGGTGCGTGCCCTGTCGGCGCGAAAGCTCCGTGCAGCCGGGCTCGACGTGCTGCCGGCGGAGCCGCTGATCCGTGAGGAGGCAGAGATCTTCCGCAACGACCGCCGTAACAGCGACACCGACCTCCGGGCGCTGCTCGCCGACCACGTGCTGTTGCGCTTCTCCAACGTCATCGTCACGCCACACGTCGCCTATGATACCGACGAGGCGCTACGGCGCATTCTCGACACCACGATCGCCAACATAGAGGCCTTCGCTCGCGGCCAGCCCCGGAACCTGGTTCTGGCGCGGGATTAATGCTGTGTATGCGGCCTATTCATCGCGCCTACGCGCGCAGGGAGGGATCCATGATGGAGAGCAAGAGCTATACGGCCTGGTTCGAGGACCTGGGCTCCGGCGACGTCGGCCAGGTCGGCGGCAAGAACGCCTCGCTAGGCGAAATGATCCGCAGTTTAAAGGCCGAAGGTGTACGTGTCCCCGATGGATTTGCCACGACGGCGGCCGCCTACCGGGAGTACCTGGCGGGCAACGGCATCGAAGAGGCGATGCGGGGGCATCTCCAAGCCATGCGCGACGGTCGCGCCACGCTGCACGAAGCTGGCGAGGCCCTTCGGCGCCTCTTCCTCGACGGCGAGTTTCCCGCCCCCATCGCCGCGGCGATCGCGGCCGACTATCGTGAGCTCTCGCGCCGTGCCGGCGCCGCAGAGGTTGCGGTGGCAGTGCGCAGCAGCGCGACCGCCGAGGATCTGCCGGAAGCGAGCTTCGCCGGCCAACAGGAGACCTTCCTCAACGTGCGCGGCGAGCGCGAACTGGTCGATGCCTGCCGGCGCTGCTACGCATCGCTGTTCACCGACCGCGCCATCAGCTACCGCGAGACCAAGGGCTTCGATCACATGGACGTCGCCCTCTCCATCGGCGTGCAGCGCATGGTGCGCTCGGACAAGGCCGGCTCGGGGGTGATGTTCTCCATCGATACCGAGTCGGGCTTTCCGGGGACGGTGGTGATCAGCGCGGCCTGGGGGCTCGGCGAGAACGTCGTACAGGGCGCGGTGAACCCCGATAAATACCTGGTGTTCAAACCGCTGCTCGACCAACCGCGCTACCGACCGATCATAGAGAAAACCGTCGGCGCCAAGGAAAAGAAGTTGGTTTACGCCACCGGCGGTAGCGAGCGGACCCGCAACGTCGAGACGACCCGCCGGGAGCGCGAAGCGCTGGTGCTCGACGACGACGAAATCCTGCAACTCGCGCGCTGGGCCGCCACTATCGAGCGCCACTACGGCCGCGCCATGGACATGGAGTGGGCGAAGGACGGCGAGACTGGGGAACTGGCCATCGTGCAGGCGCGCCCGGAAACCGTGCAGTCGGTGCGTGCCGGCAGCCGGCTGAAGACGTACCGGCTGCGCGAGCGCGGCCAGCGGCTGCTCAGCGGCGCCGCCATCGGGCAGGCGATCGCCGGCGGCGAACTGTGCGTGATTCGGAACGCCCGGGAGATCGACCGGTTCCGGCCGGGCGCTATCCTGGTGACTGAAATCACCGATCCGGACTGGGTGCCGATCATGAAGCAGGCTGCCGGCATCATCACCGACCACGGTGGCAGCACCAGCCACGCCGCGATCGTCAGCCGCGAGCTGGGGGTCCCGGCGATCGTCGGCACTCAGCATGCCACCGAGCTGCTGCGTGACGGACAGGCGGTCACCCTGAGCTGCGCCGAAGGCGACATCGGCTACGTCTACGACGGCATCCTGGATTACGAGGTCAGCGACGTCGACGTGGAGTCTCTGCCCCACACGCGCACCGCGATGATGGTGAACGTTGCCAGCCCCGCCGCCGCCTTCCAATGGTGGCGGTTGCCGGCCGGCGGGGTCGGCCTGGCACGCATGGAGTTCATCATCAACAACGTCATCAAGGTCCATCCCATGGCGCTGGTGCATCCCGAGCGCGTCGAGGATCGGCAGGCGCTGCGGGAGATCCGCGCCCTTACCCGCGGCTACGAGGACCCGCAAGAGTACTTCGTCGACCGCCTCGCGCAGGGGATCGCCAAGATCGCGGCGCCCTATCACCCGCATCCGGTCATCGTCCGCCTCAGCGATTTCAAGACCAATGAGTACGCTCACCTGATCGGCGGCGCCGGTTTCGAACCCGGCGAGGAAAACCCCATGCTCGGGTTTCGCGGCGCCTCCCGCTACTACAGCGACCGCTATCGGGAGGGGTTCGCGCTGGAATGCCGGGCGCTGCGACGCGTGCGCGAGGAGATCGGCCTCGCCAACGTGATCGTGATGGTGCCGTTCTGCCGCACGCCCCAGGAGGCCGACCGGGTACTGGCGGTGATGGCGGAGCATGGTTTGGAGCGCGGCCGCAACGGGCTGCAGATCTACGTCATGGCGGAGATCCCGGCGAACATCATTCTGGCGGAGCAGTTCGCGCGCCGCTTCGACGGCTTCTCCATCGGCTCCAACGACCTCACGCAGCTCACCCTCGGGGTGGACCGCGACTCCGCCGAGCTCGCGGCGCTGTTCGACGAACGCAACGAGGCGGTGACCGCGAGCATCCGCGATCTGATCCGGCGCGCCCACGCCTGCGGCACCAAGGTTGGGCTGTGCGGACAGGCGCCGAGCAACCATCCGGATTTCGCCGAGTTCCTGGTGGAGGCCGGGATAGACTCGATTTCCCTCAATCCCGACAGTTTCGTGGAAACGGTGCGCCGCGTCGCCGATGCGGAGCGGCGGTTCGCACCGCGTTGATACAGGCGGGGTCTCACAGGGCGGTTTGAAAAGGAGCACAGTGAATGGCAACGAACGGCAAGATTCGCGTGGCGGTAAACGGCTACGGCGTCATCGGCAAGCGTGTCGCGGAGGCGGTGACGCAACAGGACGACATGGTGCTGGTCGGCGTCTCCGACATCGGCACCGACTGGCGCCCGCGCATGGCGGTGCGTAAGGGCTTTCGTCTCTACGGTGCGAGCCCTCAGCACGCGGAGGCGATGCAAGGCGCAGGCCTCGACCTCGCGGGCACCCTCGACGATTTGCTCGGCGACGCCGATATCGTGATCGACTGTACGCCCAAGCACATCGCTGCCAAGAATATCGAAACCTACAAGCGGCGCGGCATCAAGTTCATTGTCCAGGGTGGCGAAAAGCACGAGGTGACCGGTCATTCTTTCGTGGCGGAGGCAAGCTATGCGGGCGCCCTGAATCGGGACTGCACGCGGGTGGTCTCTTGCAACACCACCTCCATCGTGCGCACGCTGACGGCCCTGAAGCGGGCCGGGCTGCTGCGGCGCGCCCGCGGCACCCTACTCCGCCGCGCCACCGATCCGTGGGAGAGCCATCAGGGCGGAATCATGAATACCCTCGTGCCGGAGGAGGACATTCCCAGCCACCAGGGGCCGGATGCGCAAAGCGTCGACCCTGACCTCGACGTGGTGACGATGGCGGTGAAGGTGCCGGAGACGCTGTCGCACCTCCATTACTGGTCGGTGCAGCTGACGCGCGAGGCGAGCAAGGACGAGGTGCTCGAGGCTTTCCGCGGCTCCTCGCGCATCGCCTTCATCCGCATGGACGAGGGGCTGACCGCCATCAATACAGTGAAGGAGTTGATGGCCGACCTCGGCCGCCCGCACGACAATCTCTACGAGGTCGCCCTTTGGGAGGACATGCTAAAGGTGCAAGGAGACGAGCTGTTTTACGCTTATATGGTCGACAACCAAGCCATCGTCATTCCCGAGACCATCGATGCGATCCGCGCCCTCACCGGCCGCGCGTCCGACGCTGCGAACTCCATCCGCAAGACCAACGCCGCCCTCGGTATCGGCACATTGCGCGAGTAGAGAATATGAGCGTCTCCACCTCGATCTGTACCTTCACGGCCAACCCCGCGCTGGATATCGCCACCAAGACCGAACGGGTCACCCCCACCGATAAACTGCGCTGCGGGGAACCCCGCCACGATCCAGGCGGCGGCGGCATCAACGTCGCCCGGGTCATCCACGTCCTGGGTGGCGGCGCGACTGCCGTCTATCCGGCCGGTGGACCGCCGGGGCAGATGCTTGCCACCTTGCTCGAGGAAAGAGCGATCCCGCAGCACGTCGTGCCGATTACGGGCCAAACGCGCGAGAGCTTTACAGTCGACGAAGCCTCGACGGGTAAGCAATTCCGCTTCGTACTGCCGGGGCCGGCGCTCTCGCCAGGGGAACAGCAGCACTGCCTCGACGCGCTCGCGGCACAGAAACCCCGTTTCATCGTCGCGAGCGGCAGCTTGCCGCCCGGCGTTCCCTTCGATTTCTACGCTCGGATCGCGCGCCTTGCAGGGGAACTCGGGGCAAAGTTCATCCTGGATACGTCGGGCGAAGGTTTGCGTCAAGCTGGGCGCGAGGGTGTGTATCTGATCAAGCCCAATTTGCGTGAACTCGGGGAATTGGTCGGGCGTGAGCTACCGCGCGCTCGGGACCAAGAAAGGGCCGCCCAACAACTCCTGGACGAGCGTCGGCGACCACCTGCGGCGGGTCTCCGGCTTCCACCCATGTGCGCATCAGGCGTTCACTGCGGCCGCGCTCAGCGGCATAGACGGGTAGCGGCTGGTCCGCGCGTGTCAGGTTTTCTTCGAAGGACGTGCGCGTGACCCCGGGCTCGATCAGCAAGGCGCGGATGCCGAGGGCGCGCACTTCGTGATCCAGTGATTCCGTATAGCCTTCGATGGCGTGCTTGGTCGAGGCGTAGAACGCGTTGAATGGAGACGGGATCAGGCCAAGGATCGAGCTCATGTTGATAATCCGGCCGCTCTTCTGCTTGCGCATGACCGGAAGGACGGCGTTGACGACGCGTGCGACTCCGAAGACGTTGACGTCGAACAGGCGCTGGGCCTGGGCTATGTGACGACTCCTCCGCGCCGCCTAGCAGCCCGATGCCGGCATTGTTGACCACAAGGTCGATCTGGCCGGCCTGGGCCATGATCGCCTCGACCAAGGCACGTACCGAAGTTTCGTCGTTCACGTCGCAGATCAGCATCGTGATGCCTTTGTGCGCCCTCGATCGGCTTGCGGCTGGTGCCGAACACCCGGAATCCCGCCGCTGCCAGTGCCCGGGCCGTCACCAGGCCAATGCCCGAGGAAGCGCCCGTGACCAGGGCCACGCCATCGTGAAGGTCACCAAGGCACAGGTTCAGGAGAACAGGGCCCGCATCGTCGAAACCGCCGCAACCTTGTTCCGGGAGCGTGGCTACGACGGAGTCGGGGTGGCCGAGTTGATGGCGGCCGCGGGATTCACCCACGGGGGCTTCTACAAACACTTCCGCTCCAAGGCCGACCTGATGGCCGAAGCGGCGGCCAGCGGCATTTCGCAGCGCGTGGCGGACAGTGACGGCGTGGATTTGGTGGATTTCGTCGCCCGCTATCTGTCCCGGGAGCACCGCGACGCTCGCGGCGCCGGCTGCACGATGGCCGCACTCGGCGGCGACGCCGCACGTCAATCCGAGGACATCAAGGCGACGTTCGCAGATGGGATCGAACGCAGCCTGGCTGCTTTTCAACGCGGGGAATCTGGGAGCACCCTTGATCGCGCCCGGATGATCGATACGTTTGCCCATGCGGTTGGTGCATTGGTCCTATCGCGCGCCTGCCCGGATGACTCACCGCTGGCGGACGAGATCCTAGGGGCGTGCCGCGGGCAGATTCTTGCGTCACTAACCACGAAGACGGCGCAATGACTACGAACTGCGCGTGGATCACGTAGCCCGGAGACGTTGCCGCCGCGAACGTCGGCTCCTGGCCGCGTGCCGCCGGCTACAGGCGATGACTATGATCGTCGGGCCACGTGCTCACGTGGCCGGATGGCCTGTTCAGTAACAGTGGTATCCGCAGAGCACGACGTTGCTCAGTAGGTACTTCGAGGTCCCCGGACACGCAGCGAGCACGTTGGATGAACCTCGCCATGGGTTCGGTCAGGCGCGCCAGGGGATGCAGGAGGTAAGCCATCACGACGGTCGGTGCGCCAGCCAGCGGCCGTGCGGCGATGCCGCGGTTCAGGTAGCCAGCAAGCCTCGCAGACGGCGCGACGACGAGGCCGTACCCGGCTGACACGAGCGTCATCGCGATGTCGAAGGAGCTGACCAGCTGCTCCCGATCCTGCAGCGCATCCCCGAGGACACGCTGCGCCACCGTGCGCCACGGCTCGCCGGCCGTGGACTGCGAGCAGATCAAGGGCTGCTTGAGCACTTCCCCGCACGGCACTTCACGGTAGGCCAGCAGGTGGGAGCGCTTGGCCACGGCGACCGCCAGCGTGTCATGCCACAGCGGCTCGCATACCCAGCCAGGCCACTGCCGGGCAACCGCAGACAAGGC
>Ga0075011_10001561_pt1 | contig 12342 bp, 14 predicted proteins | sample TARM_MetaG_T_14_FD_72354 | JGI IMG/M metagenome (GOLD analysis project Ga0075011, IMG submission 72354) | Freshwater microbial communities from Pennsylvania, USA, analyzing microbe dynamics in response to fracking - TARM_MetaG_T_14 | ecosystem: Environmental > Aquatic > Freshwater > River...
GGCCGAGAGGGGCGGCGTGCTGGCCATGGGCGGGCTCCTGATAGGGGCGGTGGGATGCGTTTGGCGATAAAGATGGCGTCGGGGGGCGGGTGGTGCAAGCTGTATTGGCTAAATAACACACCCGGCCAGACGACTGGGCCAGACGACCGGGCCAGACGACGGTCTGCCCCGGACAAGGCCCTTGGTCATCATGCAAAACGGGGCGCGATGCCACCGGCACCGCGCCCCGTCCTGTTTTGCAAGCTGACCGGTCGATCAGGCGGCGAGCTGATAGGGCTCGATCTCGCCCGAGAGATACAGCTTCTTGGCCTTGGCGCGGCTGAGCTTGCCCGAGCTGGTGCGCGGCAGGGTGCGCGGGGGCACCAGTTCGACCACGCAGTTCATGCCGGTGATCGCGCGGACCTTGTCGCGGATCTGGTCGCGCAGCTTCACGCGCTCCTCGGGGTCGGACACGCGGCAGTGGACCAGCACGGCGGGGGCTTCCTCGCCGTTTTCGGTCTCGACCGAGAAGGCGGCAATGTCGCCCTGGTGGAAACCGGGGAGCTGTTCGACAGCCCACTCGATGTCCTGCGGCCAGTGGTTCTTGCCGTTGATGATGATCATGTCCTTCGCGCGGCCCACGATGAACAGATAGCCCTTCTCGTTGACGTAGCCCATGTCGCCGGTGTCGAGCCAGCCGTCGACCATGCAGGCGGCGGTCGATTCCGGGTCGCGGAAATAGGAGTGCATCAGCGAGGTGCCACGGCACCAGACCTTGCCGATGTGGTGATGGTCGAGCGGCTGGCCGTCTTCACCGCGAATCGCCAGTTCCATGCCGCGCACGGGCACGCCGCAGTTGACGATGGCGCGATAGCGCGCGGGGCGCGAGAGATCGCGCGGGCAGCCCGAAAGGCGTTCTTCCTCGACCAGTTCGACGCGGATGCCTTCATCGGGCGGCATCATGGTGACCGCCAGCGTCGCTTCGGCAAGGCCATAGCTGGGGAAGAAGGCCTGGGCCTTGAAGCCCGCGTCGGCAAAGGCGTTGACGAAGCCCTGCATGACATCGGGGCGGATCATGTCGGCCCCGTTGCCCGCCAGACGCCAGCGCGAGAGGTCGAAGCGCTCGGCCACGTTGGTCTGGCTCGAAATGCGGCGGGCGCAGATGTCGTAGCCGAACGTCGGCGAATAGGACAGCGTGGTGCCCTGGTTGCGGCTGATCACGTCGAGCCAGGCCAGCGGACGGCGGGCGAAGTCTTCGGTCTTGAGATAGTCGACCGAGACCTGGTTGGCGATCGGCGAGAGGAAGCAGCCGACCAGACCCATGTCGTGGTACCACGGCAACCAGCTGATGCAGCGGTCGCCATCGGTGATCTGCATGCCGTGGGCATGGCCTGCCAGATTGGACAGCAGCGCCCGGTGGGTGACGGCCACGCCATGGGGGAAGCGGGTCGAGCCGCTCGAATACTGGAGGTAGCAGATCGCGTCGGGATCGGCCTGCGGCAGCGGATCGGGGCTGATCGCGCCGGCGTTGAACTGCGCCCAGTTGAGGCCCGCACAGCCCTGGCGGGTTGCGGCCTGGCTGCACATTGCGTCAAGCTCGCCCGGATAGACGAGCATGACCGGATCGGAGCTGGCCAGCTGCACGGCGAGCTGGTCGATATAGTTGTCCTTGCCGCCAAAGCTGGTGGGCAGGGGCAGGGGCACCGGCCAGGCCCCGGCATAGATCGCGCCGCAGAACAGCGCGGCGAAATCGGGGCCGGTTTCGGCGATCAGCGCCAGACGATCACCCGGCTTGATCCCGTGGGCGACCATGCGGCGGGCAGCGACCAGCGCATCCTCGCGCAGCTGCGCATAAGGATAGACACGGGCGAGCGTGCCGCGCGGATCGTGGAAATTGAACCCGCGTTCCCCCTGTGCGGCATAGTCCAGCGCGTCGCAGAACGTCGCAAAGTCGGCATAACGGCGCGGCTGTGCATCGTCATTGGGCGTGGGAACAAGGGCCGTCTTTTCTGCGACGGCGGCCGTTACGGTCATGCGGGTACCCCAGAAATGAAATAGAAGGTCAGGGAACGTTTTGATCTCTAACGCGTATTGCCGGAGTGCCCTGCGCGCCCTTCGGGGTCTCCCGTCGGGGCAGGCCGGGTCCGGCTGGCCGCGCTCCTTGCCTGTGGCTGCGCCCGGCGCAAGCCCCAATGGTCAAGAAACGGTAGCACGAGGTTCTCATTTAGCACTGAGTGTGGCACGAATATGGCGTGAACCCGTCCCATCGATCAGATCGTCGCAACCGTGCGACCGTTCGCCCCCATCCGCTCGATGCGGCCCGACTCGATGAACTGGCGCTGGCCTATGTCGCCCGTTTTGCCACCAGCACCGGCAAGCTGGCCGCCTATCTGGCCCGCAAACTGCGTGAGCGCGGCTGGGACGAGGACGCCGCCGCGCCGCCCGACGTGGAGGCCGTGGTCGAGCGCATGGCCCGCGCGGGCTATGTCAGCGACGAGGGCTATGCCCGCATGCGCAGCGCCAGTTTGCGCCGCCGGGGGCTTGGCGCAAGGCGGATCGCCCAGGATCTGGGGCAGGCGGGAATCGATGCAGACTTGCGCGAGGAAGCGCTCGGTTCGCAGCAGGACGCGCGGGTTGCCGCGCTTGCGCTGGCCCGCAAGCGGCGTCTGGGGCCTTTTGCGGGCGCAGGGGCCGATGCGACCGATGCCGGGGCGCGGCTCGACCCGGCGCAGCGCGAAAAGCAGATTGCGGTTTTTCTCAGGGCCGGTCACCCCCTTGCCACGGCGCGCGCGCTCGTGAATGCAGCGAGTGTTTCCGAGGCGGAAGAGTGGGTTTATGAAGCAGACGATTAAGACAGCAGCGGCAGGTGTGATGCTGGCCCTTGCCGCTGGCGTGGTGGCTTGCGCCCCCGCGACGGCGGACGCGGGCGCGCACGACAAGAAGCACGAAAAGAGCGGGGCCGCAGCCCCGGCCAGTGTCCACCCGATCTCGGGCCTCAAGGTCGTGCCGCTGACGATCAGCACCAAAAACGGGCGCCACACGTTCCGCGTCGAAGTGGCGGTGAGCGAGGAAGAACAGGCCAAGGGCCTGATGTTCCGCACCCAGATGGGCGCCGACGAGGGCATGATCTTCCCGATGGACCCGCCGCGTATGGCCGCGTTCTGGATGAAGAACACGGTGATCCCGCTCGACATCGTGTTCATCGGCCCCGACCATCGCGTGCTCAACGTGGCGGCCAATGCCGTGCCTTACGACCTGACCCCGCTTCCTTCGGTCGACCGGGCGGCAGGCGTTCTGGAACTCAATGGTGGCCGCGCGGCACAGATTGGGCTCAAGGCAGGCGACAAGGTTGTCTGGTAGATACGGGGTCGTCTGGTAAAACACCGGCAGGATGTTGATGGCTTCGCGAGCGCATTGATATCTTGCCGACTCCCCCCTTCCGGGGCTAGGGCGTGATCCGTCGGAACGGTGCGCTTCTTGCTGAAGGGCAGAGTCTGGCGCGGTGGCCTGCAATGGGGGCCTGCAATGGGAAACACAGCTTCATGAGCATTCTCGGCAAGATCTTCACCTGGTGGAACGGCGCCACGTTTACCACCATGCTCGACAGCGCACGCAACGGCGAACTCGTCGGCCATGACGCCCAGGGCAACAAGTACTATCGCGCCAAGAAGCCCTATCCCAAGGGCCACCCCTTCCAGGGCCGCGAACGCCGCTGGGTGATCTACAACGGTTCCAACGATGCCAGCCGCGTTCCGGCCGAATGGCACGGCTGGCTCCACGGCAGCCTCGCTGGCGTGCCCGAAAGCAACCTGCCGCCCCCGCGCATCTGGGAAGTCGAATATACCCCCAACGCGACCGGGACGGCCAAGGCCCACCACCCGCATCACGCCCATCTGCCCCATTCCAAGGGTGCGGGCGAATACGAAGCCTGGTCGCCCGAGGCCTGATGATCCCGAACACGCCGCGGGTTGCGGCGGCATGGATCGGTCTGGTGGCCGGGGCTGGCGCCCTGGCCCTGGCCGGATGCCACCGCGAACCTGCCGATACCCCGCCGCCCAGTGAGGCAACGGGTGCTGCTCCGGTGGCAGCGGCCAGCGGCGGCGTGGTGGAAAGCGGCTATGGCACGCCGGTCAAGGACCGCGTGGCCACGCTGGGCTTCCTCAACAAGCGCAACAATATCACGCAGGACATCGTGCTGCGTTCGGGCGAGGCGCGGCAGATCGGCAATGCCATCGTGCGCCTGTCCACCTGCGAGCGCACCGCGCCCTGGGAAGACCCTGCCGAGACGGGCGCCTTCGTCCAGCTTTTCGTGCAGGAACGCGCGACCACCGAGCAGAAGCTGACCTGGCACAAGGTCTTCTCGGGCTGGCTGTTCAAGAATTCGCCTTCGCTCAACGTCGTCGAGCACCCGGTTTATGATGTCTGGGTGAAGGACTGCGCGATGAAGTTTCCGGGCGAGGAAGACGATCCCGCTGCCGCCGCCGCTGCGGCCAGAAGGGCGGCAAAGCCTGCGGGCAAGGTGCCCGCCGCGCCTGCCCCTGCGCCGGAACCCGTGGCGCCAGCCCCGGCTGAAGACGATTCGGCGGGCGACACCGATTCGACCACCGGATAGCGCGAGGCCTTGCCCAGCAGGGCAAGATATTCGGCCTGGGGAATTTCCACCGCGCCCATCGAGGCGAGGTGGGGCGTGGAAAACTGGCAGTCGAGCAGTGTCACCCCGGCCATGCGCAGCGCCGCTACCAGCCAGGCCAGCGCCACTTTCGAGGCATCGCTGCGGCGGCTGAACATGCTCTCGCCGCAGAACACTTTGCCAAAACCCACGCCATAGAGCCCGCCGACCAGCTCGCGCACCGGTTCGCCACCGGGGCCTTGCGTGGTGATCCATGTTTCGATCGAATGGGCATGGCCGAGCTGGTGGAGCGTGCGATAGCTTTCGCGGATGCGCTGCGAGATCCAGCTGTCTTCGGCGCCTTCGCGCGGCGCGGCGCAGGCATCGATCACCGCGTCGAAGGCTTCGTTGCAGGTCACGGTAAAGTGGCCGCGCCGCAACGTGCGCGCGAGCGAGCGCGAGCAATGGAACCCGTCGAGCGGGAGAATCGCGCGCAGGCGCGGCTCCACCCAATAGATTTCAGGGTCGTCGCGGCTGTCCGACATCGGGAAGATGCCGGCGCGATAGGCCCTGAGCAGGAGGTCGGGCGGGATCATGATCGAGGTTGATTGCAACATGGCGGGTGAAAATCTTCATCCGCCGGTTGCACTGTCCGCGTCAACCCACTAAGGGCCCCTCACGAGCACAGGAGTGTAGCTCAGTTGGTAGAGCATCGGTCTCCAAAACCGAGGGCCGTGGGTTCGAGTCCCTCCACTCCTGCCACTCTTCCGGGAAAGTCCAGGAGTGGCCTTGTCCTGAAGGCCGGTTGAGCAAGTCCCGGCGTTTCTGCTCGGATACATGGAAATCGAAATTGATTGCGGGATGGTCCTGCTTTTGTGCGCGGGGCTCCGGGGATCGCGGCGATTCCGGATCAGACCTGTCTGGACGGTCCTGCCAAATCGGATGTAAACAGGGCGCGGGGCCTATCAGGAGAGTATTTCCCATGCGCAAGTTTGCCACCGCCGTGACCACTGCCATGATTTCCGGCGCCATGGTTTTCGCCGCCACCCCGATGATCGCCCAGGCCGCGCCCTGCAAGGACGCCAAGGGCAAGTTCATCAAGTGTCCGCCCGCCAAGCCTGCGCCCAAGAAGGTGTGCAAGGATGCCAAGGGCAAGTTCATGAAGTGCGCGAAGTGATCTGAAGCGCGCCCAGGACGTGTTTCTACAGACGGGGGCGACACAGGATGTCTGCCCCCGTGCCTGATGCCTGAACCGTGACGGGCCTTGCCAAGAGGCATGACTGGCCCTAGATACCCGCTACCTCCCGACATCGGAGTTTCTATCTGCCCCTCCCGGACTTGTCCGGGGCGGCGATGACCCCTAGGCGGAAGGCACGCGTTTCATTCAGGCAGCGAAGGCATGACCGCCATGGCCAAGACCAGCCCCAACGAATTCTTCAACCAGGTGAAAGCCGAGGCGCGCAAGGTCGTGTGGCCCACGCGCCAGGAAACCACCACGACCGCGATCTTCGTGGGCATCATGATGCTGATCCTCTCGGTGTTCTTCCTGGGCATCGACAGCGTGTTCGGCATGATCGTGCAGTGGCTGCTGAAGCTGGCCTGACCTCCACCACCGGAAAAGAGACTTAACAATGGCCCGTTGGTACATCATCCACGCCTATTCCGGCTTCGAGAACAAGGTCCGCGACGCGATCATCTCGGAAGCCGAGCGCATTGGCCTTTCGCAGCTGGTCGAAGCGGTCGAAGTGCCGACCGAGACCGTTACCGAAGTCAAGCGCGGCAAGAAGATCGCCGTCGAGCGCAAGTTCATGCCCGGCTACGTGCTGGCCAAGCTGGCGATGAACGACGACATCTACCACCTCGTCAAGAACACGCCCAAGGTGACCGGCTTCCTCGGCCACAACGGCAAGCCCCAGCCGATTTCCGAGAAGGAAGCCGCCCGCTACTTTGGCGCGCGCGAGCAGGCTGCGGCAGAACCGGCCCGTCAGGTCGCTGTCGATTACGAGATCGGCGATTCGGTCAAGGTCAACGCGGGGCCGTTTGCCTCGTTCAACGGCGTTGTCGAGGAACTCGATTTCGACAAGCATCGCGTCAAGGTTTCGGTTTCGATCTTCGGGCGCGCGACGCCGGTCGAACTGGGCTTCGACGAGGTCGAACTGGTCAAGTAAGGCTTTTTTCCCCTCCACCACCCGCTTCGCGGGCGGTCCCCCTCCCCATTGCATGGGGAGGATCGGGAATGTCCTCCCCGCTTGCGGGGAGGTGGCAGGCCGCAGGTCTGACGGAGGGGCAGGCGCCTCACACCTCATTCAACGTTTCGCCTTCCTCCCCCCGGCGGGGGAGGGTTTTGGCGTTTCGTGTTTCCCGGCCGAGTTGCAATTGCGGTGCAACCTGCTATGGGCGCCCACTTCGCGAACGGGTTTCGGCCCGTCCGATTCCGTGCGGCAGGGACGCCTCCGGGCGCCCCGTTTTACCGCTTACTCTGCGGAGCATCCGCTCCAACAGGATGAAAGGAGGCCATCATGGCCAAGAAGATCGAAGGCTACATCAAGCTGCAGATCAATGCCGGCGAAGCCAAGCCTTCGCCGCCGATCGGCCCCGCGCTGGGTCAGCGCGGTGTGAACATCATGGGTTTCTGCAAGGAATTCAACGCAGCGACCCAGGAAGTTGAAAAGGGCACCCCGCTGCCGACCGTGATCACGGTTTATGCGGACCGCTCGTTCAGCTTCGTGACCAAGACTCCGCCCGCCACCTACTTCATCAAGAAGGCCGTGGGCATCAAGTCGGGCTCGAAGACTCCGGGCAAGGCTTCGGCCGGCACCATCAAGCGTTCGCAGCTGGAAGAAATCGCCCAGGCCAAGATGAAGGACCTGAACGCGAACGACATCCAACAGGCGGCCAAGATCATCGAGGGCTCGGCCCGTTCGATGGGTCTTCAGGTTGTGGAGGGCTGAGTATCATGGCCAAGCAGACCAAGAAGCAGAAGGCTCTCGTCGAGAAGCTGGGCGACAACCAGGCGCTGTACGGCGTCGATGAAGCCATCCAGCTGCTCAAGGACCTCAAGAGCGCCAAGTTCGACGAATCGCTCGAAGTGTCGCTGAACCTGGGCGTCGACCCGCGTCACGCCGACCAGATGGTTCGTGGCATGGTCACGCTGCCCTCGGGCACCGGCAAGGACGTCAAGGTCGCCGTGTTCGCCCGTGGCGACAAGGCTGAAGCGGCCCTGGCCGCCGGTGCCGACCGCGTTGGCGCCGAAGACCTGCTCGAAGACATGCAGAACGGCAACCTCGACTACGGTCGCGTGATCGCCACCCCCGACATGATGGGTGTGGTCGGCCGTCTCGGCAAGGTGCTGGGCCCCAAGGGCCTGATGCCGAACCCGAAGCTGGGCACCGTGACCCCGAACGTGGCCGACGCGGTGAAGGCCGCCAAGGCTGGCCAGATCGAATTCCGCGTCGAAAAGGCCGGGATCATCCATGGCGGCATCGGCAAGCTCTCGTTCTCGAACGAAGCCCTGCGCGCCAACTTCGACGCGTTCGTCGATGCGATCGTCAAGGCCAAGCCGTCGGGCGCCAAGGGCAAGTACGTCCGCAAGGTCGGTCTGTCCTCGTCGATGGGCCCGGGCATCAAGGTCGACCTGACCAACGTTCAGGGCGCCTGATCTGCCGGCTCGGGCCTGTTCAAAGGCCCAGACGACAAAGAGTTTACGGGGTCGGGAGGGTTTGCCTTCCCGGCCCCGTTCTTTTTGGGCTAGCTTGATTCCCGTGACGAATAGTTCTTCTCCCGATCCCCTCGCGCCGCGTCTGGTCGACGAGGCCGAATGCGTCGCTTCCGTTCTTCTGGCGATTGCGCTGGCCCACCGGACCGGGGCCACCCATGTCTCATGGGCGGCCTTCACCGGCTACATGGTCATGCGCGGGCAGGCGAGCGAGACGCTGCGCCGGGCGATCCTGCGCATCATCGGGACGGCGGTGGGCGCGCTCCTGTGTCTGGGCGTGCTTGAAACGGCGGGGCACTCGATGATCGTGCTGGGGCTGGCCATGGCGCTGGTCGGCACGGTCAGCCTCTATGGCGCGATTACCGCCCGCTATGCCTATGCCTGGCTGTTTCTCGGGCTGACGTTCGCGATGATGCTCTATGACCGCGTGGAGATGCCCGCCGCCGATCCGCGCACTTTTGCGGTCATGCGCATGATCGAGACGCTGGCGGGCACGGCGGCCTGTGTGAGCGTGAGCCTGCTCTCGGCCTGGACGCTGCGGCGCCACTGGCCCGCGATCCGCGCGCCCAAGCCCAAGGGCGTGGGCTGGCGGCCCGACGCGATGATCCATGGTGCGCGTGGCGGGGTGGCGCTGGCGTTGCTGCTGGGGCTGGCGACGATCTACGACTTGCCTGCGCTGGTTTCAGGCTCGATCACGATCATGGCGGTCATGCTGATCCCGGTGACGGCGGTGGACGGGCCCAACGGCTTGCGCCATGTCAGCCGCCGCTTGTGGCACCGGCTGCTCGGCTGTCTGGCCGGGGGGCTGCTGGCGGCCATGGTGCTGGCGCTGGCGGGGCTGCTGCATGGCCCGGCGCGGGCCGGGGCGCTGCTGCTGGGCACGGCGCTGGGGGTGGCGCTGGGGCGCCATCTGGAAAACGGCAATCACGGGCGCGGCTATGTCGGCACGCAGTTCACGCTGGCGGTGCTGGTCGTGCTGGTGCCCGACAGTTGGGACGGCGCGCATATCGCGCCCGGTTATGACCGCCTGCTCGGCGTGCTGGTGGGCATGGCCGTGCTCGAACCGGTGCTGTTGCTGGGCGCGGCCTTTTCCAAGGTTCGCGCGGCGCGCGTGCCGGTCGCCCAGAGCCTGGGCGCGGGCGATATTTAGGATTTGGGCGCGCGCGCGAGCGTCGCGCGGGTATAGCATTCGATTACGAGGCTGATCGGCGCGCCATCGGGACGGCGCAGCACGGCGCGATGCGACAGGACCGTTCCCTTCGGGCATCCGGGCAGGGCCCCGCGCCTTGCGGCCAGCCGCTCTCGGGTGAAATGGAGCGGGGCGACGACCGTGCCGAACGGGGTCTGGCTGGTGGCCAGTGCTTCGTTCATCGCCGGGGTCAGCCGCGCGGGCACGAACCAGTTCTGCGCATCGGACAGCACGACATCGCCACAGGCCAGCCGGACATGGCGATAGCCGAGCGCCTCCTGCCCCGACACACCGAGCGCGCGGCGCACCTCAGCAGGCGCGGGACGGGCGGTCCGGTCGGCCAGCGCGTGGATCGTGGCCGGGCTGGCGAGGCGCCGCGCGGCGCACCATTGCGCCAGCGCGACCGTGGCGCTGGGCTGGGCCGCCAGCGTGGCCTCGAAGCGGGGCAGGGCGGGGTTCGTGCAGGCGGTCAGGGCCAGCACGCATGGCAACAGGGCGACCCCGATGGCCCGAAGCGCACCCGGCCGCCGCATGTGTTTCAGATCCCGCCGGGCACGGCATCAAGGCCCAGAGCCTTCAGATCGGCGATGAGCGCGGCGGCGCATGTGTCGAGCGCGGTCTGGTCGGTCGAGCGGATCACGAAGTTGGCGCCCACGCGGCCTTCGCGGAAGAACGGGTAGGAGCCGATCTGGCAGCCCGCATGGGTCTTTTCCGTGGTGCGCAGGAGGTCGGCGATCTCGCTTTCGGCGACCCAGCAGCCGACCGTGACCGAGAGCACGGGCAGCCCGCCTTCGAGCGTGCCGGTGAGCGCGGCGAGCATTTCGGCGGCGATGTGGGGCACGCCGGCCAGCACGAAGATGTTTTCGACCGTGATCCCCGGCGCGCCCGAGAGCGCGTTTTCGATCAGCCGCGCCCCAGCGGGCACGCGGGCCATGCGCAGGCGGGCCGGGGTCAACCCGCCGCGCGTGGCGTAATAGTTTTCGAGGATGGCGCGGGCATCGGGATGGATCACCACCTCGACCCCGAGCGCGGCGGCCACGGCCTCGACCGTGATGTCGTCGTGGGTCGGGCCGATGCCGCCGGTGGTGAACAGGTAGTCGTTGCGCGCGCGCAGGATGTTGACCGCCTCGACGATGGCCGCTTCCACGTCGGGCACCACGCGCACCTCGCGCAGGCGGATGCCCTGCACGTTGAGCCAGCTGGCGACTTGCGCGATGTTCTTGTCGTGGGTGCGGCCCGAGAGGATCTCGTCGCCGATCACCAGCAGGGCGGCGGTCCAGATGCGGTCGGAGGACGACGGGGCGAGGGGGCTGGGTGTGGCGCTCATCGGGGCGAACCGTTAGCGCAATCCGGGCCCCATGAAAACGGGGAGGATCAGGAAGAAGCGGGGGCCTGTTCGAAGTGCAGGACACCGTCTTCGAGGGCATCGCGCGCGAAGAAGGCGCGGTCGGCCAGATAGTCGTGGCTGAGCTGCCAGCGGCGCTGCGTGCTGCTGCGCGGCATCAGCCCCAGTCCGCGCCGCAGATAGCCCGAGGAGAACGCCGGGTCGGTGTCTTCGACCAGATCGTGGTGTTCGGGCAGGACCGGGGTGACGACCTGCGTTCCGGTGCGCGCCATGTGGGTGAGCACCTGCACCGTGAAGGCCGCCACCAGATCGACCCGCAATGTCCACGAGGCGTTGAGATAGCCGAAGACCTGCACGAAATTGGGCAGGTTGGAGACCATGCAGTCCTTGTAGTGGAAATGTTCGGACAGGACGACCGGCACGCCATCGCGCGACAGGGGGGCGCCCCCGGACACCGCCATTTTCAGCCCCGTCGCCTTGACGATCACGTCGGCAGGCAGGTGCGTGCCCGAGGCCAGCACGAGGCCCTGGGGTTCGCAAGCGGTGATCGTGTCGGTCACCACGCTGGCGCGGCCCTCGCGGATCGCGGTGAACAGGTCGCCGTCGGGCACCAGGCACAGCCGTTGCTGCCACGGCCCATAGGGGGGCGAGAAGGCGGCCTCGTCCCACGCCGGGCCGAGCGCGCGCATCGCGCGGGCCTTGAGCCAGGCGCCCACTTTGGCGGGCGCACGGCGGGCGCGGCGATAGAACCATGCGCTCACCCGCAAGTTGCGCGCCCGCACGAGCGCGGCGGCCCGGCGCGCGGGGAGCAGGGCGAACAGCATCCGGGCAACCCGGTCGCGGCGGGGGCTGGCGATGAACCATGTCGGCGTGCGCTGGAGCATGGTGACATGGGCCGCGCCCCCGGAGGAGAGCGCGGGGACCAGCGTGGCGGCGGTCGCGCCCGAGCCGACCACGACGATTCGCTTGCCCTGCCAGACCAGATCCCGTGGCCAGAACTGGGGGTGGACGATGGTGCCGGTGAAGCGGTCTTGGGCGGGAAGGGGGGGATTGTGGGCGTTGTCGGGGTCGTAATAGCCGGCGGCCATGATCAGGAAGCGGGCGCTGACCAGGGACTGCGCGCCGGTTTCATCGACGAAGGCGAGGCGCCAGAGCGCGGCCTTGCTGTCCCAGTCGGCATGGGTCAGGCGCTGGCCGAAGCGGATGTGGCGGACGAGGTCGTGGTCGCGGGCGACGCGGTCGAGATAGGCGCGGATGGCGGGGCCTTCGGCCACGGCATCGGGGGTGAGCCAGGGCGCGAAATCGAAGCCGAGCGTGTGCATGTCGCTGTCGGAGCGCAGGCCGGGATAGGTGAACAGATCCCAGGTGCCCCCCACCCGCGCGCGCCGCTCGAACAGGGCGAGGCGCAGGCCCGGACAATCGCGGGCGATCCTTGCGGCCATGCCGATCCCGCTGATTCCCGCGCCGATGATGGCGATGTCGGGATCGGGGGCCTGATCGGGAGG
>Ga0075011_10001562_pt1 | contig 12339 bp, 9 predicted proteins | sample TARM_MetaG_T_14_FD_72354 | JGI IMG/M metagenome (GOLD analysis project Ga0075011, IMG submission 72354) | Freshwater microbial communities from Pennsylvania, USA, analyzing microbe dynamics in response to fracking - TARM_MetaG_T_14 | ecosystem: Environmental > Aquatic > Freshwater > River...
ATCCCCACCGAGAGCCGCACCATGCCTTCGGAAACCCCGGTGCTGGCCAGTTCTTCGGCATTCAGCTGGCGGTGCGTGGTCGAGGCGGGGTGCGTGGCCAGCGACTTGGCATCGCCGATATTCACCAGGCGGGTGAACAGTTGCAGCGCATTGAGGAAGCGCGCGCCCGCCGCGCGCGGATCGGGCTCATCGGCTTTCAGGTCGAACGAGACGATCCCGCTGGCCTTGCCCGACAGATACTTGCCCACCAGCCCGTGATCGGGGTGATCGGGCAGGCCGGCATAGTTTACCGAGGCGACCTTGGGATGGGCCTGCAACATGTGGGCGATTGCCAGGGCATTGTCGCAAATGCGGTCCATCCGCAAGGCGAGGGTCTCGATCCCTTGCAGGATCAGGAAGGCGTTCATCGGCGAAATTGCTGCACCCATGTTGCGCAGCGAAACCACCCGCGCACGCCCGATGAAGGCCGCCGCCCCCAGAGCCTGGGTATAGACCACGCCCTGATAGGAGGGATCGGGCTGGTTCAGCCGGGGAAAGCGGTCCTTGTGCGTGGCCCAGGGGAACCGGCCTGAATCCACAATCGCGCCGCCCACCGAATTTCCGTGTCCGCCCAGATATTTGGTCAGGGAATGCACGACAATGTCGGCCCCATGTTCAAACGGTCGGCACAGATAGGGGCTGGGCACGGTGTTATCGACCACCAGTGGCACCCCGTGGGCATGGGCCAGCGCGGCCAGCGCCTCGAAATCGGTGATATTGCCCAGTGGATTGCCCACGCTTTCACAGAACACCGCCTTGGTCCGCCCGTCGATCAGCGCGGCAAAGGCCCCCGGATCGCGCGGATCGGCAAAGCGGACCTCGATGCCCTGTTGTGGCAGCGTATGGGCAAAAAGGTTGTACGTGCCGCCATAGAGCGTGGTGGACGAGACAATATTGTCGCCGGCCTCGGCAAGCGTCTGGATCGCCGCGGTGATGGCCGCCATGCCCGATGCCAGCGCCAGCGCGGCAATGCCGCCTTCGAGCGCGGCGACGCGCTGTTCGAGCACATCCTGCGTCGGGTTCATGATGCGGGTATAGATGTTGCCCGCCACCTTCAGATCGAACAGATCGGCGCCATGCTGCGCATTGTCGAAGGCATAGGACGCGGTCTGGTAGATCGGCACCGCGACGGCGCGGGTGGTGGGATCGGGCTTGTAGCCGGCGTGGACGGCAAGGGTTTCGATCTTCAAGGCATCATCTCCGGTTCTGCCGACGCCGCTGGCCGTGCGGCGTCTTCTGGCCGTTGTGCGCGGACGAAGCAGCACATATCGCGATAAATGTCTACAATATTGGTAGTCTATGGCGCGGGCGCGATCATTCGTCAAAGCGCATCGGGTCTGCCGGGGTGCGATCACGGGCGCTCTCGGTCACCTCATGCTCCGCCTGCGTCAGAGGCAGCGGCTGCCAGATCGCGGAGAGAGCCTGGCCGGCGGGCACGTGATCGCCGGGCGGGGCGGGCAGGGCCTCCTGCTCTTCGGATTTCAGCGCGCGCGCGATCCTGGCGAGAAGGGTGCGGCTGCATCCGGTGGCATCCATCACCTCGCGCCAGCTGCGCCCGTGACGGAGCATCGTGGCGATGGCCGCATTGCGCTTCTTGTTTTCGGGGCGCCCCTTGTACAGGCCCCTGGCCTTTGCGCGCGCGGTGCCCTCGAACTGCCGGCGCCGGCGATCCTCATAGTCCTTGCGCGCGACGGCGGCGAGAACATCGAGCATCATGCCGTTGATGGCCGCGAACATGCGGGCGGTGAAATCGTCATCGGGCACCGCCAGATTCCACGACGTGGGCAGGTCGAGCGCGACGATCCTGACCTGTCTGGCGTCGATTTCGGAGCGCAGCCTGATCCAGTCTGCCGCCGTGAGGCGCGAGAGGCGATCGACCTGCTCGACCAGCAGCACATCCCCCGGCTCACAATCGGCCAGCAGCCGGAACAACTCTGGCCGGTGGAGCTTCGCCCCGCTCTCGTTCTCCACATACCGGGCAGCGATCCGCAACCCCCTTTCGGCTGCAAAGGCATCGAGGGCCCCGCGCGCGCGCATGGCATCCTGCTCGCAGGTGGAGGCGCGAAGATAGGCACGAATGAACATGCCTTGATCCTATTTGAACAGTCTCTTTTGGAATAGTCCTTTTTAAGTGGGTAAACGGCATTTAGAGGACCGGAAAACGCCCGGTCCTTTTAAGGCATACCCAAAACAGACGGGGAAAGACGCCCGCCTTCCACCAGCAGCACCAGCCCCAGCGACACCGCGATCAGGCCTGCGCAAAAGAGCAGCATGGTTCCCGCCCCGGCGGTCTGCATGATCCAGCCCGCAGCGAGCGGGCCCAGGGCATTGCCCGTGCCGATCACCAGATTGGTCGCGGCCATCATCGATCCGGTCCTGTCGCGGTGCGCGACTGCCGAAAGGATGAACGGCAGGGCGAAAGTCCACCCGAACTTGAACAATCCGGCGGCCAGAGTGAAACGCGCCATCGACGGCTGCCCGAGCAGGAACAGGACCGCGAAGACGAGCAGCCCATAGCCGACCAGAAGGGCCCGCCCGCGCACCACGCGTCCGCCCAGTCCCGCCGCGCATCCCGCCCCCGCGATTCCCACAAGCGAGGCCATGGCCAGTCGGTTGGCCACGGCCTGGGCATCGAGCCCGGCCTGGCCCGCGATCAGCGCGGCATAGGCCCAGCAGCCGCCCAGCCCGACATAGAACCCCATGACCCCGGCCATCGCCACGGCCGGAAACAGGATGCCGTTGCGCGCCCCACTGGCCCTTGCCGCCGGTTGGTCTTCCCGCGTTTCCGCCATGGCAAATCCGGGCGCAAGCGGCAGCAGCGCGGTCATCGCCAGCGCCAGAACGGCAAAGAAGGCGCCCAGGCCCAGGCGCGCGAAAAGAGACGGCAAAAGCGCCAGAGCCAGTGCCCCGACCACCAATTGTCCGCAGACCCAATAGCCAAACAGCCGGTCGCGATCCGCCGATGCCCCCGCGCCTTTCATCGAAAGGACCATGAGGACGCCCCCGGCAAGGGCCGAAAGCAGTCGCAAGGCCAGAAGCGCGCCATAGGACGGCGCCCCCAGCGAAGCCACATTGCCCGCGATGAAGGCCAGCGCCGCGATCAACGCCACGCGCCCGGCGGCAAAACGCCGCAAGGCCCAGGCCGCCGGAAACGAAGCCAGGCTGATCCCGCCCAGTTCGAACAGGAAATAGACCCCCACTTGCGCCGGGGAAAGGCCGCGATCGAGGGTCAGTTGCCGCGCCAGAACCGGCGCGGCCAGCAAGGCCAGCGGGACCACGGCGGCAAATCCCACGATCCGTGCCACCATCAGGCGATCGGTCGGCGTTCCTGCCGCCGCGCTCATGGTCTGGCCCCGATCCCGGCCCAGACCGGCGGGCGGCGCCCGGCCCATGGCATGGCCTGTTCGAGTTGTCCGGCCAGACGCAGCAGAACATCCTCGCGGCACAGGCCTGCGGCAAACTGGATGCCGACCGGAAGGCCGCTGGCCGCGTCATGCACCAGCGGCATCGACATGGCAGGTTGCCCGGTCACGTTGAAGAGAGGGGTATAAGGCATGAAGCGGAACGCCTGCACGAGCAGGTCCTCGTCCCGCAGGCCTTCGAGCGAGCGGGCATAGGCCCCTGTTTCATAAGGCAGGGTCGGCAAAGTCGGCATCACCAGCACGTCGTGACCGGCAAACCAGGCGGCAAACCGGCGCGCCATCCTGTTGCGCGCCTCGAAGGCGTCCAGCAGGTCGACCGCCGTGACCGTGCGACCGAAGCGGTAATAGGACAAAGTGATCTCTTCGAGGGTCGATCCATCGATCGGCCGCCCGGTCGCGGCGGCAAAGGCATCGATCCAGCTGGCCGCATTGGCCGCCCAGATCCGGGCATTGAGCAGGCGGAATTCCTCGCCGCCGATGCCCGGATCGATGCTGGCCGGTTCCACTTCGTGGCCGAGGTCTTCGAGCGTTCTGGCCACGGCCTCGACCCCGGCGGCCACGACCGGGTCTGCCTTGCGTTCGCCCAGCCCCCACGGCAGGAAACCGATGCGCAGGCGCCCCGGATCGCGCCCAACTTCGTCGCGATAGGGGCGCAAGGGGGCGGGCAGGCAGTGAAAATCGCCCGGAACATGGCCCTGCACCGCATCGAGCAAGGCCGCGCTGTCGCGCACGCTGCGGCTCACCGCCAGTTCGACACCCAGCCCGTTGAGCCCGTCTTCGCTGTCGGGCGCGGTGGAAACCCTGCCGCGCGTGGGCTTGAGGCCAAAAAGGCCGCAGCATGCCGCCGGAATGCGGATGGAGCCGCCCCCGTCGTTGGCATGGGCCAGTGGCACCACGCCTGCGGCCACCGCCGCCGCCGCCCCGCCGCTGGACCCGCCCGCGCTGCGCGACAGATCCCAGGGATTGCGCGTGGCCCCGTAGAAGACCGGCTCGGTTGTCGGGCTGAGCGCCAGTTCGGGCGAGGCGGTGCGGCCCAGGGCCACGAGGCCTGCCGCGCGGAACCGGGCCATCAGCGCGCTGTCTTCGCCCGCCACCAGGCCCGCGGCCATCCGGCTGCCATATTCGCAGGCCTTGCCCGCCATGTGCAGCACGGCATCCTTGATCAGGAACGGCACCCCCGAAAAAGCGGCCCCGGCGGGCGCCTGATCGATCAGGGCGGGGACATCCTCCGGCCAGGTTTCCACCACGGCCCTGATCGCCGGATTGACGCGGGCCAGGGCGGCGAGGGCCAGATCGGCCAGTTCACGGGCATTCGTCTCGCCCTTGCGGACAAGCTCGGCCAGACCCAGCGCGTCGTATTCGACATAGTCGGCAAGTTGCATGGCACTGTTTCCTGAAAAACTTCCCGGCCCCACCCGGCGCAGGCTGGCGCCGGGTGGGGCCGGGCTCTGGCGATCAGAAGCTGACCTGCCCGGAAAGCCCCACCGTGCGCGGCATCCCGTTCATGCGGACGAACAGGCTGTTCCCCACGAAGGCCGAGGTATAGTAATACCGATCCGCCATGTTGCGCATCCAGAGCGACACGCGCCACTTGTCGTCGGCGGCCTTGATGCCCAGTCGCCCGTTGACCAGCGTGTACCCCGGCACGGCCGAGGAGGGATCGAGTTCGAGAATGCGGCCCGAATAGGACGTGCGCGCATTCATGTCGACGGTGAGGAACGCGGTGAGCCCACTTCCCACCCGATGCTCGTAGGTTCCTGCAAGATTGCTCTGCCAGGAGGGCGCATTGGCCAGACGGGCGCCCGAGACATCGGTGGAAACGGCCACGCCGCCCGCATCGATCCCGGCATCGGGCCAGCGCGTGACACGGGCATCGAGATATGTGGTCGATGCCTGGAAGCTCAGGTTTCGGGTGGCCTGCCAGGTGGCGTCGAGTTCGAAGCCGCGCACCCGCGCCCGTGGCACGTTGGTCATCTGTGCCAGAGCCCCGGCGAACGTGTTGACGTAGTTGGTTTCCTGCTTGTCGCGGTAATCGTACCAGAAGGCCGCGCCGTTGATGCGCAGGGTCTTGTGCAGAAGGGCAAGCTTGGCGCCCACTTCATAGGCGATGACCTTTTCCGGGCCATAGGGCGAAAGCTGCGACTGCAAGGTGGTGTTGATGCCGGAAAAACCGCCCGACTTGAAGCTGCTCGACACGGTCGCATAGACCAGATTGGGGCCGAATTTCTTGTCGAGCCCGACCTTCCACATCACGCGATTGGCGCGGATGGTGTTTTCATAGACGGCCGGGGTGCCGAAGTCGGGCGTTCCGGGAATGTCGTCGAATGTTGCGCAGCCCCCGGCCGGAACGCCGACAAAGGCCCCCAGCGTGCCATCGCCCGAGTCATAGGTACACCCCCGCCAGAACCGGCGTTCGTGGGTATAGCGAATACCGCCGATCACGTCCCAGCCCCCGCCCAGGGCATATTCGGCATGGGCGAAGGCTGCCGCCGAACTCGTCGTCTGGCGATAGCGGGTGGACAGTGTCTGTGCGCCGATCGTCGTGACATAGACCGATTGCTGCATGAAGTAATTGTAGGTTTCATTCATCGTGTCGTGGGAATAGTAGCCCCCCACGATCCACGTCAGCGGGCCGCCTTCCTTCGAGGAAAGATGGACTTCCTCGCTGACCACGTCGATTTTCGTGTCGTTGATGTTGTTGGATTCGTTTCCGGCCCAGCCATCCCAGTCGTTGCTTTCACGGCGCCGGAAGCTGTCATAGCCGGTCAGCGAGGTCAGCGTGGCGAAACCGAGGTCGAGATCGCCCTTGAACACGAGTCCCGCCAGCTTGTTGTTGCGGCGCGGCTTGTACTGGCCGCTGTTCCAGTCGGCGGCGCGGTTGTTGCCGGTGGAGAAGATCGCCGCAGGATCGCCATAGATCGAATTGGTCACCGGCGAACCAAGGCGATAGGTCGCCTGGCCGATCAATTGCCCGTCATAGGCCGTGGGGGCCTGGTTGTCGGATTTGTCCTGGATGTAATGGCCCGACAGGAACAGCGAGAGCGTGGGCGTTGCCTGCCAGTCGAGCGAGCCGCGCACCGCCATCACATTCTGGTTGCCCAGCTTGTCGCCCGGGCGCGTGATGCTTTGCTGCCATGCCCCGCCCTGCACGACCTTGCCCGCGAGCCGCCCCTTGAGGGTATCGGTCAAAGGCCCGCTGACATAGGCTTCCAGATTGGTTTCCCCCCAATTGGAAACATCGGCCGATGCCCCGGCCTTGAACGTGTCGGTCGGGCGGGCGCTGTTGATGTTGATCTGGCCCGCCGTGCTGTTGCGGCCATAGAGGTCGCCTTGCGGCCCCTTGAGCACTTCGACCTGGCCCACGTCGAAAAAGGCGCCGCGCGTCATCACCGCATAGGGCAGGGCGATATCATCGGCATAGATCCCGACCGTCGAGGACGCGCTTGTCGAATAGTCGGAAAAGCCCACCCCGCGAATGGTATAGACCGGAACGCCGGTGGCCGCCGTGCTGGTCACGGTCAGGCTGGGCGCGATCGAGGACAGGGACTCAAGCGATTTCACCCCGGCATCGGCAAGGGCTGCCCCGCCAAAGGCATTGATGGCAATCGGCACGTCGTTGACGTTCTGGTTGCGCTTTTGCGCCGTCACCACGATTTCCGGGCTTACATCTTCCGCGCCGACATTGGCCCCGCTGCCGTTTTCAGCCGGGGCGGCCCAGGCCGCCGGAATGCCCAGCGACCAGGCCAGAACGGCCAGCGCGGCTCCGCTCGAATATCCATTCCTCATGGCTTTTCCCTCATGTTCCTGATGATCGTTTTGTTTTTTCAAAGGGTATTTGCGATCAGCCGCCGTTTCGGAGGTCTGCCGTCGTGCGCGCACCGGCCAGGGCGCGCGCCAGTTCGTCGATTGCGGCCAGTTGGAACGCGCGCGTGGCCGGGCCCGGCTGCTGCATTTCCAGCATGGGCAGGAAGGGATCGTCCACGCCGCTTTTCACCCCGGCCAGTTCGGCCAGCAGGGCATGGCCGCAAAACGGCACATAGGCTTCGGCATAGCCCCCTTCGTGCACCACCACGAGACGCCCGCCGCACAGGCTTGCGGCCAGTGCCTTCATCCGCGCGGTCATCGCCTGATATGTCCCCGAATGCAGCAGCATGCGCGCCAGAGGATCGACCGCGCTGGCATCGAAACCGCTGGCCACGATGATCAGGTCGGGGGCAAAATCGGTGATGGCGGGGGCGACCAGACTGTCGATGGCATGAAGATAGGCCTCGTGGCCGCTGCCCGCGGGAAGCGGGATATTGAGATTGCACCCCGCCCCGGCACCCGCGCCGCGATCGTCCGCCCCGCTGTAGCCGGGGGGGAAACAGTTCTCCTGATGCAGCGAGATGGTCAGCACGTCGGCCCGGTCGTAATAGATCGTCTGGGTGCCGTTGCCATGGTGTACGTCCCAGTCCACCACGGCCACCCGCGCGTGGGGATGGCGGACCTTCATGGCCTCGATCGCGATGGGAATGTTGGCCAGAAGGCAAAACCCCATGGCCTGGTCGGGCAGACAATGATGCCCCGCCGGACGGCACAGGGCATAGGCATTGGGGGCCTGCCCATCCATCACCGCAGCCACGGCGGCCAAGGCCAGACCGGCGGAAAGCGCGGCAATTTCAAAGGCGCCGACCGAGAAGGGGGCATTGCTGCCCACCTGCCCGCCGCCCGCATCGCTCACCTGCCGGAATGTTTCGATATAGTCCGGGGTGTGTACGGCCAGCATGGCCTCGCGCGTGGCCGGAGCCGCCGAGGACACTGCCATTTCCTCGATCAGCCCGCTCGCCCGGACCAGATTGAGCAGCCGCCGCTTGGACGCGGGCGTATCGGCGCCATAGACCCCGGCGGGGGGTTCCACCCATCCGCCGATGGGCATGAACAGCGATTGGACCCCGGTGCAATGCCAGAAGGTGCGCTCGTCGGTATAGAAATGTGTCTTGGCCATCATTTCCCTTTGACAGGATCGTGAATTCCTGACGGGAATGTGTCTTGAGAGGGGGCGGGCTGTCTTGCACCAGCGTGCCAATCTTGTGTCGCTGCGTGCCAAACGAGGGATGGCTTGCGCAGGGCCGGGATCTGCGGACAACCGGGCCTCGTGGCAGGGCTTGCCGATCACACCCCCATGCATTGGAAAAACAGGGCCTTCGGGAGAGGCGCCAGAAAGAAAAGACCGATAATTTCCGGACAGGGGGGAATTGTTATGCCGTCCTTACCGTCCATTCGTCGTTTCGAATCGGACCTGCAAGACCGTTATGGCAGCTACGACGTGTCCCGCGTCGCGGGCGCCCGGCGCAGCTATGGCCAGATCGCGCATGTTCCGGCCCTGCCTTTCGAAATCGCTGAAATCACCGCCTCGGCCGTCTCGGCCACCCGCAACAGCCTGCCCCCGCACATGCAGGATCGCGTCCACATCATCATGTGCCTCGAAGGCTCGGTCGAAGTGCAGCATTGCCGCCAGCACGCAAGGCTCTATCCCGGCGAGATGACCCTGCTCGATTCCACGGCGGGGTGCGTGATGAACGTGGACGACAACCACCGGTCCCGCACGGTCGAACTGCGCCGCGAACACATGGCCACCTGGTCCGTGCCGGTAGAGGCCATGGCCGGCGCGCGCATCCCGGCGGACACGATCTTCAGCAGCCAGATCGCCGATCTGGTCGCCAGTGTCGTGCAGGACCCCGACCGGGCGAGCCCGCATGGTCTGGTGGTGCAGGATATTCTGGCGCGCATGCTGTCCTGCTGCATTTCCGAAAGCCGGACGCCCCTCTTGCGCCCGCCTGCCCAGCCTTCCGAACTGGAACGCATGGCGCAATGGGTGCGCGGCGCGCTTCAGAGCGACATGATCACCCCCGATCAGCTTGCCACGCACTTTGGCTATTCGCGGCGCAATCTCTATCGTCTGTTCGCCCGTGCGGGCCATACGCCCAACAGCTGGCTCTTGCAGATCAAGCTGGAGCAGGGCCGCGAATTGCTGGCCCAGCTTGGCGGGCGCGACGGGCTGATCGCCACGATCGCCTATCGGTGCGGGTTCAGCGATGCGGCCCATTTCTCGCGGCTGTTCAAGCAGAAATACGGCCTCACCCCGATGGAGTTTCGCCGCAATGCGTGGCGCAATTGACTGGAAAACCGGGGCGTCGTTAAATCCGGGACGCTTCGTTTCATGCAGAAAAGGCGGGTGGTGACAGGTTTCTTTTCATACTGTGGTGGTCTCTGGCCGGTCCCCCGTTGCAGGGCCGGTTGGCAGGCAGGCCGGATTTTCACGCGCGGTGGGTCATCGTGCTGAAGATGCGCAGCAGTGCCAGCGCGACGCAGGAACGCGGACGGGCGCGCCGCATGGCCTTGCAGGATGCCGCGGCCCTGTTGCTCGATGATCCGGGCACAGACATCGATACGCTGGTTCTGGCCGATGTCTGTGCGGCTGCGGGCATTCCGAAAAGTTCGGGCTATCATTTCTATCGCGATATTCACGCGCTCTATGCCGATCTGGCGACCCGTCTGGAATTCGATCTGAGCGAGGCCTTGCGCGTTCCCGATGACATCGCGGGATCATGGCGCATGCGTCTGGCGCGCTATATCGACACCGCGACCATCTTTTTCGAAAAGCGGCCCCATGCCCAGAAGCTGATGATCGGCCCCAAGACGCCGCCCGATATCAAGCGGGCGGGCCGGGCGGCAGACAAGGGCCACGGCCTGCAACTGGAAGCCTGGCTGGAGGGCAGCATTGCGCCAACACCGGCGCGGGGCTGGCCGGTGCCGATCTATTTCTTTGCCATCGAGATCATCGACCTGATGTTCGGGCTCTCGCTGCTCGAAGAAGGCCGGTTGAGTGCGGTGATGGTCAATCAGGCGATCCAGACGGTCAGTGCCTATCTGGCCCCCTATCTCGACGGATCTTCGCAAAAACCCGGCAAAAGCACCCGCGCCTGACGGGGGCCTGATGGGCGCTATAAGCCCCGGACCGGCGCTTCATCCGCGTGGAAAGCGGCCTGTGGCACAGCCAGACATTCCACTTGCCCCAGCGGTCCGAAATCGGCCCTTGCGCGCTGGCCGGCGGCGAGGGGGTGCATCCCCGTCAGCGCCCCGGTGCAAACGATGTCACCGGCCTTGAGCGGTGTGCCGAGGGCTTGCCGGTTACAGGCAAACGCCAATGCGGCCCAGAGGCCGCCGGGCAGGCGGGAGGTGTCGCCGCGCCCCACGTCCTGTCCGTCGATACGGGCCACGCATCCCAGCGCGCCGAGGTCGCGTGTCTGCCACGCGGCAATCGGCGGCCCCACGATGGCGCCGTTGTTGTTGCCAAAGCAGGCAATCGAGGCCAGCGGCCCCAGTGCATTGATGTCGGCCATCGGGCTTCCGGCGATCTCGATGCCGATATGCAGGCTGGCGACCAGATCGCGCGCGGCCTCCGGCGTGATGGCGGTGTCGTCAGGGGCGTCGCGGCCCAGAACCGCGATCACCTCGCATTCGAGCAGGGCCGTGCCGCCCGCGATCACCGGAAAGCGCGCGGTCTGGCCGGGTGCCGGGTGCTGGATGGTTTCCGCGCAGATCGGGCCGACGAACCGGTCGACAGAGAACCGCTCGGCCCATTCGCCCAGCACGCGGCCCACCTTGACCCCGCCGACCGGCCTGCCCCAGCAGGCCTGCACCGCAGCCTGGACGGCATAGGCTTCGTCCATGTCCCGTGGCAGGTCGCCGGGCCATTCCGCCAGCCCGCGCCCCGCCCTGCGCGCCGCCACAAAGGCGCGGGCGGTTTCGTGCGCCGCGCTCATGCGCAAGCGTCCGCCATCGGCGCCGCGCCGCCCAGATGGTGATAGGCCCGCCCGTAATAGGCCAGAGCCCCCACGCCCTGTCCGCTCACCACTTGCTCCACCGCGCCGATGAAGATCGAATGGGTGCCCGCCTCGATGACCTGCACAACGCGGCAGCCCAGCGCCACCTGAGCTTCGGCCAGTGCCGGTTGGCCATCTTCCAGCATGATCACCGATCCGGCCTGCGCCAGTCGCTCGTCGATGGACAGGCCGCGGGTCGAGAAGGCGCCCGAAACACCATCCTGCCCCGCCGCCAGAACATTGACGCAAAAGCGGCCATTGTCGCGCAGCATGTCATGGATGCGCGCGCTCCGGTTGATGCAGACCAGCAACGAGGCCGGTTCATCGCTGACCGAACAGACCGCCGTGGCGGTCATGCCCTGACGCCCCGCCGCGCCATCGGTGGTGATGATATTCACCGCCGCCGGCAGCGCGGCCATGGCGCGCCGGAAATCCTGTTGCGATACCATCGCTTGTGCTCTCCCCGCCGCTGTTTCAGCGCATGAACAGGCCGCCGTTGATGTCCCACGTGGCGCCCGTGACGAAACAGGCATCGCGCGCGGCCAGACGCACCACCATGTCGGCGATGAAGGCCGCGTCGCCCAGTCGGCCCACCGGAATGCCCGCCACCATGCCCGCCATCTTGTCTGCGGGCACCAGCGCGCGGACCATCGGGCTGTCGATGGGGCCGGGCGCGATGGCGTTCACCGTGATGCCAAAGGGCGCCAGATCGCGGGCGAACACTTTGGTCAGCGTGATGATCGCGCCCTTGCTGGCGGCATAGTGCGCGCCGGTTGCCGTGCCGCCGTTCTGCCCGGCCAGCGAGGCCATGTTGACGATGCGGCCATAGCCGGCCGCCTTCATGCGGCGGGCCAGGATCTGGCTGGCAGCAAAAGTGCCGCGCGCGTTGACGGCCATGACCTGGTCCCAGTCGTCGAGCGTGATGTCGAGCACGGGCACCGCGCGGGTGAGCACGGCATTGTTGACCAGCACCTGCACCGCGCCCCAGCGCGCCTCGATCTGCGCGGTGGCGC
>Ga0075011_10001563_pt1 | contig 12334 bp, 6 predicted proteins | sample TARM_MetaG_T_14_FD_72354 | JGI IMG/M metagenome (GOLD analysis project Ga0075011, IMG submission 72354) | Freshwater microbial communities from Pennsylvania, USA, analyzing microbe dynamics in response to fracking - TARM_MetaG_T_14 | ecosystem: Environmental > Aquatic > Freshwater > River...
ATGGGAGGGAATTCGTAGTTCGCGTGCCTATGGTCCTACCTGTCCACAAGGAAAACGCACGGGTTGGTATAGTGACGAACATGCATTTGCTTTTCATTGGGACGACGGTTTTCCTGACGAGAATTGCCTGCGGGTGAATATCTGGACACCGGGACTGAAAGACGGGAAGAAACGCCCCGTCATGGTGTGGCTGCATGGTGGAGGTTATTCCGCCGGCAGTGGTCAGGAGCTTCCCTCGTATGACGGAACAAATCTGGCAAAGAAAGGAGATGCAGTGGTTGTGACACTGAATCATCGTCTCAACGTCCTGGGTTTTCTCGACCTTTCCGCCTATGGCGATAAATATGCAAAATCGGGCAATGCCGGACTGCTTGATCTGGTGGCGGCACTGCAATGGGTGAATAAGAATATAGAATCCTTCGGTGGAGATGCTCGGAATGTTACCATTTTCGGTCAATCCGGTGGAGGAGGCAAGGTCTCTACGCTACTTGCCACGCCATCGGCGAGAGGCTTGTTCCATAAAGCCATTGTACAAAGCGGATCTATGCTTCGCACGATGGAGCAAAAGTATTCTCGTCGCATTGGCAGTGCCGTGATGGAAGAACTTGGTCTGAAGGCTTCGCAGATAGACGAACTCTGCAAGATGCCGTATGACAAGGTGCTTGCCGCCGGTGACAAGGCGATAGCCAAAGTGCGTGCAGAGGCAGAGAAGGAGGGGGTGTCTTCCTTCATTTTTGGCTGGGCGCCTACGGTGGACGGCGATGTGCTGCCCGTACAGCCTTTCGACCCTCAAGCTCCAGCACAAAGCAAGGGCATTCCGGTAATGATTGGCACTACTCTGCACGAATTTACCATGAGTACTTATGTCCCCGCTTTCCGTACCATTACCAAAGAAAAAGCGGTGGAATTCCTGCAAAAGAAATACGGCGAACGTACGGACGAGTTCCTTGCCGCTTTCGAGAAAGCCTACCCCGGCTATCAGCCTAAAGATTTGGTGGATGTGGACTTCGTGTTCCGTCCCGGTGCTGTGGAGCAGGCTAAACTGAAAGCTGCGCAGCAGGGTGCTCCGGTCTATATGTACATGTTCGCGTGGGAATCGCCCGTACTTGACGGCATGTTTCGCAGCACGCACTGCATGGACATTCCCTTTGCCTTCAACAATGTAGTGCGCCACGCTTCCATGACCGGGGGTGGCGCTGAAGCACAAGCTTTGGGCGAAAAGATGAGCAGCGCGTGGTTGAACTTTGCCCGTACGGGCAATCCCAATGCCGAAGGGTTACCCGAGTGGGAACCTTATACCGCAGAAAAGGGAGCAACGATGATTTTCAATAAAGATTGCCAAGTGAAGTATAACCATGACAAGGAACTGCTGGAGGTAGTGATGGCATTTCCTACACGTGGGTTCTGACACTTTCTTAAGAAACCTTTTATTATTAACATAAATCTAATTTAATCAAATGAAACAAAATCTGAAGCAAACAGCTCGGAAGAGACTTGCAGCTATGGCACTCTTCCTATTGATCTGTCTTCCTTTCAGTCTGGCACAAGCCCAGACAGTAAAGGTGAATGGTAGAGTTACTGATGACCTGAACGAGCCGATGATTGGCGTGAGTATCTTTGAGAAAGGCACTACCAACGGTGTCATTACGGATATGGACGGCAACTACTCTTTGTCTGTAAAAGAAGGAGCGACGATTGTCTATTCTTACATCGGCTACCTGACACAAGAGAAGACAGCGGTGGCAGGAGTTATGAATGTGATATTGAAAGAAGACACTAAAACGCTGGATGAAGTGGTGGTGGTAGGTTACGGCGTGCAGAAGAAAAGTTCACTGACCGGTGCCGTATCTTCGGTAAAATCAGAAGATATGGAAGCACGTACCATTACCCGTGCTGAGCAGGCATTGCAGGGTAAGACTGCTGGTGTGCAGGTGCTCAGTGCATCGGCCAAACCGGGTGCTTCTCCGCAGGTACGTATCCGTGGAATAAGCTCTAACGGTTCTTGTGACCCGTTGTATGTAGTGGATGGACGTATTGCCAGCGATATTGGTGGTATCGACCCTAATGACATTGAGTCTATGGAAGTTTTGAAGGATGGTGCTTCTGCAGCTATTTATGGCGCTGCTGCCGGTAACGGTGTAGTATTGATTACTACGAAGAAAGGAAAAGGAAACGGTAAAATCACATACGATTTTCAATATACTTCACAGAGTTTGGGTAAAGTACCCGAAGTAATGAATGCTGCGCAGTACAAGGAATTCTTCTTGGAAAACAAGAAGCTTACCCAGAGTGCTTTTGATACCTATTGGGATGGAAAAACCGATACGGATTGGGTCGATGAGGCTTTTGAAAACAGTTCGATGGTACGTCATAATGTGACTTTCCAAGGTGGTAGCGACAGAGGTTCTTTCTATCTGTCATTGTCCCACCTTGATAACGACGGTATGATTGTCGGCAATGCCGATACTTATGAACGACTCACGGGAATGGTAAATGCCAGCTGGAAAATCAAACCTTGGCTGGAGGTAGGTACCAATAATCAGATTGAGCACTACAAAACTCAGTCCGTAGCCGAGGGCAATGAGTATGGTAGCATGATGCTTTCTGTATTACAATTAGACCCTCTGACCAAGCCTCTTTATCCTATTGATGACTTGCCGTTGAATATGGCTACCATCTATAAGGATCATAAGAATATGTTGGGCGATGGAAACGGCAACCTTTATGGTGTATCAGCTTTCACTGGCAATGCCGAAGCTATCAATCCTTTTGCCATGCGTGACAACTCTTATACTAAGAACAGAGGCTTTAATATCAATGGTTCTACTTATTTGAATTTTATGCCTATCAAGGGGCTTACCGTTACTTCTCGTCTTTCTTATCGTTTGGCTTCAACTTCCTCTTATGGCGTAGGTCAATCTTATTACTATACTGACAAGGCCAAGCGTGATTGGGTGGAGGTCTCGGCGTCGGATTATAGCCCAACTTATTATCAGTGGGAGAACTTTTTGAACTACACCCGTTCTTTTGGCAAACACAACGCAACATTGATGTTGGGAACTTCTTATAGTCAGAGCCGTTCTTATGGCGTTAGCGGAAGCAAGAAAGGATATAATGAAGATACTACAGATATGTGGGGAAATATGATTAACAGAGTTTCGCATTTGGGTTTCTTGCAGAATGATCCTAATTTCTTCTACTTTGCCTATGCTACATCTGATGCTGTAAAGGATGTAAGTGGTGGTGAGCCTACCTATACTCGTAAATTATCTTACTTCGGACGTTTGAATTATGACTATGCCGGAAAGTACATGGCTCAGTTCTCACTGCGTGCCGATGCTGCTGACCTCTCTGTGTTGCCAAAGAACAAACGTTGGGGCTATTTCCCGGCAGTTTCTTTGGGTTGGGTTCTTTCGGAGGAAAATTTTATGAAAGGAACTGAAGACTGGCTGTCACAATTAAAGCTCCGTGCCAGTTGGGGACAGAATGGTTCTACTGCATCATTGGGCGGTTATAAATGGAATGTATCAATTGGTGCTACCGGGCATTTGGCTGTAGGTGATAATAATAATTTCTCTTACATCAATGGTTATGCTCCGTCTGCTACCGGTAATGACGGACTTAAATGGGAAACTTCTGAACAAACCAATATAGGTATTGATGCCCGTTTCTTGAATAGCCGTTTGACTGTTACAGCCGATTATTTCCATAAAAACACAAAAGACCTGATTGTTTCGGGCATTAAGGCTTCAACTGTAGTAGGTAACAGTTTCTCGCCAGTTAATGCCGGTAATATTACGAACAAGGGGTTTGAATTGGAACTGGGATGGCAAGATCGTATTGGTGACTTTGCTTATGGTGTCCGTGCCAACGTTGCTACATTGAAGAATAAAGTGACCAAGATGCATGAGTCTTTATCAAGTATTGATGGGGCTACTTATGTGACTTATGGAGCCATTACCCGTTTTGAGGTAGGTAAGCCTGCGTGGTATTTTTATGGTTATGATTTCATGGGTGTGGATTCAAAAACCGGTGAGCCAATCTTTAGAGATATTGATGGTGTAGAAGGTATTACGGATAATGATAAGACAGAAATTGGTAAGGGAATTGCCGACTATACTTATGGTATTACCTTGAATGCAGCTTGGAAGGGATTTGATTTTATCTTGTTTGGTACGGGTTCTCAGGGTAACGATGTGTTCTGTGGCTTGAACCGTGTGGATTACAATTTGAATCAGCTGACTTATTTTACAAAAAACCGTTGGACAGAAAGCAATCGCAATGGGAAGACTCCTGCATCAGGCGCTACAGATTATACCAAGTATCTGACTTCTTCCGGTTGTGTATTTGACGGTTCTTATTTTAAAATTAAACAGATTCAGTTAGGTTATTCTTTCCCGAAGCAACTGATTAAGAAGGTAGCAATTGAAAATCTACGTATATATGGCTCACTTGAGGACTTCTTTACTTTTACAGACTATCCTGGTTTTGACCCTGAAGTTACCGGTGTCGGAAATTCATTAGGTGTGGATAAAGGTAGTTATCCTAATTCAAAGAAGGTTGTTCTTGGTTTGAGTGTGACATTCTGATTTTTATGAACTTATTAAAATGAAAAACATATGAAATTAAGATATTCTTTAATGCTCGGAGCGCTCCTTATATTGGCTGGCACTTCGTGTGAAGACAAATTGGATATACCTCAAAAAGGTGTATTGGACTTTTCCACTTATTATAAAACTGACGAACAAGCTCAAGCAGCAGCTGATGCGCTTTATATACAACTCAAGGGTACATACTATAACTATACGATGATAAAGAATGCCCTTTCGGACGATGTTTGGGCAGGTGGTGGTGGTCGTAATGACAATGCAGATCTGGAAGGCTGTAATGAATATTCATTTGGCTCAGACCAAAGTTTTATCGGAGGCGTATGGGAAAGCTACTATCAGCTTATTTATAAGGCGAATGTGATTCTGGGACGTGTTGAGCCTGATACTGATTTGAAGAAGAAGGCTTGTGCTGAAGCCAAGTTTTTCCGTGCTTTTGCTTATTTTGATTTAGTTTCTATGTGGGGTGATGTACCATTGGTAGACCATGAGCTTGATAAATCCGAATATCAGTTGGCTCGTTCGCCTAAGGCTGATATTTGGGCGTTGATAGAGCAGGACCTGACTGAAGCTATCAACTCAGGACTCTTGGAGGAAAAGAAGAGTGTAGATGATAAAACGACATGGCGTGTTACCAAGCAGTTGGCACAAGCTATATTGGGTAAAGCTTATTTATGGCAAGAAAAATTCCATGAAGCTGCTGTTGTCTTGAATGAAGTTAGAGCTAGCGGTAAGTATAAACTTTATGATGGAAATTATGAGGATATCTTGACCTACAAGGCTGAGTATAATTGTGAAAGTATGCTCGAAAGTAACCGTATTTTTGATGCAAGTAATTCCATGGATGAGTTCAGTTTCTTTGAGGTGATGAATCATTGGCGCACTGATAAGTTGGATATGTCTGGCTCTAACAATCAGTTTAATGGTACCGGATGGGGATTTATGGTTCCTCGGAAAAAGTTGTATGATGCATTTGTTCAGGAAGAGGGTGTAGATGGTTATCGGTTGAATCAGACAATGAAAACCTATGACCAAATTTCTCAATTGGGTGTCAAGGTTGCCAAAGGGCAGAGTTTGATTAATGAAGGTTATTTCATGTGGAAGCGTCGCTTCTCGAATGTAGAATCTCCTGCTGTTTTTTGGTGTTCATATAATAACTATCGTTGGATGCGTTATGCTGAAGTCTTGTTACTGGCAGCTGAAGCAAACCTGAAGGATGGCAATCAATCCGAAGCTGATGCTTGCTTGAATGAGGTGCGTCAGCGTGCAAGATTGGATGCAAAGACGGCTACCTTGGATGCCATTAAATTGGAAAAGAGACTGGAACTCTGTTCTGAATATACCCGTTATCAGGATATTATCCGTTGGAAAGATGCGGAGGCTTTGCTTAAGGATCAGGGTGAAAGAACACCTGTCTTGTCAAATAAGGCAGGAAAAGATGAGCCGGATAATGTAGCGGTAGAATACATTCAGTATAACAAGGATAAAACGCGTTATGGTTTCAAGGAAAGACATTATTTGTTGCCTATTCCGGCAAAGGAAATCCGCTTGAATCCGAATATGGAACAAAATGCAGGTTGGTAAAGCGCATAAAGAATCAAAATCTAACTTCGTCATCTGATGCAGATAGACAAAATTAGATTTTTCTAACTGATTAATTGTTTGTAGAAGAAGTCCCCCGTGGAAATCAGCTAATTGTACGGGGGCTTCTTTTGTGGCTTTTTAAATATAATATATATGAGAAGATTGTCAATTACTTTATTTTCACTCAGTCTGGCATCTGCCTTGACTGCACAGACGACCGGTTCGAATCAGTCAGTCAGACTGCGTGCCGATAATATCGACGAAGTAGTCAGTGCTATGACCTTCGAAGAGAAGGTACACCTCGTCATCGGTTGTGGGATGTCGATGGGAAGTGATGCTAAGTTTCCCGGAACTGCGGGACGTACTTACGACATTCCCCGACTGGGTATCCCTTCCGCCTATCTTGCCGACGGACCGCACCGGTTGGGCTGCCAAGCGAGAATTCGACAGCCGTACTTATCCTGCTACGGAATTTCCTTCCAGCACCACGGTGGCAGCAACTTTCAATCCGGATGCAGCCCACAAGGTGGGACGTACTTTGGGTACGGAGGTGAAGGATTATGGTTTGGATGTGTTGCTGGCACCGGGTGTCAACCTGATGCGAAATGTGCTCTGCGGACGTAACCATGAATATTATTCGGAAGATCCGGTGTTGGCTGGTAAAATGGCTGCTGCCTATATCAACGGAGTCCAGAGCCGGGGGACAGGTACCTGCCTGAAACACTTTGCCGTGAACAACCAGGAGACCAACCGCAATAACAACGACTCTCGCCTGACACAGCGCCCCTTGCGCGAGCTGTATTTGAAGTGCTTTGAGATTGCTGTCAAAGAGTCTCAGCCCTGGAGCGTGATGACCGCCTACAATAAGGTGAACGGCAAATATACCTGCGAGGACCGTGAACTGACAGAAGACATCCTCCGCGACGAATGGGGATTCAAGGGACTGGTGATCTCCGACTGGAATGCCGGAAAAGATGCCGTGACCTCCATCGTAGCAGGAAACGATATGCTTCAACCGGGGCAAGACCGCCAGTATAAAGCTATTTTGAAAGCCGTAGAGAATGGTACACTGGATTTGGCACTCCTCGACCGCAGCGTGAAGCGTGTGCTGGAGTTTGTGGTCAAGAGCCATACCTTTGCCGGCTACGAGTATCCCAATAAAACCGATTTGGAGGCTCATGCGCAAGTAGACCGTGAGATAGGTGCGGAAGGTATCGTGCTGCTGGATAACAAGCAGGCGCTACCCATGACTGCCGGCATCAAAAAAGTGGCCCTTTATGGAACTACTTCCTATGACATGGTTCCTGCCGGCATGGGCTTTGGCAGTACGGGCATCGGCTATTACACGGTTTCTATGGTAGAAGGTTTGCGCAATGCGGGTTACATCGTGGACAAAGAATTGCTGAATCGCTACAAGAAGCATATGGCCGACGAGCAGAAACGGCTTTTTCCTCACGGAAAACCGCCTTTCGCCTTTACTCCGCTGCCCCGTGCCGAGGAGTTCCTGCCCACTGCCGAGGAACTGGCTGCACAAGTGAAGGCCAACGACATTGCCGTGCTTACGCTGGGGCGTGTCAGTGGCGAGGGCTGTGACCGCCGTGTGGAAGATTTCCTCCTGAAGGAGAACGAATTGGCTCTGATTAAGCAAGTGTCTGCCGCTTATCATGCTGCAGGCAAGAAACTGGTGGTGGTTCTCAACATCTGCAGCCCGGTGGAGACTGCTTCTTGGAAGGGACTGGCAGATGCAGTGGTTTGTGCCTTCCAGCCGGGACAAGAGGTGGGTAATTGTATCACGGACATCCTGACCGGAAAGGTGAATCCTTCGGGCAAGTTACCCATGACGTTTGCCGTGAAATATGGCGATGCGCCGTCGGATGCTAACTTCCCTTTTGATTACGAGTTCAAGATGCCGTCGTTTGCTATGGGTACCGGCATGAACTTCAAGTCCGAAAAGAAAGAGGAGAAACCGAAGGAACCGGAGAAAAATGTGGATTTCACCAACTATGAAGAGGGAATCTATGTGGGTTATCGCTATTTCGACACTTTCGGTAAAGAGGTTTCCTATCCGTTCGGTCATGGTTTGAGCTATACTGCTTTTGACTATGCGGTAGAGAACGCCCAAATGGATGCCGACCGCTGTGAGTTGAAAGTGAGCGTGAAGAACATCGGCAAGGTGGCAGGGCGTGAAGCTGTACAACTCTATGTGAAAGCTCCGAATGGGGGACTTGACAAGCCTGCCAAGGAGTTGAAGGCCTTCGGCAAAACTGCCTTGCTCCAGCCGGGCGAGAGCCAGACACTGATTCTGACTTGGAACGTGATGGACATGGCTTCCTTTAATGAGAAAAACAGCTCTTGGGAGTTGGCTAAGGGTGAATATCAGTGGATGGTTGCCGCATCTTCGGCCGATGTGCGTTGCACAGCGGTACAGAGGGTGACAAAGGCACGCAAGCAGAAAGTGCATGATGCCATGCGGGCGCAAGTGCCTGTGGCTGTGTATCCGATGGTGAAGAGATGAGGGGGATATGCGTGAAAAAACTGATATATATCAATTAGTTTTAGAATGGAAAACGCTTATTTTGTAGTACATTTTTAAATCGATACCATGAAAAGATTGATACTCTCTCTTTTAGCCGTCTGCTTGCTGTGGATGGCAAATGCACAAAATCCTGCATGGGGACCGCAAAGCAAGGTAGTGACCGACAGCATCTACAGCCAGGTATTGAAAGCACACCGTGCCTACACCATCTATCTGCCGCAAAGCTATAGCAATGAAACGGATAGGAAATATCCTATCCTCTATTTGCTGCACGGCATGTCGGGGGTGAATACCAGTTGGTTTACAGACCAACGTGTGAAGGACGTGATGGACCAGTTGGTGGCATCGGGCGAGGCTTGCGAGATGATTATCGTCAGCCCCAATGCAGGAGGCAATCCGGCTACTTGCTGGAACGGCTACTTCAACATGCCGGGCTGGGCTTACGAAGATTTCTTCTATAAGGAGTTCCTTCCTTATATAGAGAAGACTTACCGGGTGAAAGGTGATAAGCGGCATCGTGCCATTGCCGGACTTTCTATGGGCGGAGGTGGAACGGCAAGCTATGCACAGCGCTATCCGGATATGTATTGTGCTGCCTATGCCATGAGTGCTTTGATGAATATCCCCGTCAGTGGTGAGGAGGCAGGAAAAGACCCCGACCCCACAAACAAGATGGCTGTACTGACGCGTTCTGTGCAGGAGCATAGTTGCATCAGGTATGTGGCTGAGGCAGATGTTGCGCGTAAGGCACAGCTTCGTACTGTACAGTGGTTTGTGGATTGCGGAGACGATGACTTTCTGCTGGACCGTAATATAGAGTTTTTCCAGGCGATGCGTAATGCCGGTATCCCTTGCCAGTTCCGTGTGCGGGATGGCGGACATACCAGCGAATATTGGCATTCGGCACTTTATATGTGCCTGCCTTTTGTAAGTCGCAGCTTTGCTAAATAACAAGAAGCTAATTCATTTAATATAAGAAATTATGAAAAGATTATTAAGTTTGGCAGCGATGCTGCTGGTCTGCTGTGTCACCCTTTTTGCACAGCAAGCTCTTTGGGGAGGTGCGGCAGTTGTCTCTCCTGATATTCATGACGACAACACGGTTACTTTTCGCTTGAAAGCTCCTAAGGCTGTAAGGGTGCAGATTACCGGTGATTTTCTGCCTCCACAAACTATTAAGACTCCTCGTGGCGATTATGATGCACCGGGCATTGCCGATTTGACAGAGGGGAAGGATGGCGTTTGGGAATTTACTACTCCCGAACCATTGAAGCCGGAACTTTATGGATACTCCTTTATTGTGGACGGATTGAGAATGATGGACCCGAGCAATGTTTACATGATTCGGGATGTGGCTACCGTGACCAATGTATTTATCATCGGTGGTGACCGTGCCGATTTGTATAAAGTGAATAAGGTACCCCATGGAACGGTAAGTCGCATGTGGTACAATAGTCCTTCGCTGGGAATGGACCGCCGTCTGACGATTTACACTCCGGCTGGTTATGAAACCAGCGGCAAGCGTTATCCGGTATTTTATCTGCTTCATGGTGCAGGTGGTGATGAGGAAGCTTGGATTGCTCTTGGCCGTACTTCGCAGATATTGGATAATCTCATTGCACAAGGCAAGGCTAAACCTATGATTGTGGTGATGACTAACGGCAATGCTTGGCAAGATGCTGCTGCAGGTGAATCTCCCAAGGGTTTTGTTGCCCCGTCCATGCGTCCCGACGAAAGAGCGAAGGTGGCGGAAGGTGCTTTTGAACTCTCGTTTCCCGAAATTGTGAAGTTCGTGGAGAAGAATTTCCGCACTCTTGCCAATAAGAAGAACCGTGCCATTGCCGGGCTTTCTATGGGTAGTTTCCACTCTTGCAATATTTCCAAGTATTACCCGGACATGTTCGACTATGTAGGTCTTTTCTCCGGTGCAAGTACCGGAAACGATAAATCGACTTGTCCGGTCTATACCGACTTCGAAGGTAAGCTGAATACTCAGTTTGCCAAGAAACCGGCTCTTTACTTCATCGCATGCGGCAAGACGGACTTTGTTTATAAAGGTGTGGCCGACTTCCGAAAGTTACTTGACGACAATGGTTATAAGTACGAGTATCTTGAAACGGGCGAGGGCCATATCTGGAGGAATTGGCGCATCTATCTGACGGAGTTCGCTCCCAAACTGTTCAAATAATCTGCTTCTTAATAAACTTAATAAAGAAAATATGAAAAGATTCTTATTCCTATCAGCCATGCTGCTGGTATGTGCAATGACTTTTGCACAGCAAGCCCTTTGGGGAGGCGCCCCGGTGGTATCTCCCGAAGTTCACGACAACAATACGGTGACTTTCCGCCTGAAGGCACCGAAAGCAGTGAAAGTACAAGTGACGGGAGATTTCTTGCCGACACAAAAAATCAAGACTCCTTTTGGTGAGTTCGATGGCCCCGGTATAGCCGATTTGACAGAAAACAAAGACGGTGTATGGGAATTTACCACGCCCGAACCTTTGAAGCCGGAACTTTACAGCTATACATTCCTGGTAGACGGCCTGAAGATAACCGACCCGAGCAACGTCTATCAGATTCGTGATGTGGCGAGTGTGACCAATGTTTTTATCATTGGCGGCGACCGTGCTGATTTGTATAAAGTGAACAAGGTGCCTCATGGCAGTGTATCTAAGGTATGGTATCACAGCGATGTGCTGGACCTGGACCGCCGTCTGACCGTCTATACGCCTGCCGGATATGAGACGAGCGGCAAACGCTATCCCGTCTTTTACCTGCTGCATGGAATGGGTGGTGACGAGAACGCCTGGAGCGAACTGGGACGTACCGCTCAAATCATGGACAACCTCATTGCCCAAGGCAAGGCAAAACCTATGATTGTGGTAATGACAAACGGTAATGCTGCTTTGGAAGCGGCTCCGGGTGAGTCTTCACTGGGTTTCACCGCACCGAGTATGAATTTGCCCAAGACTATGGAGGGCAGTTTTGAGACCGCTTTCCCCGAGGTGGTGAAGTTCATCGATAAGACTTACCGTACACAAGCCAATAAGAAAGGACGTGCCATTGCCGGATTGTCCATGGGAGGTTTCCATTCCATGCACATCTCCAAGCAGTATCCGGACATGTTCAACTACGTGGGCCTTTTCTCGGCAGCCATCATGCCGGGCAAGGATGTGAAGTCTCCTATATATGATGATTTGGAAGGAAAGCTGAAAACTCAGTTTGCCAAGAAACCGGCTCTCTACTGGATTGGTATCGGTACTACGGACTTCTTGTACAAGGCTAATGAAGATTACCGCAAGCTGCTGGATGAGAAGGGTTACAAGTATACCTATTATGAAACCGGTGAGGGTCATATCTGGAAGAACTGGCGCATTTATCTGACGGAGTTTGCACCGTTGCTGTTTAAATGATAACAGAATATAATCAACAAGAATATGAAGAAACAATTATTCTCAATGGCACTTGTTGCAACGACCTTTATGGCTTGCGGTCCGAGTGCGCCACAGCTTGGGAAAGCATCCCTGGATGATGTAATTGCGGCCATGACTTTAGAGGAAAAAGCGCATTTAGTGATAGGAACCGGCATGGCCGGTTTCACGGGCGA
>Ga0075011_10001564_pt1 | contig 12333 bp, 10 predicted proteins | sample TARM_MetaG_T_14_FD_72354 | JGI IMG/M metagenome (GOLD analysis project Ga0075011, IMG submission 72354) | Freshwater microbial communities from Pennsylvania, USA, analyzing microbe dynamics in response to fracking - TARM_MetaG_T_14 | ecosystem: Environmental > Aquatic > Freshwater > River...
AAAAAAGTCGGTCGAGCGCTTTCATGCTCATTTGCGTCCAAGTAGGGCGACCGTGATTGCACTGATCGCTACGCTCGGTGCGTTCCATATCGCGCAACAGGGCATTCATTTCATCGAGCGCTAAACGACGATTGGCACGCACGCTGCCATGGCACGCCATGGTAGACAGCAACTCATGAATACGCGCCTCTACCTGATGCGTACGGCCAAATCGAGCTAGCTCTTCAAGCATTTCACGCACCAGCGCTTCAGGGTCGGCCTGAGCCAGCAGAGCGGGCAGTTGGCGCACCAGCAGCGTCTCGGGGCCTGCCACATCCAACTCAACGCCTAGCTGAGCAATAGCGTCACGTTCGCTCTCTGCAGTGGCCACTTCGCTGCGACTCGCCGCCAGCGATACGGGCACTAACAGCGGCTGCGTATCGATCCCTTTAGCCGCCGCCAGTTGGTTTTTCATGCGTTCATATACGATCCGCTCATGAGCCGCATGCATATCGACCAACACCAACCCCTGGGCGTTTTGAGCCAGGATATACACGCCATGCAACTGGCCTAACGCAAAGCCCAGCGGCGGTGCCGCGGTGGCATCGTGGGCAGGCATAGCAAGCGGCGCTTCGCGCACTTCGTTAGCAGCTGGGCGCTGGCCGGGCGGGCTTGGTTGAGGCGTTAACAGCGTCTCTTCGTGATCAGGATGGAGCGCCTGATACCCTTGCATAAACCGGCGCACCCGCTCGGCGCCGGGGTGCCGATCCGACCCTTCCGATAGCGGCATGCCCTGCTGCTGCCAACGTGGCGTGGGCGGCTCTTCCGTTGTGGCCGCTTCAGGGCCAACAGGCACCGGATGATCTTCTGGCGAGGACTGCTCCTCTTCGGAAGGCTTTGAAGCCGCCAGACAGTGGTGCAAGCTTGAATAGAGAAAGTCATGGACCATCCGGCCATCACGAAAGCGCACTTCATGCTTGGTGGGATGGACGTTAACGTCGACCACATCCGGGTCCAGCTCAAGATAGAGTACAAAAACCGGATGACGACCGTTATACAGCACGTCTCGGTAGGCCTGGCGCACCGCATGCGCCACTAAGCGGTCACGCACGACCCGGCCATTGACGAAGAAGTACTGCTGGTCAGCCTGGGAGCGAGAGTGGGTCGGCAGCCCCACCCAGCCGCTTAACCTAAGGCCACCCGCTTCGCGTTCAATATAACGCGCATGCTCAATAAAATTCTTACCCAGCAGGGAGGCAATACGGCGCTCGCGCGCAGTGGGCGTATTGCCCGGCGGCAGCTGGTGCACCACTTTTTGATTGTGCCTCAGTACCCAGGCAATGTCGTAGCGCGACAGCGCTTGACGACGAAACGCCTCTTCCACATGGGCAAACTCGGTCTTTTCAGTGCGCAAGAACTTGCGCCGCGCTGGCGTATTAAAAAACAGATCGCGCACAGAAACACTGGTGCCTCGGGGGTGCGGCGCGGGCGTTACCCTGGCCTCCATGCCACGGCCCTCCGCCACTACCCGCCACCCCTGGCGGGGGTCTTCGTCAGCATTAGAGACTAGCTCTAGGCGCGAGACGGAGCTGATAGATGCTAGTGCCTCGCCGCGGAAACCCAGCGAACTAACGCCTTCTAGATCCTCCAGGCTGCTGATTTTGCTGGTGGCATGGCGGGCCAGCGCCAGCGGCAAGTCCTGCTCGCCAATGCCAATGCCATCGTCGCGCACTTTAATCAGCCGGGAACCGCCCTGCTCGATCTCTACTTCAATACGCTGGCTGCCCGCATCAATGGCGTTCTCAATCAGCTCTTTTGTCACTGACGAGGGGCGCTCGACCACCTCCCCCGCCGCGATTTGGTTCGCCAAGCGGGGGTCGAGCACATGAATACGGCCAGACAGCGAGTTTAATTCAGTCAACCAACACCTCAGAAGCTAATCATCAAAACGATTTTTTAAGCACCCGTTTCTAGCCCAGACGCTTAAACAACGGCTTAAGAACTGGGGATACGCAGCACCTGACCCACACGGATAACATCGCCATTCAGGTCGTTCGCTTGCTTTAGCTGGTTCACCGGTACGCCGTGGCGAATCGCAATCGCCGATAGCGTATCGCCGGACTGAATGCGGTACTCGTTTCCGGTAGGGCTACGCTGATTATCGCGCTGCCACGCCAGCAGGCTCGCTGGGGGCGGGTTACGCTGAAAATGATTGCGCAAGCCACTGAAAATGGCCGTTGCTAGCCCCTGCCGATGCACCGGGTCGCGCAGGCGGCGCTCTTCATCTGGGTTTGAGATAAAGCCCACTTCAATCAGCAGAGAGGGAATATCCGGCGATTTCAGCACCCTGAAGCCCGCCTGCTCTACCCGCGATTTATGCAACCGGTTCACGCGCCCAAGTTGTTCAAGCACCTGCCCGCCAATCGAGAGCGAGTCGTTGAGCGTAGCCGTCATGGTGAGATCCAGCAGCACCCCGCGCAATACTTGGTCTTTATCACGCAGCGACAAACTGCCATCGACGCCACCAATCAAGTCGGAGCGGTTCTCGCTATCCGCCAGCCACTGAGCCGTTTCTGACGTTGCCCCCCGCTGTGAAAGCGCATAAACCGAGCTACCCTGGGGCCTTGGACTGGTAAACGCATCGGCATGTACCGATACAAAGAAGTCAGCTTTCTGCTCGCGGGCAAGCTGAGTACGCTGGCGTAACCCCAAATAATAGTCGCCGTCACGAATCAACACAGCCTTGAAGCCTTGGGTTCGATTGACCTCAGCAGCCAGCCGTCGGGCGATATCCAACACCACATCCTTTTCACGAGTACCCGATGGGCCAATCGCACCGGGATCTTCGCCGCCGTGCCCCGCATCAACAGCAATAATTATGTCACGCTGTGGGTGAGGCTGAGCGGGCTGAACCTCGACGGGAGGCTGCGCGGGCGTAGGTGTAGAAACGCCAGCTTCCACACCGGGCAACTGGGCCTGAGCCGAGCGCTGCGCCAGCATCTCCTGGTCACGAATCATCGCCTCAATAGGGTCGATAGGGTTCTCCACAGCGCTTTCGCCAGGGTACTCCAAATCCACCACGAGACGGTGGCCATACTGATCATTAGGCGGCAGCGTAAAGTGGCGCGGCTCAATATCACGATTCAACTCAAGCACGACCCGCAGGCCACCACCATCCCGCACGCCGGTTCGCACTTCCGCAATCGCACTGCCATCTAGCGGCAGTGTTGATACGTCGGTATTCAGCTGGCTCTCATCAAGATCAATGACTAGGCGCGACGGGTTTTCCAATGAAAACACATTGGCCTCTGCGGCAGCGGTAAGATCAAACACCAAACGAGCATGATCGGGTGCTGCCCAGAGTCGCATGCTCTCAACGGTGGCCGCCTGCAGAGTGGCGGTACCTGCCAATAAAACCGCGCAGCCAGTTGCTAATTGACCTATTAAACGAGCCAGTGGGTTTTTCATATCCATTGAATCACACCACACTCCTGTTGCATCCCGACACACTGACGCGCCAGTTGCTCTATGACATCTTCGCCAAGAGAACTACCGGCGTTTAATAGCGCGACGCGTCCAGTTTCAGCAACGCTCAGTTGAATACGCAGATCTGGGGCGGGCAACCAGCCCTCCCCTCGGCTCGGCCACTCAATCAGACATAGCGCATCGTCGGCCAGCACATCGCGCCCACCGATGAACTCCAGCTCTTCCGGGTCTGCTAGGCGATACAAATCAAGGTGATAAATACGTTGATCGCCAAGCTCATAAGGCTCTACCAAGGTGTAGGTGGGGCTTTTCACCGCCCCTTGATAACCGTAGGCCCGCAAAATGCCGCGCGTTAAGGTCGTTTTACCTGCCCCTAAGTCGCCTTCTAAATAAACACGCCCGTGACCTTTTAGCGCTTGACCCAGCGCTTCGCCAAAAGCGACGTGGGCCGCTTCATCGTTCAATTGCACCTGCATGTTGGCCACCTTCACGGGTTAATTAACACTCGTGCATAGGATGCCAGATCACTTGCTAACAGGCCACGCTCGCCCGCTGCTTTAGCGGCTTCATCCCCCGCTAAAGCGTGTGCCATCACGCCCAGCCATGCGCTCTGCTCCAGGCTATTAAACTGCCCCACCAAAGCGCCTAACATACCGCTTAATACATCTCCCATCCCGCCACTCGCCATGCCTGGATTCCCGTAAGGGCAAACCACCAACCCACTCGGCCCGGCAATCAGGCTGCCTGCTCCTTTCAATATCACTATACCGCCACGAGCGCGTTGCAATGCACGGGCAGCCTCAGGCCGGTCGGCTTGGACATCAGACACAGAGCACCCCAGCAGCCTTGCTGCTTCACCAGGATGAGGCGTGAGTATCCAGTTATCCCGGCGGAGGTCTGGCCAGCGGCTTGCCAACAGGTTGAGCGCATCGGCATCCACCACCAGCGGTGAAGAAGCCTGAAGCGCGCTTTGCAACATCGCCTGCCCCCAGGACTCTTGCCCAAGCCCTGGCCCAATCACCACCACATCCGCCGTTGATGGCAATTCAGCCGCATCGGCACCGCTGCGCACAGCGCGGGCCATCACCTCAGGGCAGCGTACTAGGCTTGCCGCCACATGCTCCTGAGCGGTGGCTAGGGTTACTTTTCCTGCCCCTAGGCGCGCTGCTGCCTGGGAGGCCAGCAGCGCTGCGCCACCAAAGCCCGGCGCTCCGCCCATCACCAGCACATGCCCCAAGCTGCCCTTATGGCTAGTGCGAGAACGTGGAGTGAAAGCCTCGCCTAGCAGCGCATCATCCAGCCGCCAAGCGGTAGGTGGAATATCAAAAAATGCCTGGGCTTTGACGCCCAGCGGGCGAAAATCGATATCGCCGGTATACGCCGGGGCATCACCGGTATGCAGACCAATTTTGTCGCCAATAAAGGTTACCGTGCAGGTGGCTTCCACTGCTGTGCCTAACATCGCGCCAGTATCGGCTGAAATGCCCGACGGGATATCCAGCGCCAGCACTGGCTGAGATGCCGTATTCATCGCTTTAATGGCCTGCTTAATGCTGCCTTCGACCTCGCCGGAAAGCCCGGTACCCAGCAATGCATCGACAATGACCTCACCGGCAAGCGTAGTGTGCGGGTGCCACTCTTCAAACCCTACCCCGGCGGCCGTTGCCAGCTCCGCGGCACGGGCAACGTCGCCAGAAAGCGCGTCTCGCGGCTTGAGGGAAAGGCGCTGCACCTTAAGCCCCGACTGCATAGCCAGCGCCGCCAATACATGCCCATCGCCGCCGTTATTACCGCCGCCGCAAAGCACCGTGACACTGCGCGCCTGAGGCCAGCGGGAACGAAAGCTGTGCCAGGCGCTAGAGGCGGCTCGCTGCATTAGGGCAAAGCTCTCTATACCGCCTGCAATGGTGCGCCGATCCAGCTCGCGCACTTGAGACGCCTTATAAAGGGGGCGTAGCGAAGAGGTACTCAACGTAGACACGATTGCTCCTTAATAGGGTACTAAATCAACGCTTAAACACAGCCAGTGTCAGCTTAGGCACGCACGGCATGTTGTGGCAGCGGCTAATGCGTTAGCATAGCGCGCTTAACGCACCACCGTTGACTGACAATGCCAAGTTCCACGACTTTTTCACTGTCTCGCAACCAGCCGTCGCGTGAACACCCGACTCACGAACGGCTATCCGCAGAACAGCTTCGCCAGCTTGCCGCACTGATTAAACAGTGGGGGCGCGAGCTGGGCTTTCAGCAGGTGGGTATCACTGACACTGATCTAAACGACCACGAATCGCACCTCACTAACTGGCTGGATAAAGGCTACCACGGCGAGATGGGCTTTATGGCGAGGCACGGCACCAAACGCACGCGACCTGACGAACTGGAACCCGGCACCCGCCGCGTCATCAGCGTGCGCATGGACTATCTGCCCGCCGAAGTAGAGAGTGCCAAGGTGCTTGGTCAACCCAACCGTGCCTATGTCTCCCGCTACGCGCTGGGCCGTGACTATCATAAATTAATGCGCAAACGCTTGGCGCAGTTAGCAAAGCACATCGAGCAAGAAGTAGGAAAATTTGGTTTTCGCGCCTTCGTCGACTCCGCCCCGGTGATGGAGCGTGCGCTCGCCCAAAAAGCAGGCTTAGGGTGGTTCGGTAAAAACGCCATGTTGCTGAATCCCAAAGCGGGCTCGCTATTCTTTCTTGGGGAGCTGTATACCGACCTACCGCTGCCTGTCGATGCACCTTTTGCGCAAGAGCATTGCGGCAGCTGTAGCGCTTGCCGCACCGCTTGTCCCACAGGGGCCATCGTGGACGATAAGGTCGTCGATTCGCGCAAGTGCATCTCTTATCTCACCATTGAGCTGCACGGCGCGATTCCCGTGGAGTACCGTCGCGCCATGGGCAATCGCGTGTATGGCTGCGACGACTGTCAGCTCGTTTGCCCGTTCACACGCTTCACAAAAATCACCCAAGAAGAGGACTTCTCCCCACGCCACGACCTTGACCGCGCATCGCTTATTGCGCTGTTTAGCTGGGGCGAAGAGGAATTTTTGGACAAAACCGCAGGCAGCCCCATTCGCCGCATTGGCTATGAACGCTGGCTGCGTAATCTTGCCGTCGGGTTAGGCAATGCTCCGTGGAGTGATGCCGTCGAGGCAGCGCTGTGGGCACGTCGTGCCTATCCCAGCGCGCTAGTACGCGAACACGTTGCCTGGGCGCTCGACGAGCAGCGCCATAAGCGAGATGCGCGTATCGCGACACGCGCATGAGGGCTACTCCTCTTCGTCGCCACCACCTTCAATACGCAAAAACGTGCTGCGGTAATGGGCAAGCTCCGCAATTGACTCCTTGATATCATCCATCGCCAAGTGGGCATTCTGTTTTTTGAAGCCCACCAGCGCACTGGGGTTCCAGCGCTTCGCCAACTCTTTGACGGTCGAGACATCCAAGTTGCGATAGTGAAAGAACGCCCACAAGTCGGGCATTTCCCGCTCCAAGAAGCGGCGGTCTTGATGAATACTGTTGCCGCACATCGGCGAGGAGCCCGCCACCACGTACTGGCGTAAAAAGTCGAGAGTTTGGCGCTCGGCTTCTTTAGTTTCGATGGTGCTCGCTTTCACCCGCGCCACCAGCCCAGACTCACCGTGAGTTTTCTGGTTCCAATCGTCCATCCCGGCCAAGAGGCTGTCGGGCTGTTTGACGGCGATCACTGGGCCTTCTGCCACGACATTCAACTGAGCATCGGTGATGAGTGTCGCCACCTCGATAATGCGCTCTTTATCCGGCTCCAGGCCGGTCATTTCCAAATCAATCCATACCAACAGGTCGCTACGCGGTGCGCCGCTTTGCTCGCTCATTGCATTCATTCCTTGGCCAGTTTCGCCCTGACATCGGCGAATAAAGTAAAAGTGTCGCTTATATTGCGCTAACCCGCACCCCATACAGGACAGTCGACCGCCCAGGTGGGTACAATGACGTCTATTGTAACGATCATCAGGTGGTCATGAGCAAACGTAAATTAAGCCGCCAGCAGCAGTGGCGAGTCGAGAAGATTCAAGCCGAACGCGCCCAGCGCGCTGAAAAGCGCGATTCCAAGGATGCCGAAAAGCTCTCTGCAGGCGAATACGGCCCAGAGCAGCCGGGTCGAGTGATGGCCCACTTTGGCCGTACGCTGGAAGTGCGTGACGCCGACGGCACACCTATACGCTGCCACCTGCGCGCCAACCTTGATGGCTTGGTGACCGGCGACCGAGTGATCTGGCGGGCAGGCCAAGATCGCTCTGGCGTGGTGGTTGCCCGTGAAGAGCGCGACAGTATTTTGAAGCGCCCTGACCCACGCGGCCAGCTTAAGCCGGTAGCCGCTAATATCGATCAGCTGCTGATTGTATTCGCCGTCGAGCCTGCGCCCCACCCCAACCTGATTGACCGCTATCTGGTAGCCGCTGAAGCTACCGGCATCGCGCCTGTGCTGGTGCTGAATAAAACCGATTTACTGCCAGACGATGGCGGCGAACTCGGTCAGCTGCTGGAGCGCTATCACCAGCTAGGCTATCCGGTGGTACGCACCACCACGGCCAATCCCGAAGGGCTGGATAAGTTGCGCCAGCAGCTCGCGGGCCGCACCTCGGTATTCGTCGGCCAAAGTGGCGTGGGGAAATCATCGCTGATTGACCTACTACTGCCCGACGAAACCCTGCGTATTGGCGCGCTATCGGAAGATTCGCGTAAAGGTACGCACACGACGACTACGGCACGTCTCTATGCCATGCGCAGCGACGAAGTCAGCAATGGCGAACTTATCGACTCGCCCGGCATTCGTGAGTTTGGCCTGATCCATCTGGACGAGCAGGAAGTGACCGATGGTTTCATCGAGTTCCACCCCTATTTGGGCCTTTGCCGCTTCCGGGACTGCCGCCACCGCAATGAGCCGGGCTGCGCTTTACTGGACGCCGTCGAGGCAGGCAAGATTCATCCAGAGCGTTTTGCCAGCTATCGACGTATTCTCGATAGCTTGAATCCTCAGTGACGAACCCGCAATGACCGGGGCGACATCGTCGTTACCCTCTTTGCGGTTGTCTTAATGTTAAGGACAGGGAGCCGGACATGAGCACCGCCAGCCACTCATCAGAACACAATCTATTGCCACTCATCGTGGAGCCGGAGCAGTTACAAGAGCACTTACAGGCGCCTGAACTGCTGATTATCGATGTGCCCGCCAATGGCGAAAGCTACCGTCAGGGCCACGTTCCCGGCGCCATTTATCTGGATTTTCGCTACTTGATGCGCGGCGAAGGCCCAGTGCCCAACGACGTGCCGTCGGTGGAGTTTCTCTCCAAGTTATTCAGCGCGCTGGGATTAACCCGCGACACCCATGTAGTGGCTTACGACGACGAAGGCGGCGGCTGGGCAGCTCGCCTGCTCTGGACACTGGAGCTGATCGGCCACACCCGCTACTCCTATCTAAACGGCGGCATTCACGCCTGGCGCGACGCAGGCCTGGAAGAGAGCACCGAGCCCACCGCGCCAACGCCAAGCGAATACCACGCTGAGATTCTCAACCCCAGCGCCGCCATTACCTGCGATGAGATCAAAGAGAAGCTCAGCAACAAACAGTTTGCCATTTGGGACGCCCGCTCCAAAGCGGAGTACGACGGCGAACGCGGCAATAACAAACACTTGGGACATATTCCTGGTGCAGTGAACATGGATTGGCTAGACGCCATGGATCGTAGCCGGGCGCTGAGAATCCGCGACTACGCCGAGCTCATGACCGAACTTAATGCCCTAGGACTCACTCCCGATATGGAAATTGCCACCCACTGCCAAAGCCACCACCGCAGCAGCTTTACTTGGCTTGTAGGTAAAGCGCTAGGCTTTAATATACGCGGCTACGCGGGTTCCTGGGGTGAATGGGGCAACCGCGACGATACACCCATCGAGAAATGAAGATATTACTATGACCCTTTCCCAAAAAGCCTTTTCACTACTTCAATACCCGCTGCCTCAACACGCGCTGTCGCGCCTGACGGGTAAGTTTGCCCAGTGCGATAACCCCTGGGTGAAAGACACCCTGATTAAAGCGTTTATCAAGCGCTTCAAGGTGGATATGAGCCAGGCGCTGGAGCCAGACCCCACCGCCTACGCCACATTCAACGACTTTTTTACCCGCGCGCTGAAAGCCGATGCTCGCCCACTGGGCGAAGGTCTACTGAGCCCTGCGGATGGCACGCTTTCACAGTTTGGCCGCCTCACCACGGCGGGCAAACTGGTGCAGGCAAAAGGGCATACGTTTTCTGTCCAAACCCTGCTGGGCGGCGACAAAGCGTTAGCTGATGAGTTTTTGAACGGCAGCTTCGCGACGGTTTATCTCTCGCCAAGCGACTACCACCGCGTGCATATGCCAGTGACTGGCACGCTGCGGGAAATGATCTACGTGCCGGGGCGACTCTTTTCGGTCAACCAAGCCACCGCCAACTATGTGCCCGGCTTGTTCGCTCGCAATGAGCGTTTAGTATGTATTTTTGATACCGAACACGGCCCCATGGCGATGGTGCTGGTCGGCGCCATGATTGTGGCCGCCATTGAAACCGTCTGGTCTGGGCAAGTAACACCGCTGTCGGGCCACCCTCAGCGCATGCGCTTCGGGCAGCCGATTGTGCTGGAGAAAGGTGCCGAGATGGGCCGCTTCAAGCTCGGCTCCACTGTCGTGTTGTGTTTCGCTAACCCCGTGGCGTTTGGCAACCACGCGCTAGGAACAAGCGTTCAGATGGGTCAATCGTTGGCAACCCAAACGCTTTAAGGCAGCTTGTTTGCCACCCTCTCCGCTCAACAGTTAGGCGTTGAAAATGAGAGCACGTCTTCCAGGCGTACTTTATTCAGCGCCTGCTGAATAAGCCGGTCGATCCCCAGCGCCACGCCCGATGCAGCAGGCATGCCATGGGTTAACGCCGCCAACAGGTGCTCATCCACATCCACGAGGGGCAAGCCTAGGCGCCGACGCTCCTCGTTATCGTCATTGAACCGTTGACGCTGCTCTTCGGCATCGGTCAGCTCATCGTAGCCGTTGGCTAATTCAACGCCGTTCAGATACAGCTCAAAGCGTGATGCCACCCACTCTCCATCAGCATCCTGATGGCGACGCGCCAGCGCTGCTTGGCTGGCAGGATAATCCACTACCACACTCAACTCTTGCTGGCCCAGGTGGGGCTCAATCACCAAGCTCATCAGCAAATCCAGACAAGTATCGCGGCCGTCATCAGCCAAGGCGCTTGTTGGCATATTGGCTCGCTCTGCAGCCAGTGCACGCAGTGTCTCCAACGAGGTCGTGAAAGGATCCACTTCTAAGTGCGTGTGAAACAGCTCACGGTAACGATAATGCACCACCGGACCTGGTGAGCTCGGCAATACTTGTATTACCAATGCGGTCGTTTCTTCGATCAACTGCGCCAGCGTATACCCGGGCCGATACCACTCCAGCATAGTGAACTCGATATTATGCCGCGCCCCCACCTCGCCATCACGAAAGCTTCTAGCCAGTTGGAAAATAGGCCCGCTACCTGCCGCCAAAAGGCGCTTCATATGAAACTCAGGGGACGTTTGCAGCCAGAGCTTGCGCTGCCCTTTCTCTGTTCGTGCGAGCGCAGCGAGTGAGACTAAATGCACATCCGTGCTGCCCCCCTGCCCCAACACTGGCGTTTCCACTTCCCAGACATCACGCTCTGCAAAAAAACCGCGTACAGCGGCAAGCAAACGCGCGCGCTCACGCAGCGTCTCCATTGATGCTGTCGGCTGCCAGTTAGCCGTCATTCCCTTCTCCCTAACAGCATAAAGCCACGCGTCATTATCGCGTGGCTTTATGAATAAAAGACTGATATCAGCGCGTGATTAGGCGCGTGATACGTACTCACCTGAACGGGTGTCGATTTTCAGCACTTCACCCTGGTTGATGAACAGCGGTACGCGAACCACAGCGCCCGAAGAGAGCGTAGCTGGCTTGGAGCCGCCCTGCGCTGTATCACCCTTCAAGCCTGGGTCGGTTTCGACCACTTCCAACTCGATGAAGTTGGGCGGCGTAACCGAGATCGCCTTGTCATTCCAAAGCGTCAGGGTGTAAGGCACCTGCTCTTTGAGCCATTTTTCGGTATCGCCCAGGGCCTTTTTCTCTACCGCATACTGCTCGAAAGAGCCGTCGGTCTTCATGAAGTACCACATATCACCGTCGGTGTAGAGGTACTCCATTTCTAGATCCATGACGTCAGCGCCTTCTAAAGAGTCGCCAGACTTGAATGTCTTCTCACCCACACGGCCTGTCATCAGGTTGCGCAGTTTCACGCGGTTGAACGCCTGGCCCTTGCCCGGCTTAACCAATTCGTTCTCAACGATCGAACAGGGGTCGCCGTCGAGCATTACTTTCAAACCCGCTTTGAATTCATTGGTAGAATAGTTCGCCATACTGCCTCTCAATGGTCTGTTTCAATTGTCTATGTCGTACGTGCGGCGATCCGCCAGCCACTTACGTCACCGTCAGTTGCGTCATTGCGAATAGCAACGCCGCTAAGTGCGCGCATGATAACCCGAAGGAGGGCTTTTTGCAGGAGAACATCATTATCGCTGGTCACCACGCACCTGCCCAGGTTTCGACCTCCTGGCAGCAGCAGCTTTCTCATGCGATTCGTGATCCCGACACGCTCTGCCAACGCCTTGGTTTAGGCGCCCAATGGCTGCCCGGCGCGCAGGCCGGACATCGCCTGTTCGATATTTGCGTGCCCGACGCTTACCTTGCTCGCATTAAGCCCAACGACCCCAATGACCCGCTGTTGCGTCAAGTGCTGCCTATAGGCGATGAAACACTGGCCTCACCGGGCTACGTCAC
>Ga0075011_10001568_pt1 | contig 12318 bp, 13 predicted proteins | sample TARM_MetaG_T_14_FD_72354 | JGI IMG/M metagenome (GOLD analysis project Ga0075011, IMG submission 72354) | Freshwater microbial communities from Pennsylvania, USA, analyzing microbe dynamics in response to fracking - TARM_MetaG_T_14 | ecosystem: Environmental > Aquatic > Freshwater > River...
TAACTCATAGTATTCTTTGTGTCTCTCTCCTATTTCCTTTAGCGGAGGGAACGAGAGTTGAACTTTGTCTACATTGGTTTTTAAATCATGCAATGCGAACAGTAAGTCATACGGACTCATATCAGGTATCACCATGGGACAGTCTATGATTACTTTTGTTGCCATGTAGCATAACTCTATGTTTTCTCTTTCTCTGTCTGTGTACTCCTTCTTAATTGAATACACGACCTCACTATCGGTGTGGTTCGCTAGTTGAGTAAGTACGTAATAAGGAACGACACTGGTTGTGTAGTAACTCACTGAACCTCCATGAGAGATAACTTTCCGAATCAGTTTATCGTTTGTATATTTTTCCTGATAAATTAAGTACTCTTTAGTGTCCCTAAGTGGCAAGTGCCTTGAGCGTTTCTCTAGTGTATCCATTTCTTTCTCTATCTTATCTTCGTTTAGTCTGTGAATCTTAATCTTTCTCTCTATGTCCGCACTCTTCATTAAGTTAATGTTGTAATATCGGTCCGTGTTGCCTACATTTACTTTGCATTCATCACAGCTCGTTAGGCTGTAACAGCCCCTATTTTGGGGCATCTATCTGCTTTCCAAATAGAATAGACTATATCTTCATCCACTATACAGTGGAGCTCTCCGCTTCGATTTAAGGGGTTCTCACCCACACCTATAACTTGTGCCCTACTTCTATTGGTATTTCTCATACCCGTCTCAGGAATAGTCGTTGAACCTTCTCCATATTTTTCAACTTAGGAGCTTGGATGCGTTTATTTTGGTTACCTAATACCTAACATTTTTACCTTACATAAGGTGTTAACCTTATCCCTTTTGTGTGTTTCCACCAAAAGTTGGTAGCTAGGTCTCTAAAGGTTTCCCCGCAGTTCAAAGAGTAATAATGTAACATTACTGCTACACCAGGCTAATACTTAACCTTTTTGTTGTTGACATCCTAGTTCCTCCTCTCTTATATCTATCTTGCTGTCAATTAAAGATTCTATAAAACTAGTTACTAGATTCCCTATATCATCTTTTTCCCAATATGGTATCCTTAAGAGAGGAATACTATTTTTTACGCAGTAAGCATTCTTTATTGAGTCGTTTGTTTGGATATACCTAAGTGTCTCCTCTCCCCCCCAGAACTCTACGGACTTATAGTGCTGTTCTCCATCGTATTCAATAAGCCCTAGTAATTTACCTTCTCGTAACACTCCGAAATCAAATAGTAACACATGTTTGTTTTTGCAGTCAGGAAAACTGTACTGCCTTTCATGCTCAATACCTAAGTCGGAGAGTGTGTCCTTTACTAACTTCTCTCCTCTAGATGACTTGCAATATGGGCATCTATTACCGTCAAAAAACCTAACGGGTTTAACAGAGTATACTTTACCGCACTTGGAGTGTTTGACTCTTAGAGGGACTACCTGTGTTTTGTATGGGTCTAGGAATTTATAGTTGTCTCCTTCTACTTCTCTGACTTCCTCTAAAAACTTTTCGTTAGTTTTGGTTTTTCTCTTAAAATAGCATTTGGGGCACCCAGAACCTCCTAGTAGAATTTCAGGTGTTGTTTCATACTGGTACCCACACCTATGCTCAACTAATAGCTTACTTCTAATACCTTCGTAGGCACCCAATAAAGTAAATTCGTCATCAAATCCTACTGGTAATTCATCTAAAAAATCTTTGTTCGTCAGCTTGGTTCCTCGCCTCTGACACTTGGGACAACGGTTACCTCCCTTTATGATAGAGGAGGGACGAACCATGTATTCATGTCCACATATGCTGTGTTTCGTTTTTATTTTCGTTTTGAAATTCTTATACGTGCCTATAAAAACATATTCGTCCCCTACAACATCATATAAATCTTCTTCAATTTCTTCCTGGGTCTTCTTTAAATTGCCAGAGCACCTCGGACACCTTGCATTGTTTGATAAGAAACTGCTGGGTCTTACTTGGTACTTGTACTCACAAACATTGTGCTTTACTACTGTTTTTTTATTACTCCCTTTGTACGGTTCTAAAAAAGTGTACTCATCTCCAACTACGTTGTGTACTTCTTTTTCGAATTCCTCTTGTGTTCTCTTTCTTCCCATAATGATAATAGCCCTTTCGTGTGTAATTTATATTTAAGATTGTCATGTTCCCACCTCTTAACTATATTATACCACAAAAGGGCTATCTTCTTTTTCTACACTACTCTGTTACAAAAACCCATCTTTTTCATAAGTGACTATATAGTCTAACGCTTGTTCAATATTTCGCTTCGCTTTTTGGAGGTCTTCTTGTTTGTTTTTAAGTGGAGCTCTAAGTAGATATTCTAATGCGGAAGCAATCCTATGTGCAACATAAGCGTCCTGATATCTAGGTATAAAATTGTGGAGGATGTTTTCTACTTCTAATCCTTGCTCACCGATGTAATGTACTGGCATAACTACCATTGACTCTTCTTCCGGTTCGTCTTCGGTTACTTCATCCCCTTGGAGCCTACTACGTCTGATTTCGTATAGTAAGTCTTCCAGGCTGTCTATCCTTGTGTCCTCAAAATATACATCGTACCCTAAGCTAATAGCTTCTTCTGCTACTACTATATCGTCTAACGCCTGCTTGCCTCGTCCGTCACCCATGTCAATACTTAACTGGTGTTGTTTTATCATTTACACCCTCCTATGTTATAAGTCTAGTAGTGAAGCTAAGTTAGCTGTTTCACTTCTCTCGACTTTGTCTAATGTGACATGACCGAACAGTGGAGACCCGGTTAAATCCATTAAGGCGTTTATACCGTTGTCATATTCAAATTTTCTACCGTCTGTCTGTTTCACATCCCCGTTAAACCAAATCTCAGAATCTTTTCCGACTCTGCCTAATAGCAACTTTATGTGGTCTCTCGTGTTTGCTTGGCACTCAGTTACGTAAACAATAGCATTATCGAACTGCCGTCCACGAAGGAATCCTAAGTGTTCAACTTGAATCTTATCCTTAATCATTTCATACCCATCTTCTCCCCCTACTTTATCCATAATAGGTGCGGTGAAGGGTCTAAGTTTATCTTCCATACTATCTGGTAAGAATCCAATACCGTTGGTGTCCTTTACTTCTATGTTGTTTCGAATCCATACTATCTTATCGAATTTACTCTTTCCGTTAGATACTAAGTCTAGTGCGTGTGCCAACATAATGTAGTCTTTCAGTTTTGTTATGAGTAGTTACTACTCCTCTATATTTCTATAGAGCTCAGACTATATCTTCAACTATTCAATAGTTGTCTTGTTTTTCGGGGATTTCCCCTACTCCCTTACGGGATAGTCGTTGAACCTTCTCCATTGCTTTACGCTTTAGGAGCTTGGATGCTGATTACCCATTATTCGGTGTTTAGGGCTAACAGTATTTCTGTTAGTTTTCATTGAACCATGCACCATCCTACTGATTTTTTCTGATTTTCATCTACGTTCGCACCCACCTTTTCAGGTCATGCTGTAGTTCAATAGGCTTTAGGGTGTTCCAGACAGTTAACAAGATTTTCTCACCACACCTCACGGTATAGTGGGGCTAGATTACTTAACCCGTGCCAAACGTCCCCGACAGTAACTTTACAGTAACGTCCTCGTCCTGTAGTAAATCGAAAGCTAGTCGTTGCCTTACGTTTACTGGTCTAACTCTCTCAAAGATGTTACTAATGTTTCTGAACTTAACTCGCACTAACCGAGTACCATTAAACTTAAACGTCCCCGCTTCCCTGTAAGCTACGTTACCATCTCTAGTTATTTCTTGAGTAGATACGTCCCATACAACTACATACTGGTTTCGTTTAAGGTTGAAAGGATTATACGCCATCTCTAAGTCTACGTTAGCTATCTCAGTAATGTTCGCTAAAGTTTCTACGTCATCTTCGTTATTAGGGTCATAGAAGAACTCATATACCCCTTCTACGATGTCTTCACTTTCTTCTCGTGTACCTGTCTCCATGCAAGGTATGCCTAACGATTCTGCTTTTATTGCCATAAGCATATCATCTGTCACAAGAACATGTTTAATGTCCGGGTGAAATGGGTGAAGGCTAAGGTATCTCTTATACTCCTCTAATATCTGGTCGTCATTAGCATACTTAACCTCGTAGGTATTAGTGTTCAGTATGACCCTAGCTGTTCCTTTATCAACAGCTTTCTTTAACGCTCGTTTGGCTTCCCTTAGTTTATACTGTAGGAGTTTGGCATCTTTCTTCCGCTCAAGCACAGTAAACTCTGCCAGAACTGTTTGAAGAATGACAACTTCCTTTTCTGCGAGAAGTTCTGGGTTGTTAAGTAATGCGTTCGTATCAGGAACATAGACTCTGTCAACCAATATAATTCCACCTATCTTATTTTTATAGTTTACCTACAATGTCCCCGATGTCCTCTACTGGAGGTTCAATGTCTTTAGATAGCCTTGATACTGTATCCCAGTCACTAAGTGCGTTCTCTTTCCAGTACTCCGGCTCAAAGAATGTAAATCCCTTGATAGTGGTAACGAGTATATCGAACCGCTCTTTTTGTTTTGTCAAGTCATCTGTGTACTCAATGTAGGTACGCATAGCAGGTTTATCTGCTTTCTCTAATAAGTCGTATACCTCTTCTGTGTAAGGAATCATGACGAAATCCTCTGCCCTGTTTCTCGTGAAGACGAGTGCAGGTACCTTTGTTACTCTCCTTGCGTCCAACACGACCTGAGCCCACCAATTCTTGATATCGTGCTTATCTAGTACAATAGACTCAAGTGTCCAGTCTCCAGCTTGCCTATTTTTACATTCAATCACAAAAGGAAATCCTGATTCGGGGGAAGTAACAATATCCCCTGCTACGTTCAAGTCACTACTCCAGTTATGTAAGCCCCCTGATGACGGGGTTCTATAAAACTCGTACCCCCACCAACTGCCTAGAACTTTAGCAGTCTTCCTCTCATAAGTATTACCTTTCTGTTTACTCGACATCCGGCTCATCCTTAGTGTCTTCTTCGCCTTCGCCTTCTTCTGCCATCATCTCTTCCATAGCTTTTCTGAGCTCGTCCATTTCTTTTTCGTACTTCTCAACGTACTCGCCCATCTCTTCGTTTGTAACTCCTAGCTTTTCGTTGATGATGTATTCCATGATGGTTAGTCGTTGTACAATGGTATTTAGTTGTCTATTGATTTCTGATTTGTTCGCATTATCGAAGAATTGAGCTAGTGCAGTGATGTCTCCGATATTCGCCACCCTAGTAGCCATTTTCTGCACTTTATCTAACGCACCTTCTTCTTCAGTTCTTCCTGTGAAGTGGTAAGCCCATCTTTCGATGTCTTTATCTTCTAATGGAGCTACGTGTGCTTCTTTGTCAGTAGGTTTTACTGTAACTCCTCTTTGGTTCATTTTTACGACTTTCTTTTCTTTCCCTTTGCTCTTGTCTTTACTCATATTCTTATTCGTCCCCTTCGTCTTCTAAGTTTTCTATTGCTTCTCTTTCATCTGAACCTAGTATACCACGTCTCTCTAGAGTTGTCAACACCTTATTTATAATTTCCTCATATTTTGAGTCTATTTCTAATAAATATTCAAGTAAGACTTGAGTGTCGAAGGATACTACTTCTTCTAGTTCCTTAAAGGAAACCTCTTGGGTTCCGTATTCTCGTTCAAGTCTCTCTATTTCCTGGTAGTCGTTGTCAGTGTAGGCTTTTCTGATTCGTTCAACGTACTCTATAGCCATCATGTTAGGCACCTGTACTTCCGATTCCACCGGTACGTTCTCTACCTTCGGTATCATCGTCTGTAGTGAATAAGACAGGCTCAAAAACTCCTTGACCGATTCTATCTCCCTTAGAGATTTTCACCGGTTGGCTTGAGGTGTTCTTAAAAGCGAACATAATCTCTCTATAGAAGTCTGAGTCAATAACCCCGGTTCCGTTAGCTAGGATTAATCCCTTCTTAATGGCTAATGAGGAACGGCTGAACAACTTGAGTACAACGTGCTTCCCAAACTTGGCTTTAACACCTGTTGGTACTAGTGTAGCTTTATCGTGTCCGTCCCACATACTCGGGATAATTACATCTTCTAACGCTACAAAGTCATACCCTGCTGACCCGTCTGTACTTCTCTTTGGGAGTTGGTCTACTACTCCCTCTTTCCCCTCTACTACTTCAAAATAAATTCCTGTCATATTTACTTGTCCCCTTCCTTATCTTCAGTTAACTCTTCTCCATTTTTGAATATCTCATCAATGGTGTCTTCCATTTCTTGAATCTTGACACTTTGGTACTCGTTTAACTTATACAGCTTCTTAGCTTGGTCGGACAGATGGTCGTTACGCTTTTTCAGTCTTTCTACTTCCATCTTGAGAATCTCGTTATCCCCTTCGGACGATTCTAAAGCAAAGCCCATATCTTCAAACACATTGTACACAAGTCCTAGGGCATCCTCCATATCAGATGTTATCTCTTCAGATAAGGTGGGGAAGTTTTCATTCTTTCTTCCTCTCCTTCTTATACTATCTTCTGGTAACCCTGGGTCTCCGATATCTCCTCTTCGACTTTTAAAGAGTTCTTGTGCCTCTTCTTGTTCGATTGGATTGCCTTCTTCGTCTTGGTATCTCAAACCTAGAACCTTCGTCTCTTTTTCTGCGATGATACTACACACATTGTTAATCAGGGAAACGACAATCTCTTCATGCCCTTCTCCTAGTAACTCTGCGAGGTATTCCATGTATTCGTTAGCTAAACTGACAATCTGTTCTTCTTTACTTTCCAATATGTATCCTCCTAGGTGACTATAAATAAAGCATTAGTCGTTTATCTGAGTTTGCACTGACTGAATGGTTGCGAATAAGTTCCCATGTTTTATATGTACCCATGTCGTTTGCATCCGCATCTTCAGGGTTCAGTACTACAAAGGTATTCTTATGTTTATGGTACAATCGTTGTGCTAACTTCTCTGCTTGCTCGGGTGCGTCTTTATCTATCATAACATATATTCCCTTTTCGGGAGTGACATTGCTCAGGATAAGCTCTACCTGTTCGTCTGTTACTTGCTTCCCAAATGTAGCTACCCCAGAGTCTCCTATAGTCAAAGCATCAATGACCCCCTCAACAATCACTATTTCAGGTTGTGTTCTCGCAATGTTCAAGTTGAATACAGTGTTCCGTTTAGAGTACTCACCTTCACCGGACATTCCGTTAAATGACTTTATGTAAGCTCCTTTTTGGATTGACCTGGTGTTCCAATATATGTAACGCCCTTGGTTATCATATGTAAAGAACACTATGTGGTTATCTAATGTTACTTTTTTACCTTCTGTAGTGAAGGCATGTCCCTTTGTAATGTAGCCAATATTATGTTTCCTGATTGCTTCTGGATTTAGTTTCCTTGTATTGACTAGGTAGTCTACAAAGGGGTGTACCTCTGGGTTGTTTAGATTATCCATGATTAGTTTCGTCCCAATAGGTAGTGGAGGTGCTGTATAATGCACCTTCTCCTCTTCTGCTTCTTCTTCCCTAATCATCATTAAGTAAATTATCTCTGCGTCTGTTAACCCCAGCTCTCGGTAGCTTTGTGAAAGTGAGTCTTCGTCTACATACATCTCTAATATATCTTTAGCTTCCCTGTAGTCTACCCCGTTGTATCGCATAACAAAGGATACTGGGTTCCCTGTCAGGTCACACCGTTTGCAGTGCCATAGTCCGTCTCGCTTCCCACCTTCAGTGTTCACATACAGCTTGTACTTGTCGTTTGGTGGGCAGAAGGGGCAGTTGTACCGAGTCTCTTTTCCTAAGTCCTTATAGTCGTATAACTCTAAGTCTAGGTAATCCCTAAATGCCATTCGCATGAACTCCTTTTCGAAGCAGATTGAGTAAGATTCTCAAACTCCCTGTCTCGCATAGTTGTTGAAGTTCCTCCTTAGTCGCATAATTGTATAAAATAACATCCTTATTCTCTTCTTCTGATTTGAAGAACTTTAGCCATTCCTCTTCTTTCATGTTCTCATAAGCTCTATCAATAATTGCAGTCTTTATTGGTACATCTACATCATAAGTTAAATCTTTATGTAGGGCTTCTATTTGAGCTAGTGTCGTTCCCTCTTCGTATAATTTTGGGAACCCTCTCTCTTCTGCTCTCTTTAAGACTTCTTGATTGTCCTCGTATACTTCTTGTACAAAGAACCTTGGTGGTGTAAAGCTTGCCTGCTCTGTTGCTGTGTTCCTCTTCTTCTTAGAAATTCCATACTTCTTGGGGTGGCTGTATTCTCTTGGTGCTAAGAAGTACATACCTTTCATAGTGTCTAATCGGTACTCGTAATTAACGCTTAAGGGGTACCAGTCCAGTAGTGTCTCTCTTGGAAAGGTGACTCGTCCAATCTCGTGCTTCCCTGTACTGTCACTACAGAGCATGTACCCCTCTTCTTTTCCTAAATGTATTTTCATTTTTCCTCCCTCCTTACTCACTCACTAAATGGGTGAATCCTTCCTTCTTCTCTACTGTAATAACATTCTCAAACATAGACTTCAAGTGTGTATCATGGGTAATCACAAAAATACTCTCTACTCTCTGTTGTCTATCTTTCAGTAACTTAATGACGTTCTCACTTCCTATCTCGTCTAACCCTTCGAACACCTCGTCATAGAGGGCGATATTCGTCTTCATATCTGACTTAGACAGGACGAGGTCTTGTATTGCAAACGATATAGCTAAGTCTATTCGCTTCTTCTCCCCCTCGGAGTTCGCCTTGTACAGGTTCCCTCCATTGGAATTGATTATCTCAATATCAAATTTATCGGATATTGAACCATCTTTGTTGGTTGTCTGGGTAGTAAACAAGATTTCAATGTCTGAGCCAGATAAGGTAGCCATGTATTCATTCGCTTTCTCATTCAAGAAAGGGGTGACTAAGTCTAGGACTACACTTCTTACACCTGCATTGGAGTATAGTTTGACTACGTCTTCATACCGCTCTATCTTATCTAAACACGCTAAATACTCTGTTCGGCTCTCTTTTAGCTTCTCCTCGTATTCAGCTATCTCTTGTGTTCGGTCTTTCGGTTTAGGTAACTTATGTAGCCTATCTAACATATCTCTCTCAGATTTTATAGCGTATTCTAAGTTGTGTTTCTGACTGTCAAAAGCGGTTTTAGTTCGTTGCAACTGGTCCCTCTCTTGCATACGCTCTTGGTAGTCTCTTTGTGCTTGTTGGTACGCTTCCCTTAGTTCCTCTTCGATATCTTCTCTTAGAGTTTGAATATCTATGGAGAGGTTATCTATGTCTTTGTTGTACTGCTTCTCAGTGGTTCTAATAAGGTTATCGTATTGTGTCTCTTTACTAGCTATCTCCGCTTCCATATGCTGTATTAATGGGATTAACTCTTCGTTATAGATTTTCTCGGTGTACTTAATTTGTTGTTCAGTATCTTGAATCTCTCCTGCTAACCTTTCGTACTCTTGTTGTATATGTGCTTTATCTACTTTTTGTCCACACGAAGGGCAGGTATCTGACAAATCTAGTCTAGTTATTTCTGAGTTCTTTCTAGCAACTTCGTTCTTCATGACACTGACGTTAGTGAGTATAGGTTGTACTTGTTTATCTATTTCTGCACGTTTAGCCTTCATCTCTGTTATTTCGTTTCTGTGGTTGTCTTTTAACCTCTCTAGTTGAGCTTCTTTGTGTTGCTTGGCGTTATTCAATCTCTCCTGTAGTGCTCGCTCTTTATCTGTTGTTTCTGGTCTGTTTGGGGGCTCTGGTGGACGTTCATTACTTAGGTAATGTAATCTATCCTCCAACCCTTCAGGAAGGCTACCAGAGTGTTCTAGGAGCTCATTCTCACTTCTCTCTAGTCTTTCCTCAGATTCTCTGATAGAGTTCAGTGTGTGTTGGTAGTTTGCTTTATCCTCTGCCTCTCGCTCATGGAGGTTCTCAAGGAGTCGTTCCACTTCTTGTATATCTCTGTCTATTTTTTGCTTGTCTAGTATTCTTTCTTTTACTTTCTCTTTCGCAATATCCTGTGCCTTTTTATATACTGCGATATTGGTGATGTTTTCTAGTATTTCTTTTTTACCTTTATCAGAAGCTTTAGAGAATATCTCAGCTTCTCCTTGCCCCTGTACGATTGAGTTCATATAAGTATTATAGTCTACTCCAAATAGTTCCTGAATCTTGGTGTCGGTATCCTTGGCGGACTTACCGGTCAGTTCAGTGTTCCCCTGGAATAGCTTTACTTTGTTCTTATGAGTTTTATGTTTCCTGTACCGTTCGATTCTATAGGACTGCCCATCTACATCTAAGTAAAGAATGACTGAGGCATCTTTATCCTCTTGCCTGTTTACGACATCATCAGCTCTTAGTCCGTATGATGTTTGTCCGTAAAGTGCGTATGTAATGCTGTTCAATAAAGTCGATTTACCACTACCATTACTCTCAAATGAACTGTTTCCTGTGTTCTTACCTTCAATTAGTACTAATCCACGGTTCTCTAAGTTTAGTTCCACTTCCTTTATAGATAGGAAGTTCTTTATCTTTACTTTCTTAAATCTAAACACCGCTCCACCACCTAATGATTATTTAACTACTATAGTAATCATACCATGTATTTGTAATAAAGTCAAGGAAGAAAAAGAACCTTTACCCAGTTTATTTTCCGGGTAAAGGTCTTAATTAGCGGGCTTCTCTAAGACACTCCAGTGCCTCGTCCACACTCCCTGGAAATTTATCTTGTGCGAATTTTCTGACAATGTCTTCTTCACTCATACTAGCATTCAGTCCCATTCGAGCTTCTTGTGTGTAGTCTCTCTGTAGTTCGATTCTTATGTTGTCCAACCCTAGTTCTTTGTTAGTCTCTTGTAGATTCTGTAAGGCTTTCACTTCGTTAGCTGACCCGAGGAATCTTACGAAACTATTCTTCATCACTTCTTCTAGGTTACTAGGTACATCATTTCCTTGTACGGTTACAAACTTTGTTGTCTCTAGTGGTATAAACTCTACTGTGTTTGCTTCCGTATCAATTAAGTGTACGCCTTTATCTTGACCTTCATCCCCGAAGTTGTGTTGCATGTAGCTCCCACCGTAGAAGTGCCTGTTATGGTCTGCTGAGAGTTGCTGTCTCTTATGGTAATGTCCGAGTAAGATGAAGTTAAAGTAGTCAGGTCTTAGGTCTCCGTATCCAAAAGCTCCAGATAATCGGTGTGAGTGCTTCCCTTGAGAAGCTCCGTCTACCCCGATATGAGCTACTAGTACTTCAATATCAGAAGAATCTACCTTGTCCCCTGAGTTAATGAACTCTTTCATCTCTTCTGTCTCGTCCCCGTAGGGTAGGAAGTAGAAACCTACTCCGTCTATAGAATGTCTCTTTGGTGTGTTGTATACATGTACATTTGGTAAAGCTTTTAAAGGTGTTATAGATGAATGTGTTCTGAGTGAGTTAGTCGTTGAATCATGGTTCCCTCTTAAGATATGTGACTCAATATCTCCGTTCTCCTGAAATACTTTAAAGACTTTGTTGAACACTTCTGTCTTTATAGCTCCCCGTTTGTGGAAAACATCTCCTCCGATGATTACCTTAGCCTTTTCTTTTCTGGCAATACTGAATACATTTTCTAAGGCTCTAATCTGCTCTTTGAATCGAGTTGTAATATACTCCCCATCTGCCTGTGAGAAATCGACAAATGGGTGCATGTGCAAGTCTGTTGCAAATATAAATTTAGCCATTAACTTCCCCCTACTGCGTTATTAATGCTTTCAATACGGCTGAGTACTTGCTTGTTGTTGTTCACTTCTTTCTTTCTAGGTTCTCCAGAAGGGTCTCCAATGAGTGCTTTGTGTTCTTCAATCTCCTCTTGGGATTCGTCTCGGATTCTTAACCCGTCTCTATCCATCTTGAAGTATTGAATCTTACTGAATCCGCCTTCTCCTCCATACCTCATCTTATCAATATGGACTCGAAGTAATCCTCTTTCGAACTCGTCACTGTTTTGGTTTAAGGTAAACGCCATTTCTACTGCGTTCAGCTTACGCTTAGAACCTTCAATAGACTCTGCCGTCTTGACATCTTGTCCCCATCCGGAACGGTTCAACTGAGATAGCACCCAACAAACATATTGGTGTTTATCTGCTAAGGCACGGATATCCTCTAAGAGCTTACCTCCGGCATCTGATTCACTTGCTCCATTCGCTGAGTGAGTGTTCTTCATTAAGTCTGGGTAGTCAATAATGACTGCGTCCACTTGTACCCCTTTACGGAACTTAACGTCTAGTATCACTTGCTCGATGTCAGATATTGTTACCTCTTGTGGTCGGTGCTTGGATATAAACATCTTACCTATATTCAGTTG
>Ga0075011_10001569_pt1 | contig 12311 bp, 9 predicted proteins | sample TARM_MetaG_T_14_FD_72354 | JGI IMG/M metagenome (GOLD analysis project Ga0075011, IMG submission 72354) | Freshwater microbial communities from Pennsylvania, USA, analyzing microbe dynamics in response to fracking - TARM_MetaG_T_14 | ecosystem: Environmental > Aquatic > Freshwater > River...
GTTCGCCTGGCTCGAAAGCCTGGGCTTCACCCTGTTCCCGCAAGACGGCAGCGGCATTGCCGATCCGCGCCAGACACTGGTGGCCTCGGCCGCAGTGGAAGACACAGTGCCCGAAGTGGTCCGCGCCCGCGAACTGGGCTGTGCGCGGCTGTCGCGCGCGCAATTGCTCGCGCGGTTGTTCAACGCCGCCGATTGCGGCGTGGCCGTGGGCGGAACCAGTGGCAAGTCGACCGTGACCGGCATGATCGGCTGGATCCTGACCGCGCTGGAGCGCGATCCCACGATCATGAACGGCGCGGTGATGAAGAATTTTGCGAGCGCAGACGCGCCGTTTGCCTCGGCCCGGGTCGGAAGCAGTGAAATCTTCGTGTCGGAAGTGGACGAGAGCGACGGCTCGATCGCACTCTACGCCCCGCGCGTGGCCGTGCTCAACAATGTGAGCCTCGATCACAAGAGCCTTGAGGAACTGCGCGTCCTGTTTGGCGATTTCCTCGCCGCCGCGCCCGTCGCCGTGCTCAATGCCGACGACGCGGAGAGCCTCGCCCTGCGCCCGCGCGCGCGCGCGGCGATCACCTTCGGCTTTGCGCCCGAGGCCATGATCAGCGCGCTGCCCGAAAGCATCGTGGAAGTGCCGACCAGCCTTGCCGCCACGGTCATCGACCGCCGCGATGGCTCCACCGCCCCCCTCGCCCTCAAGGTGCCGGGCCGCCACAACCTCGCCAATGCGCTGGCTGCCCTTGCCGCTGCCAGTGCGCTGGGGGTTCCGCTGGCGCAGGCCGCCGCCGCGCTGGGCACGTTTGCGGGCCTTGCCCGCCGGTTCGACATCGTGGGCACGAGCGCCTCTGGCGTGACCGTGATCGACGATTTCGGGCACAACCCGGAAAAGGTGGCCGCCACGCTCGCCACGCTCAAGGCCCATCCGGGCCGCGTGCTCGCGCTGTTCCAGCCCCATGGCTATGGCCCGCTGCGCCAGATGGGCGCGGAACTGGCCGAAGTCTTTGCCACGCGGCTGGGCGCGGACGACCGCGTGATCCTGACCGATCCGGTCTATTTCGGTGGCACGGTGGACCGCACCCAGGGCTCGGAACGGATCGTCGGCCTGATCAACGACCACGGCGGCCATGCCGAATATGTCGGCGAACGCCAAGCAGCGGGCGAAAGGCTGCTCGCCCTTGCCCGCTCCGGCGCCCGTTCTGATGACCGTATCGTGATCATGGGCGCGCGCGACGACACCCTTTCGGTCTTCGCGCGCGACCTGCTGGCAAGACTGGCCTGAAATTCAGGCCAAAAAGGTCAGCGCAGCGTCTTTTCGAGCATGACGATGTGGGGGTCGCCCTCCACGCCATGGGCCACGAAGCCGCAATCCTTTTCCAGTTCGATCGCGGCATGGTTGGCGCGATCCTCGATCGCGATCACCCGCGTAAGGCCACGGCGCTCGCCTTCGGCGGCGACAAGGTTGAGCATCCCCCAGCCCACGCCGCGCCCGCGATAGTCGCCGCGCACCGAGATCGCCACTTCGCCGGTTTCCATCTCGGCGTCGCAGGCCAGCACCGCCGACGCGACAAGCTCGCCGGTCGCCTGATCGAAGGCCAGGAAGCTTTCCGTGCGCCAGTGATCGACATGGGTCATCGGCGCGAGGCGATCATGATCGAGGTGGCCGGCGGCGGCCAGAAAGCGGAAGCGGCGGTCTTCGGGAAGGACTGCATCGAAAAACACGGCCAGCGCGTGCTCGTCCTCGGCAAAGGCCTGACGGACGCTGAGCGTCACGCCGCTGCGGGTCGGAACGGTCACCGCACGGGCGATCTGGGCCAGATTGGGCGCAGGAGTAGGGGCAGGCTGGGTCATTGCTTCGTCTCCCAAGGTCCGGACGATGATGGTCGCTTGATATGACCAATTCATTAGAATCGGCGCCGTGGTGGCGCCTTGACCTTGCGCAAAGGAAACCATCGTTTCCCGCGCCGCGCCATAGGGTTTTTCTTGCATTTCGGACCTCGTGAGCCTAAGCGCGCCCGGTTCCCTTGCGTAATCGGGGGAATGCCTGCGTGGGCATCCGGCCCGCATGGGCAGATCGGCCCTTTTGGCCCGCATCCTGCATGGGGCAGGCATGCGGAGAAAAGACCGGCGGAGACAACCGCCTGGCCGGAAACATCGAAACAGGAAGACTATTTCATGTCGACCAACCCGACGCGCGACGATTTCGCCGCGCTGCTTGACGAAACGCTCGGCGCTGCCGCCAACGGTGGCTTTGAAGGCCGCGTGGTCAAGGGCACCGTTACCGCCATCGAAAACGACAAGGCCGTCATCGACGTGGGCCTGAAGAGCGAAGGCCGCGTGGCCCTGCGCGAATTCGCCGCCCCCGGCCAGCCGCACGGCCTGAAGGTCGGCGACGAAGTCGAAGTGTTCGTGGACCGCGTTGAAAACGCCGACGGCGAAGCCATGCTGTCGCGCGACCGCGCCCGCCGCGAAGCCGCCTGGGACAAGCTCGAAGCCGAATTCGGCGAAGGCAAGCGCGTTGAAGGCGTGATCTTCGGCCGCGTGAAGGGTGGCTTCACCGTCGACCTCGACGGCGCCGTGGCCTTCCTGCCCGGCTCGCAGGTCGACATCCGCCCCGTGCGCGACGTGACCCCGCTGATGGACATGCCGCAGCCCTTCCAGATCCTCAAAATGGATCGCCGCCGTGGCAACATCGTGGTTTCGCGCCGCGCCGTTCTGGAAGAAACCCGCGCCGAACAGCGCTCGGGCCTGATCCAGAACCTCAAGGAAGGCCAGATCATCGACGGCGTGGTCAAGAACATCACCGACTACGGTGCGTTCGTGGACCTCGGCGGCATCGACGGCCTGCTCCATGTCACCGACATGAGCTACAAGCGCGTCAACCACCCCTCGGAAGTGATCGCCATCGGCGACACCGTGCGCGTCCAGATCATCCGCATCAACCAGGACACGCAGCGCATTTCGCTGGGCATGAAGCAGCTTGAAAGCGATCCCTGGGATGGCGTTGCCGCCAAGTACCCGGTCGGCGCCAAGCTGCACGGCACTGTCACCAACATCACCGAATACGGCGCCTTCGTCGAACTCGAACCGGGCATCGAAGGCCTGGTGCACGTTTCGGAAATGTCGTGGACCAAGAAGAACGTCCACCCCGGCAAGATCGTTTCGACCAGCCAGGGCGTCGACGTCATGGTGCTCGAAGTCGACAGCGACAAGCGCCGCATCAGCCTCGGCCTCAAGCAGGCCCAGCAGAACCCCTGGGAAGCTTTCGCTGAAAAGCACCCGGTTGGCTCGATCGTCGAAGGCGAAGTCAAGAACGCGACCGAATTCGGTCTGTTCATCGGCCTCGATGGCGACGTGGACGGCATGGTCCACATGTCGGACATCGCCTGGGGCATCTCGGGTGAAGACGCCCTGGCCCTCCACCGCAAGGGTGAGCAGGTCAAGGCCGTGGTCCTCGACGTGGACGTCGACAAGGAACGCATCAGCCTCGGCATGAAGCAGCTCGAAAAGGGCGCTCCGGCTGCTGGCGGCGTGGCCACCTCGGGTTCGCTGCGTCGCGGCGAAGTCGTGACCGTGACCGTGCTCGAAGTGCGTGACGGCGGCCTCGAAGTGCAGGCTGGCGACGATGGCGCCACCGGCTTCATCAAGCGTTCGGACCTGGGTCGCGACCGCGACGAACAGCGCCCCGACCGCTTCCAGGTCGGTCAGAAGATCGACGCCATGGTCACTGGCTTCGACCGTTCGAAGAAGCCCAACTTCTCGATCAAGGCCCGCCAGCTGGCCGAAGAAAAGGAAGCGGTGGAACAGTACGGTTCGTCGGACTCGGGCGCTTCGCTCGGCGACATCCTCGGCGAAGCTCTCAAGGCCCGCGGCTAAGAGACTTCCGGCTGATAATGAGATTCAGCCGGGGTTTGCCCCGGCTGGCTTTCATGGCCACCAACACGAAAGGGCCCGCCCGGCTTGTCCGGCGGGCCTTTTTGCTGCCTGCGCCCTCGTTTTGGGGCCCGACAGTCCCTACATCACGGGCATGACTGTTTCCGCCACCCCCTCGCGCGTCCAGCGCCTGCGCGACGCTACCCACGAGGCCCACGCCACGCTCGACAAGGCGCTGATGGACCGCGACAGCTTCGCCAGCCTCGCAGGCTATGCCCCGTTCCTGACCATGCAGCACGCGTTCCACCGCGATATCGACGCGCTCTATGCTGATCGCGCGCTTGGCGCGGCCTTCCCCGGCCTTGCCGCGCGCCGCCGCCTGCCGCTGCTCGAACAGGATCTGGCCGATCTGGGGCTGACACCCGTGCCCGCCGCACCCGCCTTCGACGGATCGCTCCCTTTCGCCACCGCCCTCGGCTGGCTCTATGTCGCCGAAGGCTCGAATCTGGGTGCGGCGGTGCTGCGCAAGCTGGTCGCGCGGATCGCGCCTGTCCGACACATTCGGTGCACGCCATCTGGCCCCGGCGCAGGAAGGCCCCGCAGCCCACTGGCGCGCCTTTGTCGAGGTGCTCGACGCCCTGCCCCTGTCTCCCGAAGAGGAAAGCCAGGCCATCGCCGGGGCCCGCGCGGCCTTTGCCCATGTCGCTGCCCTCGCCCAGGTCAACGCCCATATCACCGCCCCGGCACCCGTGACGCAGGACTGAATTTCGCGCCTCCCCCGCAAACCCGCACGCTCAGGGCCCCTCACAGGCTTTTGCTTTGCAGCATTTGCGCTATGAGGAACCCACCGGCTGCCTGACAGCGCCGGACGGGGAATAAGGCCCAGCCAAGGGGCCAGGAGCGGGGCGATGATCGAAGTTCACCAGTTTGCCTGCCTGTCGGACAACTACGGCTATCTCGTACACGACAGTGCGAGCGGCGAGACCGTGTGCATCGATACGCCCGACGCCGGGGTCTATCTGGACGAAGCCGCCCGGCGCGGCTGGACCATCACCCAGATCTGGAACACCCACTGGCACGCCGATCACGCCGGCGGCAATGCCGCGATTGCCGCGGCCACGGGCGCGACGATCACCGCCCCGGCCATCGATGCCCCAAAAATCGCAGGGGTTACGCGCACCGTCGACGGCACGCGCGAAGGCGGCGACACGGTGAAGCTTGGCGCCTTCACCATCCGCGTGCTGGCCGTGGGCGGGCACACGCTCGGCCATGTCGCCTATGTCTTCGACGACGTGCCGCTGGCCGACGGGACGACCGGCACTCTGGCCTTCGTGGGCGATTCCCTATTCGCGCTGGGCTGTGGCCGGATGTTCGAGGGAACCCCCGTCCAGTTCTGGGACAGCCTGTCGCGGCTCAAGGCCCTGCCTGCGGCCACCCGCGTCTATTGCGCCCACGAATATACCGCCAGCAACGCCCGCTTTGCCCTCCACGCCGATCCTGACAACGCCGCGCTGATCGCCTATGCAGGCGAAGTGGAGGCCCGGCGCGCGCAAGGCCTGCCCACCGTTCCCACGGTGCTGGCGCGCGAGGCGGCCACCAATCCTTTCCTGCGGGCCGACAATCCGGCCTTGCAGGCCCGCTGGGGCGGCGGCGATGCCGTGGCCACCTTTGCCGCCTTGCGCGCAGCCAAAGACAGCTTCCGCTAGAGCGCCGACCGAGAAGAGAACCGACCATGGCCGAAAGGCGTCTTACCCGCGTAACCTCGTTCGACGTCGCCGAAGCGGCGGGCGTGAGCCAATCCACGGTCAGCCGCGCGCTGGCCGGCGACCCCTCGATCAGCGCCCCCACCCGCCAGCGGGTGATGGAAGCGGCGCGCAAGCTCAACTATCAGGTCGACGAGAACGCTGCCCGCCTGCGCCGGGGCAAGACCGGCACGCTCGCGGTGGTCATGGTCTGCCGCCCCGGACAGGACCGCAAGGACCTCAACCCGTTCTACTACGCGCTGCTGGGCAGCACTTGCGCGGCAGCCTCGGCGCGCGGCTACGAAGTGCTCGTCTCCTTTCAGGACAGCGAGACCAATTTCTGGGGCCACTATCAGGAACGCCGCAAGGCCGACGGCATGATCGTCATCGGCACGAGCGAGAACACCGCCGCCTGGGACTATTTCGGCAGCCTGCCCGAGGGCAGCAACTGGGTCTGCTGGGGCGCCACGCACGACAGCTTCCCGTGGGTGCGCAGCGACAACCACGCCGGGGCGACGCTCGCCACGCGCCACATGCTCGTGCGCGGCTATCGGCAGATCGTCTGCCTGGGCTCGGAAACCTCGCCCCAGCGCCAGTTCAAGGAACGCTACGACGGCTATGCCGCGGCGATGAAGAGCGCGGGGCTCGAACCCGTGCTCCAGCGCATCGAGCGCGGCCTGCCCCGCGAGGAACAGGGACGCCTGGCCACCGCCGCGCTGATCGACAGCGGGCGCCCGTTCGACGGCCTGTTCGGGGTCAGCGACGAGATCGCGCTGGGCGCGCTCAAGGAACTGGCCAGCCGGGGCTATGTCGTGCCCGACCAGATCGGCGTGGTGGGCTTCGACGGCGTGCGCGCCGGGGCCTGGTCGACGCCGCCGCTCACCACCGTCGAATCCGACTTCGAGGTCGCCGGTTCGCTGCTGGTCGAACGGCTGCTGGCCATGATCGCAGGCGAGAAACCGGCCACGCAGCGCGTGCCCGTCCGCCTTGTCGTGCGCGGCTCCACCCGCCCCTGAAGCCGGACCGCAACAGACACAAACAAGACCGGGCACGAAAAAGGCCGGGGAAGGATACCTTCCCCGGCCTTTTTTCAAAGGATCATCACGAAACCGGTCAGATGGCCGGATCGTCGTCCACCGGCGAGTTGAACTCGTGCCAGAGGCCATTGATCACGCCGAAACCGACGGCCAGGCCGAGGCCGAGAACCCAGGAGAAATACCACATCGTCTTGTCTCCCTGTCTCAGTAGAAGTCGGGGTTGGTGCGCACTTGCGCCAGCGTCACGCGGCCACCCATCACCTTCATCACCCAAGCCGTGTAGATCAGGATCAGCGGCAGGAAGATGATCGTGCAGATCAGCATGATGAACAGCGTGAGGTGGCTGGACGAGGCGTTCCACACCGTCAGGCTCGAGCTGGGGTCGATCGAGCTGGGCAGGATGAAGGGGAACATGCTCAGACCGACGGTGGCGATGATGCCGACCGTGGCCAGCGCCGTGCCGCCGAAGTTCATCCATGCCGCGCGGCGACCGATACCCGCCAGCGCCACCAGCGGCCCGACAAAGCCGAGCACGGGCGCCAGGATCATCCAGGGATGCAGGCCATAATTGGCCATCCATGCGCCGGCAGCCGCTTCGCTGTGGCTCATCAGCGGGTTCGACGGGCCCATGGTATCGACCGTGCCGACCAGCTTCATGCCCATGCCGGTCTTGGCGACCATGACACCGCCCAGTGCGAAGAGCACCAGCGTGGCAATCGCGGCAATACGGCCATAGGCGCGGGCACGCTGGGCCACCGGACCTTCTTCGACCTTCACGGCCAGCCAGCCGGCCCCGTGAAGCACCAGCATGGCCACCGAAAGCAGCCCGGCGAGCAGGGTGAAGGGGGTGAACAGGCCCAGCAGGGTGCCTTCGTAGGTCATGCGCAGGTCGCTATCGAGGCGGAAGGGCGCGCCCACCAGCACATTGCCGACCGCCACGCCGAAGACCAGCGCAGGCACGAAGCCACCCACGAAGAGCGCCCAGTCCCAGCGCGTGCGCCAGGCCGGATCGGGCTTCTTCGAGCGGTACTTGAAGGCCACCGGACGCAGGATCAGCGAGGCCAGGACCAGGAACATGGCAAGGTAGAAGCCCGAGAAGCTGACCGCATAGACGAACGGCCAGGCCGCGAAGATCGCGCCAGCGCCCAGGATCAGCCACACCTGGTGGCCTTCCCAGTGCGGAGCGATCGAATTGATGACCTGACGGCGTTCCTCGTCGTTGCGGCCCACGAAGGGCAGCAGCGCAGCCGTGCCCAGATCGTAGCCATCGGTCAGGGCAAAGCCGATCAACAGCACGCCCAGCAGCGCCCACCAGATCAGGCGCATGGTTTCATAATCGAGCGGGATATGCATCTCACTCTACTCCTTATTCAGCCGGAACCGGGGCAAAGCCCGCGTCGTGGTGGTCGGCATCAGGCGCATGCTCGATCGGACCCTTGCGGATCGAGGCGAGCATGAGGCGCACTTCGATCACCGCCAGCGTACCATAGAGCGCGGTAAAGCCCACGATGGTCGTCCAGATCTGCGGAATGGTCAGCGAGGAAGCACCAAGGAAAGTGGGCAGAACGCCATCGACGGCCCAGGGCTGACGGCCGATTTCGGCCACGACCCAACCCGATTCAATCGCCAGCCAGGGCAGCGGAATCATGCAGACGGCCAGCTTGAGGAACCAGGTGGAGCTGAACTGGCAAGCCGAGGCGCGCCAGAAAGCGATGGCGAAGAAGGCGATGAAGCCAAAGCCGATGAGGGCCATGCCACGGAAGAGGAAGAACATCGCGGTCACGTTGGGCACGGTGCGCCATGCGGCAGCCATGATCTGCTGGTCGTTGGCCTGACGCGGGTCGGCCACTTCACGCTTGAGCAGCAGGGCATAGCCGATGTCGGCCTTGTGCGCCTCGAAAGCGGCACGGGCGGCCATGTCGTTGCGGTTGACCTTGAGCTTTTCGACCGCATCATAGGCGATCACGCCGCTGTGGATGCGTTCGTCGGCCCGCAGGACGAGTTCACGGATACCGGTCACTTCGCCGCTGAGCGAACGCGTACCGATCAGGCCCATCAGATAGGGAATCTTGATCGCCGCATGGGTGACGTGGGCATCGTTGTCGGGGAGGCCGAAGGCGGTGATCGCAGCGGGAGCCTTTTCGGTTTCCCACATGGCTTCGATCGCGGCCAGCTTCATCTTCTGGTTGTCGGAAAGGGCATAGCCGCTTTCGTCACCGAGCACGACGACCGAGAGCGAGGAGGCCAGACCGAAGGCGGCAGCAACCATCATCGAGCGGCGCGCGATATTGGTGTACTTGCCCTTGAGCATGTACCAGGCCGAAACGCCCATCACGAACGTCGCGCCGCAGACATAGCCGGCGGACACGGTGTGGACGAACTTGGCCTGCGCCACGGGGTTGAACAGCACGGCCGAAAAGTCGGTCACTTCCATGCGCATCGTTTCGGGATTGAACGCGGCACCGGCGGGGTGCTGCATCCAGCCGTTGGCGACCAGAATCCACAGGGCCGACAGGTTGGTGCCCAGTGCGGTCAGGAAGGTGACGAACAGGTGCTGCACCCGGCTCAGGCGATCCCAGCCGAAGAACATCACGCCAACCATCGTGGCTTCAAGGAAGAAGGCCATCAGACCTTCGATGGCCAGCGGCGCACCGAAGATGTCACCCACGTAGTGCGAGTAGTAGGCCCAGTTGGTGCCGAACTCGAACTCCATGGTCAGGCCCGTCGCGACCCCGAGCACGAAGTTGATGCCGAACAGCTTTCCCCAGAAACGGGTGATGATCCGCCAGATGGGCCGCTTGGTGATCACATAGATGGATTCCATGATGACCAGCATGAACGACAGCCCAAGCGTGAGCGGTACGAACAGGAAGTGGTACATGGCTGTCAGTGCAAACTGAAGCCTGGACAATTCAACGACAGCCAAATCCATGGCGGTTGTCCTCAAGTTGGGCGTGCAATCCGGGTCTGTCGGGCTTATTGGGCCAGCTGGGAAGCGCCCGGACCACGCTTGCTACAAGTAGCAGTTAACAATAAGTGGCTTTAGAATATGATCGAGCGTGCCATGCCTTCGTCCTTTCGTCCGCGCCCCGATGGACGGGCCACGCTGTGGTGGGTGGCAGAATGCCTCGGCGCCATACCCGTCGCGCTCGGCCTCGGCCTTGCCCTCGATCAAAGTTTGGCGTCTTTTATCGCATCCCACTCTCCCCTTGCCGTGGTTTGCGGGCTGTTTCTGGCCGGTTCGCTCTGGCGTGCGCTGGCACAGGCCAGCGCGGCCCTGGCCGGCCAGGCCGCTGCGGCGCGGGCCAAGACGGCCTGGCGTCAGCATCTGTTTCCGGCCCTGTTGCCCACGCGACGCACGCGCGGACGCCTGATCGGCGAAGACATGCATCTGGCCGTGGAATCGGTGGCGGCGGGCGAAGGCCTTGTCGCCCGTTTCCTGCCCCTGCGCGGGGCGGTCGGGGTGGTTCCGCTTCTGGTGGTCGCAGCAGTGGCTCCGGCCAGTTGGGTCTGCGCATTGATCATGCTTGCCACGCTGCCTCCCTTCATCATCGGGATGATCCTGGCCGGTAGTGCCACCGCGCGTCGGGCGCAAGCGCATCATACAGCACTTTCAAGACTTTCGGGTCTTTTTATTGACCGTATCCGTACTCTCCCGACGATTCTTTCGCTCGGCGCGGAAGACCGCATCGCGCGCCATCTGGGACAGGGCGCGCGCGAAGTGGCCAGCCGCACGATGGCGGTCCTTGCGCTCGCCTTCACATCGAGCGCCATTCTCGAATTCTTCGCCGCGCTCGGGGTCGCCCTCGTGGCGGTTTACTGCGGTTTTTCGCTGCTGAACCTGCTCCCCTTCCCCGCGCCCGAACACCTGACTCTGGGCCGCGCGTTCTATGCCCTGGCGCTCGCGCCCGAGTTCACCCTCGGCCTGCGCCGCCTCGCGGCCGCCTATCACGAAAAGCAGACCGGCGAGGCTGCCACCGCCGCCATGCGGGCCGAATTCGCGCGTGTCTGTGCCCTGCCCGAACCGATTCCCGCCCCCCGCCTCTGGCAGGGACAGGGCGTGATTCTCGCCCATCCCGACGGCACCCGCATCGGCCCGCTCGACTGGGCCTGGGCCATGCCGGGCCTTCACGCGGTGACCGGCCCCACGGGTGCGGGCAAAAGCTCGCTGCTGGGCGCGCTGATCGGTCAGGTGCCGATCGCGAGCGGCACGATTGCCGTCGATGGCGCAAGTTTTGCCCCCGGATCGCTCAACCCGGCCATCGGCTGGGCGGGCCAGCAGGCCGTGTTCCTGCCCGGCACTTTGCGCGAGGCGCTCACCACGGGCCCGCAAATCGCTGCGCCGGTGATGACCGCCTGCCTCGAAAGCCTTGGCCTCGGGCCGATGCTGGCGCGGCGCGGCGGGCTCGACATGGTGATTGACCATCGCGGTTCGGGCCTCTCGGGCGGCGAGCGGCGGCGGCTGGCGCTTGCCCGCGCGCTGCTTTCAGCGCGCCCGCTGCTGATGCTCGACGAACCCACCGCCGATCTCGACGAGGACAGCGCCGCGCGCGTGCGAACCGTTCTGGCACAGGCCGCACGGGAACGCATGGTCGTCGTCGCCAGCCACGATCCGGCGCTGATCGCCATGGCCACCACCCTGTGTCCGGTCACCGGATGGGAGATCGCGGCATGATCCCGCTGCTGCGCGAGGCGCTGGCCGGTCAGGCCCGTACCGTCCGTTTTGCAATCCTGTGCGCGATGCTGGCCGCGCTGGCGGGCGTGGGCCTGCTGGCGATTGCCGGCTGGTTCCTCGCCGGAGCCGCGCTGGCGGGGCTGGCCGGGCCGGTCGTGGCGCAAGGCTTCAACTACCTGATCCCCAGCGCCGCCGTGCGCGCGGCGGCGATCCTGCGCACGGGCACGCGCTATGGCGAGCGCATGCTCGGCCACCGCGCCGCGCTCTTTGCGCTGGCCGAGGTGCGCACCGGGCTGTTCCGCCGCGTGGCGGCCAGCGCGCTGGGCGGCGATGCCGCCGGGCGCAGCGGCACCCTCGCCACCCGGCTGGGCGCCGATGTCGATGCGCTCGAAGACGCGGTGATCCGCCGCGTGGCGACCACCGGCGCCTGGGCCGCCGCGCTCATCGGCCTGGGCGCGAGCGCCGTGATCGGCTGGGGCGGGCCGCTGGTCGTGGCCGCCGGGCTGGTCGCGATGCGGCTGGCCGGGCGCGGGATGGCCCGCGCCATGCTGCCCGGAGCAGAAGACCGCGCAGCGGCCACCCACGAAGCGCTGCTGGCCGATTATGCCGACATTGCCGGTCCTTGCGCCGATATTGCGGTCTACGACATGGGCCCGGCGCTCTCGACCCACCTCGAAGGCCTTGCCGCCGCGCACGAGGCCGCCCGCCACGATCTGGCCCGCGCGCAGGCCATGATGACCGCCACCCAGACCGTGCTGGCCGGGCTCGTGCCGCTGGGCCTCGTGCTGGTCGCGCACATGCGCGCACAGCCGCCTTCGATCCCGCTGCTGGCGCTCGCGCTGCTGGCCGCGATGGCCGCGCTCGAACCCTGGGCCGGGCTCACGATGATCGACATGCGCGCCCACCGCCTGCGCGCCGCGCAGGCGGTGGGCGCGCATGTCGATCATCGTGAGCCCGGCCCAGGGTTCGAGCGCGGCCATCGCGGCCAGC
>Ga0075011_10001570_pt1 | contig 12308 bp, 11 predicted proteins | sample TARM_MetaG_T_14_FD_72354 | JGI IMG/M metagenome (GOLD analysis project Ga0075011, IMG submission 72354) | Freshwater microbial communities from Pennsylvania, USA, analyzing microbe dynamics in response to fracking - TARM_MetaG_T_14 | ecosystem: Environmental > Aquatic > Freshwater > River...
GCTATATCAAAGAAAGCAGAAAAATATAAAGTTTCAATTATTGAAGACTGTTGCACAACTACAGATGCGATGATTCATAAAATTGCTTTGAATGCAGCATCACCTCGCATACCTTTAGTAACGTTTTCCGAAGTGTTATAGAAATAGTCATAAGAAAATGAATTGAAACCTCACTCGTTTCGTTTTCTAGTGAGGTTTCGCTTTAACGAATAATGGGGCTGATACGTGCTAGCACTCATCAGCTGTTTTCAATCAATTACACCAAGTTTTTCAATAACAAAATCTAAAAATACTTTTACTCGTTCAGGTTGATAAACACCTCCACGGTACAGAGCGTTCAACGGATACTTAAGTGGTTTAAAACCGATATCAAGTTTTTGCAGGAGTCCCTTTTCCACATAAGGTGCAGCGATAATATCGGGTTGATAACTTGCTCCAACCGCTGAGAGCGTCAACTGGCGAATAATGACCCTTCTTCTTCACGAGCTCTTAGGGTGAATGCATTTAAAACCTGGCTAATGAAAGAACTGGGAAACGCAAAATAAAACGAACCGCCGAACGATAAATCAATCCAAGCTATATCGTTTTTCCACTGTGGTTAGCCATGTGGGTACACACTCCCATTCTTGCAAGATCTTGAGACTTCATGATTTCCCTATCACGTTATAAAACTTTATCGATAACTATTGAGTGTATACGGCTCTTCTGCTCATATCAGTTCTGAGATTATCTCATCAAATCTAGCAGGTTTTTGCAAAAAAATAGCCCATTTTTCAATGAGCTATTATTGGGATTTTTATCTAATTCTATCGACTATCGTTTTTATGCCAGAGCTTTGACCAGGGCTTTACCAACACCATGAGCACTGGTTGGGTTCTGACCGGTAATCACTCTTTCATCAACGATAACCAGTTCTTGCCACGGTTGAACTTTGTTAAAACGAGCCGCCTTTCTTGCCAGAGCTTCTTCCAACAGAAATGGAATGTCAGTGATTGTACCAAAATCAATCTCTTCCTCACGGGTAAAACCTGTCACCGATTTTGAACCAAGCAGGCTTTCACCGTTACTCAATGTGATTGGCAGCAGAGCAGCCGGGCCGTGACAGACAGCGGCGATATACCCACCGTTCTCATAATGCTTTGCAGACAGTTGTGCAAAACTAGAGTTAGTTGCTAGGTCAGATAGCAACCCAAAACCACCGGGATAAAATACTGCGTCATAATCATCAATGTTAATGTGCGATACCGGGATGGTGTTATTGATTCTGTTCTGGAACGCTTCATCAGCCAGTACTTCACTGTTTACCTTATCACCTTCAATTTCAGTACCGTAAAGCGGTGCTTTACCGCCTTCAATTGATGCAATGTCATAGTCAAAACCAGCAGCATTAAGCTCGTGGATAACATGAGTGATCTCTGGTGAGAAAGTACCGTTAGCCTGATCGGTTTCACCTAATGTTGCGTGATTAGTAACAGGGATCAGAATTTTTTTCATTTTGCTCTCCTCGAGTGCTTGAGTTCGAAACCATATTAATTCAACTCAGAATGAATGATAATATGATTAATCAGCAAAAGATTATTGCAATATAGCAACAAAGAGAATTTATGAATAGTTTTGATGGGATCATTGAGTTTGTCGCTGTTGCTGAAAGCCATGGCTTTTCCTCTGCGGCAAAACAGCTTGGTTGCAGTACCAGCCACGTGAGTCGCCAGGTGTCCAGACTGGAAAAAAGACTGGGCGTCACTTTACTAGCTCGCTCAACCCGGCAAGTTAGCTTAACGGATGCCGCGCAAATATATTATCAACGCTGCCGGGAACTGGTTAATGGTTTAGAACAGGCAAATGAAAGCTTAAAAACTCAGCAAATCACCTTAAGTGGGACACTACGGGTCAGCGCTGCCGGAGCCTTTGCCGAGGAACACGTTGCCCCTGCGTTAATCGCGTTTTCCAAATCTTACCCGGAGCTCACTATTGAAATGGATTTTAATTCCCGTTTTGTCAATTTGATTGAGGACGGTATCGACTTCGCCATTCGTTACGGTGAACTGAAAGATTCAGGCTTAGTCGCCAGAAAATTGGTTGACCGTCCGATGGCTGCGGCCGCCAGCCGTGAATATCTTTTACGTTACGGCACGCCTACTCACCCAACTCAGTTAAAACAGCATAATTGCATTGTTACCAATAACGACCACTGGGTATTTGAAAACAGTAACAATACCATTAGTACCAAGGTTCATGGCCGGTGGAAAAGCAATAATTCTAACGCGGTGATTTCTGCCTGCGAACAAGGGCTGGGAATCGCATATATGCCAAAAAGTAGCTTAGAAAAAGAGTTTGAATCAGGTTCACTGATACCGGTACTGGAAGATTTCTGGGGGCGTGGCACCAGCAGTTGGATTGTATATCAGAATCAGCGTTTTCTGCCGTTACGCGCCCGTCTTGCCATAGACTACCTGGTGAAGCACTTCTCACAGTGGAATTAACAGAATAAGCTCCAACAAATATGGCGGTCCAATTTACTCAGTACCGCCTATGGTCAATTTTTTCGGATCAAGGTATTTCTCTAGCTCCGCTCTGCTCAGGTCAGTTTCTTCAAGTGCAACATCAATAATTGCGCGGCCTTCCTGATAGGCTTTTTTAGCAATGTCTGCTGCTTTAAGATATCCGATAACCGGATTTAACGCGGTAATCAATATCGGATTTTTCGCCAGACTCGCATCGATATTATCCTGACGTACTTTGAACGGCTTAATTGCCTGATCGGACAGTGATACACAGGAATTCGTCAGCAGATGCACCGATTCCAGTATATTGTGCGCAATGACCGGTAACATGACATTAAGCTGAAAGTTACCGGACTGCCCCGCAACGGTAATGGTTGTATCGTTTCCGATGACCTGAGCCGAAGCCATCGCGACCGCTTCTGGTATCACCGGGTTGACTTTACCCGGCATAATCGATGAGCCGGGTTGTATCGCTTGCAACTCAATATCACCGAGCCCGGCCAGAGGGCCCGAATTCATCCAGCGCAAATCATTGGATATTTTCATCAATGCCACCGCCAATGTTTTTAACTGACCGGACAGTGCAACAATCGCATCCTGACTGCTGATACTAAAATAGAAGTTATCGCTGGGCTGGAATGATAAACCGGTTGATTTACTCAGAGTACAGCAGAACTCTTGTGCAAAATTAACGTGGGTATTAACCCCAGTGCCCACCGCAGTGCCACCCTGGGCTAGCTCCCGGACTGAATTTAATCCGGTGCTGATTGAACGAGAAGCATGCTGTATCTGTGCTTCCCATCCGCTCAGTTCCTGACTAAAAGTAAGTGGCATCGCATCCATCAAGTGTGTTCGGCCAGTTTTAACAATGCCTGTAAGTTGTTGCTGCTTAGTGCTCAATATCTCTGTTAGGTGGTTTAACGCTGGAATAAGCTTCTTTTCAATGGCCATCACCGCACTCACCTGGATGGCCGTTGGAATCACATCATTACTGCTTTGTCCCATATTAACGTGGTCGTTTGGGCTGACTTGTTCATTGAGCATGTCACTTGCCAGAGTTGCCAGAACTTCATTAGCATTCATGTTGGTACTGGTACCTGACCCGGTTTGAAAAATATCTATTGGAAACTGCTCATGATGCTGACCTTCTATAACCGATTGAGCAGCCCGGATAATGGCCTCAGCGGTATGAACGTCAAGCAAACCCAATTTGGCATTAGTGTCAGCCGCAGCCTGTTTAATATAAGCTAATGCCACTATCAAATCTTTTGGCATTGTGTAAGCGCTGATTTTGAAGTTATCAACCGCTCTTTGAGTTTGTGCCTGATAAAGAGCATCTGAAGGAACTTTCACCTCACCCATGCTGTCTTTTTCAATACGGTATGTTTGATTCATAAAAGTCCTTAAATAACCTTAGGTGGTTAATAAACATTCATTTGATTAATACAATCCTGCAAATTAGCTTTGGAATTACACAAAAGCATAACAGAGCATGTGATGTTCAATCATTATGTCTCGGCCTTGTTCTGAAAAACAATGCTGAAAAAGCGTCGATTTGAGGGTTATTTTTTGATGCAGGAACTATGTGCGATACAGCACTTTCACCACATGCCAGCCAAATTTGGTTTTCACTAATTGCGGAGTCAGAACCTCGCCTTTAAAACACGCTTTGTCGAACTGAGGTACCATTTGCCCCTGGCGGAACTCACCAAGATCACCACCTTTTTTCCCCGATGGGCACAAAGAATGCTTTTTTGCTAGCACCTGAAATTTAGCGCCTTTCTTAAGCTGCTTAATAATATCTTCAGCCTGTTCTTTGTGCTTTACCAGTATATGAAGGGCCGCTGCCGTTTTTGCCATTCTATTCTCTCCAAATTTGAAAACCGTGAGTCTACCCGATGCAAAAAAGTGTCGCACCACACTTTTATTTATATTTCCGTCTCGAAATTGATACGAGCCGTTGATGATACGGTAATATCAGTTAGTATAGATATGAGTATCCGTTAATGAAGTAGTTCACCATGGCTAAAACGATCAGCAAGGCAAACCAGTCCCAAGGGATGTTAATGTTCACGTTGAACCTGCAAAAGCAGTTATTCGCGATAGGAACATTAAAGGTGCGCGAGATAGTGCCTTACATGCCAATGACACAAATTCCATACTCTCACCACCATGTCATAGGAACGGTCAACTTTCGTAATTTGACTATTCCTGTCATTGATATGGCTGCAGCAATTGGTTTTAGGCCGATTGATCCAAGTGAATATGAAAAAAGCTACCTGATTGTTACGGACTGCCTGCGCACGGTAGTGGCTTTTATGGTGCGTAGTATCGAAAAAATTATCGACTGCGACTGGCGGTCCATTGAATCTTCCCCGACAACTGCGGGTAAGAATGTTTTTGTTACTGGTATTACTCGCTACGACAACCAAATCGTTCAGCTCCTTGATGTGGAGCTACTGCTATCGAAGATCTACCCGCAATACGAGTCAACCAAAATTCCAATGCTCACTGACGTAGAGCGGGAAAGGCTTAAAGCTCTGAATATTTTGCTGGTCGATGACTCGTCCATTGCGCGTAAACAACTTGCTGACGCGCTAGACAGAATCAATATCCCGTATCAAATCTGTAAAAACGGCTTAGAAGCAATTGAACTGATGAGAAAACTGGCCAGTGAAAATCAGGCCATTGATTTGTTGGTTAGTGATATAGAAATGCCGGGGTTGGATGGTTACGAACTTGCATTTGAAGTTCAAAATGAAACGGCTTTAAGCCACGCGTACATAATTTTGCATACTTCTCTCTCGAGTGAAATTTGTGTCGACAGGGCTCATCAGGTTGGTGCTCACGAGGCTTTAGAGAAGTTTAATGCCACCGAGCTTATTGAAGCAATGCTACGTGGCGCTAAACGAATTGAGGAAAAGCCAAGCGAACACACGCCGATTGCTTAGCAACCTGAAAAAAGTGCAGCTCAACAGCTGCACTTTTTGTATCTGCATCATGCCTTCACGCGTAGTTTTTTGGTTTGCCGATTTTCTATTCGGCTTTATCGAGCGCGCCCAGCCACAACATCAGACTTTCATCCACTTGATGCTGCTGTGAAACCGTTAATCCCTGAACTAGCTCATTTTGCGTATTAACATGTTCGACAACCATTTCATCAATCAGCGCTAAACCTTGTCCGGACAACTCGACTTCAACACTTCTGCGATCCGCTTTACTATGGTGGCGCACAATCAGGCCTTTGCTTTCCAGTTTATCAAGACGATTAGTCATTGCTCCTGATGTTAGCATCATTGAATCTAATAAAGCCGATGGCGTTAAACGGTAAGGTTTTCCGGACCTTCTTAACGTTGCCAGAACATCAAACTCGCCCATTTTTAATCCATACTGCTTATGGACATCCGCTATCCGCGCTTCCAGAATTTTACTGATTCGCATCAACCGACCCATCATCCCCATTGGCAACGTGTTCAATTCTGGCCACTCTTTTCCCCATTGCTCAAGCGCTCTTTGTACTGTATCCATTTCATTAGCTCTTTACGTCAGGGGGCAATGTTACCCCAGTTTATATTCAGACAATAAAATACTTCAACGTAAAGATACTTTACAAGAACTAATTTTTATTATAGATTTGCGAGCAAATAACTTAATGTAAAGATACTTAACATGAACATTTTATATGCCATGATCCCCGCATTTTTTTGGGGAACCACATATGCTGTCACCCAATACACACTGCCGGGCTGGCCACCACTTTTGCTCGGGGCGTTACGCGCTTTACCCGCCGGGTTACTTCTACTTGCACTCAAGCCAAGCCTGCCAAAAAGAGAACATTGGAAATCACTGCTCACCATTGGCATCGTCAATATTGCAGCCTTTTTTAGTTTAATATTTGTAATGGCATTAACTCTTCCGTCAGCAATCTCCGGCGTCGGTATGATTTCCGTTCCGGTATTTGCAATGATTTTTCACTGGATATTCAGTGGCAATGCCCCTTCATCGATTCAATTAGTCAGCGGCTTTCTTCTGGTATTGCTCGCCTGGTTCCTGTTCAACCCCGATTCTATTCAGCTCAGTGTGATTGGCTTAACGGCCATGTTATGCGCCATTTTGTGCATTATATTGGGTTCGACGTTGACCAAAAAGCTGGGAGGGAAAATTGACTGGTGGACAGTGCTGACCTGGCAGCTCATTATTGGCGGCACTGTGTTAGGACTTTTTGCAGCGATTCACTCCCTGCTTCTTCCCCAACCCTACATCAACGCGCTTTCGCAGATAGATCTGCGCAACTTTCTGGGTCTGTTATGGATCATCGTGCTCAATACAGCACTGGGCTACAGCCTGTACGTATGGTTATTGCAACGTATGTCGGTTGTTGATTTCACTTTTGCCGGAATCGCAAACCCGGTGGCAGGGATTGTATGTGGAGGTGTGTTGATGAATGAAGTGTATCAACTCCATCAGTATGCTTTGATGGCCGGTATGATTATCGTTTCTCTGTTACCACAACTTTTAACACTGGTAAAAAAGCAGCGTTATTTGTCTCCCGCAGCACATTAAATCAGCCAGTATTACCTATCGCACCACTACTTGATATTGCACATTAAATCACCAGTGGTGCGGTAAATAACGGCAAATAGTCCCCCATTCTCTGCTATAACCCTCAAATAGGCATTATTTTTAGAGCGGCCTACCCCAATTTCCGCTAACCTTAGACTATTATTATCGAAGCATATGTAAACCGCACAAAATGAGCGAAGACGACTTCAAAAAAGCTACTTCAAACTTGAAAAAAACCGTCCCATTGATGATGAAGCATCGGATAGCTGCAACACCAGCAAATTATGCTTTATGGTACACCTATGTTGATAACGCCATTCCCGAACTCAATTCTGAATTAGACTATATTCTGAACAGCTTTGGATTTTGTCCGGCCGCAACGGGTGATCAACTTTATAAAGACTACATCGCTTCGAACACTGAAACCAATGTACATCAATTGAAGGAAAACGTGGAAGTACTGGTTCACGAATTGTCCAGTTCAATGGATGATGCTCTGTCTGATACCAACGCGTTTACAGAAGTTATCGACAAAAGCTTCAGCAATCTGGAAAAAGTTCAGAATGAAAACCTCTCTCTTGATGAGGCGATGAATGTGATGCGCAACCTGATAGGCGAAGCTCAGGGTATTCGTCATTCAACCGCTTTTCTCAATGATCAGCTAAACAATGCCAGTCAGGAGATCGCTCGCTTAAAAACTCAATTAGCGCAGGTGCACAAAGCGGCACTATTTGACAGCCTTTCGGGGCTGTATAACAGACGTGCTTTTGATGATGATTTGGCAGCGCTAATGCAGTCAGAGCAAGCACTGAGTCTAATCTTCCTCGATATTGATCACTTCAAAGTGTTTAACGATGAATATGGACACCTGTTTGGTGATACCGTTATACGCGCGATTGCCAAGCGACTGCAAAGTACCTGTCAGGCTGGCATTACCGCTTACCGCTACGGTGGCGAGGAGTTTGCGCTACTGGTTCCGCACAAATCACTACGTGTTGCACGCCAGTTTGCCGAAATGCTACGTACTTCTATCGAAAGGCTTAATGTAAAAGATCGCCGAACCAGCAAGCAGGTCAGTAGTATAACCGCTTCGTTTGGTGTAGCAGAGAAAACTGCCAATGATACGCCAGAAACAATCGTTGAACGTGCAGACAGAAAGCTCTATGAGGCCAAGAAACTAGGCCGTAACCGAGTCATGCCTTTCTAACAATACAGAAAACCTCCCACAAGGGTTGTCTCTTAGCCACAACTTGCACATGGAGTATTGTTTTTAATTCTCCCCCTAAAACCAAGAAGCTAAAGGGATAAACTTCACTCATTTCAAGGGGGAGTTGGAGTGGGGGTAAGCTTGATGGAATACAAAGTATCCATTTAATACCAGTTAAAGCAGCAAGGTACAACCTACGAACTCAGTTGGACAAAAGGCAGTAGCTGTAATTTAGCAGGTAATCTTCACCAGATTTAGCGACATACTCTTTATCTTCACTGCATACTTGAGGTTTTCCACGCTCATCACCTCTTACCAAACTTATCCAGTGGCGCATTGCCACAGTTGGAACTGACGTCTCATCCGGTTGCATGAACGTGGTACAGGTTTCCAATTGAACGTCATCAATAACCACCAGCTCAACACACCCGGTTCCTTTATGGCGCCCAAACAACACTTCTACGTGGCTACCACTTTGGTCTCTGAACAGCACAGAGCTCGGCTGCTCTTTGTTTCCGGTATAAGCGACAAAGTGCTTGGGATATTTAAGCCCGCTGTGCGAACCATCCTTAAAATAAGCAACGACATGGTGATAATCAATCATATAGCTACTTACGTCCTGATGAGAGCCACTTTCCAACGGAAATAGCCGGTCAAGCAATTGCTTCGCCTGTATTTGTTTCTCGCACGATTGATGCGCGCTCACTGTTTCGACGGCGAACACGGCTTCAGCGATAAAGGGTTTATGTTGCTTTTGAATGTCTGTTTTATCTAATGTCAGCATGTTCATCGTCTTTCCCTCATGGATATTTATTTCAACTTCCTTCGCATTAATCTCAAATTTATGGACACTTTTTATCCAACTTTGTGACTTGCTTATGATGTAGACTAGCTTAGTTTTAGATACAATTTCACAACAAAAATTTTACAATGTGAATTTTACAAAATGGCTGTGTCAAAAAGTTTAGTGCGTCAATCCCACTTCCTCGGCACTAAAGTGAGGAATCTGAGAAAACGTAACCACTTAACCATGGAAGATCTCTCTGCTCGCTGTATTCGCATTAATCACGAATACGCCCCTTCCGTTTCATATCTCTCAATGATCGAGAGAGGTAAGCGTGTGCCTAGTGTAGAAATGCTCAAAGTGATCGCAGAAGTGTTTCAGAAAGACCCAGCCTGGTTTCTGGATGACGAACCAGAACAAGCTGATATAACCCCTGAGAAAGGTAACCGGGGAGGCATTAGTGGCATGGCGTTAGAGCCAAGCTTTTTGTTTTCTAACGACATTTTGCAAATCGCCATTCCGGAAATGCTCTCTCAAACAGGGATTACTGGCCGCCAGTTTGCCCACCTTCTCATTCGTGCCCATCAGGAAAGTTTACAGAATCACTTCCCCGACTTAGAAAAAGCGGCTGAAGAAATTGGCCAAAAAAGACTGAACCTCGCTGTAGAAGATTTAATCGATTTAGCGAAAAGCTTCGGTTTGAACATTCGCTGGGTTCAACGAGCTCCACAGGATGTTGTCGATGAACTGGGAGTGACCGCAAAACAACTGGTCACTTCTTTTTTTGAGCCACCCGGGACCATTTATCTTAATGAAATTCTTCGCCAGTACCCGACCCGGCTAAAGTATGACTTAGCGGTCTACATCGGACATCACGTTCTTCACAGCAAAGACGGACTGAAAAACGTCCTGTCGGTTGGTCACGCTAATACCTGGGAAGACACACCTTCTCACCAACCGACATCAGTATTAAATTCACAAGATATCCTGCAGGCTTGGCGGGATTTCGAGTCCAGCTTCTTTGCCGGAGCTTTACTTTGCCCCAAAGTACCGTTTCGCCAGTTACTGGATAGAAACGGCTACGAAATAGATGTTCACAAAAAAGCCGGGGTTTCACCCTCCGTTGCCATGCGAAGAATGACGGTCGTTTCGCCCTACCCGCACTGGCATTACTTTGATGCTTACGGACCGGGGAAACTCAAAGCCGTTTATCGCGGTAATGGCATCCCTCTACCCTGGGGAAATATGCGAACAGTCAACGACCCATGTCAACACTGGGCGGTATTTCGCCGGCTCTCCGAGCCACAACAAGGCAGCTCAGCTCAGATATCCATATTAGATGTCGGTAATGAGCCCAGAATCTACTGCTGTGAGTCCATCAACGTTGTGGATCCAGCCGGTAATACACGGGTGCTGTGCGCTGGTATCGACCTCAACCCAGCTATCGCCGCCCAAGGAAATGACGCTAATGCGATAGCACAGGAGCTCAAATCATCTTGCGTCGCCAGCGGTGGTACCACAGCAATACCAAAGCCGATACGAAAAGACCTGACCACTATCGCGCGGATTTTAAACATCAATTGGATTGAACGAGGAATAGAAAATGACGCCCGGTTAATCTGCTCAAGGGGAGCCGTGTGTCCGAGAAGACCAAGCTGTTATTCAAACTGTAATACCAGCGAATCATAAAGTAACAGGCAGAAAAAAAGCCAATCACAATGTCATGATTGGCTATAGATATGTGTGAACAAAAATTAATTCACTAACAACGTCAGTTGGCTAGGTGATCCTTTGGCTTAAAAAGGATCACTCTTACTATTGCAGGTAGTGTGCCAACTTTTTAAGGCTGAAAAACGGCCTGTTTGGGCTAAAAACGTACAGTTTCATTACAACAAATCTCATAACTGAATTGCAAATTGCAAATAAATGCAATTTGCAATGTAGGAATTGACGCAAATTAACTTAGGGGCCGTCTGATATTATTAAAATAATCAATATTCATCGCTGTAGTTTTCAGCATACCGCCCATACGCATTCGCTCATTCAATTTCTATACGGATAGCTTGTTCTGTTCTAACGTTATATTTATTGTGTTTAGCCATTAAAGTGATTAACCCGCCAGTAGATACAACTTATGGAATACTCTTTATTTTCTGATAGCAGTGACTTACGGTCCTGGATTGAACTGCCGAACAGTCAGTTACTCTACATTCCTGATTTTTTAACGCCACAACAAGCAGATACCGCCTTTTCTAACCTGAGAGAGGAACTGAACTGGCAACAGGAAGCGATTCAGATGTTTGGCAGAAAAGTGCTACAACCACGGCTTCAGGCATGGCATGGTGACAAACCCTATACCTACTCAGGCCTGTCTTTGACACCAGAGCCCTGGTCTCCGGAATTATTACGTATCAAACAACGCTGCGAAGCAGTATCAGAGTGTGAATTTAATTCTGTATTAGCAAATTTGTACCGCAGCGGACAAGACTCGATGGGCTGGCATCAGGATAATGAACCCGAGCTTGGACTTAACCCAGCGATTGCTTCCATATCACTGGGCGAGCAGCGGCGCTTTATATTGCGTCATATTGAGACCAGACAAAAATATGAACTTGAATTAAGTCACGGCGCTTTACTGGTCATGGCTGGTGAAACTCAACGTTACTGGCAGCACTCAGTACCTAAAACCGCAAAACCGAAAGCTGAGAGAATTAACTTAACGTTTCGCTACATCATATAAACGGAATATTTCACAGATAGCTGACCGATAGTTTACACAAATAAAAGCCCACACGAGGATACTGCTGTACATGATTCTCTAACACGACTTTTATTATGTTTTTACGGAAAAAACACTCTATCCTCGGCTTAGGCGTTGTATTACTTCTCCTGACGATACTTTCTCAATATGCAAAGTCCTCTGATCAGGCTCAGCCACAGCAAGAAAAGAGTAACCAGTATTTTGCTGACATTATCCGTGACACGTATGAGAGCCAGTTATATACGTTACCCCCGTTTAAAGAGGGGCATTACGCCTTGCGGATGTATCGACAAACATCTAACGATAAGTACCGCGCCGCAATTTGGAGTGATCTGGCCCGAGTTGCTAATCGTTTAAACCGATATGCAAATGAAATTTATACGCCGGAACAAATATACCTACACAGCCAGCAAAAGTTAGAAAGGTACTCCAACAAAACTGACGAGCGTTCCAAGCTCCGTTATACCGTGACCAAACACAGCCCTGAAT
>Ga0075011_10001575_pt1 | contig 12299 bp, 4 predicted proteins | sample TARM_MetaG_T_14_FD_72354 | JGI IMG/M metagenome (GOLD analysis project Ga0075011, IMG submission 72354) | Freshwater microbial communities from Pennsylvania, USA, analyzing microbe dynamics in response to fracking - TARM_MetaG_T_14 | ecosystem: Environmental > Aquatic > Freshwater > River...
AGAGCTCGAGCACTTCATCACCATCGGCTTTGCCCGCAATGCCCTGATGCAGGCCGCCCCGGCAGTGATTGAGAAGGTGAAAGCGGGTGAAATCAGCCACTTCTTCCTGGTGGGCGGTTGTGACGGCGACAAGGCCGAGCGCGCCTATTTCACCGAGTTTGCCAAGGCCGCCCCCAAAGACAGCCTGCTGCTCACCCTGGGCTGCGGCAAGTACAAATTCAACAAGCTCGATTTTGGCAACATAGGCGGCATTCCCCGTCTGCTTGATGTGGGTCAGTGCAACGATGCCTACTCCGCCATCCAGCTGGCGCTGGCGCTCTCCGAGGCGTTCGAGTGTGGCGTCAATGACCTGCCGTTGACCCTGGTACTCTCCTGGTTCGAACAGAAGGCCATTGTCATTCTGCTCACTTTGCTGGCCCTCGGTGTGAAGGACATTCGCACCGGTCCGACCGCACCGGCCTTCCTGACACCTGCCCTGCTCAAGGTGCTGGAGGAGCAATTCGGCCTCAAGGGCACCACCACGGCCGAGGCGGACTTGGCCGAGATCCTGGCTGCCTGAATCCTTTGATACCGCAGGCCGTGCCGGCCTGCTCATCTCAGCATGTTGTAAGCCTTTGGCGAGCCTGATGGCTCGCCTTTTTTCAAAGCGTCGTGTTTCAAAAACATGTTTTCAAAATGAGGAGCCTTGTGATGACCTCCACCTCTCTCACCCTGCGCTGTATCGGCCGTCGTGCCGACACCCATGATGTGGTGAGCTGGCAGTTCGCGCCGCTCGCAGGCAACCTGCCTCCCGTGCTGGCCGGCCAGTGCGTGACGCTGCATACAGAGATAGATGGCCAGCCCATGTGCCGCGCCTATACCCTCTCCTCCAGCCCGCAGGATGCGTGCTGGCAAGTCACCATCAAGGATGTGGGGCGGGTCTCCCACCATCTGCACCAGAGCCTGCAGGTGGGGGACGAGATCCGGGTCGACGGCCCGTTCGGCGATTTCAACTTGACGGCGCTGCCCTGTGAACGGCCGCTATTTTTGAGTGCCGGTTCCGGCATTACCCCCATGTGGGCCATGTTGCGCGACGAGCTGGCCAAACGGCCTGAGGCGGATATCCGCTTTATCCACAGCGCCCGCTCGCCAGCGGATGTGATCTTCTCAGATGAGCTTGCTGCGCTGGCTGAATCTCATCCCGGGCTGCGCCATGCCTTAGTGCTGGAGAAAGGATTGGAAGAGGCGCCGACGGCTTATCCCTGGGTGGGCCGACTCAGCCCGGACATGCTGAGGGAATTGGCGCCGGACTTGCACAGCCGCCACGTCTACCTGTGTGGCCCTGCGCCTTACATGGCGGCGGTGAGTCGCATGTTGGCGGAGCTGGGGTTGCCAGCGGAGCAGTTGCATCAGGAGTCGTTCGGCCTGCCTGCTGTTACATCGGGCGCGGCGCCGGTTGCGGCCGCCAGCGACCATTTCTGGCTGACCCTCAAGAAGAGCGGCAAGAAGGTGAAGATACTGCCGGGCCAGACCCTGCTGGCCGCACTGGAGGGGGCTGGCGAGACCATGATGGCCGCCTGTCGCGCCGGTGTGTGTGGCGCCTGTCGCTGCACCACGATTGGCGAGGTCGAACGGCAGAGCGTGATGACGCTGAGTGCGCAGGACCTGGATAGCGGGGTCGCACTGGCCTGTTCCTGCACCGCAAAGGGGGATATCAGCCTCGACTATTGATGGCTTCATTGGCATCTCAAGCTTTTCCCGATGACGCAGGGCAGGTAGACTCTGCCCAGTTTCACCAGAACACGGGATAAAAAATGACAATATTGGTCACGGGCGGTGCCGGTTACATCGGCTCCCATACCCTGGTTGAGCTGCTCGGTGCGGGGGTGCAAGTGGTGGTGCTGGATAACCTTTCCAACGCCTCCCCGGAATCACTCAAGCGGGTCGAACGGATCACCGGCAAGCCGGTCACCTTCGTTGAAGGGGACGTGCTGGACAGAGCCTGCCTGCAGCAGCTGTTTGCCGCCCACAAGATTGAATCGGTGATCCACTTCGCCGGCCTCAAGGCTGTGGGGGAGTCGAGCCAGATCCCGCTCACCTACTACCAGAACAACATCACAGGCACTTTGGTGCTGTGCGAGGAGATGGTCAAGGCTGGCGTGTTCCGGCTGGTGTTCAGCTCGTCGGCCACAGTGTATGGCGATCCTGCGTCTGTGCCGCTGCGGGAGGATTTCCCCACCAGCGCGACCAATCCCTATGGTCGCTCCAAGCTGATGGTGGAAGAGATACTGCGTGACTTGTCCAAATCCGATCCGCGCTGGGCCATAGTGTTGCTGCGCTACTTCAATCCGGTTGGCGCCCACGAGAGCGGCCTCATCGGTGAAGATCCCAACGGCATTCCCAACAACCTGCTGCCCTATATCAGCCAGGTGGGCGTCGGCAAGCTCAAGGAGCTGGGGGTGTTTGGCAACGACTATCCGACCCCGGATGGCACAGGTGTGCGTGACTATATCCACGTGGTGGATCTTGCACTCGGTCACCTCAAGGCGCTGGCCCGCATCGCTGCCGATACCGGTGTCTTTACCTACAACCTGGGTACCGGTCAGGGCTATTCCGTACTGCAGATGATCAGGGCGTTCGAGGCGGCCAGCGGACGCACCATAGCGTACCAGATCAAACCGCGCCGCCCCGGTGACATAGCCGAATGCTGGGCTGAGCCGCACAAGGCTCGTGACGAGCTGGGCTGGCAGGCGGAGCGCGGGCTCGAGCAGATGATGGCCGATACCTGGCGCTGGCAAAGCCAGAACCCGAACGGCTATGGTCCTGCTGAGAAGCCGTGATCAAGGATCATGCGCTGCTCGGGAGCCTCATTTATTCATATAAACTCCGGTCCCTGCGTTGATCTTCGCCTTGCTGACAGCTCCTAGCGACGGCCCAGGAGTTCTGAGGGCTAAAGCCTGAATGGCAAAACGCCCCGGCATCGCAATGCCGGGGCGTTTTTTATGTGCGAAGGGCCTGGTTACTGAATGCTCTTGCCCGCTTTCACATCCTTGATGACGCCTTTCAGGCTCGCCAGATCGCGGGGGGCGCCACGCAGTATCTGGTCACCTATGATGAATGCCGGTGTGCCTGAGATGCTCATGGCTTCGGCCAGCGCCCGGTTGGTGCCGAGGTTCTGATCTATGCTGCCGTCCTTGATCTTAGCCTCGACCTTGTTCCAGTTCACCCCGGCTGCTTCCGCCAGCTGCTTCACCTGGGCTTCATCGGACAGCGGGCCCTGATGGGCGTAAAGCTTCTCGTGGAAGGCCTGGTATTTGTCAGGCTGACCCAGTTGCACCGCCAGCGCCGCACGGGCGGCGAAGTAGGAGGTCTCGCTCAGGATGGGGAACTGCTTGTAGATGTAGCGGATATTCTTGTCTTCACCCAGCAGTTGCTTTATCAGCGGATGGGCGCGCTTGCAGTAACCGCAGTTGTAATCGAAGAACTCGACCACGGTCAGGCTGCCCTTGGGGTTGCCGCTCTCGGGATCCTTATTGGAATAGAGCTGCTTGGCGTGCGCCTCGATCAGGCTCTTGTCGTTGGCCGCCTGCTGGCTCTCCTGCTTGGCACGCAGGGCATTGGACATCTCGACCAGGATCTCCGGATTCTTGACCAGATAGTCGCGCACGATTTGCTCGACATCGATCTTGGTCAGCTCGCTTGCCTGAACCGGCGCCGCAAGCAGGGTGGCGCCAGTCAGGGCGCAAAGCAGGGCATGTTTGATTCTCATAAGTCCATCTTGCTTGGAGTTTCGTGATGGTCACTATAGTGGGTGAGTCTGTTTTCAAGTCAAGTTATCTGGTTGAAAAAGCGCTGTTTCTGCCCATTTTATCGACTTTATGCGTCATTTAGCCCAATAAATCGGCAAACGAACCAAAAGGGGATTTACAAGCCGGATCGCCATGGGTAATATTCGCCGCACTGTCGCGGAGGGGTGGCAGAGCGGCTGAATGCACCGGTCTTGAAAACCGGCGATGGGCGACCATCCGTGGGTTCAAATCCCACCTCCTCCGCCATATATATAGCCCAACTGATTTATTCGGTTGGGCTTTTTTGTATCTGCGATTCTGGGTGTGCCATCGTATAACCGGGATAGTCTTGCGTAGACACGTCCCAAACTCACGCATAAAAGACTCTGACTATCAGTAATCAATGGCACATAAAAATGAGTGGCGGCCCGGGAGCAGGCCGCTTTGTCTCTAGTTTGTTCACTCAGACTCTGTTATTGCACCGCCAGGGTAATGTCAATCCTGTGGTGCCCGTCAATCAGCGGTACGCGAAATGGTGAGCCGCAAGGCTCCATCAGCACACCATCGAGTCGGAGGGTGTCTGCTTGCAGCCCCGATAGCACCTCTGTATTCACCGCTATGTTGTAGTGGGCGGCATCAAGGGTGATGGTTGCGCTAAATCCGGGCCAATGCGCGGGCAAGTTGGGGGCGATGAGCAACAGCTGCCCCTCACGACGGATCCCCAATATGCCTTCGATACCGGCCTGATACATCCAGCCTGACGCCCCCGTGTACCAGGTCCAGCCGCCACGACCGTTGTGCGGCGCGACTGAGTAGATATCCGCAGCCATCACGTAAGGTTCAACCTTGTAACGCTCGACGGCCTCAGGATCCAGTGCATGGTTGATGGGGTTGAGCAGGCAGAACAGGTCATAAGCCTTGGTGCCTTCTTTGAGGTGCGCGAAGGCGAGGATGGCCCAGATGGCGGCATGAGTATACTGGCCGCCATTTTCGCGCAGTCCGGGCGGATATCCGCGAATATACCCCGGATTCTGGGTCAGCTTGTCAAACGGTGGACTGAACAGCAGAGACAAACCCTGATCGTATTTGATGAGGTGTTGCTCCAGGGATTGCATGGCTATTCTGGCTCGGGTCGGGTTGGCCGCACCGGACAGGACGGCCCAGGATTGTGCGATGGAGTCTATCTGGCATTCGGGGCTCTCTTTTGAACCCAGCCAGCTGCCGTCATCGAAGGTCGCCCGGCGATACCAGGCACCATCCCAGGCTTTGCGTTCCAGCGCGACCCCGACCCGATTGGCATGAGCCAGCCAGAGTTCGGCACGCTTGTCTTGACGGGCGTGGGCCAGAGGGGCAAACAGACTGATGGTGCGCAGTAGCAACCAGCCTAGCCAGACACTCTCCCCCTTGCCTTCACTGCCGACCTGATTCATCCCATCGTTCCAGTCACCCGAGCCCATGAGTGGCAGACCATTGCTCCCGGTGAGCGCCATGGCTTGATCCAGGCAGCGAGCGCAATGCTCATACAGAGAGGCTGACGTTTCGGATACTTGTGGCAGGAAGAAGGCATCCTGCTGCTCCGTGCCCAGTGTCGGGCCTTCCAGAAACGGGATCTCCTCATCGAGAATGCTGTCATCGGCACTGCTTAGAACGTAGGTGGCCGTGGCGAAGGCCAGCCAGACCCTGTCATCGGAGATCCGGGTGCGCACACCCTGGCCCGAGTGGGGCAGCCACCAATGCTGCACATCCCCTTCAATAAACTGGCGAGCGGCCGTGCGCAACAAATGTTGTCGTGTGCTCCGGGGGTTGGCAAAGCTGAGCGCCATACCGTCTTGCAACTGGTCGCGAAAACCATAAGCGCCTCCCGCCTGATAGAAGGCAGAACGAGCCCAGATCCGGCATGCGAGCGTTTGATACATCAGCCAGCCGTTGAGCATTATGTCCATGGCCCTGTCTGGGGTCTTGACCTGAACGGCCCCGAGCAGTGACTGCCATTGAGCCTCCACCTCGTCCAGCACCACATCGAGATCATGACGATAGCGGGTGACGAGGGCACGGGCTTGTTCGGTTGAGCCTGCCTGACCGAGCAGGATCACAAGCTCAAGGCTCTGGCCCGGGGCAAGATCAACATGGGTTTGCAGCGCTGAACAGGGATCAATCCCGGCCCCTGTGCTGCCAGACAAGGCTTTATGGCTTGCCAGCGCCGCAGGAGAGGCGGGTTGACCACGGTATCCCAGAAACTCACTGCGATCGGCGGTCCAGCTCGTTTGCTGTCCCCCCAGATCGAGGAAGGCTACCCGGCCAGGGAAGGCGGCATTCCAGGGGTTGTGTGCCAGCATGGCCCCTGTCTGTGCATCCATCTGGGTCGTGATAAAGGGGGCTGTGACGCTGCGAGAGGCGCCCAACACCCATTCCACGTAACAGGTCACTGAGAGACGGCGGGGGGCATTCGTCTGGTTGCGCAGCGTCAGGCGGGAGATCTTGACGGGATCCGCTACCGGGACATATTGCAGCAACTCGCTATGGATGCCGTGAACCTGATGCTCGAAGCTGCTGTAACCGTAACCATGACGAGCGATATAGGTACCGCCATCACGAATGGGCTGAGCGGTCGTCGTCCAGAGATCAAGGGTCTCTTCATCGCGAATATAGATGACTTCACTGACGGGATCCGTCACAGGATCATTGGACCAGGCGGTCAGCTGGTTCTCTTTGCTGTTGTCGGCCCAGGTGTAACCACTGCCTTCGGTGGATGCTTGAAAGCCAAACTGCGGATTGGCAATCACGTTGATCCAGGGGGCGGGTGTGGTGTGACCCGCGCTGAGCAAGGTGACATATTCACGTCCGTCTTTGGCAAACCCACCCAGCCCATTGAAACACTCCAGCTCGGGATGCTGTAAATGTTTGCTGGCGCTGATGTGGGGCGCCCTGAAGACAGGTGAGGGTTGCGGTGATTGGGATGTGTCTGGCAGACGGGCCAGTTGCTCCTGCAGGGAGCCACGGCGAGCGACCAGTACGACCCGCGCCGCCGCATACAGCAGTTGGCAAACCTCGGCATTCATTAGATCGGTGCGCACCGTATAGACGGAGCCGCGGGCCAGCTCGCTATGGAAGCGGGGTCGGGACTGGCTGCTGCGCACGGCTGTCTCTATGCCATTTTGCAGATCCTGCACATAGGTGGCGGCGTGCTCATTGACGATCACCAGGTCGACGGCCAGACGTTTCATGCGCAGATATTCATGGGTCAGCAGCAGTTCGCGTACCTGGGCCAGATCCTCTATGTCATCGATGCGCAGCAGCATGATGGGCAGGTCACCTGAGATGGCGAGCTGCCAGAGGGCGGATTGCAATGCCAGCCCATGCAATATGGTGTTCGATGAGGCGCGAAAGCGCGAGTCTGCGTAGAGCAGGGGAGCTGCGAGCCGCTGGAAGTTGGCCGCATCCGCCGCCTGAATATCCAGATGGTGCAACTGCACCTGTGCCTGGGTCCATGCCAGCGTCTTGGCCCGTTGGAAGGCATGGCGGTTGTGGTGCTGATCGATGAGATCGAGCAAGGCCTGCCGCGATGAAGCCACCAGCGTCCAGAATGCAACCTTGGTACTGCTGCCGGGCAAGACCTGCACCTGCTGGCGCAGCGAGAAAATGGGGTCGAGCACTGTGCCCGTTGTGTTGGACAGGGCAACATCCCGCTGCAAGGCATGGGCCGAGGCCAGAGTTCGACCCTGACCAATAAACCGGGCGCGATCGGATTCATATTGAAGCGTACCGGCCAGCTGCTCCTCGACAATGATGAAGTGAGCGGCCCAGATCTCGCTGTCTTCCGGTGTTCTGGGGCGCCGGGTCGCAATCAGCGCGCCCAGCTCCGCCAGAAATTCGGTGACCACAAAGAGCTTGCTGAAGGCGGGATGTGCCCTGTCAGTTTCCGGTGTGGTCAGCACGACCTCGGCGTAAGAGGTTAGCTCGATACAGCGGGTGCTGCGACCACGGTTGTTCAGCGAGATACGTCGTACTTCGCCATCCGCTTCACCGGACACCAGGATTTCCAGTGTGGTGGTCAGGCGGTCGTGATGATGAATGAACTGTGCCCGATCCTCTGCAAAAACAACTTCCCCCTTGTGGTCGGAATTGCCCAGCGGGTGCGCACAAGGAGACCAGGTCTCACCACTGTGGACATCGTGCAAAAAGAGGAAAGAACCCCAGTGGTCCCGAGTGGCGTCCTCATGCCAGCGGGTGATGGCAATGTTGCCCCAACGGCTATAGCCGGCCCCCGCACTGGTGAGCATGACGTTGTAGCGACCGTTGGAGAGCAGGTGGGTCACGGGGGCACCCAGGGTCGATGAGGACAAGCGGCGTACTGATCGCACGTCTTGTATGGTCCTGATCCGCGATGCCTTTATCTCGGCGGCACGGGGTCTGACAATGGGCATGTCCTGCGGGATCCGCTCTTGCAGCAGCAGTTCACAAGCCTGAATGATGGGCTCTTCATGAAATCTGGCGCGCATCAGCCCCTGATGCAGGGCATTGGCGAGGGCGACGATGGTCATCCCCTGATGATGGGCCATGAAGTTGTGCACTATGGCCACATCCTGGTTATCGGGCAAACGGGACGGGGTAAAGTCCAGCGCCTCGTAAAAGCCGTAACGCCCACCGCCACCCATGGCAGCCAGCCGTTGATAGTTTTTCAAGGCAGCGCCCGGGTTGACCATGGCGGCCAAACCTGTGGCATAGGGTGCTATCACCCGGTTTTCGGCCAGTCCGCGCTTGAGGGCCAGTTGGGGAATGCCGAAGTTGGAGTATTGATAGGTGAACTCCATGTCCCGGGCGTTGAACGCCGACTCCGATATGCCCCATGGAATGCCCAGCGAGTGGCCATAGCTTATCTGCAAGTCGACGATCAGGCGGTTGGTACACTCCAGCTGAGAGCCGATAGGGGCCCGCATGACAAGGGAGGGCATCAGATACTCGAACATGGAGCCGGACCAGGAGATCAGGGCTGCAGCTTGGCCCAGCGGGGTAGCAGAGCGACCCAGCTTGAACCAGTGCTTGGTCACGACATCGCCTTTGGCGATGGCGAACAGGCTGGCAAGCCTTGCCTCCGAGGCGAGCAGATCATAGCAACTGTTGTCGAGCCGGTTGTCGGAGAGGGAATACCCGATGGAGAGCAGCTGGCGCTCCGGATCCAGCAAGAATGCGAAATCCATTCCCATGGCCAGGGTGCGTGCGCGTTCGGCCAGTGCCTGCAGCCGTGGCGCAAGCGCACCGGGGAGGCTGGCGTCATCCTGGCGATGTTCGGCCACCGTCTGACGGAGCGCCTCTGACCAGAAGATGACCTCGGCCCCCTCTTTGGGATGCGCTTGCAGATCAATACGGTGGGCTGTCTCGACGCCTTGCTGCGCAAGCCGTTCGAGCTCAGCTAGCTGGCTTGTTACGGGCTGCTCGCCATAGAGCTGGTTGCGGATTGCTTTCAGGCAGGCCGTGAGCGCGTTCACCGGCTCGCTGTTTTTCACCGGGTAGGCTTGCAGGGCCTGAAGCATCAGCAGATAGGTGTCTTGCAAGCCGCTGCGTATCGAGGTGTTGTCGGCGGCTTGTTGCCAGTTTTCGCAGGTGCTCGCGACCACCAGCAGATGGCCCGCAAGATTGCCACTGTCAACGGAAGAGACATAGGCCGGCTCCAGGGTGAGCAGGCGCCGGGTGTCATACCAGTTGAAGAAGTGGCCCTTGAAGCGCGGCAAGTGTTGCATCACCTCCAGGGTGGCTTCCAGCCGTTTGATGACGGCCTCGCGCCCGGCCCAGCCAAAGTCATTGGCAGCCAGGGTCGAGAGCAAATAGAGCCCCATGTTGGTGGGCGAGGTTCTATGGGCAATGACCTCTGTCGGAACTTCCTGAAAGTTGTCAGGTGGCAGCTGGTTGTCGAGATCGGTCACAAAGGTCTCGAAATAGCGCCACGTCTTGCGGGCAATCAGCCGCAGCTCTACCGCTTCCCTGGCACTGCAGGTCATCTGTTTGCTCAGATAACGGGGCCGGCTGGTCCAGTACGCCACCAGGGGGGCCAGCAGCCAAAGGGTGCCAAAAGGCAGTACCAGCGGCCAGGCGGTGGGGGCACTGAACAGCGTCATGGCGCACACTCCCATTCCCAGTACTGCACCGCTCATCATCATTTGGTAAAAGCCCAGGCAGGCCAGTCGCGGTGCGCCCGAGGTTTGAGCCGTTGTAGTCCACTCCAGCAGGTGGCGATGTGACAGGGATAACCGGAACAGAGTACGGACTATGGCATCTGTCATGCGCCAGGTCTGGTCGGCCAGAAAGGTGAGGCTGAGCAGGGTTTGCATGACGGCACGCTGCAGGCTATTGCCAATCCTGCCCACATAATGGTGCCATAAAATATCCTGTTTCCGGGGGAGTATGGTGAAGATGAGGGGCAAAAATATCGGAAGAGCAAGACAGGCAAGCAGCATCAGATCCGCCGCCACGGCCGTGCCCAACGGCAGTTGCCAGGACGCCAGAAAAGCCAGCAGGGCACTCGGTGCCAGCAGTGAACGGCAGAGGTTATCAAACATTTTCCAACGCCCTATCAGGGGCAGTGAGTGCTGGCCATGTTTGCGCTGACAGATCCAGGCGAGCAGCTGCCAGTCGCCGCGTGTCCAGCGATGCTGCCGTTTGGCACTGACGTCATACCGCGATGGAAACTCTTCGACAACTTCAATGTCCGAGGCCAACCCTGCGCGGGCAAAGATGCCCTCAAACAGGTCGTGGCTCAGGTGACTATTTTCCGGCACCCGCCCTTCCAGCGCGGCGGTAAAAGCATCGACGTCGTAGATGCCCTTGCCGGTGAAAGAGCCCTCCCCGAACAGATCCTGATAGATGTCCGAAACGGTGGCTGCATAGGGATCCATGCCGCCAGGCCCTGAGTAGAGCCGTTGGTAATAAGAGCCATCCTGACCCAGTGGAAGAGAAGGTGTGACGCGGGGCTGGAGAATGCCATAGCCATGGGTGACGCGCTGCTGCTTGGCATCAAAATGCGCGCAGTTGAGGGGATGCGCCATCTTGGCAATCAGGCGACTGGCGGTATCCCGCGGCAATCGGGTATCTGCATCCAGCGTGATGACATAGCGCACATTTTGGGGGACGGCAGGGGGCTGACCATCGATCACCATAAAACTGGTGTCCGTTGCGCCTCGCAGCAAACGGTTCAGCTCATAGAGCTTGCCACGCTTGCGCTCCCAGCCCATCCAGCACTCTTCGCCGTGGTTGAACTGGCGGTGGCGATGGAGCAGCAGGAAGCGATCCCCTGACGGACTGGGGCCATATTTGTTGTTCAAGCGGGCGATGGCCTGACTAGCTTCGCTCAGCAGGGCCGCATCTTCGGGCATGTGTTCCTGGACGGCATCCATCCCATCGGAGAGCAGGGCAAAGCTGAGATCGCCACTGATCCCTGACAGGTGATGGATCTCCAGCTGCTCGACTTGTGCCAGCAGATCGGAGTGAGAGGTCAGCAGGGTGGGGATGACCACCATGGTGCGCAGGGATGAGGGAATGCCGTGAGTGAGATCCATGGCCGGCAGAGGCATGGGCACCAGATAAAAACTGATGAGATAGTTGACCAGCGAGATGGCTGCCGCCTTGACCGGCAAGAAGGCAAACAGGATGAAGAGCGGCATCCAGAGGGACCATGGCGCACCGGGCTGTGCGAGCTGCTGGTAGGTGAATGTCAGCAAAAGCAGCGTCAGCAGGGTAATGATGCCGACATAGCCGCCGATCCCGAGTCGGGAATGAAATCGGTGAAGTCGAAGGCGTAACGGGGGGCGAAAACCCAGATCGGTTTCCAGGGCGAGTCGGCCCTCGGCCATCAGGTGATAACCGGGATCCTGCACCCTTAGTTTCATGTCGTCTGGCAGGGTGTCGACATCTTGTCGGGTCGCCGACAGGACCCGCGCCGTGACATCCAGCTCATCGTGGGGGGAAGAGCGGGCCAGCAGCTCGATTGCCCGGCGATAGAGATTGCGGGTGGGAAAGTCCATCTCAGCGAAGTTGCTGCTGGCTCGTAACTGCTGATCCACCAGACTCATCTTTTCAAACTGCTCGCTCCAGTCGATGTTCGAGATGAATCGCATGCTGGTGATGATGTTGCGAATGGTGACGTTGGAGGCCCCCTGCCGCTGCTGTGCATGCTGGACCACTTCATCGATGGACCCCCCCTGCAGCGTCAGGCGCGCTTCCAGCCAGCCGAGTGCCGGTGTTATATCGGGATCCTGGTCACGCAGTTGTTTGACGAGTTGAGCGGCAAAAATCTCGGACAGGGGGCCTGTGGCACGAGAAGCTATGTCTTCGTTCAGCGCAGACAAGGCACACCCTGAGGCGAGCAGGCGCGAGCAAAGAAGATCTGCATCGGCTCTGGCCTGGCGGGCCAGCGAGATCTGTTCAACCAGACGCCGCAAGTTTTCAATGAGCACGATCCTGAGGGTGATGGGCACAGCCCATAACTCACCGATGGTCAGGGGTTGCACACGCTGATAGGCCAGGATGAAACGGCTCAAG
>Ga0075011_10001581_pt1 | contig 12285 bp, 7 predicted proteins | sample TARM_MetaG_T_14_FD_72354 | JGI IMG/M metagenome (GOLD analysis project Ga0075011, IMG submission 72354) | Freshwater microbial communities from Pennsylvania, USA, analyzing microbe dynamics in response to fracking - TARM_MetaG_T_14 | ecosystem: Environmental > Aquatic > Freshwater > River...
ATCCAAGAGTGCTTTCGCAAGGTCTCTTGAAGGATCACGCGGTGACCGCCTCTCATCTCCCGGCTGTCACGCCGGCGACGACCACCTGGCCGACCTACACCACTCTGCGGGACTCAACGATTGTTGGAGGGGGTCCCAGCGGGTGCGCTAACCGGCGAGCTCCACCAGCGCCTGGGCCGTCAGGCGGTCGGTGACGAGGATGTTGATCCAGCCGCCGAGCATCGCTCCGCGGATCGCCTGGATCTTCCGACGTCCGCCCGCGACGCCGACCCGGCGCTCCACGGTGCGCAGCACCTCGGGGTCGATGCCGATGACCCGGTCGTGGAACGACGAGTCGATGAGCGTGCCGTCGCTGTCGAAGAAGCGGAAGCACACGTCGCCGACGGCGCCCTGGGCCTCGAGCGCGGCGAGGTCGGCGGCGGGGAACACGTTGCCGGACTGCCTGGCCAGGTCCGACGGCTCCATGGCGCCGATGCCGATGAGCGCGAGGGTGACGCGCGACCAGCACTCGACGACGCCGCTGACCGTGGAGTCCGCCATGAGCGACTTCTTGGCCTCGGCAGTGCCGAGCAGGCCCGGCGTCGAGAGCAGCAGCGGGTCCGCACCGGTGCGCGACGCGAACTGCCCGATGAGACGCGTGGCCTGCATCTGCACGCGCGGGTCACCCATGCCGCCCACGAGCTGGACCACCGTGTTGACCACGCGTGTGCGGAACGACGACAGCTCGTTGATCGCGGCGATGAGGGTCGCCGACCACGACGAGATGCCCACCGTGTCGTCGCCGATGAGGGACGCGGACAGGTACTCGGCCGCGGCCGTCCCGATCGCCCAGGTGACGTCGTCGTCCTCGTCGCCGGCGTCGGCGATGATCGCCTGCCGTAGGCCGTACGCCTGCTCTAACCGCTCCTCGAGGTCGGTGTGGATTCCCACCGGCAGGGTCACCGTGGTGCGCACGACGCCGGTGTCGACGGCACGCTTGAGCAGCCGGGACACGCGCGGCTGCGAGATGTGCAGCTGCGCCGCGATGTCGGCCTGGCGCAACCCGCGCTCGTGGTAGAGGTGGGCGACGCGCACCATGAGCCGCACCTGCTCGTCGGGCTGCCCGAGCAGCGCACTCAGGTCCTTGTTCACGACACCTCCACCGATCAGTGAATGAATATCGTATCGATGCCGCTCGCCGCCCTCGGTCATCCTGCGCGAAGTCGCAGGATCCCCCGGCGAGCTCAAGCCACCTTGACGACTACGCGCTGGTAGGTGGTCAACGAAGGGACGCCGTCGTCATCGGCCTGGCAGATGACGTGGATGGTCTGGCCAGGCTCCGCATCGGAGGGGACCACCACCCCGATAGTTGAGTGTGTCGACACCATGTCAGCCCCGCGTGCGGGGGTCTCGGCAGGCACAACCAGCGAGGTCGGCGATGGGCACGTTCCGGCCTCTGCGTATACCCACCAAGAGATGACGACGTCGTCCCCATCAGGATCGGTAGCCCGCGCGCTGAGCCGGACGGTCTCCCCGGCCGCGGCTGTGACCTCTAGTCCCTGGTCGATCGCCAGCTCGGGCGCATGGTTCGCGGCGCCGTACGTGTCGGTGACGCTCCACCGGAGGCGGGCTGCGAAGTCCCGCTGGAAGGCGGACAGCCAGCGTGCCGCGCTGTAGTCCTTGGGTGTGGCGCCGGACTCGTCGGCGTCGTGGGAGAGCTTGTTGGCGGACAGCGCGGGGTCGTCCACACTGACCGTCTGGCGGCCGCCCCAGCCGCCCCAGCCGGGGTGCTCCCAGGAGCGCAGGCCGTTGTCGATGAGGAGCGCGAAGTTCGAGGAGTCGCCCTCAGAAAGAAACGAGCCGGGCTCCTGGAGCGGACACCACACCCGGTACCCCATCGCGGTGAGCTCGTTCGCGGTGCGGCCGGTGATCCCGAAGTAGTCCTCCTCGTCGAACCCCTCCGCCATCTGCTTGCCGTCACCCCACACGCGGTACACCGTGCCGATCGGTCCGACGTCGGTGATGTTCTCGCGGGTCCACTGCGTGGAGAGGAACTCCTGGTCTTCCTCGCGGGCGACCATCCGGGCAAAGTAGCCCCAGACGAACGTCGACACCTCGCGCAGCTCGATGCCCGGCCATACGGGGCGGATGTACTCGGCGAAGGTGGAGTCCTGCTGGCCGAACGCGGTGATGACGGTCTTGGCGGTGACCTTCGCGTGAATCACCGGCCACTCGTCGGTGCCGCACAGCTCGTTCTCGATGGACCGCAGCGCGCGGGCGGTCGTGTTGAAGCCGCCCCACGTCTGGAGGAACACCTGGCCGGGCTCGTCGTCGAGCAGCACGGCCTTGATGAGATCCGAGCCGGGGGTGTCCGCGTCCATCTCGCCCACGTTCGCGATGTTCCCGACGGCGACGAGCGAGCGCAGGTGGTCGGGGGAGGGGTAGCGGGGGTCGTGGACGACGAGGTTCTCCCAAACCTGCGCGTAGGCGTCGATGGCGTCGTCGATGTGGAGCTGCTCGCCCGCGGCAGGCCAGCGGTGCGGGGCGACGCCGGTGGCGGGGTCGCCGATGTAGTGGAACTGGCTGGCCGAATACACGAGGCCGACGATGTTGATCTCGTTGCTGTACAGGAGGAGCCGCAGCATCGAGTTGAGGTCGTCGAGCTCGGGGTCCGTGGTGATGATCGTGCGCGGCGCGGACGGGTTCACGCGGGCCACGACCTGTGGCGTCGTCAGGTGCAGAGACATGGGGGAGGGCTCCTCGATCCGGTCAGCCGTCGGGTTGGGGCAGCCGTCGAGGCGGTGGCCGACGGAGCGCGCGTCAGCCACCACCTCGATGTCGTGCGGTCAGCAGCCGTTGGCCCTGGCCAGGAGGGTGGTGAGGTCGCCGCCGGTCATGCCGGCCATGCCGAAGTCGGAGATGACCTCGAGCGGCATGTCGCCGACCATTGACAGGAAGTCCTTGCGGACACCGCTGTCGTAGATCATCGACCGGAGCTCGTCGCCGATCACCGGGTGGGCGATGGCCTCGTTGACGGTGGACATGGAGTTCAGCGGGAGCACGATGGGCTCGCCCTTGACCTCGACGGTGACGACACCGCGCAGGTCGCGGCTGGAGGCGCCGACGGCGAGGGTGAACTCGCCGGACTCGATGACCCAACGACGCAGGACCGGGTGCCAGTAGGACAGGTCGCGGGCCGAGAGGGTGAAGTCGACGGTCTTGGACTCGCCCGGGGTGAGGCCGACCTTGGCGAACGCCTTGAGCTCGCGCACGGGACGCTGGACCTGGGCCTCGGTGTCACCGACGTAGACCTGGACGATCTCGGTCCCAGCACGCCGTCCGGTGTTGGTGATCGTGGCGGAGACACGGACCTTGGTGCCGGTGCCGACGCCCTCGACGATGGCAGTGACGTCGTCGTACTCGAACGTCGTGTACGACAGGCCGTGGCCGAACGGGAACGCGACATCGACCTTCGCGAGGTCGTACCAGCGGTACCCGACCAGGATGCCCTCGCCGTAGCGCACGGTGCCGAGCTCGCCCGGGAAGTTCCCGAACGAGGGGTTGTCCTCGAGGCGGTGCGGGATGGTCTCGGCGACGCGACCGCATGGGTTCACGGCGCCGAGCAGGATGTCGACGACGCCGGACCCACCTGCCTGGCCGCCGAGCCAGCCCTCGACGATCGCGGGGGCGAGGTGGCGCCACGGGGTGACGGCCACGGACGAGCCATTGGACAAGACGACGACGATGCGCTCGTTGACGGCGGCGACGGCCTCGAGCACGGCGACCTGCTCGGCGGGCACGTCCATGTGGTCGCGGTCGTAGCCCTCGGACTCATAGCTTGCGGGTAGGCCGAGGAACACGAGCACGGTCTCAGCACCCTGAGCAACCTCGACGGCCTCGGTGAGCAGAGCCGCGGCGTCGGTACCCGAGCCGTTGTCCTCACCGTCGATGGTGTACCCGGCCGCGAACGGGACCTCGACCCCCGGCTCGGTGCGGAGCGCAGTGAGCGCGTCGTCGAGGCGGGTGGGGTTCACCTTGGAGGACCCGGCGCCCTGGTAGCGGGCAGTGCGGGCAAGCTCACCCACGACGGCGAGGCGGGCGTCGGTGGGCAGGGGGAGCAACGGGGCGCCGTCGACCTCGTCGTTGGCCAGCAGTACGGTGCCGGCAGCGGCAGCCTTACGGGCCAGGGCGTGGTGGGCCTCGAAGTCGACCTCGCCACCGGCGTCGAGCGCGGGCAGGGAGCGCAGCACCATGTGCAGCACGCGGCGCACGCAGGCGTCGACGTCGGCCTCGTCGAGACGGCCCTCGCGCACGGCATTGACGACGAGCGCGTCCGATCGGCCGCCGTCGGCGGGCATCTGCAGGTCCAGACCCGCGACCACCGAGGCGACGCGATCACGCACAGCACCCCAGTCGGAGACGACGAGGCCCTCGAAGCCCCACTCGTCACGGAGGACCTCGGTGAGCAGCCAGTGGTGCTGGGCCGCGTAGACGCCGTTGAGCTTGTTGTACGCGCACATCACCGTCCACGGCTGGGCCTCGGTGACGACGCGCTCGAAGGCAGGCAGATAAATCTCGCGCAGGGTGCGCTCGTCGACCTCGGCCGAGACGCGCATGCGGTCGGCCTCCTGGTTGTTCGCGGCGTAGTGCTTGAGCGAGGTGCCCACGCCCTGTGACTGCACGCCGTGGACGAACTCGGTGGCGAGCACGCCTGTGAGGAGGGGGTCCTCCGAGAAGTACTCGAAGTTGCGGCCGCACAGCGGGGACCGCTTGATGTTGATGCCCGGGCCGAGCAGCACGGCGACGTCGTTGGCGACCGTCTCGCGGCCGAGCGCCACGCCGACCTCGCGGATGAGCTCGGTGTCCCACGTCGACGCCAGAGCGGCGGCGGGAGGGAAGCAGGTGGCGGGCACGGAGTCCGCGATGCCGAGGTGGTCGCTGCGGCCAGCCTGCTTGCGCAGACCGTGCGGACCGTCGGTGACCATGACCTTCGGCACGATGGTCTCGCCGTCACGGACGATCGGCTGCGTGTGCCAGAAGTCCTCGCCCGAGAGCAGCGACGCCTTCTCCTCCAACGTAAGACCGTCGAGAATCTGCTCGACCTCCTCGGTCACTGACGAGGGGACGTTGCTCTTGTCGCTCACAGTTCATCTCCTTCGATGAGCCAACTGACTGATGCGTATCAGTGCCCTATTGAAGCAGGAAACTACGGGTCGGGGCGAACGCGACGCACTACCGTGGCGCGAATTGCTCCCAGACGGCGGGCGGCAGGGCGATGGACGGGGTTCTGCCAGGCGAAGTGCGCCACGGCGGCTTGTTGATACGAATCAGCGTATGCTCTCATGAAGCGTCTGTTCAGCCACCGCCGGCTGAGCCCGGCCTCGCCGGTCGCCATCGTCGGCGTCCAGACCGAAGATCAGGAGTCTCAACGATGAACCCGTTCCTGCCGCTGTGGGAGTACGTGCCGGACGGTGAGCCGCGCGTCTTCGGCGACCGCGTCTACCTTTACGGCTCGCACGACCAGTTCGGTGCGCTGCCCTACTGCTACAACGACTACACCGTGTGGTCCGCCCCCGTCACCGATCTCACCCAGTGGACGCATCACGGCGTGACATACCGCAAGGAGCAGAACCCCACCAACGCCGACCACACGTTCTCGATGTGGGCCCCGGACGTGGTCCTGGGCGGCGACGGCCGCTACTACCTCTTCCACGGCTTCGAGTTCGAGCCGCGCATCGCGGTGGCTGTGGCGGACAAGCCGGAAGGCCCCTTCGAGTTCTACGGCCACGTCGCCTACCCCGACGGTGCCCTGTACGGCACCAAGGACGGCGACGGCTTCCCATTCGACCCGGGTGTCCTCGTGGACGACGACGGTCGCGTCTACATGTACATCGGCTTCGTGCCCCGTGACGAGATGCTGTGGAGTCGGATGCCAGGCCACAACCAGCACAAGGGCTGCTACGTCGTCGAGCTCACCGGGGACATGCTGACCGTCGTCGGCGAGCCGCGCCTCGTGGCCCCCGGACGCCCGTACTCGTCGGGCACCGGCTACGAGGGCCACGAGTTCTTCGAGGCCCCGTCGATGCGCAAGATCGACGATACCTACTACCTCATCTACTCGTCGTTCCTCGGCAACGAGCTCTGCTATGCCACGAGCGACCATCCGATGAAGGGCTTCGAATTCCGCGGCACCCTCGTGTCCAACGGTGACGTCGGGATCAACGGTGCCACTCAGGAGGCCCCGCTCAACTACATCGCCAACACGCACGGCTCCGTCGTCGAGGTCGAGGGCCAGTGGTACGTCTTCTACCACCGCCACACCAATCGCCAACAGGCCGCCCGCCAGGCCGTCGCCGAGCCGATCGCCTTCGACCCTGCGACCGGAGCGTTCACTCAGTCGGAAATGACGTCGTCGGGTCTGCGCAACGCCCCGCTGCCCGGCGTCGGCTCCTACCCAGCCGCTATCGCCTGTGTGCTCATGGGCGCCAACGGCGCGGGCCCGATGCCGTTTGCGTCGGATGACCCGGAGCGGTTCGTCAATGGCGCCTGGGGGGCCGTGCTCACGGACCTGCCCATCAAGCACGGGGAACACCCGTACTTCACGCAGTCGATGCCGGACCGTGAGGAGAACGCCGACCAGCACATCGCGAACCTGCGCGACGGTGCCGTGGTGGGCTTCCGGTACTTTGACCTCACCGGGACCTCCGCCGTTGAGCTGGAGCTGCGCGGCGACGGGACGGGGCAGGTCGAGGTTGCCACCGAGCTCGATGGCCCCGCCGTCGCCACCGCACCCGTGACGGGCGGCCAGCCCACCGTCGTCGAGCTGCCCGCGGAACTGGGGGAGCGCACCGCGCTCTACCTCACCTTCCGCATCAGCGGCGAGGTCTCGTTCCACACGCTGACCTTCCGCACCGCCTGACCCACCGGATGGAGCACCTCGATGAGCTCGACAACCGCGGGCACCGCATCCCGTGCCACGGGGCGCGTCACCGCCAAGGACGTCGCCCGGCACGCGAGCGTCTCGCAGAGCACGGTCAGCTACGTGCTCAACAACACGCCGGGGCAGTCGATCACCCCCGCGACACGTGAACGCGTGCTCCAGGCTGTCCGCGAGCTCGGCTATGTCCCGTCCGCAGCTGCGCGGACGCTGCGCACCGGCGTGGGGGAGGGCGTGCTCCTGATCCTCCCCCACGCACCGCTCGGGCACACCATCGTCCAGTTCATCGACCAGGTGACGGACGAGCTCGACCGGTACGGCTTCTCCGTGGTGTTCCGACGCCGCAAGATGGGGCAGGACCTCACGCGCCTCATCCAGGAGATGTCGCCTGCAGCCGTGGTGTTCCTCGGCACCGACGAGGCACCAGAACTCACCTGGCTCACCGAAAAGGGCACCCCGGCGTTCTTCACCGGCATCGACTCGGACCAGCCGGGAGTCATCGACATCCCCCAGCACTCCATCGGTGCCCTCCAGGCGCAGCACCTCATCGAGAGGGGGCACCGCCGGATCGGTTACGCGCTGGACCGGAACCCGCTCCTCGCGCCGTTCGCGACGGCGCGGCACGCCGGAGCCCGGGAGGCATGCCTGCAGGCAGGCCTCCCGGAACCGGTGGTCATGGAGATCGCCCCGGACATCCAGGACGCGGCAGGCGCCGTCGCGCGATGGCGAGCCGCGGCCGAACCCGTGACCGCGGTGTGCGCCTACAACGACGACACCGCCTTCACGCTGCTCGCCGGGATGCGCGAGCTCGGCCTCAGCGCCCCCCAGGACCTCGCTGTCATCGGCGTCGACAACACGCCGCTCGGCGCCTTCGCCGCACCCCCGCTTACCACCATCGACAGCCACATCGAACGCTTCGGCGTCGACATGGTCCGCGTCGTCCTCGCCGAGCTCGCCCCGGGCAAGGCGGCAGCTCCGTCCTTCGACCCGCGGGCCGAGCTCATCGTGCGCGGCACCACATGACCGTGACGCAGCCGGTCGACGCGTCCGAGGCGGTGCGCGCCCGCGCCATCATCGCCGTGCTCGTGAGCGCAGGGCTCACCGCCGCGATCATGCAGACGGTGGTCATCCCGCTCATCGGGCAGTTCCCTGACCTGCTCGGCTCTACCCCGGCCGCGACCTCGTGGATCGTCACGGTGACCTTGCTCGCCTCGGCGGTGTCGACGCCGGTCACCGGCCGGCTCGGCGACCTCTACGGCAACCGTCGCGTGATGACCGCCTGCGCCCTGTCGCTCGTCCTCGGTTCCGTCCTGTGCGCCGTGGCGACGTCGCTCCCACCGATGATCCTCGGCCGCGGTTTCCAGGGCGTCGGGATGGGCATTTTCCCGCTCGGCATCTCCACCATGCGCGACGTCCTCCCCAGGCGGTACCTCGCCGGAGCGCTCGCCGCGGTGAGCGCCTCCTTCGGCGTCGGCGGCGCGATCGGAAAGCCGCTCGCCGCCGTCATCGCCGAGGTCGGCCAGTGGCAGATGGTCTTCTGGGTGTCCGCCGTCCTCACCGCTGTCGTCGCACTGCTCATCGTCGTGCTGCTGCCCGCCACCCCGCCGCGCGGCAGCGGACGCTTCGACGCCGTCGGCGCGATCTGGATGAGCGCCGGCCTCGTCGCCCTCCTCCTCGGCATCACGGAGGCGCAACCCCTGCTGCTCGCCGCCGGAGCGATCCTCCTCGTGCTCTGGGGACGCCACCAGCTCCGCCGCACATCCCCGCTCGTCGACCTCCGCTCGACGTCGTCGCGCCCCCTGCTGCTCACCAACATCGCCGGCACTATGGTCGGCGCCACGATGATCACCCAGGGGTTGCTCATCCCTCAGCTCCTCCAGCTCCCGCCCGGCAACGGCTACGGCACCGGGCAGTCGATGTTCGCCATGGGGATGTGGACGCTGCCTGCCGGCATCATCATGCTGCCGTTCGCCCCCATCGCCGCCCGCGTCTCGACCCGCTACGGGGCCCGCACCACCCTCGTCGTCGGAGGGACCGTCATCGCCGCGGGATACCTCCTCACGCTGCCCCTCCTGGGGTCGGTGTGGGGCCTCGCCACCGCCGCGTTCGTCGTGGGCATCGGGTTCGCCTTCGCGTTCGGCGGCATGCCCGCCCTCGTGCTCCAGTACGCCCCGTTCGGCCAGGGCGGCTCCGCCAACGGCATCAACTCGCTCGCACGCTCCCTCGGCTCCACCACCGCCTCTGCGATCGTCGGCATGCTGCTCGCCCACCTCACCGTCCACCGCGACGGGCTCCTGCTCCCTAGCCGCACCGGGTTCGTCATCGGGCTGAGCATCGGCGTCGTCGCGGCGCTCGCGGTGGTTGCGCTCGCGCTCGCCATCCGACCGGACGCTGTGCCCGGCACCCGGGACGGCGTTGGGCCCGACGACGATGCGGCGCAGGCCCCAGCCCTGGACCGGGGCCGGGAGCCCGCGCTCGTCGACGCCTGACCTGCCCCGCCTTGTTCGCCCCATCCCGCCGCGCTTCGAGGAGGAAGCCTTGACCACTCCTGTCCCACCCACCCCGCGTACGTGGACGGCCGACTTCGTCTCCCCGTCCACCGAGGCGCCGACCACCAGCCTGCGACCCGGCTACCTGCTGCGCACCGAGTTGACGGTCCCCGACACCGCCGCACAGGTGACGGCGTACGTCACCGCGCACGGCGTGTACGACGTCGAGCTCGACGGCATCCGGGTGACGAGCGCCGAGCTCGCACCCGGCTGGAGCTCCTACGAGCACCGGCTGCGCTACCAGACCCTCGACCTGCCGACCGCCACGCCCGGCACCCATGCGCTCGGCGTCTGGCTGGCCGACGGCTGGTACCGCGGCCGGATCGGCTTCGAGGGCGGGCTGTGGGACGTCTACGGCAAGGACGTCTCGGTTCTCATCGAGGTCGAGATCCGGCACCAGAACGGCTCCGTCGAGCTCGCCCCACTCACCTGGCGCTGGGCTCCGGCGCCGATCACCGCGGTCGGGCTCTACGAAGGCGAGACCTACGACGCCCGGCTCGAGCAGCCCGGCTGGTCCACCCCCGGTTTCGACGACTCTGGCTGGCAGGCGCCCACGGTGCTGCCCCGGGACTCCTTCACCCACGCGCTCGAGCAGCCTGTCGGCTCGGACGTGCGAGTCATCGAGGCCCTGCGTCCGGTCACCGTCGAGGAGCGGCCGAACGGCCGCCTGCGGCTCGACTTCGGGCAGAACATCTCCGGCAAGCTGCGCGTGCGCGACGTCGTCGCCCCCGCGGGGCACACGCTGATGCTGCACCACGCCGAGGTCCTCGAGCACGATGAGCTCGGCACCCGGCCGCTGCGCAGCGCCACCTCCGTCGACAGCTACACCTTCGGCCCGTCCGGTGCGCCGGTCACCTGGACGCCGCGCTTCACCGTCCACGGCTTCCGGTACGCGGAGATCGAGGGCTGGCCGGCCGGGCACGACCCGGCCGACGCCGTCGAGGCGCTCGTCGTCCACTCGGACATGGAGCGCTCCGGCTGGTTCTCCAGCTCGCACCAACTGCTGGACCGGTTCCACGAGAACGTCGTGTGGTCGATGCGGGACAACTTCGTGGACCTGCCGACCGACTGCCCGCAGCGCGACGAACGCCTCGGGTGGACGGGCGACATCGGCGTCTTCGTCCCCGCGGCGGCCTTCCTCTACGACTCGACCGGGTTCCTGCTCAACTGGCTGCGCGACGTCAAGGCCGAGCAGAAGGCCCAGGGCACGATGCGCAACTTCCACCCGTGGCTCGAGTGCGGCTTCCCCGGCCCACCGTCCGCCGCCTGGGGTGACGCCGCCGTCATCGTGCCATGGACGCTCTACGAGCGCACCGGCCGCCTCGACATCCTGGCCGACCACGTCGAGTCGATGAGCGCTTGGGTGGACCAGGTCGACGCGCTCACCGGGCACACCGGCCTGTGGGACAGCGGCTTCACGCTCGGCGACTGGCTCGACCCCTCCGCGCCACCGGAGCAGCCGTCGGCGTCTCACACCGACAAGTACCTGGTGGCGACGGCGTACCACGCGTTCTCCGCGCGGCTCACGGCGCAGTCGTGGCGCCTCGTCGGCGACGAGGAGCGGGCCTTCCGCTACCAGCAGATCGCCGACCGTGCGCGCGCCGTCTTCCGCGACACGTACGTCACCCCGAGGGGACGGGTCACTTCCGACACCGTCACCGCGTTCGCCGTCGCCATCTGCTTCGACCTGATCGAGGAGCACCAGCTCACCGAGGCCGGGAAGCGGCTCGCCGCGCTCGTCACCGAGAAGAACCACCTCATCGCCACGGGCTTTGTCGGCACGCCGCTGGTCTGCGACGCCCTCGTCCGCACCGGGCACCCGGACACCGCCTACCACCTGCTGCTGCAGACCCGGTGCCCCTCGTGGCTCTATCCGGTGACCATGGGGGCGACGACGGTGTGGGAGCGCTGGGACTCCATGCTGCCGGACGGGTCCATCAACCCCGGCGAAATGACGTCGTTCAACCACTATGCGCTCGGCGCCGTCGTGGACTTCATGCACCGCGTCGTCGCGGGCCTCGCCCCGGCGTCGCCTGGCTACGCGAACGTGCGATTCGCCCCCGTGCCTGGTGGTGGGCTCACCCACGCCGAGGCGTCGCATCGGGCGCCTGCCGGCCTCGTCCGGTCGGCGTGGCGCCGGGACGGGGAGAACTTCACGCTCACCGTGGAGCTGCCCGCCGGCACGCGCGGGACGGTGAACCTGCCGGACGGGTCCCCTGCCGTGGAGGTCGGTCCGGGTGTCAGCGAGCACATGTGCATCTGGCGTGCGCCCGACGCTGATCCCCCGCTGCCGCGCGTGTGGAACCTGGCCGACCCGGCTGAGCGCGAGGAGTACATCGCGCACCTTCGGGCACAGACGGCACAGTGACGCTGTCCTGACAGGAGCCCTCGGTCACCGCTGCTCGCGGTGGTCGAGGGCTTCTGCGTGGTCCTTTCGGGCCCGACGTCCGGAGATGGCGATCAGGAACGCCGGCTGGCGGCCACTGGGACCAGCACGGCGGCGAAGGCCAGCAGGGTCGCCACGACAGTCGAGGCGCCCGGTGTGTACCCGGTGACGAGGTCGATGACGAGCGCACCGATCATCTGCCCGGCGATGCCGCCCAGCATGAGGAGCAGCACCCCGATGCGGTGCACCGCGAGGGCGGCGACGGCGGTGATGCCGACGCCGAGCACCCCGCCGAGGTACAGGAAGGGGTTGCTTGGCCGGGCTCTGTCAACCTGAGTGGAGTCGTTCGAGTTCTTTCTTGCGTTCGGCGGGCAGGTTGATGCCGACGTAGCCGGGTGGGCGCGGGGTCCTGGGTCGGGTGCGGAAGCGTTCGG
>Ga0075011_10001582_pt1 | contig 12283 bp, 12 predicted proteins | sample TARM_MetaG_T_14_FD_72354 | JGI IMG/M metagenome (GOLD analysis project Ga0075011, IMG submission 72354) | Freshwater microbial communities from Pennsylvania, USA, analyzing microbe dynamics in response to fracking - TARM_MetaG_T_14 | ecosystem: Environmental > Aquatic > Freshwater > River...
GAATCATCCAATAGATAATCATCGGCCAGGTCATCACCTACTTGTTGTTTGCCAATCGGGTCCGGTTTTTCAAAAGCCATCACCCGGGGGATTTCGCCCAGGAAGGTAATGTTTTCGGTAATCTTTACCGGTGTCTGGGTGAGCTTCAGCTGACACTTTTCGGCCAGTTCCGTTCGGGTAAAGGGCGCCGATATTTTTAGACCATCACATTCTTTGTAATTCAAGGCGTGGGGGTGGGCAATAATCTCAATAGCTTCCGATTTTTTGATTTCCAATAAACTTTTTAATCCCCGGGTATGGTCATCGTGACCATGAGAAAGGACGATGGTGTTGAGCTGACTGAGATCAATGTTCATGGCGGCAGCATTTTTGATAACCAGATCCGAGTAGCCGACGTCAAAAAGCAAGGCTTCTTCCCCGTCCTCAATATAATAGCAGACCCCAGGCTCACCCCAATAATATTCATCAATTATGGTGTTGTTATCAACAAGAACTTTTAGCCGCATTTACTTTTCCATCCTCTAATTTTTTCTGAACCACAAAAAATAGCTTTCGGGGCAGTGCCCCTTCCTCAAAATTATCAATGGTGATGATCTCGAAACCATCAGCCAATGTTTCAACCTTTTCTTTGCTGAAAAAATGTATAATAAATTTACCACATTCGTAGATATCTTCACCATGATGGGTACCGGTACCGCAGTCAGCGTCATCGGTGTTCCGCGCCGTATAGATGGCGATACCGCCCGATTTCAGCACCCGATTGGTTTCTCCCGCAATGAAAGTCAGTTCTAAAGTCGTCAGAGCCATACAATAGAGCATGTGGGAAAAGCAGGCATCAAAATGCCCTGCCTCAAATGGAAAGGCCTGACGGACATCATGTTGTACCGTTGTAACCAGGTGGGAAACTTCCAGCTCTTTTGCCCGCTCTTCGATGGCCTTAATTCCGGAAGCGGTATATTCGATGACCGTTATTTCAAACCCCTGCTGGGCAAAGTAAAGGGTATCACGACCCTGACCGCCACCCAATTCGAGGATTTTGCGGACGCCGTTATTTCTAAAAATTTCAACGGCCTTGATGGCAGCAATGCTGGGAGCTGTCCCGAACATCTGGGGTTTGCTGACAAATGTATCCTCCCAGTGACGATTCTGTTTATTAAAAATTTCTTTTTTCAAAGTGATTTCCTTTCGTCGCTTCAATTGTTTTTTTTGATTAATTAATCTTGACCGGTCCTATTCTGAAAAAGCGCCCAAGTTTTTATCTCAGTATACCGTGTCCGGCCTTTAGAGTCAAAGACCATAATCCTTTAAAGATACGTTATCGATGTTTTCAGTACCAGAATTTCAATCCATTCAAATAAAATGTTTTCAATAAAAAACCCAGGTTGATGACAGTGCATCTACCTGAGGAGATCATTACATATTATTTAAAACACTTTGGTCGTCCATTGGGAACAATCCCAGACTTCATTAACAAAGCTTTCGTAGAATTCCGGTTCATGGCAGACCATCAGAATACCGCCACTATAGGCTGCTAACGCCCGCTGCAGTTCAGCTTTGGCATCGGCATCGAGATGATTGGTGGGCTCATCCAGAACCAGAATATTGGTTTCCCGGTTGATCAGTTTACAGAGTCGCACCTTGGCCTGTTCACCACCGCTTAAAACCTTGACCATGCTTTCAATATGTTTTCGGGTCAGACCGCATTGAGCCAGGGCTGAGCGAACCTCATTCTGATTCAGGGACGGAAACTCATTCCATACCTCGTCAATACAGCTGGTTCGGACATTCTGATCCATTTCCTGTTCATAATAACCGATTTGCAGTTTTTCCCCCTGTAGAACGGTGCCGGTGATCGGTGGAATCAATCCCAAAAGGCTTTTTAAGAGAGTGGTTTTCCCAATCCCGTTAGTGCCTTTTAAAACGATTTTCTTTTTCCGTTCCATCACTAAATTCAAGGGTTTGGACAAGGGTTCATCATAACCGATGATCAGATCCTCGGTTTCAAAAACCCGCCGACCAGTGGCACCGGCTTCTTTAAAGTTAAACCGCGGTTTAGGCTTTTCCGAGGCCAGCTCAATGATATCCATTTTATCCAGTTTTTTCTGCCGCGACATGGCCATGTTCCGAGTCGCTACCCGAGCCTTATTCCGCGCGACAAAGTCTTTCAGATCGGCAATTTCATTTTGCTGTTTATTGTAAGCGGCCTGTTCCTGAACTTTTTTTGCCTCCAGTACTTCCTGGAACTTGGCATAATTGCCGACATAGCGGGTTAATTTCTGATTATCCATATGGTAAATTAAATTTATTACTGAATCGACGAAGGGCAGATCATGGGAAATCAGAATAAAGGCATTCTCATAGTCATTGAGATAACGCTTTAACCATTCGATATGTTGTTCATCAAGATAGTTGGTGGGCTCATCCAGCAACAGGATGTCCGGTTTTTCCAGCAGCAGTTTTCCCAGCAGCACCTTAGTTCGCTGACCCCCGCTGAGTTCCGAAATATCCTTATCCATCCCGATATCATTAAGACCCAGGGCGCTGCCCACTTCGTCCACTTTTGAATCAACCAGATAAAAATCATGAAACTCCAGCATCTCCTGAAGATCGCCAACTTCTTCGAGGCTCTTTTCAACCTCTTCTGGACTATCCTCAGCCATTTTTTCATACAGCAAACCGATCCGACTTTCAATTTCCAGCAAAAAATCAAAGGCCGATGTCAGCACATCCCGAACCGTCATTCCCGGTTTTAAAACGGCATGCTGATCCAAGTAACCGATCCGCACATTTTTTGCCCATTCAACCTTGCCCTCATCTGGCATCAGCCGGTCGGTAACAATATTCATAAAGGTAGACTTACCCTCACCATTTGGTCCTATTAAACCGATATGCTCTCCCTTTAACAACCGAAACGATACTTGATTAAAAATTGCTCGATCACCAAAACCATGAGAAAGATTCTCGACATTTAAAATACTCATTTATTCTCCATTTCTTTTTTGGTCAATTAAAAACACTCCCAGATTCGTGTTGCAGATCAGGAAGTGTTTAACAGTTTATCCTATCATTCTTACATTTATATTATATCATAGGCCGAATAATTATACCAGCCTGGGCTGATCTTTTGACGGTCGTTTACTATCGTCTTATTTGTATCAGGTGCTGCTTTTTCACCCCTTGCTTATTCTTTGGGTCGAATCTTTCTTTTTCGTTTTCTTGTTGCCAAATAAAAATACAAGACTGCCTGAATCATCGTGACCAGACTCATAATAATTTTTTCAAACCAGGTGGCTCCCAGCAGATTTCCTAAGGTATTCAAACAGATGAATAAAAATGACAGCCACAGATAGATTTTTGCAGTGCGATTGAATTGTTTATGATCAATCACACCTGCTAGCACAGCAACCAGCGGTAGGCTGTAAGATACCACAATCAAACCCATAATGGAACCCTCAAAGACAAGTACCACAATCAATACCAGCGAAAAAAGAAGCCAACCTTTAAATAAATTTTTATTGTCTTTGATCCGCATCAGCCCCGATGCAGCGGCTACTACCGGTATGCCATAGATCATCATCACGATGCTGGTGGAGGCTGTTTGAACTGCCGCTTCAAAGCTTTCCAGTCGTCCGCCGCTAATGAATTGATAGGGTAGAATTTCAAGGATGACAAACAAAAAGACAAGCATTGTGAAAATGTTCAGAGCAATGATCCCTTTACCTGCGGTTTTTCTGCTTATTTTCATGCTTTCTCCCTTGATGACTGATTTTGTATCATAACACTGCTGCGTTATCTGAAAAATTCCAGTATCTTTTCTGCATTAACCTAGCATTGTAGTTGAATATCCAAGGAGACATCGCCCAGTATTTTTTTCTTAGATTGCTAATAGCTCCCTGACGTCATTATAGCTTTAATTGCATGATTTTTCAAGGTGCGCTATTGTTATGCCAGCAGTTTATTTCTTTATATTAATTTGGTAGCTTTCACAGACTAAAAATGATCGGTTTTCTAGTCAACGAAACCTCGGTCAGAGCTGTCGCTATACATGTTTACTTAAACACGATTGGGTAATCATTCTAGCGATATAAGAACCTACTTAGTTAATAAATTCACATAATTTCCTTGTATCTCCTAGCGCAAATGGCTATAATAGAGTTATTAGGGGATTTTTCAATCGCACCAGTATTAAAAGCCATTGCAGTAAATTCACTCTGCTTTAACTGCACTGTCTTTTAGCTGAATACTTGACCTCTAAAACAGGAGCAAGCATGATCAAAAAGAACACCCTTCACTTTAAATTGAATATGTTTATTCTCAGTATAATTTTTTTGATTGTTACAATTGGTTTTATGATAGCAATCAACATTTTTATTGCCATCTATGAAGCAGATGTAATAAAGAAAATTACATCCGGGATTCCCGCTTTTAAAATGGTTGTAATTGACTCCAACACCGATCAACTGCTATTAGATACGGGAAAATTAGTCGACCCAGCCTATCAGCTGCTGATACAAAGAAATAGCGCGACCGAAAAGCTGTTAAAAGACGCAATCCACTATTCAAAGCACAACGAGATTGGCTTTATCCAAATCAGAGGTGCTGGTTACGTATCTTATGAAGAGCGCTACTGTGATCCCAGTATTTTGAGCTTAGCTGCCCAAAACGCTGAGCTGAGCGGAACTAAACCAACCACCTGGATCGATGGCAATTCCAAAAGCGGATTACAGCTTTTCTGTCACTACCCTATCTTAGATCCCGACAAAAACTTAATTGGTGATATTCTGGTAGGAATACCAGTAGCCATGCAAGCGGATGTGGAGTATATTAAAAACACCTCAGCCTTTGATGCCACTATTTTTTCGGGAGATAAAAGGGTTGCTACCACGATTGTCAAAAACAATGAGCTCCAAATTGGTACCACTCTGGATGAATCGATCGCAGCCATTGTCCTGCAAAATGGTAACGATTACTATGGAAAAGCAGAGATCTTAGGTGAGCCCTATATGGTTGCCTACGCACCTGTTTTCAATCATCTAAATCAGCCGGTGGGGGCTTTGTTTCTCGGTAAATCAATGGTCTCAATGGTTAACCTGCGTAATCAAATTATTATATCATTAACCCTATTAGGACTGCTGATGCTGATCTTTTTTTATCCCATTTCAAGTCGCTGGCTGAAAATCAATGTGACTCATCCGATTAGCTGGGTTGCCAAAGCTATGAAAGGCATTTCTGACGGTGATTATCTGGTCATCAAAAACATGCCGATCGCGAAAAATGAAGAAATCGATATTCTTCAGACCACCATGGCATCGATGGTTACGGAGCTGGCTGCAAGTCAGCAGAAGCTAGAAACAGCGGCGTTTATTGATCCCACCACTGGGCTTCACAATCGGATCTATCTTTATGAAAAATACGGCGGTTTGTCGCTATTTAACAACCAGGAAAATGTCTCTGTGGTATATTATCTGGATGTCGATAATCTAAAATACATCAATAACTTGTTTGGTCATCGTGCTGGAGATAGATTACTGATTCAAATTGGAAAATCCTTACAAGCAATGGTAAAGAAATGGCCCGAATATCAGGTCTACCGAATATCAGGTGACGAGTTTGCCATCTGTAAAATAGGTTTTTTCGACCGTGAAAGGGTAACGATCTTATCAAAGAATATCCTCTCCACTTTTGAGAAAGCCTTTACCATCAATGATCAAAACATCAGTACCAGTGTCAGCATTGGGATTTCCTACAATGATTGCTGTAATGGCACAAAATGTCCGGTCTGTAACGGAAAATGTAAAGATAACCTTGAAAAACTATTAAAGAAAGCCGAACTCGCCATGAATCAGGTTAAGCGCAATGGTAAAAACAATTTTATGTTGTTTGATCCCTCAATGAACGAAGCCATGCAGCGAACCGCTTCGCTGCAGCAAGATTTGAAATTGGCGCTTGAAAATGAAGATTTAGAAGTTTATTATCAGCCGAAATTTGATCTGGAAAAGAACCGTTACGATGGCATGGAGGCCTTGCTTCGCTGGAATCATCCCAGCCGCGGTTTTATCCCCCCACTTGAGTTTATCAAGGTAGCGGAAGAATCCAGCCTGATTGTTGAATTAGGCGCCTGGATCCTAGAAAAGGCCTGTCGCTTTATTAAAGACTATAATCATCAGCATCAAACAAGTTATTCCATCGCCGTCAATGTGTCTACTGTACAGCTTCTAAACGAACGCTTTGAAGACAGTGTCTTACGGATTCTCAAGTCAACCGGCCTTGACCCAGCTTTTCTTGAACTAGAAATCACGGAGTCTGTGTTTATCCACTCGATTGAATCTGCCTACGCAAAACTCGACTTTCTTAGAGAGAAAAATATCAGTATTGCTTTAGACGATTTTGGAACCGGTTATTCATCCCTGACTTATTTGAAATCCTTACCTATTTCGACATTAAAACTGGATAAATCATTTATCGATGATATTGCATTAAATTCGATCTCATTTGAAATCGTAGATAGTGTCATCCAAATCGCCAGCAGCATCGGGTTGAACATCGTCGTTGAAGGGATTGAAACCAACGAGCAGCTGGAAATATTAAAACGTTTAAAGTGTCATAAAATACAAGGCTACTATTTTTCTAAACCGGTACCTGAGTCAGAAGTATCTCAGGTACTTAGCGAATATCAGTAAAAACCCATCGTTGTTGATTTTTAGATCGCGCAATATTTACTGGACTTAGTCAACCAAGATCGCCCGATTGGGTGATCTTGGTTTTTTGATTCAATATTCTGGACGATCTCGAAATATCGTTTCGTGGCAGCCTTTGATGGTTTGCCTTTTTTGCAGATCTCCAGCTGGCTGAGTTTGCGGTTAGGTCGCTCAACAATGATGCTGCCTTGGCTATCTAGTTTCTGTTTTAAAACCGACAGCGCTGCTTTAAAGCGCTCATCTTGCCGGGCTTTTTCGTAAAAAGAAAGTACATAGACATAATAAAAAAGATTATATCGTAAAAACGGATACTCGACCTGCATAAATAAGCTCCCCATGCCATAATGGCATGGGCCGACCGGTGTTTTCACAGTCCAGTGGTCGAGCAGGGTTTCAACAGCTCGGTCAAGTTCAGCTATCCTTTTAGGCGTTGCCGCCAAACGAAAGGCATCCAGTACAAGGAGAGTCACCCCAGGATTTGAGGCATCGGTTTCAGGACCACGACCGAATAAAAATTTATTGCATCGCCAACCGCCATCCGTATAACGATCAGAAAATAGATAATCCAGGCCTGCCTGAACCCGGGGATCACTGCTATAACCATTCCGGCACAGACCGGTAACCGCATGGGCTGTGTGACAGGGATAAATCGCACCCTTAGGGGCAATACGCACCCGACCGTCGTCTCTAAACGCCGCCAGAACTAGCTCGGCCGCCCCCTGAAGCGCTTCATGATCACTAGGTACCTTGAGTTCACTCATGATCATCAATGCGGTCAGGGTGCTAATCGGTTTTTCAATGCCCAGTCGCCCGTCCGGGGTTGCCCAGTAATCTGCGCCATTGTCATAACGGGTGCCCAGAATCAGGTCAAAATCCGCCTGATTTAAAACATCATTCGTCATCATTTTTGCTCCTTTTTAATGTTCACAAGCTGATCCCGGCCAATTGGGCAACTTCTTCCCGACGCAATCCCGGTGTTCGCCGTCGCTGGCCTGATAAAAGACCTACCTGGGAAGGCATTATTTTTGCTCTCCGGGTTTTCAGGAAATCACCAAGCTCCTTGTATCGTTGCTTTTCGCTATCCATCGACTATCCTTCCTATTATAATTTATACCAGTATAAATACACTTCTGGTAATATTATAGCATCTGTAATATGCTTATTCCAGTAAAACGAATCAAAAGATGGAGGTTATCTAATGAAGATAGAGTCAACAAAACTGGTTTATTTTTCACCAACAGGCACCACAAAAACTGTGGTTGAAAGCATTGCCCGGGGATTTAAGGCAACTGCAGTCGAACGGATCGATCTGACCAAACCGTCCTTGCGATTGCAACCATTGCAAACCGGAGAAAACGAATTTCTGATTGTCGGTGTGCCTGTTTATATGGGCAGGGTACCGGAGGTAATCCGGGAATGGCTACAGTCCATTGACGCCCTGAACACGCCAACGGTCTGTATTGTTGTTTATGGCAACCGAGTCATCAGTCTTTATTGTTTTTAATTGGCTGGCGCCGGTGCTTTTACAACAATTAGTTCCAGCGTTTCTGGGTACATGTTCTTGACATTCATTTTTGTTTTAAACGGTATTTTAAGCAGCGTTCCTGCTTCATATTCATGAACCTCCTGATCATCAAGTCCAATCGATAATCTTCCTCTGATAACGGTCATATAGACGTTTGAATTAGAAAAATGCTCAGGAAGACCCTCTTCTTTATTAAATACCATATGCAGATAATGGACGTTTTCGTCAAATATCACTTTTTCGACAGCCTTATTATCGCCTCTCGACAGTTTGAAAATTTGTTCTATCATTTGTTTTCCTCCTTTTTAATACCGTCCGAACCAGTTCGGCCGGTTCACAGAATTATCAGATTGTTATTTTAGCAACTTCTCTAAAATATTGACAAATCGCGTATTGCTGATGGGATGATGACTGATGATTTTTCTATCATAAATAATAGCAAAGGTTCCAAAGGGGCAGGGAGAATTCTGGGCTGCCTCTACATCAGACAGGTCAATTAACTGAACCTCCAAATGAAAATCATCCTGCGCCGTTGCCATCATCGCTTTGACATTTTTCTCAGTATAGGGGCATTGCGGTGAACGTAGGATTGTTAAGCCTGATCCGAAATTTTCCAGATTTGCCTGCATGTCTTCCTTGAATTTCGGATCTTCTGTTTTGACATCGAACTTTTTGACCATCAAATGAAAATCAGGCTTCGCTTGATCGACAACCTCAAATCCCATTTTTTTAAAAATCGCATCATTAGCCATGAATGATCCCTTACGGGTCACCACCGTCACACCTTTCATCCCGTCATTTTTTGCTTCGTCAATGCATCCCTCAATCAAAGCCTGCCCAAAGCCTTTTCCTTTATATTCTTTTTTCAGCCCGACATAGAGACAATGGATAAACATATACCCATCTGCCTCAACGGGACGGTGCGCATAGTTTCCGGGAATGTACTCGATCATGCCTTGATACCCGCCATCTTCACTTATCACCGCCTTGATCCTCAGTCCTTTCGGATAATAGTCGGTAAACCACTGAATCTTATTTCGCAACTCAGCGTGTTTCTTGATATCCTTATAGCCACATACTCCATAGTCCGCAATATTTTCCGGCGTCACGTCTATTATTTCAAACGCACTCATCCTACCTTACCCCTTTCTTTTTCCACTTCATGGGTTCCTTTCTCAATCAAACATAATTGAGCGCATTAAACTTTTAGAGTCGATTCACCGCCTAATTGACAGATCATCAGGTATTCCTGATCCAGTTCATCAATCACGACAAAGCCAACCGCTTGATACATTTTCAACGCATAATTGTCTTTCTGTACAGCTAACGACGTCTGTCGGTAGCCCTTTGCTGTCAAGTGTTGCAGCATCCCTTTCATCAGCGCAGTGCCGATGCCGGAGTTACGGTATTCCGGATATAGCGAGATGGCGAATTCCGGTGTTTCATCATCAATATTTCCAAATCCCCGAACCTTTCCGGCAATAATTCGGGTCCACACGGCACCAATAATTTTGTCATCACACTCGGCAACCAGGCAATGATCATCCCTTCCACCAAAGTTTTCGATATAAACCTGCAGTTCCGGCTGTTTGATCACATCCCGTGGTAAGTGGTTTTGCTGGTCGGGCTGAAAAATGGCCTCGTATAAAAAATCAGCGAGCAATGGTATTTCTGTTAGTTTCATTTCTCGAATAGTATAGTCTTTCATGCTAATCCTTTCCGCTATTTAGAAAGGACTGACAACAATAATCGCTGTCAGTCATTCCCGTACGCCGTTTTAATTCGAAATAAACATTTGGGTCCAATAATGACCATAACCAGAACCAGCTTGGGCGTAGCCAACGCCTAGCTTGTTAAAGCCCGGATTTAAAATATTCGCCCGATGTCCCTCAGAATTCATCCATCCATTCATAACTGCTTCAGGACTAGAATAACCGGCGGCAATATTTTCACCGGCTCGATTGTAATTAATGCCTAATTCAGTCAGGACGGTAAAACAGCTGCTTTGATTAGGCCGAGTGTGTGAGAACAACTGGATAATTTCTTCAGCTCTAGTTTGGGCGGCTCGGGTTAAGGTGGGTTCGCTGGTTACCATACCCAAATTTCTGGACGCCCGTTCTTTATTGACCAGGGCGATCACCTGAGCCTCAAAAGAAGGCTTGGTTGTCTGAATAATAAATGGGGTGTCCGTCTTTCCCGGAGCCGCTGAGCCCTTTGGCTGAACGATAATATGAATCCCTTCGAGACGATAGGAAAAGCCCTGAGAACCTGAACTTTCGCCATTTTTTGCCCAATCCATCCAGCCATAGTTTTGGATATGAACCTGATAGTAAACATCAAATTGCTCGGCATTCGCCCCAGTGAGTTTGATCTGGATCCCTTCCAGACGCAGGCTTTGACCTGAGGTTCCACTCATTTCACCGTTGCTTTTCCAACCTCTGCCGGTATCGGCCTCCCAGCCAATGTTCTGAATATGGGTTTGATAGGTAATCCCCAATTCAGTTGCCGGGGTATCCAGTTTGACTTCAATCCCCTCCAGGCGCAAACTTAAGCCTGAGGTTCCGCTCATTGCTCCATTTGATACAAAATCCTGCCAGCCAAGATTCTGGACATGGGTCCGGTAACTGACATTTGGCGTACTGGCGGCCAATATATTATTAGGCATAATCCCGATGCTGAGTACTAACGCAAATAAAAAATAGAAACACCATTTTGCAACTCGACTCATCTTACTTTTTGGATGATCTAATCTAACGGTCATCCATCTCCTTTTTACTATTATTTGTTATAAGATGATTATCGCATAGAATAATTAATCCTGAGTCGTGATGGATATTGATAAGCTGATTTTCAGTATTTATTTAGCTGTTTACTTAATTTTCGCCTTTTCCGCTGTAACAATTGTTTGATTTTTAAATGTGATCATTCTTTCTCAATACCATTACCTTACTATAATCACAATGAATTGTTTTAGTTATTTTAAAACCAAACCGGAAAAAATACTGCTCCATCTCAGTTTTTAAAAAATCCTCAAAGCCTGCGGATTCTGTTTTTTTAACCAGGTAAAACGGGATCCTTTTGAACCGGCTGACTGGTTCTTCCCACTCCACGACAATCAATTTTCCGGTGTTCTTCAAAACTCTTCGTGCCTCTCCAATTAGCTGCCCCGCCAGATCAGGGTTTAACTCATGCAATACCAGCGATATCAGCACCACATCAAATTCTTCACTTGGAAATTGCAGATTGGCCGCATTCATATGAATCAGCTTAACGTTGGATAGCTCCTCTTGCTCCAGTTTAGCTGCGGCTTTTTGTAGCATCGCAGCAGAAATATCGATCCCGATTACTTTGGTATTTCTTCTGGCCTCGGCAATGGCGAAGGCATTAACCCCGGTGCCGGTACACATGTCCAAAACTCTTAAGGGTTCATCACCTAGTATCGAAATGACGGCATTGCGGGGGCTGGTGGCCGGCTTTCTGAAGTAGATCCGATCCAACACATCATAGAACTTGGCATTCAATTGATAATTTTCATCTGCTCCCATTTTTTCTCACTTTCGCTAACAAATCAACATTCTGAAAGATTTATTCGACACTAATTTCCCTGTTTAATGGCTCATATCCCACTGAGAAATGTTTTTCCAACTTAAATGCTATTTTTCTGGTTCCTCTTTATAAACTAAACTCAGCAAAACCTGGAATTCTTTATGAAAGTCGGTTTCGCATTTCTGCTTTTTTTCAAAGTTGCTATCAAAGGCTTCCAATGCTGTTTGGTCAATCTGATGATATACTGACGATTCTTCAAATCGGCCGCTGATTTTTTGAAAAGCTCCGGGTTGGAGTTCATAAGCCAGCAGGCCGACTGCAAAGTAGCCGTCAGCGGTGGTGATATCATACCTCTCCGCTGCTCGGAAACCCAGCCGTCCATAAAAACGGGGATCGCCATAAATGAGAATCGCCTTGAAGCCCATTTGCGTGGCAGCCTGAATGGCGTGTTGAATCAGTTTCCGGCCCAGCCCCAGCTTCTGATAGTCCGGTAAAATGGTCACCGGCCCAAAGC
>Ga0075011_10001584_pt1 | contig 12280 bp, 8 predicted proteins | sample TARM_MetaG_T_14_FD_72354 | JGI IMG/M metagenome (GOLD analysis project Ga0075011, IMG submission 72354) | Freshwater microbial communities from Pennsylvania, USA, analyzing microbe dynamics in response to fracking - TARM_MetaG_T_14 | ecosystem: Environmental > Aquatic > Freshwater > River...
CGCTATCAGCATCCCCTTCAGTGCCGGAGTGGCGAAATCGGTAGACGCAGTTGATTCAAAATCAACCGTAGAAATACGTGCCGGTTCGAGTCCGGCCTTCGGCACCATCGGAACATCAATAGACGTCAACGGACGTCTTTTTTTGTGCCTGAAATCCAGTATCCGCAAGGCTTTCCTCGCTTTTTCACTCAACCTAAGTCAACCTGATTCAATCTACATCAACTTACTGATGCGGGTACAACTGCGGGTATATCCCGGTTCGATTATGTTTGTACCCACACAGGACCCTTGAAAGGATACTTATCATGGCTCTGAGTGATGTGAAGGTTCGTTCGGCTAAGCCTGAAGCAAAAGCCTATAAACTGACTGACGGCGATGGCATGGTTTTGCTGGTTCACCCGAACGGCTCAAAATACTGGCGGCTTCGTTATCGCTTTGGTGGCAAAGAGAAGATGCTGGCGCTGGGGAAATACCCTGAAGTGTCATTGGCGGATGCCAGGGCTCGTCGGGATGAGGCCCGTAAGTTGTTAGCTTATGGTGTCGATCCCAGTGAGAACAAGAAAGCTGTTAAGGTAGAACAAGAGCAGGAAGCGATAACGTTTGAAGTGGTTGCCAGAGACTGGCACGCCAGCAATCAGAAGTGGTCTGCATCGCATAGTGCTCGTGTATTGAAAAGCCTTGAAGATAATCTCTTTGCTGCCATTGGAAAGCGGAACATTACGGAGCTTAAGACTCGGGATCTTCTTGTACCCATCAAAGCGGTGGAGTCATCCGGGCGTCTCGAAGTCGCTGCTCGTTTGCAGCAGCGTACTACCGCGATTATGCGCTTTGCTGTGCAGAGTGGGTTAATCGACTACAACCCCGCTCAAGAGATTGCCGGTGCGGTTGCTACAGCGAAAAGACAGCATCGTGCGGCTTTGGAGCTTAACTGTATACCTGAATTACTTCATCGCATTGATCACTATTCCGGAAGACCATTAACCCGACTTGCTATCGAACTTACCTTGTTAGTCTTTATCCGTTCAAGCGAACTGCGTTTTGCTCGCTGGTCTGAAGTAGATTTTGAAACGGCTATGTGGACGATTCCGGGCGAGCGTGAACCCTTAGAAGGTGTTAAGCATTCTCAGCGTGGTTCGAAGATGCGCACGCCTCATCTTGTTCCCTTGTCGCGGCAAGCTCTCGCTATTTTGGAAAAGATCAAAAGCATGAGTGGAAACCGTGAGCTGATCTTTGTGGGCGATCACGATCCGCGTAAACCTATGAGTGAAAACACGGTGAACAAAGCTCTGCGAGTGATGGGCTATGACACGAAAACGGAAGTATGCGGACATGGTTTCAGAACGATGGCGTGTAGTTCGTTGATTGAGTCGGGGCTATGGTCGAGAGATGCGGTAGAGCGGCAGATGAGCCATCAGGAACGCAGCTCTGTGCGGGCGGCTTATATTCATAAGGCGGAGCATCTGGGGGAGAGGAGACTGATGCTGCAGTGGTGGGCGGATTATCTGGATGCGAATATGCAAGAAGTTATCTCTCCCTTTGACTATGCCAAAACTAACAACCCATTGAGATAAGTTGGAACGAACTACTTCATCAATATTCATTTTAAATAAGACAATTCCAGCAAGGGGCAAAATATACTCTAAATCACTGGGATATTCATTCATAACAATGCATATCCCGGGGATTTACTGAACTGGATTGACTGTCTAATTATAGTGAAAATTCAGATCTTTTATAACAGTTATAGGTTGATTAGGTGTAGTAAAACTTAATACCAGTAAATGTGAGATATACCACATCCATTAAGGGATGGCATGGTATTTGGATACAGTGAGCGGGGCGCAGTACTGATCTGGACTGCGCCCCGCAAAACACGCCGGGATTATTTAACTGTGATCTGTCCGTTCATAAGCAATGGGAGGAGCCAGTCGCGGAGTTTGATTAGATCCTGATTTTCAAGGCTACGCGTAAAAATCATTTTATTGTATTCTGAAACAATATCGTCATATCGTTTCAGTAATCCGGGTTCTGGGCAAACGACTTGCAGTGAATGTAAATCATCTTTCGTCATGGAGCCAAATGTTGTTCCTTCCGCATTTCGACGATCAAATACCTGTTTGAAATACTTCATCACGTAGAATAAAAATCCATCTGAGCGGCTTTTGCTGTTTAATGCCGCAAGCCCTCGCCCAATACAACAATCGGCATTGGCAATATTCATATCCCCAACAGGCGCACGAACACTGAGTAAAATATCACCTTTTTTCGCCATTCTCGCAGGTGATGTTGTGTACTGGCGAGGAGTAGGGAAAAGCCAACCAAAATCCGTCGAACCCTGAAAAAATAGCGTTCCGATTCCATCTTCGTTATAAGACTCCCCGGCTGGAGACTGCCCCATTGTGATATTCGCTATTTGAGACAGCGTGTTAACCGCCCACCCCGCCGGAATTTCCCGTTTCAGCATAGCATTATACTCCATCTTACCGCCGGAGGTTTTATACGGTTTTCCGTTGGCATCAGGGAAATCAAACTGTACAAACCAGTAGTCATACAGCATTTTCGCCATCGCTTCCAGTTCGGCGTTGATGCGGTTGTTGATGGCGATTTTTTCGTCAATGGATGACAATACATCGACTATTGATTTCTGAATCTCTATTGAATAATGTGGAATCATGACATTACCAAGAATATCCTGATTCAAATTATTAATATTTGTCCCCGCCACACTCGTGATAGCAGATTTAAAAAAATTAGTTCGTGTATAGTAAGCCAAAAACAGGGGAAGAAAATCATCTTTTTTTAATCTGGCTCGAATGCAGAAACCAGAGTACAGCGATTTTTCATTACGATCTATATAAAGGCTTCGCCCTACTAAGGATTTATTACCGTTAGAACGGACAAAAATAATATCGCCTGACTCAAGGTAGTCTTCCTTTCTGGCAACTCCTGATGGATTAATTTCACCCAATAATTCCCATTGAGGAGTGAAATTATCTTTGAAATCAGCGACACCAATGAATTTGCACCCTTTACCGTGGCTATCTTTGCTGAAATTTAAACCATTACGAAATTCGGCTACATCACCATATTTCAGAAAAGAAACAGCATTACTCATACTTCAGCCCCGCCATCTGCTTCTTAATCTCCGCTTCCAGTTCGCACGACTGGCTAAACAAAATTTCCAGATTTTCCGTAAACCCTTTCATCTTCGCGGCAAACTGTTCCGGCATCATATCGGTGTATTCAATTTTCACATCAAAATACTGCCCGGCGCTGAACGAGTAATTTTTCCCGGCGATGTCGTCATAGCTGACCACCACCGAGAAATCCTCTTCGCTCCACTTGTTGTTGAACACTTCACAGATGTGCTGCTCTTCTTCTTCGGTCAGTACCGTTTTCTGGTTTTTACCGTCTTTGACCTTTTCACCTAAATTCGAGGCGTCGATCAGCACCACTTTCTCTTTGTTGCTGGCGTCAATAAACAGGATCGACACGTTGGTGCCGGTGGTGGCGAAGATATTCGACGGCATGGAAACTACGCCCGCCAGCATCCTGTTTTTCACCAGATGTTCGCGAATCCCTTTATCAATGCCCGACTGCGCGGTGATAAACCCGGTCGGCACTACCACCGCAGCCTTACCACCCGGTTTCAGCGAGAAAATAATGTGTTGCAGGAACAACTGGTAAATTTCCATTTTGTCCCTGGCTTTGGCTTTGATTCTCGGTATCCCGGCAAAGAAACGTTGCTGGTTTTCTTTGCTGTCGAGATCGTCGCGGAAATCGCTGAAATCCATTTTGAACGGCGGGTTGGAGACGATGTAGTCAAAGCGTTTCAGCGCGCTGCCGTCCTTGTGGAACGGATGCAGAATGGTGTTGCCCTGGATAACGTTGGGGATCGAATGCACCAAATTGTTGAGGATCAGGTTCAGGCGCAGCAGGCTGGAGGATTTCTGCGAGATATCCTGCGCAAAGATGCTGCAACGATCTTCTCCGATGGCATGCGCCACGTTCATCAGCAGAGTGCCGGAACCGGCGGACGGATCGTAACAGCTTACGTTACGCACTACGCCCTGCTGCGCTTTCGGCACCAGGATTTCCGCCATGATGCGCGCCACGGCGTGGGGGGTGTAGTATTCCGCGTATTTGCCGCCGGAGTTGCTGTTGTAGTCTTTGATCAGGTATTCAAAGATGGTGGCGTAGAAGTCGAATTTCTGCGTGAAGATGCGTTCAAAGCTAAAATCGGCCAGTTTGTTGATAATGGCGCGGCAGAAGTCGTCGCGCTTTGATTCGTCGGCGATGTACTGGCTGAGTCGTTCAAACAGCACCACTTTCGCGCCGCCGTCGGTTTTGACCGCGAAGACGTCGTTGTTGGTGGCGGCGATGTCCATCAGGGTGTCGTCAAAGGTGGTGGCGAAATTGGCCTCATTTTGACGGTTGTATAAATACTGAATGAAGTGATGCGGTTTCAGACGGGCGGTGTCGGCGCTCATCTTCAGTTGCAGCTTGTCACGCTGTTCCTCACTCATCTGATTAAGCGCGACTTCCCATTTTTCGGCGCTGGCGATGCTTTTATCCACCTTTTTGGCTTCAAAGGCGAATTTGTCGTTCAGGAATTTGTACAGGAATGCCTGCGTGATGATTTTGAATTCGTTACCGTCGTTGCCCAGACCGTAGTTCGCACAGATGCTTTTCAGGCTGTCGATCAGGGTTTTGGTTTTGTCTCTAAATTCCAGTTCTACCACGTACGTGCTCCGGTATTAAATTCGTTCAGGTATTCCGCCACAATCAGGCGGTTAATGTCGCCAGCCGCTTTCGCACTGAGGGTGATGTGCTGCTGTTGTTCAAAGTGGTCAAGTACACATGACACAATCTGGCGCTCAAAGTAGCTTTCATTGTTCAGTATCTGGCTGTTGTTCAGCACTTTTTCATCTGCATCCAGCTTAACGCCAAGCAGTGCTTCGAAGATTTTACGCTCTGGTTCGCTCAGGCCGCCGCGCTCGCGCAGACGTTTGTGGGTACGCGCGTATTTCACGTCGCCCCGGTATTTCTGGCGCATCAGGTTGTTCTGGCGGTTCAGCTCTTTGATGCGGTCATGAATTTTATTGAGTGTGCCGATATTCGCAACCATTTCTTCCTGCGTGACTTCGCTGAGCTTCTTTTTCTTGAACAGGCGCTCCAGTTCGTCTTTCAGGCTGACAAACTGCGGATCCTGTTGGTCGAAATTTGCGGCCAGCGCCTCGCGGGTACGGCGCAGCGTTTCTTTCAGTTCGTCGGCCAGTACCAGCTCTTCTTCACCCACTTTATGGAATTCAAAGATCACCTCTTCCAGCGCCCGGTTCAGCAGGCCGGAGAGGTCAACGCCCTGTTCCAGATCCGCTTTCAGGTTGAGTAAGTCGAGGCGGCGGCTGGCTTCGCGGTAAAGGATGTTGAGTTTGTTGAAGTCCAGCGCCTGAAGAAATTCAGTGTTGCCCTGGAGGCGGATGAGGTTGTACAGGCTGCGGGCGTCGGCGAGCGCGTTTTTCAGCGCCAGCGCGGTTTCCCGGTCCTGGATCTGGTTTATCTGGTCAGTGAAGATTTCCGCGTTTTCCGTGTCGAAGGTAAACAGAACGTCTTTGATGTGTTCGATTTCTTCGCGGATTTCTTCCGCCGATTTGAACAGGCGGGAGTAGTGCTCCATTTCGTCGCCCAGTTCGGCCTGTAGCTCTTCAAAGTAGGCTTTGTTGGTGGCGTCAAATTCCTGGCGGATGTCGGCGAAGTCCACCACGTAGCCGTAGCGGAAGTGGTTGTACGTACGGTTGACTCGGGTCAGCGCCTGGAGCAGGTTGTGTTTTCTGATCACCCGTCCGAGGTAGAGTTTTTTCAGCCGTTTGGCATCAAAGCCGGTGAGCAGCATGTTGTAGACGAACAGCAGGTCAATCTCGCCCGCCTTGAATTGCTCCACCCACTCTTTGCGTTCCTGCTTGCTGCCGATGTCGTGCAGGATCAGGGCGGCGCGTTTTATTTTCCGCGTTTCTTTGGCGTGGATCTGGTAAACGGCGGCGGGTTCTGCGGCCTGTAATACCGGCATTTCGTCGGTGACGTCATCGGCGACGGTGGGTGATTCGGCGTAGTCAGTGTTGAATAACTCAAACATCTGTTTGGCCTGTTCAGAGCTGTCGCAAATCACCATGCCACCGATGGTGTCATCATTCAGCGCGCCCCGGCTTTTGGCAAAGTCGGTGACGATGTAGTTCAGCATCGGTTTGACGAAGCTGGGATGGGCATAGATGAATTTGCGATCCACATCGCCCATTCTGACTTCCACCTCTTTTAGCGCCTGTTGCAGGATCATCCGGTAGTTGGTGGCGATCTCTTCGCGGATCAGGCGCAGCGTGTAGCCATCGGCAATGGAGGCGTTGTAGTAGTATTTGTGGATGTAGTCGCCGAAGATATCACGGGAGTTGTAGTCCGTTCCCAGCAGCGGCGTGCCGGTCAGGCCAATTTTGATGGCGTTGGTATCCGACTGGCTTAAGTTCGCCAGGAAGCTCCCTTTAGGGTTGTAGCTGCGGTGGACTTCATCGAGGAAGTACACGCGCTGGATGCTGATGTCGTAGTCTTTGGTGGTGACGACGTCCGGGTCATCGCGGAATTTCTGGATATTGACGACGGTGATTTCCGCTTTGCCGTGGTGGTTGTGCAGCGCCTGCGTCGCTTTGATATCGCGGGTGAAGGCTTCGCGGGAGTCGATAAGGTGAACGATTAAGCCACGGGCGGAAAATTCACGCTGCGCCTGCTGGAGCAGATCCAGACGATCAACAATAAAGTAGAACTTTGGGATCACCTGCTGATTTTGGAAGTAATCGGTCAGGAAGCGAACGTTGTAATAAGCCAGCGCGGTTTTTCCGCTGCCCTGAGTGTGCCAGATGATGCCTTTTTTTACGCCAGCGTTGAGTTTATGTTCGATCGCTTTGGTAGCGAAGAGCTGCGGGTAGCGCATGATGTGTTTCTGGATGCCCCCCGACTCGGCGACGTATACCAGTGCATAGCGCAGGATAAATGCCAGCCGATCGCGGCTTAACAGCGCGGTGCAGAGGCGGTTGGTCGGGCGGTTGTGATCTTTATTGGTCTGAAATTCTGGGTTGGTGCGGATTACTTCCAGGTTGTTGTCTTTCAGGATGGCGATTTCGGTTTCTTCTGGCAGTGGTTTCAGTAACGCCGTCAGGTTGAAGAGTTCTTCTTCGCGAAAGTAGTTGAATACCGGGTTGCTGTAAGAGCTGCTGGAGTAGAAAGCCCCCTGAATCGGCTCCGGGTCGCTGTCGTCATACTCCATGTTGTTGGAGAAGATCATGAACTGGGTGATATTGGCGAAGCGTTTGAATTTGGGATTCTTAAAGCGTTCGTTGATGCGGTTGCGTTCTGCGACTATACCTTCGCGGTTGTTGGGTTTTTTTACTTCGATAAAGATCAGTGGCATGCCATTGATCAGTAGCGTGATGTCCGGGCGGAACTCTTCATCGCCATTTTCGCAAGTCAGTTCGGTGACGACATGGAAGCTGTTGTTGTTGAAATTGTCGAAGTCTATCAGTTTGATGCCGGAACGGTCGCTGAGTTTTTCAAAGAAGGCGCGGCCGAGGTCGTCGTTGTCGAGAAGCAGCGTGAGGTCTTTTAAAAGGCGCCCGATGTCGTCGGGCGCAATTCCGGGGTTAATTCTGCCAACTGCTGCGGTGAAAAGGTCAGGAAAGATGTTGGTTTCTTTGTCCCAGTGTTGTTCTTTCAGAGACAGGTAGCTGTAGCCCAGCCGTATCAGGTGGAGGATGACGGGGATTTTTACCCGGGTGTCTTCGGTGAATTTCATCGTATACCCTGTTTTGATTTTTATCACGTCTCAGGCCATGCAGCGCCCCATAATCCCAGAACGGCTGGCAGTAATGACTGTTCAATTGATATCTATGTTACACGTTCTCTGTTAACTGCCCGAGTACATTTCTCGCGCTTTACTCGAAATGATAATCGCCATGACAGACTCGGAAATTTATCGCGAAAATCATGAGTAGTTGTAAAGTTGCGTATTCCGCTCTGCTCGATCATGTTTCGCCTGGAACATCGATCAGCTGTTCACCAGAAATCAACGTTCATGTCAGATCCGAATACGCGGTTCAGATAGAAGAACAGTAGTCTGTTCCGGTTCTGCATAATTCTCTCAAATAACTGGTGAAGTCACAGATAGTGCAGACTAAAGCTCCGCATGGCACGAACCTTAAGAGCGGTGAAACCATCTACGAAGATCGCTCAACTTGTGAATACGGTTTGTGGTGGATCAGTAAGTTAGGACGCTCAGGCAGTACATCTACCCACTAGCGGGCAAGCTGAATCGTTATCAGTCTCAGCCACTATGCATCATCAACATGTGACGTCTCCCGAGCCACACCTAGCGTAAGACAGACGGTAGCGAATGCTGGCGCAATAACTTGCCCATCCGCAATCAAACTCCAGTTTGGAAGAGCAGTGACTGAAAATATTACTCTTCAAACAACTTCTCCAGGCATTTAACTTCTTGTAAAGCTTCTTTATTCAGAACATCAAAATACAACCAACCATTATTGTTATTTCCTGTCAGATCTATTTTCCAGTTGGTCTTTACGTACCAGGCCAAAGCAGCGCGACATGTAACAGAATGCACATTACCGCTGATCGAAAACTCGCGAGAGATTTTATCTACAATCTCAGGTCGAAGATCCTTTTTGAATGCAATGATGAAGGTAACCTCCTCATTCCATTCTCTGTCAGTCAACTCTGCAACCGTCGGCAGTATTGATTCCTCTTGCTCAACATCAAAAATTCTCGATAACTTAAAGTTTTTAAACCCACTCAGTTTTGGATCCGAATCGTTTCGATCATAAGCTCTGAAGTACCAATTTTTCCGATCTACAAATAATGCTGATGGAAATAGTATCCGTTTGCCATGCTCGCCACTTTCTGAACCATATGTGCATTTGATCGCATAGCGGCCTTTTATTGCCCTGGTGACAACATAGACCTGTTCTTCTTTCAAACGCTCGGGTAGATAAAGTGGGTCTATCTCATCAATCGGCAGCATCGGACGTTTTTGCATCAGCTCCGAACGAGAGAAACCATACTGGATCAGATTCAGCGCCGTATGAACACTAATCTGCACCAATGGAGTATAGGTACCATGAGAAATAATCGTCCTTTTGGTTGCCGTATCAATACTACAGTTACTTGGCTTGAGTTCCCGATATAGAGCAAGATCTTTTGAGGCTGCAGCCTGTGCAACTTTGAACTCAGCCATAATTTCGGATCTGGATATGCTGCCGAGGTAGCGTATACACAAATCGATGTACGCCAGTCGCTCTGCCTGAGGAAGCGAATAAGCTTCAACAAGCAGTTCCAAATGAACGTCATGAAATTCTGTCATCGTAACACTCCAATAGATGATACATTAAGTATACTGTTCATTATCACATGTTGATCTACTTCTTGCAATGAGTTAGGATTGACATCTGTTGATAAATTGATCATCAGCAGTATCGTTCTGGAGGAATATTTGGATAGAACAATTGTTCTGTATGAGTATTTCTTCTGGAAGGGATGGTGAAGGTTGTCTGCAAACAACCTTCACCAGAAAAACAAAACCTCTGCGGAGGAATAATCCGCCACTTGAGCCCTGCTAATCGCATTTCGAGTATACGTTATTCACAACGTAATCGACAAGCCTGGCTCCAGTAACGGTACCAATAAACCGATTTGGAGTAACTGATGGAAAAAGTAACCGACCAGTATTCACCCGAAATTGCGCGGCATAAGCTCAATGCTTATTTTTCAGGTAATTTCATCATGCTTGACGTGATAAAACGTTTGCAAAAATCAAGCCTGTGCGTATTTGCAGCCTTATGTGATGGAAAAACGATCACTACTGCAGGGTATGAAATTAATGCCGATTTTAGCGTTAAACGAGCCTCTGCGGTCATTCACTCCTTGAAGCTGAAGAATCTCCCTGTCTCAACAAATTCCGTTTCAACGGGCTCTGATGTTGGTGGAATCACCAATCAGGCGGTTTTTTTCATCAGTAAAGAAGATCTTCATTCTCTGAAGTCCGATCCGGAGAAGATTATGAGGAAATGCGCAAGGCTACACGCGCAACATAAACGCTCACATGCACAAAGGGACATTGCTCGTCTATGCAAGGAGTTTGGCAAGGAAGCGATCCTTAAATTGGTAAACCAAGCTGCAACCAACCCTAAGATGCCTCCTGATGGGATGAGTGCATGTTAATCGCATAGGGGCTGTTTGCCCCTTATTACACTAACTACAATAGCTGTATATCAAGGATATTTCAGGAGAGATTAACGTTTATGGCTACCCTCGTTTTTTCCTATTCTCATGCAGATGAAGCTTTGCGTAACGAGCTCGAAACGCATCTCTCACCGTTAAAACGTATGGGAACAATCAGCGCGTGGCATGACCGACGTATTGCTCCTGGGCAGGAATTTGAGCATGAAATAGATCGCTATTTCTCCGAAGCCAATATTATTCTGCTGTTAGTCAGTAGCGACTTCATTGCATCGGATTATTGCTGGAATATTGAAATTAAGAATGCAATGGCGCGGCATGAAAGAGGGGAAGCGATAGTTATCCCGGTGATTTTGCGCAATTGTGCATGGCACAATCTTCCTTTTGGTAAGCTACTGGCCGCAACCAAAGATGGGAAACCGATTACTCAGTTTCCCAGTCATGATGACGGGTTTGTGCAGGTTGTTGATGCAGTATCAAAGGCTGCTGCCCGTATTGATACCAACAATTCAACCCAAGTGCCCCACGCTTCAACTTCATCAAAGGCTCAACTATCACCGTCGGTAAATACAGTTTTACAGCCCCGATCCGGCAATCTCTCGCTTCCAAAAACATTCAGCGATCTCGATAAAGATCGGGCTAGCCGTGAAGGTTTTGAGTATGTTGCACGCTATTTCGAAAACTCTCTCTTCGAGCTAAAACAACGCAACCCAGGTATAGAAGTGGAATTTCAACCGGTTGACTCAAGCGCGTTCACCTGCGCGATTTATTTACACGGTACCCGGACGGGGCAGTGTGGGGTCTGGCGTGGTGACAGACTCCATGGGGTAGGCTCAGTCTGTTTCAGTCATGACGGCATTGTTCGAAACAGCTACAACGAAAGTTTAAGTTTGGCGGATAACGGTCAGTCTCTGGGTTTTCGCACGATGATGGGGTTCACCGGAAACAGTCATAACACACTACTGACTAATGAAGGTATGGCAGAACATTTGTGGGATATGTTCTTCAAATCCGTAAAACAACGTATGTCCTGAGGACCGGGAGGCAACAATGGTACAACTCAATCTGGTAAAAGTACTGCTGTTGAGCAATGAACGCACCGGCGATGTCCGCTATGAGATTTTCTCGAAGGAAGGTGAAAATCCTGACTACCCGGAGAAAATCATCGTTTATCGTGAGGGAAATATCGGTGAGCACGGTGAGCGTGGCTGGATCAAGACTGACGATGTTATAAGTCTTGAACACTTGGGATTTCAAACCGGTAAGGGATTCCAGACAGCAATAACCTATCACATGCGCCCTGCACGAGATATATGTTCAGCAATAGCTGAATGCCGACAGCACTTTCAGGAAAAGTTTTGTTCTGATAGATAATAAGGGGCTTGTAAAGCACACTTGTGTTCAGTTCTTTCGCGGAAAAGTCGGGAGTTATTGATTTCTGCTCTTGTAATCAGCTCAGCATCACAGTGAGCACCAACATCAAAGAAGACGTTAAGAAGAGGTAGCTACAACGCTGATATTCAACGGAATGAGCATCAATCCGATAAGGATCTGAAACGTATAAAGACAGCTGCAGGAATACAATACAGATCACACGGGTCTTCCAAGCTGACAGCCATTATTCAAGACTGTAGTGGTCAACAAAAACTGACCACGGCTTTAGAGTTTTTCCAGAACATTCTTTCTGATTCATTCGGCGTCAAACCACCATTATATTGATGGGGTCTGAGCTGGCTGTAATATCCTGTGATGTAATTCGTTATTGCCGTGCTGGCTTGGCTAAAATTCGCGTAGCCATTATCCGGTACCCACTCTGTTTTCAGGGTAAACGTCCAGCGAGAACCGTGTTGACGGGGATGTGTTATTTAGTTGGCAGTGCTACACGCCACGGCAGCAGTTCGCTGACCCGGTTGACCGGCCAGTCGGCAATAACGTCAAGGACATAGCGGAGGTAGCTCTCTGGATCCACTCCGTTCAGTTTGCACGTCCC
>Ga0075011_10001587_pt1 | contig 12271 bp, 12 predicted proteins | sample TARM_MetaG_T_14_FD_72354 | JGI IMG/M metagenome (GOLD analysis project Ga0075011, IMG submission 72354) | Freshwater microbial communities from Pennsylvania, USA, analyzing microbe dynamics in response to fracking - TARM_MetaG_T_14 | ecosystem: Environmental > Aquatic > Freshwater > River...
TATCCGCGCGACCTCTTAGCAACGCCGATCCTGGACACCCTCACCTACCTGCGCAAACACCCCCACCGGCGTGCCGCGACACCACCGCGAGAGCACGACCCCTTGGAATCACTCATCTAGCGTCCCTGGGCCTTGCGGGACAGCCAGTTCCCCACGGCCTGCACGCCCTGGACGGCGACCACCATGAGGGCGACGACGACGTAGACGATGCTCCAGTTGAACTGCCGGTACCCGTGGGTGATGGCGAGGTCGCCGAGGCCGCCGGCGCCGAGCATCCCGCCGATGGCGGACATGTCGGTGACGGCCACGAGCAGGAAGGTCAGGCCCAGGATCAGCGGGGCCAGGGCCTCGGGGATGAGCACCGTGCGGATGATCCGCCACGGGCTCGCCCCCATCGCGCGTGCCGCCTCGATGACGCCGGGGTCCACCGAGACGAGGTTCTGCTCCACCAGGCGCGCGTACGCGAAGGACGCGGTGACCGCCATCGCGAAGGTGAAGGCGTCGATACCGATGATCCGCCCCACCACCGCCCGGGTCACCGGGCCGAGGGCCACGGCGAGGATGATGAACGGCGTCGGCCGCACGATGTTGATGATGACGTTGAGCACGGCGAAGACCACCCGGTTCTCCAGGAGGTTGCCGCGCCGCGTCAGGTACAGGCCGAGCCCGATGCACAGCCCGAAGAAGCCGCCCGCGAGCACCGCGAGCGAGACCATGTAGAGGGTCTCCCCGGCGGCGTCCCACAGCATGGGGCCGAAGCGGTCCCAGTCGATCCCGGGGGTCATCGGGGCTCCTCGTTCGTCACGGGGTGGGCAGCGCCGCCGAGGTCGTCGACGTCGCAGACCTGGGCGAGGCCGACGACGGCGGCGTCGACGTCGGCGGGGGCGCCCTCGAGCTCGAGGGTCAGCGCGCCCACCGGCCGCTCCCCCACCTGGGTGATGCCGCCGAAGACGACGGCGCCGGACACGCGGTGCTCGGCCAGCACACGGAAGGCCGGAGCCGATCCCTCCGCGCCCACCCCGACCGTCACCAGACGTCCGGGGTGCCGCTCGCGCAGGGCGGCCAGGACGTCCCCGGTGGGCCGGTCGCCCATCGCTCCGGAGACGAAGCGGCGGGTGAGGGAGGCCTGCGGCCGGGTGAAGACGGAGTAGGTCTCCCCCAGCTCGACCACCTTGCCCTGCTCCATGACGGCGACCCGGTCGCAGATGTCCCGCACCACGCTCATCGCGTGGGTGATGACCACGACGGTGATGCCGAGCTCCCGGTTGACCTTCCTCAGCAGGGCGAGCACGTCTCGCGTGGTCTCCGGGTCCAGGGCCGAGGTCGCCTCGTCGGCGAGCAGGATGCGCGGGGAGGTAGCCAGCGCCCGGGCGATGCCGACGCGCTGGCGCTGCCCGCCCGAGAGCTGGTGCGGGCGGGCGCCCGCCTGCTCGGCCATGCCGACGTACTCCAGCAGCTCGGCCACCCGGGCGGCCCGCTCGGCGCGCGGCCAACCTGCCACCTCCAGGGCGTAGCAGACGTTGCCGGCGACCGTGCGTGAGGCCAGCAGGTTGAACTGCTGGAAGATCATGCCGATGCCGCGCCGCACGGGGCGCAGCTTGGCCTCGGTCAGTCCCGCGAGGTCCACGCCGTCGACGATCACGGAGCCCGACGTCGTGCGCTCCAGGGCGTTGATGAGCCGCACCAGGGTGGACTTGCCCGCCCCGGACCAGCCGATGACGCCGAAGATCTCCCCGGCGTGGATGTCGAACGACACGCCGTCGACGGCCCGGACCTCGGGCCGTCGACGGGTACCCGGGAAGACCTTGGTGGCATCCCGGAAGCTGATGATCGGAGCGGGCATCACTGGTTGGCGAGGTTGGCCTGGATGCCGGCGAGGATGCGCTGCAGGTCCTCGGTGGAATTGGTGCGCACCGAGGCGGTGCCGGCGGAGGACTCGATCAGGCCGTCGATGACGGCCGGGGTGTCGTGGAAGATCTCGACCAGGCGGGCGAAGGTCGGGTTGTCGGCGTCCTCCGGGCGGGCGACGAAGACGTTGATGTACGGCTCGGCGGCCACCGAGGCGGGGTCGTCGTGGAAGATCGCGTCTTGCAGCCCCTTGCCGACCTGCGCGATCATCGAGTTGTTGACGATCGACCCGTCGACGTCCTGCAGGGCCGTCGCCGTCATCGCGGCCTCGACCGGGATCACCGTGGCCCGCGACTCCTCGGGCACGATGTCCTGCGGTACCGAGAAGGAGTTGCCGCCGTCGCGCAGGGTGATCAGGCCCGCGTCCTGGAGCACCAGGAGCGCACGGGCCTGGTTGGTGGGGTCGTTGGGAATCGCGATCTCGGCGCCGTCGGGGAAGTCCGCGAGGGAGGAGTGGCGCAGGGAGAACAGACCCAGCGGGTAGACGGCAGTGGCGCCGATCGGCACCAGGTCGTTGCCGGTGGCGACGTTGAAGTTCGCCAGGAACTGCAGGTGCTGGAACTGGTTGAGGTCCAGGTCGCCGTCGGCGAGGGCCTGGTTGACGAGCGGAAACTCGGAGAAGTTCACGAACGTGACGTAGATGCCCTCGGCGCGGGCTGCGTCGGCGAAGACCTGACGGTAGGGCTCCTCGGCATTGACGACGCCGATGCGAATGGGGGCCTCGGCGGTTCCGGCGGCGGCGTCGGCGCCTGTCGCCCCTCCGGCGCACCCGGTGAGCATCATCGCGGCGGCGGCGGCGATCACGGCGGACGTGGCGGCGGCAAAGCGGCGGCGAATCATAGGAAGGCTCCAAACGGATGGGACGGAACTGCTGGTGACGCCAGATGCAACTCCAGGGGCACCGTCCGGGTCCAACCGCGCAGCCGTTTTGCTCACGATGCAGACGCCGATCTGCTCACATAGTGAGAATGCCCAGGTCAGGGCCGGTTGATGGATCTCGCAGAGCGGTCGCTCCGGCGATCATCAGCAGCCACCACGACCCAGCGAACCGCTTATACCCCAGCCCTCCCCGGCGTCGCCACCTCGTGACCTACAGCGCTCCATCGCCTGTCCTATTTGGCCGAACCCCACAAGAGGAGGCCGACAATGTGTGGCCAAAGGAGTGCCTGCAACCCGGCACTTGCCTTCGACGATGGTCTTGGAGAACCCCGGCCATCATCTGGAGCAACGATGAAATCTGGAGCAACGATGAAGACCCCCACGCACGAGACCACGATGCCGCTGCGGCTCACGCTGCCGCCGACCGCGAACATCGACGCCATCCTGCGCGAGCGTCTGCGCACCGAGCCGCAGTCGGTGCTTGCCGAGGTGATGCGCGACGGCAGGTGGCAGCCGGTCACGGTCGCCGACTTCGACGCCCAGGTGGTCGAGGTCGCCAAGGGCCTCGTCGCCCTCGGCGTCGAGCCGGGTGACACCGTCGGCATCATGTCGGCCACCCGCTACGAGTGGACGCTGCTCGACTTCGCCGCCTGGGCCGCCGGCGCGGTCCCGGTCCCGATCTACGAGACCTCGAGCGCCGAGCAGGTGCAGTGGATCCTCTCCGACTCGGCTATCTCGGTGCTCTTCGTCGAGAACGCCGCCCACGCCGCGACCGTGCAGAGCGTGCGCGACCGCGCCCCGATGTGCCGCGAGGTGCTCACCATCGACGACGGCGCGATCGAGGCCCTGGTCGCCCTCGGCGCTGCCGTCGACACCGCGGAGATCGAGCGCCGTCGTCGTCTCGCCACCCTCGACGACCTCGCCACGATCATCTACACCTCGGGCACCACCGGCCGCCCGAAGGGCGTCGAGCTCACCCACGGCAACTTCACGCTGACGGCGCTCAACGCGGTCGCCGACATCCGCGAGGTCTTCAACGGCCAGGGCCGCGCCATGCTCTTCCTGCCGCTGGCGCACGTCTTCGCCCGCTTCATCGAGGTCATCGCCGTCGCCGGCGGCTCCGTGCTCGGTCACTGCGGGGACATCAAGGCCCTCGTGCCGAGCCTCAAGTCCTTCAAGCCGACCTACGTGCTCGGTGTGCCGCGCATCTTCGAGAAGGTCTACAACGGCGCCGAGCAGTCCGCGGCCGCCGACAAGGCCCGCGGCTACTTCAACTGGGCAGCCCGCGTCGCCATCGCCTACTCGCGCGCCCAGGACACCCCCGAGGGCCCCTCGCTGTGGATCCGCTTCCAGCGCCTCTTCGCCGACGGCCTGGTGTGGGCAAAGATCCGTGCGACGCTCGGCGGCAAGGCCGTCTTCGCCGTCTCCGGCGGTGGCCCGCTCGGTGAGCGGCTCGGCCACTTCTACCGCGGCATCGGCCTGAACGTCCTGGAGGGTTACGGCCTGACCGAGACCACCGCCCCCGCCACGGTGAACCGCCCCACCGGCACCAAGATCGGCTCGGTCGGCACGCTGCTGCCCGGGTGCTCCGCCAGGATCGCCGACGACGGCGAGATCCTGCTCAAGGGCCACAACGTCTTCCGCGGCTACCGCAACAACCCGCAGGCCACCGCCGAAGCCTTCACCGAGGACGGCTGGTTCCGCACCGGCGACCTCGGCACCCTCGACAAGGACGGCTTCTTGTCGATCACCGGTCGCAAGAAGGAGATCATCATCACCGCGGGCGGAAAGAACGTGGCCCCCGCCGTCCTCGAGGACCGCGTGCGCGCCCACGCGCTCGTGTCGCAGTGCATCGTCGTCGGCGACAACCAGCCCTTCATCGGCGCCCTCATCACCCTCGACGTCGAAGGCCTCCAGGGCTGGCTCACCATGCACGACAAGCCGGCGATGACGGTCGAGCAAGCCCTGGCCGACCCCGACGTGCGCACGTCCATCGACCACGCCGTCGAGCGTGCCAACGAGGCCGTCTCGAAGGCCGAGTCCATCCGCAAGTACGAACTGCTCTCCGGGGACTTCACCATCGAGAACGGCTACCTCACCCCCTCGATGAAGGTCAAGCGCACCGAGGTCCTGCGTGACTTCGCCGCCGACGTCGAGCGCATCTACGCCCCCGCCGCCGACCGCCAGCCCGCGGCTGCCCGCTGAGAAGGACGACACCCATGGACTACTTCCTCGGCATGCCCATCGAGGTCGACATGACACGCTTCGTCATCGGCCAGATCTTCGGCCTCGGCGTACTCGTCTTCGACTTCTGGTCCTTCCAGGCGGAGAAGCAGCTCTCCTACTTCCGCCGCACCACCGTCTCCAGCGCCCTGTGGCTGACGATGTACCTCATCATCGGCGCCCAGGCCCCGATCCTGCTGGTCACCGGCTTCTCCACCCTGCGCAACGTGGTGTTCACCTGGGCCTTCACCAAGGACACCCCGAGGGCCCGCATGATCGCCCGCCGGACCATGTACAACTCGCTGGCCATCGCGTTCGTCGCGTCGGTCGCGGTCATCCCGGCCATGCGCCCCGAGACCATCCCGTTCCAGGTGCTTCTCGCGATCACGGTGGTCTTCTTCGTCGTCGGCCAGTACATGCCCGGCATCTGGCTGGTGCGCATCTCCGCCGTCTTCTACGCGATCGCGGTGCTGCTGCTCAACACCCCGCTGGACACCTTCAACCCCATCGGCATCATCATCGAGGTCAACAAGCTGATCGCGATCGGCGTCTTCTTCTTCGTGTACTTCCGCAAGCAGAAGGAGTCCCGCCGCCTCGCGGCCATCCCGCCGGCGGCCCTGGGCCTCGGCACGCCCGTAACGGCCTGAGCGGGAGATCGACATGGAGATTCTCGGGATGCCGGTCGAGGTCGGCCTGGTCCAGTTCGTGGTGGCACAAGTCTTCGGCGTGGCCTGCCTCGCCTTCAACTTCTGGAGCTACCAGAAGGAGGACCAGCGGCAGTACATCGGCCGCTCGACCATCGCCAGCGCCCTCTGGCTGGGCATGCACCTGATGATGCGTGCCCAGCTCCCGATCGTGCTGGTCGCCATCGCCTCGACCGTCCGCGGCATCCTGTTCTGGTGGTCCCTCGGGCTGGACTCCCCCTTCGGGCGGATGTTCGCCCGGCGGGTCATGTACGTGACCCTGGTGCTGGCCTTCATCGGGGCGCTCGCGGTCATCCCGACCACCCGCCCCGAGACGGTCCCCTTCCAGGTGCTCCTCGCAATCACCGGAGTCCTGTTCATCGTGGGGCAGTACATGCCGGGCATCTACCTGGTGCGCGTCTTCGCCGTCTTCTACGCGATCGCGGTGCTGCTGCTGAACACGCCGCTGGACACCTTCAACCCCATCGGCATCGTGATCGAGGCGAACCACCTGATCGCCATCGCGGTGTTCTTCTTCGCCTACGCCCGGCGGCGGCGGTGGGCCAAGCGCCTGGCGGCGATCCCGCCCAAGGCGCTCGCGCTCGGCATCCCGGTGCCGGGTCAGCCCGCCCTGACCTGACTGACCTGACCTGACCGGCCTCAGGCCCGCAGGGCCTGGCGGCGGGCGAGGACGGAGCAGACCACCAGCTCGAGCTGGTGGAAGAGGACCACGGGGACGACGACGGAGCCGAGCACCGCGGCTGGCAGCAGCACCCCCGCCATCGGCAGGCCGGTGGCGAGCGACTTGGTCGACCCGCAGTGCACGAGCGCGATCCGGTCCGAGGCGCTCAACCCGACCGCCTTGCCGCCCCACCACGCCACGGCGAGCACCGCGGCGAGCAGCACCACGGACACGGCGAGGAGCGCGAGCAGCGACCACGCCGACAGGTCGTCCCACGTGCCCGCGGCGGTGGCACTGGCGACGGCGCCGAGCACCACGAGCAGGATGGTGCCGCGGTCGACCGTGAGGGTCAGCGGACGGTGCGCCCGCACCCACCGCCCGATCCACGGCTGTGCGAGCTGTCCGACGACGAACGGGGCGAGCAGGCCGAGCAGCACGTCCCCGAGGCGCGACAGGCCGATGGCCGTCACTCCCCCTCCCGCCACCGCGGACCCGGCCCCGGACCCGGCCCCGCCGAGGGCGGCGACGGCGTCGGCGAGGAGCCACAGCACCAGCGCCGGTGTGAGGAGCATGCCGAGCACGTTGGACACCGTGGCGCCGCACAGGGCCCCAGCCACGTTGCCGCGGGCCACGGAGACGAACGCGACGGAGGACTGCACGGTCGACGGCAGCAGCGCGACGTAGGCGAGGCCCAGCGCGAAGGCCGGGCCGATCCAGGGCTCGACGACGGCGGCCAGGCCGAGGCCGAGCAGCGGGAACAGCACGAACGTGGTGGCGAGGATGGCGCCCTGGAGCCGCCAGTGCGCGAGGCCGCCCAGGACCTCGCGCGTGGCGAGCCGCGCGCCGTAGAGGAAGAACAGGAGGGCGACCGCGACCGTCGACACGTGCCCGAGGACGTCGAGGACCCCGGCCGGGAAGGGCACCACCAGGCCGAGCAGCAGCACGCCGAACAGCGCGACGATGAAGGGATCCACCCACTCGCGGAGAACACGGCGCACTCGCCGACCCTATGCGGGGTCGGTGCGGCAGAGGGCGTCCCGGCGCTCGCGCCGTGATCGCGGTGCGCACCGCGAGAGCCCGCGGCGAGGACGCGTGAGATGGTGAGGTCATGACCGTCCTCGTGGCCGCGAACGCATCACCCCACGGCGGAGCCGCCCTCCGCACCGGCATCGCAGAGGCCGCCCGACGACACCTCCCGCTGGCGCTCCTCGTGCTCGACCCGGGCGAGACCCTCCCCGACGAGCTGGCCGGCCCGCTCGCCGAGCTGCCCGAGGGGCTCGCCCAGCCGTCGGTGGCCTTCCGCGCCGAGGCCGACGAGCCGAGCGACGCGATCCTCGACACCGTCGAGGCACTGCCCGCGACCCTCGTCGTCATCGGCGCCCGCAAGCGGTCCAGCCAAGGCACCTTCGTCATGGGCACCACGACGCAGCGCGTGCTCCTCGACGCTCCGGTCCCGGTGCTCGTCGTCAAGGACGTCTACGAAGCGACCGAGGACCGCTAGCCTGACCCTGTGAGCACCGCCGACGCCGCTGTCGTGGACGACGACCTGCCTGCCGCCGACCTGCTCCTGGAACGGCCGCGCGGCTTCTTCCACTCCCGCAGGTGGCTCTACGGCGAGATGCTGGTCGGGGCCGTCGTGTCGCTCGTCGCGGCCTTCGTCCTGTCGGTGGAGCACGTCACGCTCGCCGCGGACCCGAACGCGGTGCTGGCGTGCGACTTCGGCGCCATCTTCTCCTGCGGCAAGGTGGCGCTGTCCTGGCAGGCCTCGCTGTTCGGCTTCCCCAACGCGTTCCTCGGGCTGGCCGCGGAGCCCGTGGTCATCACGCTGGCCGTGCTCGGTCTCGCGGGCCTGCGCTTCCCGAAGTGGTTCATGATCGCCGCCCAGACGATGTACCTGCTGGGCTTCGTCTTCGCGTACTGGCTCTTCTTCGAGGCCGTCTTCACCATCGGGGCCCTGTGCGTCTGGTGCCTCGCCGTGCAGATCTCGACGACGGTCGTCTTCTTCTCGATGCTGCACCTCAACATCCTCGAGGACAACCTGCACTGGCCCCGGCCCGTCCAGCGCGCGGCGATGGCGGTGGTCCGCAGCGGCGGCCTCGGCTTACTGCTCGCGGCCTGGATCCTCGCGACGGTCGGTGTCGTCGTCCTCAAGTACGGCGCGAGCCTGCTCGGCTAGCGTGCCCGGCTAGCGTGCCCAGCGCTGGACCTTCCAGAGCGTCGGGACGAGGCCCGCCACGATCGCGGACTTGATGAGGTCCCCGGCCAGGAACGGGACCACGCCGAGCGCCAGCGCCCCGCGGACGTCGAGGCCCAGGGACACGGCCAGCCACGGAGCGCCGACGGCGTAGACGAGCGCGGACGCCGCAGCGGCGCCCAGGAAGGTCCGCCACACGGAGCGGTCGCCGCCAGCGCGGGCCAGGTGTCCCATGAGCCACGCCGCCGGCAGGAACCCGAGCACGTATCCGAAGGAGGCGAACGCCCAGCCGCTCGTCCCCTCGGCGAAGACGGGCAGACCGGCCACTCCGGCGACCGTCAGCAGGGTGAGCGACACGAGGGCGAGACGCGGGCCCAGCGCCGCGCCCACCATCAGCACCGCGAGCGTGCCGAGGCTGAGCGGGACGGGCGTGAACCACAGCGGCACCGACACCTGACCGAGCAGGGCGACGGCGGCGGCGCCGAGGGCGACGGCAGCGACGGTACGGACGCGGCCCGCCGGGAGAACCTCGACGAGGGTGCGTGCCGGGGCGGGGGCGACGGTCTGTGACATGTCCAGAACCCTTCCAGAGGGCCCCGACCCGGCCAAGCGCGGAAGATACACGTCCCACCCGCGGGGCGTTGTCGGAGAGCGACAACTGCCGCCCGCCGCCGCGCGCGCCGAAGCGCGCCGCCCGGGAGAGCGACTCGTGCGCACTGCATAGGGTCGCAGCGGGCCACATGCGAGAACGACACGACGGAGCGAACTGATGGGTCACCCCACCGAGAGCCACACCGCGCCCGTGCCGACGGCCACTGGCCCCCGCGACGCCAGTCCCGACGACGCCAGCCCCGACGTCGTCGGCGTTGCCGGTGCCGCCGGGGACGAGGTCCGCGTCTCGGAGCCCACCACCCGGGTCCTGCCCGTCATCGTGCCGCCGACCGGCAAGCAGGGCACGCCCGTCGCGATCCCCGCTCCGCTCAACGCGCCGCGCCCCGCGGATGCGCCGACGTTCGTGCCGTCCGGCCCCCGCCGGAGGCTCACGAAGACGGTCGTGCTGTCGGTGGTCGGCGCCCTCGCCGTCATCGGCGTGTACGTGACGGCGCAGTGGTCTCTGAGCGAGCGCGTGCCCGCGGGCACCTCCGTCGCGGGCGTGGGCGTCGGAAACCTGGACCGGGAGGAGGCGGTCGCCCGCCTGGAGTCCCAGCTCGGCCCGCGCGCTTCCGCCCCCGTGGTGATCATGGCCGGCGATGCCGCCACCGAGGTGGACCCCCCGTATGCCGGTCTGGCCTTCGACGCGACGGCCACCGTCGACCGGCTCACCGGGTTCTCGCTCAACCCGCTGCGGCTGTGGGCGCACCTCATGGGCAGCGACGAGGCGTCCCCGGCCGTCGCGATCAACCGCGAGCGGCTCGACGCCGTCGCGTCCGCGCTGGCGGAGTACCTGTACCAGCCGGCGGCCGACGGGACGGTCGGGTTCGTGGGCTACCAGCCGGTCTACACGCCGGCGGCCGACGGTGCCCTCGTGACCAAGGAGGCCGTCGTCGAGGTGCTGTCCACGCAGTGGCTGCTGACCGAAGGCCCTCTCGAGGTGCCCACCCAGTCGGTCAGCCCGGCAGTGACCGAGCTTGCGACGGCCGATGCCTTCGCACAGGCGCAGCTCATCGTGTCCGGCCCGGTGACCGTCGAGGTCGGCGGCCAGAGCGCGGAGCTGCCCCCGGACGTCCTGGCGTCGGTGACCGGCTTCGAGCAGGTCGGCGGCGTCCTCGCGCCCCGCTTCGACGGCGAGGCGCTGCACGCCGCCGTCGTCGAGCGCACCACGGACCTCCTCTCGGAGCCGTCCGACGCACGCTTCGTGTTTGTCGAGGGCCGTCCGCACGTCGAGGGCGGCACCGCGGGTACCAGGCTCGACGCCGAGGCGCTCGCCACCGCCGTCCAGTTCGCCGCGCTCGGTGACGAGCGCACCGCGCCGGTGGAACTGACCCAGGACGAGCCGGAGCTGACACAGACCGCGCTCGGGGCGCTCGGCATCACCGAGGTCGTGGGCAGCTTCTCCACCGGCGTGACCGCCGACGTCGTGCGCACCAACAACCTGCGGCGCGGGGCGGAGATCCTCACCGGCACGCTGATCAGGCCGGGCGAGCAGTTCTCCCTGCTGGAGGCGCTCAGCCCGATCACCGCGGAGAACGGCTTCGGCAACGCCCCCGTCATCGTCGACGGGCAGTTCCGCCCCGGAATGGGCGGTGGCCTCTCGCAGATGGCGACCAACGTCTACAACGCCGCCCACTTCGCCGGCTACCAGATCGACGAGCGCCATCCGCACACCGTGTGGATCCCGCGCTACCCGGCGGGCCGGGAGGCGACCATCTTCGCCGGGGCCAACGCGATCGACATGCGATGGACCAACAACACCCCCTACGGTGCGTTGCTGCGCTCGTGGGTCAGCGGCGGCCAGCTGCACTTCCAGATCTGGAGCTCCCCGTACTTCCGGGTCGAGACCGCGCAGAGCGGACGCAGCAACGTCGTGCGGGCCGAGGTGCGGCGGGGCCCGGCGTCGAACTGCGCCCCCCGGTCCGCGGGGTCCGACGGCTTCACCGTCACCAACACCCGCCGCGTCTTCCGCCGCGACACCAACGAGCTGGTCGACGAGGCCGTCCACACCTGGTCGTACCGTCCGGACCACGGCACCTACTGCTACACCCCGGCGCCGCCGCCCGCCGCGCCGGCGTACGGCGGCGGTGAGGGCTACTACGGCGAGGGCTGAACCTCGCCGGGCCGCCGGGTCACACCGTCCCCGCGGCCACGACCAGCCGCAACGACCCGCGCGACGATCTGCTCGACGATCTGCTCGACGACCACGTCGACGTCGCGGATCCTGGCCACCCGTACCGGGGAGCCGTCCGGGTCGTCCGCGACGCGGCCGGGCAGCTCGGGGTCCGTCAGGTCGATGCTGACGCGCCGCGGCTCGACATAGTACAGCGCCGGCTCGAGGAGGGCGAGCACGGCGGCCGGGTCGTGCGGGTTGTTCCACGCCGTCCCGCGGAATTCCCAGTACTGCTCGATCTGCGCCGCGAGAGCGGCACCGAGGGCCCCGGCTCGGGCGATGCGCTCGACGTCGTCGGGCAGCAGGCGCGTCCGGTTGGTCGTGTCGATGCCGGTGACGACCGGGCCGACGCCCGAGGCGAGCACCGTGCGCGCGGCCTCGGCGTCGCAGCGCAGGTTCCACTCCGACTCGCGCTCGCCCTCCCGGTAGTCGCCACCCATGACCGTCAGCGACCGCAGCGCACCGGCGAACGTCGGGTCCTGCGCGACGGCGGTCGCGACGTTGGTGAGCGGCCCGACGGCGACGAGGTCGATCTCGCCCTCGTGCGCGTGGACGGTCTCGACCAGCCACTGCGCGGCCGGCACGGCGTCGTCCACCGGGGACCTGCCGAGGTCGTCGAAGAGACGGTCCTCGTGGCCTGCCCACCACACGGGACGGCCGGAGAGCGGCGCCGCGCAGCCGGGCACGACCGGCGGCGTCGAGCCGCGCCCGGCCAGCTCGAGCATGCGCCGGGCCAGGCGCGCGCGTGAGGGTGTTTGCGGGTTATCGGCAAGAACGTGTGGATGGAATCGGCTGTCAGGCGCGTGATCTAGCGGCTCCTGGGGTGTGGTTATGCTCCGGGACCCTTAGGCGTGACGGGTGCTGGAAACACGGGCCGG
>Ga0075011_10001589_pt1 | contig 12265 bp, 7 predicted proteins | sample TARM_MetaG_T_14_FD_72354 | JGI IMG/M metagenome (GOLD analysis project Ga0075011, IMG submission 72354) | Freshwater microbial communities from Pennsylvania, USA, analyzing microbe dynamics in response to fracking - TARM_MetaG_T_14 | ecosystem: Environmental > Aquatic > Freshwater > River...
CTTCCCGCCGGCCCCGAAGCCCTGCCCCCTGCCAAGGACGACACCGGTGCAGCTTGAATTCTTCCCGTCGCGCACGATGACGCTCTACATCGCGAAGATGTTCGCGGTGCGCGTGGTGGCGGTTCTGCTGATGCTGGTCATGGTCCTTCAGGCGCTCGACCTGCTGAGCGAGAGCGGCGACATTCTGGCCGTGCATGGCAATGGGCAGGCCCAGTTGCTCACTTATGTCGGCCTGCGCGCGCCCCAGCTGGTGGCGCGCTTCCTGCCCTATTCGGTGCTGCTGGCCACGATCATCACCCTGATCACGCTCAACCAGAACAGCGAAGTCATCGCGATGAAGGCCGCAGGCATCTCGGCGCACCAGATCCTGGCGCCGCTGTTCCTCGTCACGGCGGTGATCAGCGTGGGCAACTTTGCCTTCAACGAACGCATCGTGACGCGCTCGACCGCCACGCTCAAGGCCTGGCAGGACGCGCATTACGGCCCGATTCCCACCGATTCGACCGCACGCAGCAATGTCTGGCTCCAGGATGGTGCCAACATCCTCTATGCCCGCCTCGTCAGCGGCGAGGGCAAGGCCATGGTGATGACCGATGTCACCTGGCACCGGCGCGACCCTACCGGCATGGTCACCGAGATCGTCACCGCCAAAAGCGCCACTTATGCCAACCCCGGCTGGCGCTTCGACCATCCGCTGACGTTCGACGTCCAGAGCGCGCGACGTACCGCCGTCAAGGGCGATGCGGTCTATGCCCAAGGGGTGACCCCCACCCAGGTCGAAATCCGCAAGGCCGATGCCGACGCGGAATCGATCACCCGCCTGTCCCGCTCCATCGCGGCCATCCATGCCGCCGGACACAGCACCAACGAGCTGGAAAGCCGCTGGTGGCACAAGATTTCCGGCCCGCTCTCGGCCCTGCTGATGCCTTTGCTGGGCGCGGTGGCGGCCTTTGGCCTTGCACGGTCGGGCCAGCTCTTCATGCGCGCGGTGATCGGCATGGCGCTGGGCTTTGCCTATTTCGTGCTCGACAATGCCGCCCTCGCGATGGGCAGCTTCGGGGGCTATCCGCCGCTGATCGCGGCCTGGGCGCCTTTCGTGCTGTTCCTGCTGATCGGCGAAACGGTCCTGATCCGCACCGAAGAATAACCGCCCCTCACCCTGTCGCCACGAGCCGGGGCTCGGCCTCGACGATCTGGCGCGCCCTGCGGCCGCTCTCGGTCATCGAATCGCGGCGCAGGGCGCCCGCATGGAACGTGTAGGCCGGGCGATTGCTGACATCGCGGGTGCGGAAGGTCGAAACCAGCGAGGCCAGCGCCTCGGCCTCGGTCGCGAGGCCCCGCGTGGCCGCCGAGGATTGCTCGACCATCGCCGCGTTCTGCTGGGTCATGCGGTCCATGTCGCCCACGGCCTTGTTCACCTCGGTCAGGTTCTCGGCCTGGCTGTGGGCCGCCTCGGCGATGACACCCACGAGCCCGCCGATCTCGCCCACGCGGGCGACCAGACCACCCAGCCGCTCGCCGGTTTCCCCCACGAGGTGGACCCCCTGGCTCACCTGCCCGGCGCTTTCCTCGATCAGTTCCTTGATGTCGCGCGCGGCATCGGCGCTGCGCTGGGCCAGCGCGCGCACTTCGGCGGCCACCACCGCAAAACCGCGCCCGGCCTCGCCCGCCCGCGCCGCCTCGACCCCGGCGTTGAGCGCCAGAAGGTTGGTCTGGAAGGCGATCCCGTCGATCACGCTGATGATCTGGCCGATGCGGGCCGCCGAAGCCTCGATTCCCGCCATCGCGGCCACCGCGCGGGTCACCACTTCGCCGCCCGCCGCCGCTTCCTGCTGGGCCGCGCCCACGGCGGCCTGCACGCTGGCCGCGCGCCGGGCGGTCTCGCCCACGCTGCCGGTCACCCGGTCGAGCGCCCCTGCGGTAACCGCAAGGCTTCCAGCCTGACGCTCGTTGCGCTCGGCCAGATCCTCGGAAGCCGAACGGATCTCGACAATGGCCCGCGCCACCCGATTGGCCCCCACGCGCACCGCCCGCAGCGCCTCGGCCATGGCCGAAGCCGCGGTGTTGTAATTGGTGCGCAATCCATCGAAGCCATCGGGGAAAGGCTCGTCGATCCGCTGTTCGAGATCCTTGGCCGCCATGACTTCGAGGCCCGACGACAGCGCCTCGACCACCCGGGCCTGAACCTTGCGCGCGTCCTCACGCGCGCGCGCGGCATCGCGGAACACTTCCGTCGCGCGGACGATCTGACCGATCTCGTCCTGCCGCGTGGCCCCTTCGAGCCATATGCCATAATTGCCATCGGCCATGGTGGTAAGGCCCTGCGCGGTCTTGACCAACGGCTCGACCACCCGGCGGCGCAACTGGCGCCCGGTAAAGACGATCATCGCGAAAGTGGCCAGAGCCAGCCCGGCGACCAGCACCAGCGAGACCACCACCGTGCGCTGGCCATTGGTGAGCAGGGCCGCGCGATGGCTGTTGGACAGCGCCACGAGTTCATCCACGCGCTGGTGCTGGCGTTCGTAGGCGCGGGCCAGGTCGCCATCATGGATGCGCCGCAGCGCCTCCATGTCGCCCCGGCGCAGCGCGGGAAGATAGGCCTTGTCGACGATGGCCCAGAAATCGACTTCCGCCGCCAGCGTGGCGTCGAGCACCGGGCGCATCTCTTCGGGCACGGGCGCGGTCCGCCAATAGGCCTGACGGGCCAGGAAGGCCGTGTGCTCCTCCTGCAAGGCCCGCACCGCCGGCGCCGCCCGCGCCGGCGCGGTGAGGATCAGCGTCGTGCGCAAGTAAGGCTCCACCACGAAGCAGGGCGGCGGGAGAATATCGGCCAGCAATTCGTCCTGAAGCAGGCTGGCCCGATGCATCGGGCCACCATAGCGGATCTGGGCCATCACGAAGGCGGCGATCATCATGGCCAGCACGGCCAGGGAAATCACCAGCCAAACGGCGCGCCGGGTCTGCACACTGATCATCGAAAGCCCTTCATTCCCTCAGGTTTCAGTCGCGTCATCGCCATGGTGGTATGGTAAATGCGCTTAACGAGGGGACCGACCGGGCTTGAGGGGAATTGCGGAGCCCGGCTCCTTTCGCGCCAAGCTGTGCCTTGAAATGCGCACCCCATGGCGTAAAGCCGGGCGATCATGACCGACACCACCGCCCCTGCCGCCCCCCTTCGCCCGCAGCCCAAGGACTGGATCAAGGCCATCCATGCCTATGTGCCGGGCAAGTCGACCGGGCTCGACGGCAAGCCGCTGACCAAGCTCTCGGCCAACGAGAACCCGCTGGGCACCAGCGAGAAGGCCCGCGCCGCGCGCGCCGGTGTGGTCAATACCGCGCTCTATCCCGATCCCGACAGCAAGGACTTGCGCGCCGCACTCGGAGCCCTCCACGGGATCGATCCGGCGCGGATCGTCATGGGCACCGGCTCGGACGAACTGCTCCACATCGCAGCGCAGGCCTATGCCGGGGTCGGCGACGAAGTGCTGTTCGTGCGCTATGGCTTCTCGGTCTATCCGATTGCCGCGCGCCGCTGCGGGGCAACCCCGGTCGAGGCCGCCGATCTGGACTATGGCACCGATGTCGACGCGCTGCTCGCCGCGGTGACCGAGCGGACCCGCGTGGTCTTCCTCGCCAATCCCAACAACCCGACCGGCAGCTACATCGGCAAGGCCGAACTGGCCCGGCTCCACGCCGCGCTGCGCCCCGACATCCTGCTCGTGCTCGACCAGGCCTATGCCGAATATGTCGCGCCCGAGGACGACGATGGCGCGCTGGCGCTCTCGCAGAGCGCGCCCAACGTGCTGGTCACGCGCACGTTCTCCAAGATCTACGGTCTGGCGGGCGAGCGGATCGGCTGGGGCACCGGCGACGAAGCCGTGGTCGACATGCTCAACCGCATTCGCGGGCCGTTCAATGTCTCGCTGACCGGGCAGGCGATGGGGCTGGCCGCCGTCCATGATCAGGACTTCGTGCGCGCTTCGGCGGCGCACAACCGGGCCGAGCGCGCGCGCTTCGTCGCCGCGATCGACGCGCTGGGCAACCACGGGCTGCGCCCGCTGCCCAGCCAGGCCAATTTCGTGCTGATCGAGTTTTCGGGCAAGCTGACCGCGCAGGCCGCCTACGAAGGGCTGATGGACGTGGGCTACATCACCCGCTGGCTGCCAGGGCAAGGCCTGCCCCAGTGCCTGCGCATCACCATCGGCACCGCCACCCAGATGAACGAGATCGCCGCCGCGCTGCGCGCCATGGCGCAAGCCGCGCAATGACCCTGGCGGCAACGGCTCCGGCGCCATTTGCAAAAGTCTCGGTCATCGGCCTTGGCCTGCTGGGCGGGTCGGTGGCGCGCGCGGTCAGGGCGCGGATGCCCGGTGTCCATGTCACCGGCTATGACGCCAGCGCCGACGTGCGCGCCCGCGCCGCGCAGATCGATCTGGCCGACACCATCGCCCAGACCCCGCGCGAGGCCGTCGCGGAGGCCGGCCTCGTCATCTTCTGCGTGCCGGTCGGGGCCATGGGGGCCGCCGCCGCCACGCTGGCGCCCTATCTTCCCGCCGATTGCGTGATCAGCGACGTGGGGTCGAGCAAGGCCAGCGTGCTCAAGGCGCTGGGCGAGGCGCTGCCCGGCCATGCCCTTGTTCCCGCCCATCCGGTCGCGGGCACCGAGCAGAGCGGGCCCGACGCGGGCTTTGCCACGCTGTTCGTGGGCCGCTGGTGCATCCTGACCCCGCCCGAAGGCACTCCGCACGAGGCGGTCGCGCGTGTCAGCGCGTTCTGGGAAGGGCTCGGCGCCAAAGTCGAGATGATGGAAGCGGCCCATCACGACCTCGTGCTGGCGGTGACCAGCCACCTGCCCCACCTCATCGCCTATACCATCGTGGGCACCGCCTCGGACCTTGAAGAAGTGACCCAGAGCGAGGTGATCAAGTATTCGGCCGGGGGCTTCCGCGATTTCACCCGTATCGCCGCCTCCGACCCGACGATGTGGCGCGACGTGTTCCTCAACAACCGCGACGCCGTGCTCGCCATGCTGCAAGTCTTCACCGAAGACCTGACCGAACTGCAAAAGGCGATCCGCAAGGGCGATGGCGAGGCCCTGTTCGACCATTTCACCCGCACCCGCGCGATCCGCCGCTCGATCATCCAGATGGGCCAGGACGATGCCCGCCCCGACTTCGGGCGCAGCGACCACAAACCGGCCTGAAAGCACGGCTCCGGCAACACAAGAAGGGGCGACAACCGCTGTGGTTGCCGCCCCTTCTTGTGTTGCGTGCCGGGTCTGTCAGAGCGCGATGCTGATCGAGGCGCGCAGGCTGTAGGCCAGCCCCCCGTTCTGCGGCTTTTCGGCGCCTGCCGAGATCTTCCAGGTATAGTCGAGGCCACCCTGAAGGATGCCCACCGAGCCGACCCAGGCCGAGCGGATGTTTTCCGGGGTGAGCGTGAAGGACGAACCCGAGCCGAAGGTGGCCGTGGTCGCGCCCAGATCGCCCGCGACATGGTTGCGGCGACCGAAATCGGCTTCGAGGGTGAACGGGCGGCCTTCGTAGCTGCTGGCCCCCCCGCTCCACGAGAAGCCGAGGGTCGTGGTCGCATTGACCGCCGTGCTCTTGCGCCCGTCGACGAGCAGGATGATCGCGTCGGTGCCGGTTTCCTGGTAGCCGTTTTCCTTCAGGCGATAGGCGTCGATGCTGACCTTCGGGCGGACCTTGAAAGTCTCGCTCAGCGGCATCTCGTAGGACAGGCCGCCGCTGGCCGCCAGCATGTTGCCCTTCCAGTTGCCCGCAGCCGAGTAGCTGATCGCGGTGCTGTCGACCGCACCGGTGAAGGTGCGGGTGATGCGATAGGTCGAACGGCCATAGCCGACCCGCGCGAACGTGTAGAGCCGACCGAAGGCCTTGCGCCAGAAGGCGTTGAATTCGATGTTGCTGACATGCATCGACTGGTCGTTGTTGTTTTTGACGTTACCCGTCGTCCAGTCGAAGTACACACCGACATTGCCGATCGCGGTCGTCCGTTCGAGGCCGAGCGTCACGCCGCCGCCGGTCAGGCTGTAGCCGATCGAATCGGTATCATGCTTGGTGGCATGGAACACCATCGGTTCGAGCCAGACACCGGTGTTGCTGATCGTGAACAGCGAGGAATCGTCGCTGATGTGCTGGGCGGCCTGACGCGACCCGCGCGTCACGAAGTCGAACCCGCCCCCGGCATAGTCGGGCAGGAGCCCATTGAACTGGCTTTGCAGTTCGCTGGTGGTGGTCATCTGGAGCAGGCTGCCCTGAAGGTCGGTGTAGTTGGCCGCATTGGCGATGATCGCATCATAGGCGGCGGCCTGCGGCGAGGTCAGCCCGAGTTGGGCCGCCGTCTTGCGGGCGATGTTCACATAGACGTCGTTGCCATCGGCGGTGATGGTGCCGTTGAACAGGATCGGCAGCGTGAGCGTCTGGCTGGTCACGTTGCTCGCGCCGGTCAGCGTCCCGGCCGAGAGCACGTTGTAGTTGCCTTCCGCCTTGGCGAACGAGGAAATCGTCACGCCGATCTTCGCGCCGCTGTTGAAGGTCGCGGTATCGGTCGTCAGGTGCGAGGCCGTGCCGGTGGTGCCATTGATGTAGACGCCCAGCGAACCGCCCGAATTGACGGTCAGGCTGTGAACCGTCGTGGACACCGCGCTGGTCGCGTTGAAGGCACCGCCATTGACCACCACGCCCAGTTGCGAGCCGCCCGCGATGGTGCCGCGGAAAATCGCACTGTCGTTGATCGTGAGCGTGCCGACCTGATCGTTGTACTGCGCCTGCCCGGTGAAGCGCGAATTGCCGCCCATCGTGAGCGAGCCCGACCCCGTGCCGAAATCGACATTGCCGATCCACTTGGCATCGTCGGCAAGGATCACGGCGTTGTTGCCCGCGCCCAGATAGGCGTTGCCGGTCACCTTGCCCGACTGGATGTTGATCGTGTCGTTGCCGCTGCCGGTGTAGATGTCGCCGGTGATGCCGGTATAGACCGTGGCGGTTTCGACATTGTAGGTCGAGCTGGCCTTGTCGGTGGCCTGAGTGGTGGCATTGGCCGAGGTGAGCGACTGGTTGATCGTCACGCCCGTCGTATTGGCCGAGGCGTCGATCGCCGCGACAGTGCCGGTCGAGGCGCCGCTGACCGTAATATAGCCGGTGTTGTTGATCGTGGTGAGCGAGCCCGAAAGGTCGCGGATACCATAGAGGTTGCCGTTGGAAACCTCGCTCGACGTGGCGCGGATCGTGCCCTGGTTATAGAGCGAAGTCGCCGTGGCACCCTGGTTGATCAGGATGGCGGTGGCATCTGCATTGACCGTGGTGGCCGTGATCGTGCCCGAGACACCGATCCCGTTGCTCAGCGCCACGGTGCCGCCCTGCCCGCCCAGAACGACCCCGCGGGCATTGAGCCCGCTGTAATAGGCCGTGGCCCCCACGGTGCCGTCGATCGCCACCGAATAGGTGCCGGTCGTCGCCACGACCGGGCCGATGGTCGTCGCGCCGGTGCCGCCCACGAGCAGGGCGGGGCTGGTACCATAGGACTGGATCGAGCCGGTCGTCTGGGTGACGTTGTTGGTGTTCGAAGCGATCGTCACGATCACCCCGCCTGCCACATTGCCCGAAATCTGGGCCGCGGCGGCCCCGGTGCTGATCGCGGTGGGCGAGAGAACCTGGGTCGTGGCATTGTCGGCGGTATAGCTGACCGCCTGGCTGAGCGCGCCGTTGATCGTCACCGCGCCCGAGACATTGCCGTTGACGACGAGCGCCTGCGCGCCCGAACCGGTCACCGCGACCGTGCCGCCGATGGCCAGGTTGCCGGTCACGTTGCCGGTCTTCACGCCGACCGAATTGTCGCCCTTGACGGTGATCGTGCCGGTGTTGGTGATCGAGCCGGTGAGGTCGGAATCGGCCACGATGCCGCCCGAAGTATTGCCTTCGAGCGTGATCGTGCCCGAATTGGTGATCGTGGCCGCCGTGGTGCCGCCCGAAAGCAGATGGATGCCATAGCGGTTGGACAGCTGCGAAACCGACCCGCTGACCACCGTGCTGTTGCCCAGCGTTGCGGGGGTATAGTCTTCGGGAACCGAGATCGTGCCCCCGTTCGTAATCGTGGTGGTCACGCCCGGATTGACGAGGATGGCGGCATTCCCGCTCACGCCGCCCATGGTGAGCGTCCCGGCCGAGCTGAGCGTCACGGTGTTCGAGGAATCGACGGTAACGGCCGTGCCGCTGTTGACGCGGATCGAGCCGGTATCGGAAACCGTGACATTGCCCGCCGAAGAGGTCAGCAGGGGCGTCAGGGTGCTGCCGCTGACCGTGGTATCGGCCAGGGCCGGGGTTGCCCCAACGAAAGCGGCTGCGGCCAACACACTGGCCGGAAAGGCAATGGGTGCAACGGAAGAAAGAAAATGAAATTTCTTGGGGCGCTGCATGGGCTCTCGTTTCATGGGAAGGGCTCGCCGCACAGGCGGGCCAGTGGCATCGTCCCCCAATTCATATCGGTGACATCGGGGCTTTACCAGTGTCTGAAATGTCGCGGGATGACCATGCTTCTGATACCAATGCCCGAAATGTTCAGAAAAATTCGGAGATTGTAAATTGGCCGTTCAGATACCGGAGCCCACCTGAAAAGCGGGACAAGGGAATGGACGGAGCAACCATCGTGCGCGACGGATGGACCGCATGACCTTTTGCGGCGACTGGCAGGGAACTGCCCTTTCTTCAGGCAGCGATGCCCCTGACCCGGACGATGATCCCGACACGCAAGTCCGGGAACAGCAGGATCATGGCCCAGCCCCCCGGAGCCCAGCCCGAAACCCTACCCGCCACCGGCGCCCGCCCGCCGACGATGCCGCCCTCATGCGCCATGTCGCCGACGGGTGCGACGCCAGCTTTGCCGCCCTGGTCGAGCGCCACGCCGCCGCGCTCTATCGGGTCGCTGCGCGCATGCTGGGCGATGCCCACGAAGCCCAGGACGTGGTGCAGGACTGCTTTGCCCGCCTGTGGCAGCATGCCCCGCGCTGGACGCCCACCGGGGCCGGGCTGGTCGGCTGGCTGCACCGCGTGACGATGAACCTGTGCTTCGACCGCAAGCGCCGCCTGCGTGTCGTGGTGACCGACGACCTGCCCGAGACCATCGATCCCGCGCCGCTGGCCGACCGTGTGATCGAAACGCGACAGGCCCACGCAGAAGTGGCTGGCGCCCTGGCCGACCTGCCCGAACGCTATAGAGCCGCGCTCGTCCTGTGCTATTACGAGGACTTGTCCAATGCACTTGCAGCCCAGGTGCTTGATCTCAATATCAAGGCGATGGAATCGCTGTTGTTCAGGGCGAGACGGCAGATGCGGGAATTGCTTGAGGCACGGGGCATCAATGCAGGCGATGTCGCCTTCTGCGGCGCTCAGGCCATGACCGGCGGCTCTCCCCGTTCCGGCGCATCCCCGTTCAAGGATGGCCGCCCGTGAGCAACCCGCTGCATTCCCCCGGCCCCCAGGCATCCCCCCGGCTGACCGATACCCGATGGCGGGACGCCGGATGGCAGGATGAGGCCACGCTCGACCGGATGCTCGCCCTGCACGAGACCCCGCCGCTGCCGCCCGGCCTCGTCGCGCGGATCGTGCGCGAGGTTCCCCGGCAGCCACAGGCGCCCGCCGCCGCTCCTGCTCCCCCTCAGGACCGCGCCGCCTGTTCTGCCCGCCATGCGCCGGGCATGGCCTCCCCGCTCCACCTCGTCAGCAGGCATCCGCGCGAAAGCCTCCGCCCGGACTTTCGCGCGATGGACGCCGCCACGCAGGCCGCCCCCCGCAACGGACGCCTGAGCCGGATGATCCGCCGCCGCCCGAAGCTGGGTGCAACCGCTGCGGGGTTGACCGCAGCCGGGCTGGCGGGCCTTGGCCTCTTCACGCTGGCCATAAACACCACGTCCGGCCCGGCAGCGCCCGTCGGCACCGCGCAAAGCGCGCCTCTGGCCCTCACCCCGGCAGCAAACCCGGATACCATCGCAGGCCAGACCGCCAGCGCAGGACTGCCCCCCGCCGGGCAAAACGCCATGCAGGGCGCCATTCAGGGCGCCGGTCCGGGTACGGCACTGGCCTCGCGCGCCCAGGCCGTGGCACGCCCCACGCTCGCCCCGCCGGCGGCCGTTCAGGCCCCCGCACTCGACGACGACGATCCCAATCCTTCGCTCACCCCGGTCGAGCCCGATACCCACATGCTCGCCGCCGAATCCCCCGATCCCGGCTCCCCCTACCCCGGCTCCCAGCGTGCAGAAGGGGCCAATGGCGCGATGAGCCCGACACTGGGCGCATCGCATGGCGCGATGGGCCCGTTCATGCCGCAAGGCTATGGTTTTGGCGGCGCCATCGGCGGTGGACCGCAAAGCACGCTGGGCGGCGGCCTCAACGGAAGGGCCGGCAACGGAATGGGGGGCATGGGGTCTGGGGGCCCCGGCGCGGGCGGCCCTCCGCCGCTCCCCTGAGACAGAACAGAAAGGTCGGGCGCGCGTGTCCGTTCAGCGCGCAGCCGGGCCTGTCGCACCGTGGCGCCGGGCGCGGCGCGCACGCCAGCGCACCCAGAAGTGGCGCCCCTCGATCATCAGATTGATCCCCACCGCCACCACCAGCGGCAGCATGTAGTAGATGATGCGATAGCCCAGCAGCGCCGCCAGCGTGGCCGCCCCGGTCTGCCCGTTGGCAGCGCCATGGGCATATTCGGGCAAGGCGGCCAGCAGGACCGCCTCGAACACCCCCAGCCCGCCCGGAACATGGGTCACCAGCCCGGCGGTCATCCCCATCGCATAGGCCAGGATGAACGCGGCAAAGTGCCAGCCCTGCGGATGGGGCAGCAGGACATAGAGCGCCGCCGCCGCCGCCGAAAGTTCGAGCGTCGAAACCCCGACCAGCGCCAGCACCGCGCCCGGATGGGGCAAGGTGATCGCCTGCCGCATCCGCGCCAGCCAGCCCGAGCGCGCCCACTCGGGCGTGAACCGCCCCGAGAAGAACCGCGCCGCCACGGCCCCGCCGGGCACCAGCACCAGCACGGCGAGCGCCACCAGCCGCGCCGGGCCAGCCGGCAGGGTATGCCCGCCCAGCGTGACCGGAGCCGGATTGACCAGCAGCGCCAGGCTTGCCGCCGTGACCAGCCCCACCCAGAAGGCAATGCCCGCGATCACCACGACCCGCGCCACCTTGGCCGCCGAAACCCCGGCCTGCCCATAGATCCGCAACCGCGCCGACCCGCCGGTGACAGCCCCGAACCCGAGCGTATGCGAAAGGGTGTAGCTGGTGAACGAAGCGCGCATCATCGTGCCCAGCGGCACGTCGCTCTCGACCATGCGCAAGGCCAGCCGGTCGTAGAACGTGAGCAGGAGATAGCTGCACACGGTCAACCCCAGCGCCGCCAGAAGATGGCTGGGCGGCAGGGCCCTGAGCGCGGCCAGCGCCTGTTGCGGGGTCAGTTCATGAACCAGCGGCCGCAGCGCCCGCCAGGCCAGCGTGCTCATCACCCCGGCCAGCACCAGCATGGCCAGCGTTCGCCAGAAACGGCTGCCCGGGGCGCCAAGTCGCGAGAAAATTTTCAAGGATGCAACCGATCAATGCATGGGCGCGGGCGGAAAGAGCGCCGCCTGCGTAGCCTGCTGCGCCCATGCCCGATAATGCCTTAACAGCAAATGGCCATCATCAATCCCGATCCGCCGCGCGCCGGCCAGTTCGGGGGCCGGACACAGGCTGCCCCGGTCGCCCAGACCGAACACGCATGTCACCGGCAGGCCATGGAGCATCCGCACCGTCCGGCGCGGATCGCTGTCGGGCTTTCCCAAACCGGGCAGGCCCAAACCGGACAGGCCCAAATGAAACAGGCCAATCGGATCGGCATGAAAATAGACCGCCCGCCCGGGCCCCAGCAGCACCACCGAGGCGATCCGCGCGCGCAAGTTGGCCGGAACCGCGCCCAGCCCGGTGTCGAGCACATCGGCGCCAAAGGCCGAGCCCACCAGCACCACCCGCGCCGCCCCGCTGCGCAGCAGGGCCAGGCGCATCGCCCGCGCGACGAGGGCATCGACAAAGACCCGGTCGCGCCCGAACCGGAACAGCGAGGGGGAATTGACCGCAACCACCGGCACCCCGTGCGCCTGCAAGGCCGCGATCACCCCTTCGCCCGGTCCGGTCGCGCCGCCCATGGCATCGGAGAAATAGACCGCGACCAGATCGCCCCGCGCCCCGCCGGGCGGCGCCTGATAAACCATGGCCGTGCGGTCGAAATA
>Ga0075011_10001590_pt1 | contig 12265 bp, 9 predicted proteins | sample TARM_MetaG_T_14_FD_72354 | JGI IMG/M metagenome (GOLD analysis project Ga0075011, IMG submission 72354) | Freshwater microbial communities from Pennsylvania, USA, analyzing microbe dynamics in response to fracking - TARM_MetaG_T_14 | ecosystem: Environmental > Aquatic > Freshwater > River...
TTAGCGGTCAAATTTAGCCGAATTCGCGCCTCGGTATTGGAAAAACCACGGGATAAAACTGAGCTGCAAAAAGCGGTACGCGAGATGCGTCAGAAGATGCGCGATCACTTGCTCAAAGCCAGCGATGGCATGTTTGATCTAAAACAGAGCCCCGGCGGTATTGCAGATATCGAGTTTATCGCCCAGTACTTAGTGCTGGCTAATGCCCATGAGTATCCTGAGCTAACGATTTGGTCTGACAATGTGCGGATTTTTGGGGTGTTGGCTGAGCTTGAACTCTTACCTATGATGAGTGCCCAGCATTTAACCCAAACCTATTGCTTACTCAGGGATGAAAATCATCGCCTGACTCTGCAACAAAAGGCGGGGCTGTTACCTGTGTTAGAGGTTGAGGAACATGCCGAGCGAGTGCTCAATATCTACCGTGCTGTGCTTGAATAGTACAGTCATCTAAAGGGAGTAAGGCTGAAACGAATATCAGCCTTAACACCGCAAGAATGCACAATTTAGGCTAGAGTTTAATGAGAGCAGTTAGCAGAGAGCACCATGCAATTACCTACTATCCCTGAAAACGAGCTGCAACGTTTGGCCACGTTACGCGCACTCAATGTGCTCGACACCGATGCCGAGGAACGTTTCGATCGTATTACTCGGCTCACGCGCAGAATTTTCTCTTTGCCGATTTGTGTTGTGACCTTAGTGGATGCCGAGCGGCAGTGGTTTAAATCTCGCCAAGGATTGGAGGTGACTGAAACACCACGGGAAATTTCATTTTGTGGCCATGCGATCAATCAAGACGATATTTTTATCGTAAACGACGCCCTCAAAGATCCGCGCTTTAGTGACAATCCTCTGGTGACCGAGCAGCCGCATATTCGCTTCTACGCTGGCTATCCCTTAACCATTCACAGGCAATATCGAGTAGGGACCTTGTGTTTAATCGGCACTGAACCGCGGGATTTTACGGCTGAAGATATTGAAACCTTGACGGATTTAGGCGAAATGGTGGAGGCGGAATTACTCTCTATCGCGCAAAACACCTTAGATCCTTTGACTACGATTTCGAATCGGCGTGGATTTGAGTTACTGGCCCATCAGGCGCTGGCGAGTTGTCGACGTACCGAATCTGAGGCGGCCTTACTCTTCTTCGATCTCGATTTCTTTAAGGAAGTGAATGACAACTTTGGTCACCTCAAGGGCGACCAAGTCTTATACGATTTTGCCCATATCTTGATGACCGCTTTTAGGGAGTCGGATGTGATTGCAAGGCTTGGCGGCGATGAGTTTGTGGTGCTATTAAGTTTTGTGCATAGAGATACAGTCGATCGCGTGATTGAGCGTTTTAAGCAGTTACTTGAGCAATATAATCAACAGCATCCTAAGCAACATAGCTTAGCGACCAGTATTGGTATCGCCCATTGGACGCCAGATTCTGATGTGAGCTTAGAGGATCTGTTAGATTCCGCCGATAAAGCCATGTATCAGGATAAAGCCGTGCATCACAGTGATGCGCCTTAAATGATGTGCACTAAATGATGCGCCTTAAATCATGTGTGCTTAAGCAAGATGAAAAGGGAGACAATAATGTCTCCCTTTTTATTGATTTTTATTCGGCGAAGAAGTACTAAGCTGCGCCATTAAGCTGTAATGAGCATGACCCAGTGTTGATATAAAGGTAAGCCAATTAACACATTAACCGGAAACGTAATGCCGAGTGAGGCCAGCATAGCCAGTCCAATATTGGCTTCGGGTATTGCGGCTCGAATGGCCGCAGGCGCTGCAATATAAGATGCACTGGCACTTAATGCTGCTAGCACTAAAATGCTGCCAGAAGGTAAGTCCAACCATAATCCTACGGCGATACCGCACCAAGCCAATACAAAGGGCGTTACGGCGGCGAACACCAATAAGCGCCATTGTTTTAGTGGTAGCGGCAAACACACTTTGGCCGTTACTAAGCCCATTTCCAGTAAAAATAATGCCAGTAAAGTTTTGAATCCACCTAGTAGCACAGGTGTGAGCGGCGCAAGCCCCGTTGGGCCGTAAAGCCAACCTATCACAACGCCGCCCACGAGTAAGACAACGCCGCGGCTGGTTAACGCTTCGTGCAATACGCTCGATTGAGTTTCATTCTTGGGTGATGTTTCAATTGCTTTTTTGGCACTTAAGTATCTATGTAGCCAGAGCATCACGACGATCGCCGGCAGTTCTAGCAGCACAAGATACAGGGTGGTTTCGGGTCTTAATATCAACCCTGATTTTTCCACCATAGCCATCACTACCGCAAAGGTTCCCGCGCTAACGGAGCCGTAATGGGCGGCGATGCTAATGGCATCTGTGTGACCAATGCGAACCAGCCGAGTTAACACTGGGTATAGGGCCAAGGGGATAATAAAGCCTAAAGCAATAACCGCTAACAGCTCAGTGATCACTAAGTTTTGGGTGTGACCGTGGAGCGCCATTCCGCCCTTTAAGCCCAAAGTGAGCATTAACAGTATAGATAGGGTTTCGTAGATCGCGGGGGGGACTTTAAGATCTGACTTTACTAGGCCAGCTAACAAGCCTAAGGCAAAAAAGGCAATGACAATATCGGGCATAAGTATCTCATTAAGTTTGATTTTTAAGCCGTGCAGAACAGGCTTAAATGTCGGGTGGTCCTGATGGCTGGTGATTTTGGACCTAATTGGTTATATTGAAAAATAAATTGTTTACCACTTAGGTATAGATAATTGTCTATGGATAAGCGTTCGTCATCGACTCAGCTTAAATTGCGGCACTTGAGTTTCCGTTTGCTGCAGGTGTATGTACAAGTGGTGCGGTTAGGCAATATTTCCGCAGCGGCGAGGGCCTTGCATTTAACCCAGCCCACAGTGTCATTACAGCTTAAAAAGCTAGCCGATGTGTTAGGTGAACCGTTACTCGAGAGTCGTGATGGCCGCATGCTACCGACCTTGATTGGCAATGAACTCTACCGCGCAGCCTGCGATACCTTGAGTCGTTTTGAGGATTTCGATGCCTTTATGCAGCAGGCTAAAGGTGGCAGCGTTGGGCATGTCAATATTGGTATCGTCACTACCGCCAAATACGTGTTACCACGGATTTTAGGGGCTTTTTATCGGCAGTTTCCGCAGGTTAAAGTGACCTTAAATATAGGTAACCGTGCCCATGTATTAGGCCGATTTGAGCGCCAAGAAGATGATTTATATTTGTTTAGTCATCCACCTAGTGGCGATAACGTGCTATCTGCGCGGATCATTAAAAATCCGCTGCAATTGATTGCGCCAAAAGATCATTGGGCGGTGGGCCGTGAGCAAGTGAATTTTAACGATCTCAAAAATGAGCGTTTTATCGTGCGCGAGCCAGGTTCTGCCACCCGCTTGATGTTTGAGTCTTGGTGCAGCGGTCAAGGCATCACGCTTAGTGACACTATGCAAATTGAGAGCAATGAGGCGATACGCCTAAGCGTCGCGTCGGGCTTAGGCTTGTCGGTGATTTCGGCGCACACGCTGCAAGAAGGGCGCGAAAAACCGGCTATTTTGCCAGTGATGGGTTTTCCGCTCGAAAGTAACTGGTATCTGGTGGGCCGCAAAGATCGCCGCTTGCCCTATGCTGCCATGCAGCTGGTGGACTTTATGGCGGCGCATTTGGCCGAGTGTATCGAGCCAGAATGGGTTGCCGCCGATATCAGTGAACTGGCTATGCACTTTAATCATGCGCCGCAAACTCGGTCTTAGCTGAGTTAATGTTTTTGATACTGAATGATTTTATTAAGTTAGAGATGTGGTGATACATTGAGGGTAACGTTTTTTCGCACACCTTGTGCAGTTACCCTCTGGTTCCCTTGTAAAACGAGATTTGACCTCAAATCGAAAAGCGAGGCTTTTGACCTTAAATCGAGACGACTTTACACCTTAAAGCGCGTCAGTAGGTTGTTCAGTTCAACTGCTAACCTTGATAGTTCATGTGCCGATGCACTGGTTTGCTGGGCTCCCGCGGCGCTTTGGCTGGCGAGATCGCTAATGTTAACAATGTTTTTATCAACCTCACGGGCGACTTTGGCTTGTTCTTCTGCGGCGCTTGCGATGACCATATTGCTGTTATTCATCGTACTGATTTGAGCGTTAATCGTGTTTAATGCATCCCCAGCGAGCCTTGCGACAGCGAGTGCTTGCTCTGCCTTTTGGCCACTGTGCTGCATCGATAGCACAGCGGTTTCGGTACCGTGCTGGATCTTGTTGATCATATCTTCAATTTCACGGGTCGAAGACTGAGTACGGTGGGCTAGCGCGCGCACTTCATCGGCAACGACCGCAAAACCACGGCCAGTATCGCCCGCTCGCGCCGCTTCAATGGCTGCGTTGAGGGCCAGTAAATTCGTTTGCTCGGCAATTGCGCGGATCACATCTAAAACTTTACCAATATCGACAGCTTGCATGGCTAAGGTTTGAACAATTTGCGAACTTTGCGTCACATCCTGATTCATATCGATAATGGCGGCGACGGTTTGATCTACCTGTTTTTTACCTAATTCAGTATTGCGGGCGGTTTCTTCTGAGGCCTCTGAAGCGAGGACTGCGGTATTGGCAACTTCATCCACCGCCGAACTCATCTCGGTAATCGCGGTTGCAGCCTGTTGTATTTCATCATTTTGTTGCTGTATACCGCGGGAAGCATCTTCAGTCACAGAATTGAGCTCTTCTGCGGCGGAGGCGAGCTGGTTAGAGGAGTTTGCTATATGGGATAAGGTATCGCGCAGGTTCTGCTGCATCCCTGCTAATGAACGCATCAGCTGACTGGTTTCATCATTGCCATCTGTACGGATTTTCTGCGTTAAATCACCGCTTGCGACCGTCACTGAAATATCTACTGCTTCTTTCATCGGCTGCACAATACTGCGGGTTAAGAGTGTGGCCACTACAAATGCGGCAATCAAGGAGGCTATTATCACTACGCTGTTGAGTAGCTTACTTTCCTCGTAGGCTTGTGCTGTGATCTCGCCCTGTTTGCCTGCATATTCGGTATTTAAGTCGCCAATGCTGATAAGCGTTTTAGTTATTTTATCAGCTTGTAACGTCATCACTTCATCCATTATCCGTTTAGCTTCAGTCGTGTCATTGGACTGCAGCTTACTGATCATTTGATCTTGATTCTGTAAATACAGCTCTAAATTATGACTAAAATCCTGATAGAGGGCTTGCTCACCAGGCAAACTAATTAAAGGCTCGTAGGCCTTTTGATCCGTTTTAATGTTCTCGCGAATTTGCCTTAAGGTTTCGAGCCCTTTGTCACGCTCAGCCGCCGAATCGGCGAGTAATAGACGAAATGTAAATACCCTAGCGCGCATCACGTTAAGATTGATGCTCGATAGCGTGACGAGTGTCGGCAGGGTATTTTTTTCAATTTCTTCTGAGGAGACTCGCATGGATGACATAGTTTGCAATGACATCAGTCCCTGAAGTAACAAGACTAGACCGAGTAAGCCAAACGCAGTAATGAGTCGTGAGCCAATCTTAATTTGTCGTAACCACATAAGCGAATCGTCCCTGTATTTAAATTAGTTCCGTCTAAGGTCGTTCTTAACTGTCTTTGAGCTAATACTTTCGAGGTACTGCAGTCGAGCCATAAAGTTCGAGTAAATAAAGTCGAACTTATGCTTCCTAACTTTAAAACTAAGCGTTATTGCGCAGAGTCGGAACTATGAGTATTTGGTTTAATACACTATAGATTATATTTTTAAAATTTCTTGCCGTAGAGTGTAAATTTAATTGATTAAAACCTATAGGGCGTAAATTAGCATAAATGAAACTAAGTTATACCGTACCTTAAATATGCAGGTTAGCAAACCGTATTGCTGAATTGAGTGGAGTAATGCCTCTGGTTTTATTAAGGTTAGTAGTCTAAGTAAAGGAGTGAGCTGTGATTAGTGTTTTGATTCTAAATGGTTAAAGTGAAGTTTTGTGCTGATTTGATAAGGTTTTAGATTGGCAATCTAGGTCTTTAGACTCATGTGTCATGTCAGTTTTTTAAAGGTGTTATTCAAGCTTTTACTATTCTGATTGTATAAGTTACTTCGTAATCCACTGTTCCTTTGGACGTTTTTATTTTTTTGCTAATGATTGTCCAATAATAGTTTGAGCAAAATTTTGGTACTTATTTTCTTGTCTCTTTTGTTGTCTCTGCAAAGCGATAAATAATCCATTTTTTACGCTAATTCATGTCGGCTCATTTCTATTAATCGGCTGTAGGTGCGGCGGAATTCAAAACTGAGTGCGCCACCTTGGTAGAGTTCGCTCAGTGGCACGTCGCAGCTGAGATAAAGGCTGACATTTTGATCGTATAACTCATCAATTAAGCTGATAAAACGTCGCGCAGGGTCGTCGTTGGCGGCGTAGGAGAGTTTGCGCTCGCCCGTCGTTGCGGCTTGGTTTTCTCCTGTGCCGTCCTCCGTGCCGCGGGCACGGATCCAGCCTTTCACTTCGCCGCCTAATTTGGGAACGCCGCTCACCATTAAGATCTTAAATCGACTGGCGATTTCGATATAATCGAGTTGGGATCTCGGGCCGTCACACAGGGCATAAAAGTCGAACCAAGCAACAGCGTTGTCTATGGGCTCTAAAGCTGCGCGGATCACTGGGATTTCACGGTTGCAGATGGTGAGGCTAGCATTGCTCATTTTGCTATCACTAATGTGAGAACCGCTAATGCCAATAGCACTCATACTGAGCGCATTTGGCATTAACCCATTCACTAGCTTGTCAAAAATCCGCTCAAAATCGAGTGTTCCGGTAATGCCGATATTGCGGGAAATCGAGGTACTCATTTCAGCGCTATCAATGCCAATCTCGTTGTTTAATACAGCATTGATGGCGTGCATCCTGTGGTCTTGGTTGCCATCGAGATGCAGCATTTGCGTGTGTGTTTGCAGCAGTTGGATACAAGGTAAAAATCTGTGTCTGGCTAAGCCGTTCTCATATAAGCGCTCAATAGGAATATTAGAGGTTGCGACCAGCACCACACCTTGTTCGAATAGGCACTCAAATAGCCCTGCGAGTATCATGGCATCGCCAATGTCTGAGACAAAAAGCTCATCGAAACACAGCACCTTGCACTCTTTCGCTAGATTTTTTGCTATAAGCGTTAGCGGATCGCGTTTACCCGAATGCTCGCGTAATGCTTGGTGTATCCGTGCCATAAAGCGGTGGAAATGCAGTCTTAACTTGCCATCACTTGGCAAACAATCGAAAAACAAATCCATCAGAAAGGTTTTACCCCGACCGACATCGCCCCACAGATACAAGCCTTTGATGGATTGTGAATGGGACAGGCGAGCTGAATAGGCTTGTGGCATCAACTGTTTAAATAACATATCGAGCGCCAACACCGCCTTTTGCTGCGCCGGATCGTCAACTAGATTTTCGCTCACTTTGGCGCGATACACTTCCAGTGGCGTTATCATTGGCGTTATCGATTGCGAGCTAGCGGAGTTTGAATGAGCCATGTCGGGGTCTCGTTGGCGGTTGTTTTAGGTGTTTATTGCAGTCAGTGTGTGCTTTCGCTTTGATTAAGTGCGATATCAGTACTCGCCTTTTGAGGCATCATGCTACTCATGCTTAGGTACTCGGGAGCCATATTGCAAGATGCTCAGGGTAGCATAGTCGCTGGCGTGACTTAAATCCCGCTCTGAGGCTTAGGTCAAATACTAAACGAAACCAGTGCTTTATTCTCGGGGACTTTTACCTTAACATCTTTGTCACAAAAATAATGATATGGAATGAATCCTATGGCTAGCAAAGGCAATGGCATTACTTTTATCAGTGCACAAACCTCGATTGAGGGTGACATCCAGTTAGAGAGCACGGCATTAATTGCGGGTAAATTGCAGGGCAAGATTGGCTCTGCGGGACAAATTAAGATCGAACTTGGCGGCGAGATCTCCGGTGAAGTCAGCTGTGATGAGTTGCGGGTGTGCGGCGTATTTAGTGGTCGAGTCTGTTGTAATAAGTTGATTATTACCAGTTCTGGAGTGGTTGACGGTGAAGTTGCTAGCCATCAGATGGAGATTTACGAAGGCGGCCAGTTTATTGGTCAGCGCATTAAAGGCCCTGAGCTTGATGCCTTGCCTGATATGCTAAAAGCGATCGCCCCAGCGGCTCAACGCTCGGATGCGCACCTATATGCCAGTGAGAGCGGTTCATTAAGAGGCGATAATCGGGCGATTCGCCCTTGGTTGTATGTTGCTGCGGCAACTGTCGTCATCGCCTTGGGCTTTAGTTTTGGACCCGAGCCATTGCGTGAGTGGTTACCGAATGTGAGTGATAGCCCACTCAACACTGAAGTGTCTCCCGTGGCTCAGGGGCTGGATGCTGCAAAGGGTGCTAATCCATTACTGACTGAACAAACGACTGCGCCAGATACCGCGAATGCCGACAATACGGCGGCGGTATCCGCAGATCCCGATCCGCTGGCTTTGTCGCAGGATTCTGCGATGGAAGATTTACAGCAAATGGAACAAGGCCATGCACAGATGGCGCAGGGTGATAATGGCACCGCGCCCACCAGTGAGAATGCAGGCAATAAGCTCTGATTGCTAAGCGAAAGCTCGAATTTATTAGCTTGAATCAATTAGCTTGAATCAATTAGCTCGAATAAATAAGTACTCGCATCCTTGGGTCGAGCATTTGGTGTTTTTTGTTCGACCACAGTTATTTGCTCATCGTTGCTAATGCTTATCGCCCAATATCCTACTCAATATCCCTTTAAGTATTGATGCTAGTTCCCTCAGAAGCGCTTAACGGTTATGGATGGCTTCTAGCTTAATTTAACGTTTTAAGGGTAAATCCGTCCTATTTTTATGCTATTTCACTCATCTGTTAACATTCAGCGCCAGCTAATATTCCTGTCATATTTTCATTGAGTTATCTCTCATTCTTACCCGTTTTGTGCACTTCAAGCCGTTTCCCTTGAGTTAAGTTTATTTTGTTCATGAACTTTATGATTTTTAGTCACCTTAAGTCCCTTAATGAAGATTAAGTGCGTTAAATATCTTTAACGAAATGTTAACGATACATTTCATCCTCTGGGCGAGGAAGTAGTCCGTCACAGACCTGACACAATTCTAATAACACAGGCATTCCCACAGGGAATGGCAGACTGCAATACAGGAGGCATTGATGCCTAGATTGACCTTACTTGCCGCGGCAACCGCTGTGGCTTTTACTGGTTTTGCGAATGCGCAAGACTTAACGCCACAAGAGCTTCAAGCACAACTCACCCAATTGACTCAAGAAGTTAACCAGCTAAAACAACAGCAGGCAGCGAATGCCACTGCGACTCCATATAAGCCTAGCGCGCCAGCTTTTGAGATAGGTGGTCGCATTCAACTCGATTACAACCTCTTCAATGGTGCCTATAACGCCGAACATAACGGCAGTAGCGCGCAGGATATTTTCCCTCGCCGAGTACGTACCTTTGTTGAAGGCGAATTACAGGATTGGGATTACAAGCTACTGCTTGAATTTGCTGAGAATACCGCTGAAATCGTCATGGCTCGGATGCGTTATTCGGGTTTTGAGAATGGCCCTAAACTGCAATTTGGTAAGTTGCGTGAGGATATCAGCCTTGATGCGCTCACCAGCAGTAATCACATTGCGCTGATTGAACGTTCTAGCCTCGCCGATACTATGTCACCGTACTTCCGCTGGGGTGTTTCTGCCTATCAATATTTCCCCAGCACAGGTTTACGTTACGCCTTGGGTGTTTATAAAAACGATGCCTTTGGTAGCGATGGCAAAGATGAAACTGATGATTTGAATTATGCCCTTAGCTCGCGAGTGACTTGGTCACAGGCCAAAGAACCGGGCCAAGTGTTACATGCGGGCTTGTGGTACTCAGCGCGTCAAATGGGCGGCGATGACTTGTCTGCCAGCTTTGCTCGCGGCGAACTGCGCGAGACTAATACTCGCCTGATTAACTATGTCGCCGGTGGTGAAACCGCAGCGATTGATAATCTAAACCAAGCGGGTTTAGAGCTGGCATTTCAACATAATGCCTTGTTGTTGCAGGGCGAATACGCCCAGCGCAGTTTAAACACCCAAGATCCTCAGTCAGTGCTCGATGGTGAGCGTTATCAGGCGTATTACCTGCAGGCGAGTTATTTCTTAACGGGCGAACAGCGTAGCTATTCCAAGGGCAGCGCGGTGTTTTCTCAGCCTAAGGGCGTAACCGATGCATGGGAATTGGCGGCACGTTTTTCTAGCGTGGATGCGAGCTCCGACTTCCAAGGTACTAAAGCTCAGACCTATACCTTAGGCGTGTCTTACTACTTCAATCCAAAAATCAAAGTGATGGCTAACTACATCCATTCTTCCGTCGATGGCGCAGGCACGATTGCCTTAGTCGGCAATGAAGATGTGGGCGATGCCTTTGCTGCCCGTTTGCAATACTTGTTTTAGGAGTAATGAATCATGTTGAAAATGAAATCTTTAGTCATGAGTGCGCTGTTACTCGGTGCCTCTGGCATGGCGAGTGCTGATATCCACTTTATCATTCCTGGCGGTCCAGGCGGTGGTTGGGATACTACGGCGCGCGGCGTCGGTGAAGCCTTAGTGAAGTCGAAAATCGATGGTAATGCCTCTTTTGAAAACCTTTCGGGCGGCGGTGGCGGCCGTGCGATTGCCTCTATGATCAAATCGAAAAACAAACAGGGCGATATTTTACTGGTTAACTCGACTCCGATTGTGCTCCGTGCACTTTCTGGGCAAATCCCGTTTAGTTATCGTGATTTAACGCCGGTTGCAGGCATAGTCGCCGATTACGGTGCCTTTGTGGTGCGTAACGATTCACCGTTGAAAACCTGGGACGATGTGTTGGCGGCCTTTAAGGCGGACCCACAAAGATTCAATATCGCTGGCGGCTCGGCGCGCGGCAGTATGGATCACTTAGTTGCGGCGCAAGCGATTGCGGCGGCGGGCTTAGATGGCGGTCGTTTACGTTATGTTCCCTACGATGCGGGTGGTCAAGCTAAGGCCGGCTTACTCTCGGGCGAAGTCGATTTACTGTCGACGGGATTCAGTGAAGCGTTAGAAATTGCAGGCAGTGGTCAAGGTCGGATCCTTGCGATGACGGCACCTGAAATCGTTGCCGAGCATCCAGAGGTTCCGACGATTAAATCTCTCGGTTATGACATGACGTTTACTAACTGGCGCGGCTTTTTTGCGGCACCCGATACGCCTAAAGCCAAAGTTGATGAGTATGTGGCCAAGTTTGCGGCGCTGATTAAGACGCCAGAATGGGAACAAGTGCGTGCCCGTAATGGTTGGATCAATTTGTTTGAACCCCAAGCCGAATTCATTAAGTCATTGGAAGCACAGGAGCAACAGCTTAAAGCCACTATGTTGCAACTGGGCTTTATTAAGTAAGGAGTGACAGATGTTGAATCGTGATCTGATTGGTTCCTTGCTATTTGTCGCCGTGTTTACCGGATATGGCGTGCTGGCATGGCAAATTCCCTTATTGCCGTTTGAAGAATTTGAAGTCGTGACATCTTCCACTATGCCGAAGATTTATGCTGCCATGGGGCTGATGTTTAGTCTGTTCTCTCTGGTTGCTGTCTTGCTGAAAGGAAACACGGTTCAACAGCGGGGGGCGCTGCTGACTAAAGCCGCCTTACAACAAACCGCGGCGCTGATTGTGCTTATGGTCTTGTATGCCGCCGGACTGGAACCGTTGGGGTTTGTTGTCGCTACTTTATTGTTTTTGGTCGCTGGATTTTGGTTGATGGGAGAGCGCCGCTTTAAGATTTTGCTGCTCGCCTCTGTGCCCGTGGTGTTGGTGTTCTGGGTGTTGATGACGCAAGTCTTAGGTATCTACTTGGCCTCAGGTTCTCTTTGGAGTTAACTATGTTCGATGCAATGTTTATTGGTCTGTCGACCGCGTTTGAATTGCAAAATCTTATGTATGTAGTCTTAGGCTGCTTGGTCGGCACAGTGATCGGTATGCTGCCGGGATTAGGGCCGATCACAGCGATCGCCTTGATGATCCCTGTGACTTACAGCATTGGCCCCAGCTCAGGGATGATCTTAATGGCGGGCGTGTACTACGGCGCTATTTTTGGTGGGTCGACTTCATCAATTCTGATCAACGCCCCGGGCGTGGCTGGAACGGTTGCGACGTCATTTGATGGTTATCCGATGGCGCAAAAAGGCATGGCGGGCAAAGCATTAGCGATTGCGGCCTATGCTTCGTTTACCGGCGGCACTATCGGCGC
>Ga0075011_10001597_pt1 | contig 12245 bp, 13 predicted proteins | sample TARM_MetaG_T_14_FD_72354 | JGI IMG/M metagenome (GOLD analysis project Ga0075011, IMG submission 72354) | Freshwater microbial communities from Pennsylvania, USA, analyzing microbe dynamics in response to fracking - TARM_MetaG_T_14 | ecosystem: Environmental > Aquatic > Freshwater > River...
TCCTTAACGCGATCGAGACTAAAATATAGACGTTCCGATCAAGCCAAATAACAGGTACAATACTCGGCTACATTTTTGTGAACTAAGCTTTTAAAGCCAAGACGCGATAACATCTGATGATCCTCACAAGGATCATGGGTTAGCCCAACTTTTTTGGTGTTACACGACATCTGTTTATCTAGGATTTATCAATCTATGCCAACACAGCCAACAAGCAATTCTTACCATCAACATTATGACGTGATTGTCATAGGTGGCGGCCATGCAGGTACTGAAGCAGCCTTAGCGGCTGCACGAATGGGCTGCAATACTTTATTGCTTACCCATAACATCGAAACCTTAGGGCAAATGTCATGTAATCCTGCGATTGGCGGTATTGGTAAAGGTCACTTAGTTAAAGAGATTGATGCCCTAGGCGGTGCCATGGCTATGGCAGCTGATAAAGCTGGTATTCAATTTCGTACCTTAAACTCATCGAAAGGGCCAGCAGTTCGCGCCACTAGAGCTCAGGCAGACCGACAGCTATACCGAGCTGCTATCCGAACGATTCTAGAAAACCAACCTAATTTAAGTTTATTCCAACAAGGTTGTGATGATCTGATCGTTGAAAACGATCGGGTTGTTGGTGTTGTAACCCAGATGGGCTTAAAGTTCTCGGCAACCACTGTTGTACTTACGGTAGGTACATTTCTAGGTGGCCAAATCCATATAGGTTTACAAAATTATCAAGGTGGACGAGCTGGCGATCCTCCAGCAAATGCATTGGCAAAACGCTTACGTGAGCTGCCATTGCGAGTAGATCGTTTAAAAACCGGAACACCTCCAAGAATTGATGCAAAGAGTATCGATTTTTCAGTGATGCAAGAACAACCAGGTGATACCCCAACTCCTGTTTTTTCATTTATGGGATCACAAGCAGATCACCCACAACAAATTTCTTGCTACATTACCCACACCAATGAACAAACTCATGAGATTATCCATGGTGGCTTAGATCGTTCCCCCATGTACTCTGGTATCATTGAAGGCGTTGGTCCGCGTTATTGTCCGTCTATCGAAGACAAAGTTATGCGCTTTAGTGATAAAAACTCACACCAGATCTTTGTTGAGCCAGAGGGTTTAACCACCCATGAAGTGTATCCCAATGGTATTTCAACTAGTTTACCTTTTGATGTGCAAGTAGCCTTAGTACGCTCCATCAAAGGTTTTGAAAATGCTCACATTACTCGTCCAGGCTATGCCATAGAGTATGATTATTTTGATCCTCGCGATTTAAAACAAACCTTAGAAACCAAACATCTACAGGGCTTATTTTTTGCCGGACAAATTAATGGAACTACTGGATATGAAGAAGCTGGTGCACAAGGCTTAGTAGCAGGCTTAAATGCTGCTTTACAAGTGCAAGGAAAAGACGGTTGGGCTCCTCGTCGTGATCAAGCTTACATGGGAGTATTGATTGATGATCTCAGTACGCTCGGCACCAAAGAACCCTATCGGATGTTTACGTCACGCGCCGAATATAGATTGTTATTGCGCGAAGACAACGCAGATATGCGCTTAACTGAAAAAGGCCGCGAGCTAGGTTTAGTTGACGATGCAAGATGGGCTGCGTTTAACGACAAAATGGAAGCCATTGCACAAGAGCAACAACGTCTACGTAGTACTTGGATCCATAAAGATCATCCAGCAGTTGCTGCGGTTAATGAATTAGTTAAAACGCCGATAACTCGAGAAGTGAATGGCGAAGAATTATTACGTCGCCCTGAAATTAGTTATCAAGATCTCGTCAAAATTGATGCTTTAGGACCAGGTTTAGCCGACGAAAAAGCTGCTGAACAAGTAGAAATTCAAACGAAATATGCTGGTTACATAGCGCGTCAGCAAGACGAGATTAGCAAACAGCAACGTCATGAAAATACTCAGTTACCGGCTCATTTTGATTATGCCAGTATCAAGGGTTTATCCAATGAAGTGATTGCTAAGCTGAATCAACATCAACCAGAAACCGTTGGTAAAGCTGCTCGAATATCTGGCATTACTCCAGCAGCAATCTCAATGTTGTTGGTGCATTTGAAGAAACTTGGCCTATTGCGAAAGAGTGCTTAATAAAATCCATGTTAAATAGACTACAATCATTATTAGCTCAGGCCGAGCTTGATCTTTCTCTAGATAAACAAGTTCAACTTATTCAATTGGTTGAACAATTAAATAAATGGAATAAAGCCTACAATTTAACGTCGGTTCGTGATCCCATCCAAATGGTGAGTCGCCACATTGTGGATAGCCTTGTGGTGTTACCACATCTTCAAGGGCAACGCTTTATTGATGTCGGAACGGGGCCCGGATTGCCTGGCTTACCTTTAGCCATTGCTTGTCCAGAACGTGATTTTGTTCTGTTAGATAGCTTAGGCAAAAGGATTCGTTTTATCCGCCAAGTTAGCCATCAGTTAGGCCTTAAGAATGTAACAGCTGTGCAAAGTAGAGTTGAAGATTATCAACCTGAACTAAAATTTGATGGCGTGATAAGTAGAGCCTTTGCCTCGCTTAATGATATGCTGAATTGGTGTGAGCATTTACCTAAGCCTGATGGCCGGTATTTTGCTCTAAAAGGGCAATACCCAACTGCTGAATTGGCTGACTTGCCAGCGCAGTTTGAGGTTGAACAAGTGATTCGATTACAGGTTCCAGAGGCCGATGGCGAACGCCATGTGGTGATTATAAAAACGAGAGGATAACCCCTGTGGGCAGAATTATTGCGATTGCTAATCAAAAAGGCGGCGTTGGTAAAACCACCACTGCTGTTAATTTGGCAGCATCGATGGCAGCAACCCGCCGTAAAGTATTGCTGATAGATCTTGATCCTCAGGGCAATGCAACCATGGGTAGTGGTATCGACAAATACGATGTTGAAAACACCGCCTATGAACTATTGGTTGAGCAGAAACCAGCCGAACAAGTGATTATTAAAGAAACTAACGGTAAATATCACCTCATTGCGGCTAACTCTGATACCACGGCTGCTGATATTAAATTAATGGAAGAATTTGCGCGCGAGCAGCGCTTGGCTAATGCCTTAAAACCAGTGGTTGATAATTACGATTTTATCTTCATCGATTGTCCACCATCGCTCAGTATGTTGACCGTAAACGCCATGGCCGCCGCTGATTCAGTGTTAGTGCCGATGCAATGCGAATATTTTGCTCTTGAAGGCTTAACGGCGTTAATGGATACCATTGAACGATTAGCCGAAGCTGTTAATCCACGGTTGATTATTGAAGGTATTTTGCGAACCATGTATGACCCTCGTAATCGTTTAGCTAATGATGTGTCAGAGCAACTGAAAAATCATTTTGGTGACAAGGTTTATCGAACCGTTATTCCAAGAAATGTTCGCTTAGCTGAAGCTCCTAGTTTTGGCTCACCAGCCATGTATTACGATAAATCATCAGCCGGAGCTAAAGCCTATTTGGCCCTGGCCGGAGAGTTAATTCGTCGCGCCGAACAACAAAAAAAAGCCGAAGCAGCGGCTGAAGCTTAAGCTAAAGGAAACGACGCTTTATGTCTGCCAAAAAAAGAGGATTGGGGCGCGGTTTAGATGCCCTACTTACAACCAGTAAAACGGCTCGTGAAAAAGAACATCAGGTTCCTGATGAGATAGTTCAAGACTATCGCCAAGGCGAACTGCAAAAGTTACCGATAGAATGGTTACAGCCGGGCAAATATCAACCACGCAAAGATATGACTCCCGAGGCCCTTGAAGATCTCGCTGCTTCAATTAAAGCCCAGGGTGTAATTCAGCCCATTGTTGTGCGCGAAATAGCGCCAGAAAAATATGAAATTATCGCAGGTGAGCGACGTTGGCGTGCAAGCCAGCTGGCACGCCTAGACGAAGTACCTTGTTTGATTAAAAACGTCCCTGATGAAGCGGCTGTAGCTATTGCGTTAATTGAGAATATTCAACGTGAAGATCTCAATGCCATGGAAGAAGCGACCGCCTTACAACGCCTACTAACGGAATTTCAATTAACTCATCAAGAAGTTGCCGATGCGGTAGGTAAATCCCGAGCAACTGTAACTAACTTGCTGCGTTTGAATAATTTACAACCCGAAACTAAAACGCTACTAGAGCGTGGTGACATTGAATTAGGTCATGCCAAGCTGTTACTTGCTTTAGAGGGTGATGCGCAAACAGACATTGCTCGGTTAATTGCAGCAAAAGGCATGACCGTGCGTGAAGCTGAAAAAGTGGTTCGCCAAGCTCTAGAACCAGTCAAGCCAAGCCCATCAAAACCGCAGCCTGATGCTGATATTCAACGTCTAGAGAAGCGCTTAAGTGAACGCTTAGGCGCCGCTGTCGCAATCAGTCACGGCCGTAAAGGCAAGGGTAAAGTTGTAATTAATTACAGCAGTTTAGATGAATTAGATGGCATTCTTATGCAATTTCAATTGAATGAGGATGGCTAACCATCCCATTTCATTTGCATTTGAACGTTAAATCTTTATACTATCGCGGGCTTTCAACCGAGGGTTTTAGCCCGTGAATAGAACGTTAACAGGCCAAGGGAAACAACTCGCAGCGAAGTTAATTCGCGCCCAAGCTGGAGCTATATTTTTGCTCGCTTGTGTCTTTTCTTTGGTGCAGCCGCATTTTGGCTATATGTATTTTTGGGGTGTTGTAGGTGGCGGTATCGCCGTCATTATTCCTACGGCACTGTTTGCATGGCGAGCCTTTGCTGAAGGTGGAGCGCGAGCTGCGCAAACTGTAGTGAGTAATTTTTTTGCCGGCGAAGCATTAAAAATTTTCTTCGCAGTAGCCTTATTGGTTGTATTGCTGGTATTTACTTCGCTCCCGCTTAGTGCGGTTGTTAGCGGCTATATTACCGCCTTAGCAGTACAATGGCTGGCACCAATTTTGTTTTTAAAATCAACTTAAAATTGTGGGAAACTAAGATGGCTGCAGAAGAGTTAACGCTCCAAAGTCATATTCAGCACCACTTAACTAACGCCAAAATGTGCTCTACCGAAAATGGTATTGCCTTTAATAAAGCGTGTAGTGAAGCTGGCTTCTGGACATGGCACATTGACACCTTAGCTTGGTCTATCGGACTAGGTATCTTGTTCTTAATGATCTTCCGTAGTGCTGCAAAGAAAGCAGATACTGGCGTGCCCGGTAAGCTGCAGTGCTTTATTGAGATGATTGTTGAATTCGTTGGTAACAACGTACGCGACACTTTCCACGGTAAAAGTAAACTTATCGCTCCTCTAGCGTTAACCATTTTCGTGTGGGTTTTCCTCATGAACTTAATGGACTTAATTCCGGTTGACTTTTTGCCTGCTTTTGCTGGTTTTGTGGGCGAGCAAGCCTTCGGTGTGGATTCGCACGATGTGTACATGAAAATCGTACCAACCACCGATATCAACATGACCGCAGCATTAGCCATTGGTGTGTTCTTACTCATGATTGGCTACGGTATTCGTATGAAAGGTATCGTTGGCTTCATCAAAGAACTTACCTTACACCCGTTTAGCTCAAGTAATATGGTCGTTCAGGTGCTACTGATTCCGTTTAACCTATTGCTTGAAACGATTGCTTTGGTGGCCAAGCCGTTCTCGTTGGCACTGCGTTTGTTCGGTAACTTATATGCCGGCGAGCTAATCTTTATCCTGATTGGAGCGATTGGTCTGGCGCAATTACCATTGCACTTTGTGTGGGCGGTATTCCACATTCTTGTAATTGTGTTGCAGGCCTTCGTATTTATGATGCTGACTATTGTTTACTTAAGCATGGCCAGCTCAGAAAGCCACTAAGATTTTGTATTAACTTTTATTTTTTAACTTAACCTTTGAAATATCGGAGAAAACAATGGAACTAATGTTAGGTCTTAAATATATCGCTGTAGCTTTACTGATCGGTTTCGGTGCAATCGGTACCGCAGTAGGTTTCGGTAACATGGGTGGTAAATTCTTGGAAGCGTGTGCACGTCAACCAGAACTAGCTCCTTCTCTGCAAGTTAAAATGTTCATCTTAGCAGGTTTGATCGATGCGGTAGCCATGATTGGCGTAGGTATCGCAATGGTACTGTTGTTCGTACTGTAAGGTCTATTGATACCAATTCGAACAACTGAACTAAGGGGGTAGGTCGTGAGCTTAAACATGACCCTTATCGGCGAACTGATTGCCTTTATCGTCTTCGTACTATTCTGTATGAAGTTCGTATGGCCACCGCTGAATAATGCGATTGAAGCCCGTCAGAAGAAAATAGCCGATGGTCTGGCTGCCGGTGAACGTGCAGAAAAAGACCTGGAATTAGCGCAAGCTAAAATTGCTGACGAGTTAAAAGAAGCGAAAGCACAGGCGGCTGAAATCATTGCCCAAGCGAAGAAACGCGCTGAGCAATCGGTTGAAGAAGGCAAACAACGCGGCGAAGCCGAGCGCGAAACTATTATCGCTGCTGGTCACGCTGAAGTTGAAGCTGAACGCAATCGCTTACGCGAAGAACTGCGCAAGCAAGTAGCTGTATTAGCTGTTGCTGGTGCTAGCAAAATCATCGAGCGTGAAATTGATAAAGACGCTCACAGTGACATTGTTGAAAAACTGGTCGCTGAACTCTAACCAAAGGGGTTTGTGCAAATGTCAGAATTGACTACGGTTGCTCGCCCCTATGCAAAAGCAGCTTTTGATTTTGCAGTAGAGAACGGCGCGATTGAAAATTGGCACAGTATGATTGCTTTTGCTGCTGCGGTAGCAAAAGACTCGGCTATGGCCACATTTTTGAGTAGCGCCGAAACGCTAGATAAGAAAATTGAAGTATTCATTAATGTATGTGGCGAACAATTGGATGAAAAAGGCCAGAATTTTGTTCGTTTAATGGCTGAAAATAGCCGTTTGAATGCTTTACCTGCTGTACTTGCCCTATTTGGTGAGTTACGCGCTGAGCATGAGAAAGAAGTCACGGTAGATGTTACCTCCGCCGTAGCACTCTCACAGCAGCAACAGGACAATCTAGCGAAAACGTTAGAGCAACGTTTTTCACGCAAAGTTAAGCTGAATTGCACTGTCGATGAGGCTATTGTCAGTGGCTTATACATTAAAGCTGGTGACACAGTAATCGACGGCACGGTGCGCGGCAAGTTAGAACGACTTGCACACGCACTGCAATCCTAATTGGGGACTTGAGCATGCAACTGAATTCAAATGAAATCGCAGAGCTGATCAAAAAACGAATTGAACAGTTCGAAGTGGTCAGTGAAGCTCGTAACGAAGGTACCATCGTTTCTGTAACCGACGGTATCATCCGCATTCACGGCCTTGCAGACTGTATGCAAGGTGAGATGATTGAGCTTCCTGGCAATCGTTACGCTATCGCTTTGAACCTTGAGCGCGACTCTGTCGGTGCCGTGGTTATGGGTCCTTATGCGGACCTTCAAGAAGGCGTAAAAGTTAAATCAACAGGCCGTATCTTAGAAGTTCCTGTTGGTCGTGCATTACTTGGCCGTGTAGTGAACACCCTAGGTGCTCCTATTGACGGTAAAGGCCCGATCGACGCGGATGGCTTTGAGCCGGTAGAAAAAATTGCTCCTGGTGTAATCGAGCGTCAATCGGTAGATCAACCTGTACAAACAGGTTATAAGTCAATCGATGCTATGATTCCAGTAGGCCGTGGTCAGCGTGAGTTGATCATCGGTGACCGTCAGACAGGTAAAACTGCATTAGCTATCGACGCTATCATTAACCAGAAAAACTCTGGTATTAAGTGTGTGTACGTAGCTATCGGTCAGAAAGCTTCTACTATTGCTTCAGTAGTACGTAAATTAGAAGAGCACGGTGCCTTAGAAAACACCATCGTGGTAGCTGCATCTGCTTCTGAATCAGCAGCATTGCAATACCTAGCAGCCTACTCAGGTTGTACTATGGGTGAATACTTCCGTGATCGTGGTGAAGACGCGTTAATCGTTTATGATGATTTGTCTAAGCAAGCTGTTGCTTATCGTCAAATCTCATTGTTGTTACGTCGTCCGCCAGGTCGTGAAGCTTACCCAGGTGACGTGTTCTATCTTCACTCACGTTTGCTTGAGCGTGCAGCGCGTGTTAACGCTGACTACGTTGAAAAGTACACCAATGGTGAAGTGAAAGGTCAAACCGGTTCATTAACGGCGCTGCCTATTATCGAAACCCAAGCGGGTGACGTATCAGCGTTCGTACCAACCAACGTGATTTCAATTACCGATGGTCAGATCTTCTTAGAAACTGACTTGTTTAACGCGGGTATTCGTCCTGCAGTTAACGCTGGTATCTCGGTATCTCGTGTAGGTGGTGCAGCGCAAACCAAGATCATTAAGAAACTTGGTGGTGGTATCCGTTTAGCGTTAGCGCAGTATCGTGAATTAGCAGCGTTTGCTCAGTTCGCTTCAGACTTAGACGAAGCAACTCGCGCGCAGTTAGAACACGGTCAGCGTGTTACTGAACTGATGAAACAGAACCAATATGAGCCAATGAGCGTGGCTGACATGGCAGTGTCTATCTTCTCTGCAGAAAAGGGTTACCTTAAAGATGTAGAGCAAGACAAAATCCTCGACTTCGAAAGTGCGCTGATTGCGTACATGCGTAGCGAGCACGCTGAGCTGATGGCGGATATTGACAAAACTGGCAACTATAACGACGACATCGAAGCTAAGCTGCACGAAGGTTTAAAAACCTTCAAGAAAACGCAGTCTTGGTAAGCGGAACGTGGCTACAATCTTTGTAGCCACAAGTCGTTGAGTTAACAGGAGAATATCATGGCCGGCGGTAAAGAGATAAAAACCAAGATCGGGAGTATTAACAATACTCAGAAGATCACCAGTGCAATGGAGATGGTTGCTGCGTCCAAAATGAAAAAGGCGCAGGAACGTATGGCTTCAAGCCGTCCGTATGCGGACAGCATTCGCAAGGTGATCGGCCATGTTGCCCATGCAAACCTAGAATACAAGCATCCGTATCTAGAAGATCGTGATGTGAAACGGGTTGGCTACATCGTCATTTCTACCGACCGTGGCTTGTGCGGTGGTTTAAACACAAACGAATTTAAAGCGGTTGTGAAACATGCCCAAGCACAAAAAGAAAACGGCGTAGAAGTAGACTTTGCAGCCATTGGCAACAAGGCTACGGGTTTCTTTAAACGCTTTGGAGGCCGTTTACTGGCACAAACATCAGGTCTAGGCGATAAGCCAAGCGTGAATGATGTGTTAGGGACTGTACAAGTGATGCTAGATGCCTTTGATGAAGGCAAATTAGATCGCTTGTTCGTGGTGTACAACAAGTTTGTTAACACCATGAAGCAAGAGCCAACGATAGCGCAATTGCTACCGTTGCCAAAAGCTGAGTCTCGCGATGAGGTTCAATCAGGTAGCTGGGACTATCTGTATGAACCTGATCCACAACCCATTTTAGAGTTGCTGATTCGTCGCTACGTAGAAGCAACCGTATATCAAGGTGTGGTGGATAACATTGCCAGTGAACAGGCAGCGCGGATGGTGGCTATGAAAGCCGCTACCGACAACGCCGAAGACCTCATCGATCAGCTGCAATTGGTGTATAACAAAGCACGCCAAGCAGCGATTACGCAGGAAATTTCGGAAATTGTATCGGGCGCCGAAGCGGTTTAAGGCGAAGCTTGCAAGAATTTTAGAGTTAGAGGAAATGTCATGAGTCAAGGTAAGGTCGTGCAAATTATTGGCGCGGTTGTGGATATCGAATTTCCACAAACAGACGTGCCAAAGGTATACGACGCGCTGAAGGTGACCGACGGTGACCTCAAGGGTTTGACCTTGGAAGTTCAGCAGCAGTTAGGCGGTGGTATCGTGCGTACAATCGCACTAGGTACTACTGACGGTCTGCGTCGTGGAATCACCGTAGAAAATAGCGGCGAGCCAATCATGGTACCAGTGGGTAAACAAACCCTAGGTCGTATCATGAACGTATTGGGTGAGCCAATTGATGAAGCGGGTGAAATCGGTGAAGAAGAACGTATGTCTATTCACCGTGCTGCACCTTCGTACGAAGAACAGTCAAGTGCTACTGAACTGTTAGAGACCGGCATCAAGGTTATCGACTTGATTTGTCCGTTCGCTAAGGGTGGTAAAGTTGGTCTGTTCGGTGGTGCGGGTGTAGGTAAAACCGTAAACATGATGGAACTTATCCGTAACATCGCTATCGAGCACAGTGGTTACTCAGTATTCGCTGGTGTAGGTGAGCGTACTCGTGAAGGTAACGACTTCTATCATGAGATGAAAGACTCAAACGTACTCGACAAAGTTGCACTGGTTTATGGCCAGATGAACGAGCCTCCAGGTAACCGTTTACGCGTAGCGTTAACAGGTTTGACCATGGCAGAGAAGTTCCGTGACGAAGGTCGTGACGTTCTGTTTTTCGTAGATAACATCTACCGTTATACCCTTGCTGGTACCGAAGTATCTGCATTGTTAGGTCGGATGCCATCTGCGGTAGGTTATCAGCCAACTCTTGCCGAAGAGATGGGTGTCCTACAAGAACGTATTACTTCAACCAAAACTGGTTCAATCACGTCGATTCAGGCCGTTTACGTACCTGCGGATGACTTAACTGACCCATCACCAGCCACTACCTTTGCTCACTTAGATGCAACCGTAGTATTGTCTCGTGATATCGCGTCACTGGGTATCTACCCAGCGGTTGATCCATTGGATTCAACGTCACGTCAGTTGGACCCATTGGTTATCGGTAAAGAGCATTATGAGACTGCGCGTGGCGTTCAGTCAGTATTGCAGCGTTACAAAGAGCTGAAAGATATCATCGCAATCTTGGGTATGGACGAATTGTCTGAAGAAGACAAGATGACCGTATCTCGGGCGCGTAAAATTCAGCGCTTCTTATCGCAGCCATTCTTCGTAGCAGAAGTGTTTACTGGCTCACCAGGTAAGTATGTGTCTTTGAAAGACACCATCGCTGGCTTTAAAGGCATCTTAAACGGTGATTACGACGACCTACCAGAACAAGCGTTCTACATGGTTGGTAGCATCGAAGAAGCAGTCGAAAAAGCCAAAAAAATGTAATAAACCGGGAGGTTTAAATGGCAGCTAAAACTGTACAGCTTGACGTGGTCAGCGCCGAAGAACGTTTGTTCTCTGGTGCCGTAGAGACCTTGCAAGTGACCGGTAGCGAAGGTGAGCTAGGTATTTATCCTGGTCACGCCCCTTTATTAACGACGATTAAACCAGGTATGGTTCGCGTAGTTAAAGAAGGTGGCGAAGAAGAAATCATCTACGTAGCCGGTGGTGTGCTAGAAGTGCAGCCTCACAACGTCTCGGTACTTGCTGACTCGGCAGTTCGTGGTGAAGAGCTTGATGAACAGCAAGCCCTTGATGCGAAGAAACGTGCTGAAGAAGCAATTGCAGATTCTGCCTCTGATTTAAGTTATGCAGAAGCAGCAGCTGAATTAGCTCGAGCGTTGGCACAACTGCAGATTATTCGCAAAATTCGCAAGTAATCAGCGCGCCTGCAATCTAAAGAAAATGAAAAGACCCGTAAATTTCGGTTTGCGGGTCTTTTTTTCGTCTGTTAATTTGTTGTAAACAGCTTTAAAATAGCTGCAGGCTTATAAAATAGAAACGGAAGGATTCATGTCTCTGAATGTGGTAGTTCTAGCAGCAGGTAAAGGCACCCGGATGCGCTCAGCGTTACCTAAGGTGTTACATCCCATCGCCCATAAACCCATGGTTCAGCATGTGATTGATACTGCGCATACCTTAGCGCCTACACATGTGCAGGTTATCTATGGCCATGGTGGCGATGTACTTAAGGAAAGGCTAGCCGGACAATCGTTAAATTTTGTTGAACAAGCGCAACAGCTAGGTACTGGTCATGCCGTACAGCAAGTCGTGCCTTATGTGGCTGACGACGAAACTGTACTTGTTTTGTATGGTGATGTGCCGCTAACGCGCACCGAAACCCTGCAAGGCTTGTTGGATGCTGCGGCAACGACGGAGTTAGCACTGCTCACCGTGACCCTACCCGACCCCACCGGCTATGGACGTATCATGCGTGATGCCAGTGGCGCGGTAGTAGGTATTGTTGAGCAAAAAGATGCCAGCCCAGAGCAGCTGGCTATTACTGAAGTAAACACCGGTATGATGGCGGTAAAAGGAGCAGCGTTAAAACGCTGGCTTGGCAATTTATCCAATGATAACGCCCAAGGTGAATACTATTTGACGGATATTGTCGCTATGGC
>Ga0075011_10001600_pt1 | contig 12239 bp, 13 predicted proteins | sample TARM_MetaG_T_14_FD_72354 | JGI IMG/M metagenome (GOLD analysis project Ga0075011, IMG submission 72354) | Freshwater microbial communities from Pennsylvania, USA, analyzing microbe dynamics in response to fracking - TARM_MetaG_T_14 | ecosystem: Environmental > Aquatic > Freshwater > River...
TGATGCCGGCAACCACGAAACCGACATCACCGGCCTCAAGAATGTTGGTGTCTTTGGGCTTGGGATTGAAAATACCAACCTTGTCGGCATTCCAGGCCTTACCGGTGGACTTGATGACAATTTTGTCGCCCTTGCGCAGAGTGCCTTCGGTAATTCGTACCAGCGACACCACACCCAGGTAGTTGTCGAACCAGGAATCAATAATCAGGGCCTGCAACGGCGCCTTTCGATCGCCCTTGGGCGGCGGAATTTTCTGGATCAGGTCTTCCAGTACGTCTTCCACACCCAGACCATTTTTGGCACTGCAGCGCACGGCATCGGTGGCCTCAATGCCAATCACATCTTCAATTTCTTCAGCCACCCGGTCCGGCTCGGCCTGGGGCAGATCCATCTTGTTCAACACCGGTACCACTTCCAGGCCCTGCTCAATGGCGGTGTAGCAGTTGGCAACAGACTGTGCTTCCACACCCTGGCCGGCGTCTACGACCAACAAGGCACCTTCACAAGCGTACAGCGACCGGGAAACCTCGTAGGAGAAGTCCACGTGACCCGGTGTATCGATGAAGTTCAGTTTGTAGATCTGACCATCCCGGGCCTTGTAATTGAGCGTCACGCTCTGGGCCTTGATGGTGATCCCGCGCTCACGCTCCAGGTCCATGGAATCAAGAACCTGCTCGTTCATTTCACGCTCGGTCAGGCCGCCACACATCTGGATGAAACGGTCAGCCAGAGTGGATTTGCCGTGGTCGATATGCGCGATGATGGAGAAATTTCGTATCCTATTGATATCGTTAGCGTTTTCGTTTTCTGCCATGTATCAAAACTCGGTATGTGTACGCACCCATGTACAAGAAATGAATTTACTCAACGGGCGCCTAAAAATGAATAGACGCATTGTACACTTACCGCCAGCGGCTGTCCTGTTGAACCCCTACCGCCGAAATGCCACGCCTCGTTGGCGTGAAATCAAATATATCACCCTCAACCTTCCAGGCTTTACAGCCCATGCTCCTTAAAGCTCCCAAGGGCGAGCCCACCATCAACACAAGCCAAAGCATCCATCCTCATAACAAATTGCCGGGCCAAAAGACTGAAGAAGACACCTACTCCTCTTAACTACCTGCAAGGAAAACCTAAGTTGCAGCACAACAAAGGAATCCTGAGTGTCAAAAATGAGCTCCTCAGAGCCCTGGATCAGTGAAGCAGAGACCAAAGGATTATGAGTACAATTAACTAATAATTCGGGCCGCGTCTGCTGAACAGGATGCATGAAAAAAACAATGGCTTACGCTAGTCTAGCAACCATATTGCTTACAGCTGATCCACTTAGTCTGCAACCAAACCACAACCGAAATTTGGCAGCTGGCGTTTTCGAGTGAGCATGCCTTTCATCATCTTTGGCTCATTTTCGCAAGCCAGGCTTTACCGGTGTTCATTAGAAATAGGGGCTTCCTTTACCCCCCCTCCTCGGCAAATGTTCGGCATTGCCTGTATCATGGAACAACCGGCCATGAGCTTCATTGAACAACTCCGGAAGCCCTATACGCTTTTTGAGCGACGGGCTTTAACCGTTCCCACAGTCAAAGAGGAATATACAATTTCGAACATCCTCGTAACAGCAGGCGTAGAGCTAATTCAGTTAGCTATTAATTCGTAGAAATCGGACTCAATATTTTAGACATACAGTCGGATTTCGGGTGCATCCCATCGTAGAACTCTTCGCTCACACAGCCAATATTTTCTGGATTATAAGAGCCTGCAATGTTGACTCCTAAAGATTCAGAGATTCTTCTAAATTCATTCTCTATCGATAAAAATATTGGCTTTTCTAGCTCCATCATCGAATAAAGCTCCGGATGATAGGGAGATAAAACAAGGTGAACCTCAATATCTTGATCCTTCAGCCAGCTTATTAGGCTAATTAGCTTGCTCTCCAATTTTTCGCTTTTTTCATATTGAACCATTGCATAGCTTAATAACCTATCAAAGCCCTTTCTTATCTCTTCTTTTTCTTTTGATATGTAGTTTTTGTCATATATGTGAAAGCCGTCAGAGGATTTCTTCGCAGTTAATTCGTGGTTGCCATTGCTCGATGACAGCGAACCGTTAGCGTTGACATTTTCATAAATACTCCAAACCCAGCCAGGGTTTGATACTAAGGTTTCAGAATCTTCAAAAAAAGGTTTTGAGGTACCATTGTTTTGGGAATCTATTACCGAGTCCCAATAGTGATAAAGCTCGTCCACTGACTTCCAAGCAGTTTTCCCATGAAACTTATTCAACAACCATGGATCTGCACTTATCAGAACTCTAGAGGGAGCTAACTGGCTGACGCTTTCCCCAATAAAGGCAACATCATCATGAATTGAAGCGCCAGAAACTGAAAAGTTGATAGAAGAACCGCCTAGCATGTTAGAGCTCACCTGCATCATCCGTGAGGAGCCCATGACAATGGTTTCAGTAGAGGGGAGGTTGAGCTTCAGTCTTGAGGCGGCAAACTCTCGTTCGTCAATATTTGAAAAATAGACATAATCAGAATCTGTTAATGTATAAGCCATCTCAGCTTCTAAGCCATCAACAACATTACGCTGTGCTAAGCCAATCCCAAGGATGACAGTGAGTGATGCTGAGCTTGCCCAGAATATAACTTTGGGAGTAAAAATTATTTTGTTTCTAAAAGGATTCTCAATGAATTTCCAGCTGAAATAGGCAAGAATAAGGCTTAGCGCGGACAGGCTGATTGCAATAGTGGCAGGTAGCTCGATGTCTCCAAGTAAGTTTCGAGAAAAAGCGAAAATCGGTTGGTGCCAAAGATATGCAGAGTAACTAATAAGTCCTATGCCAACAAAAGCTTTAGAGCTAAGAATTCTGGCTGTTAGAGTTTCTTTACTTCCGTAGATGATAATTAGAAAAACACCCAAGACCGGAACAACAGCATAAAGGCTAGGAAAAGGAGTCTGCTCGTCGAAATAAAAAATAGAGAATACAATTAAAGCTAGGCCCATAAATGATAGGCCCTCATGCTTGATCTCGCCTTTATTCTTTATGATAAAAGCTGCGGCAGACCCTGCTAGAATTTCCCATGCCCTTGTGGGTGCTAAATAAAAATTAGCAGAGGGGTAATTCTTCGAACCCCATTCACTCAAAATTAAGCTTAGCATTGTCGCTGCTATAATCAACCAGAACAGTCGATTTCTGCCAAGCTTCCAGAACAATGCTAAAAAAATAGGGAAAAATACGTAATATTGCTCTTCAACAGCCAAGCTCCAGGTATGCAAGAGTGGATTGAGTTCTGATGATTCATCAAAATATCCAGTGCTTCTCCAAAAAATTATATTAGAAGTGAATGTGGCTACACCTATTAGCGAGTTTCCATATTTTTGAAACTCAAATGGGTTTAATAAAAGCCAAGCAAAAATAGTAGTGACAAAAACGACGAAAGACAGGGCTGGCAGAATCCTGCGCGCTCTCCGCTCGTAAAACTTGATAAGGCTGAATTTTTTTCTGTCAAGATCTTCGATAAGTATTGATGTAATAAGATACCCGCTTATAACAAAAAAGACATCAACACCTACATAGCCACCCGAAAACCAGGAAAAGCCAGCGTGGAAAAGAATAACGGGTAAAACAGCGACAGCCCGTAGACCATCAATTTCACTCCGATACTGCATGAATAAACTCCTTGATTGAGCCGCTCACAGCATATAGTTTGTGTTTGGCAGCCCTTTCCCTGAAGGTTGGGTCAAAGATTAATCGAGCCCAGGCCGCTTGCTAAGCGCGCATGTTACCTAATGAGACAGGTCTTGTAACGCATATGAGGCGCCTCGCAGAATCGTCATCTGGAGGCGATCTGTGTATGTTACAGCCACCCACGTTCGGCAAACGAGGTGTAGCCGTCGTAGCCCACCACCACGTGGTCCAGCACGCGGACATCCACCAGACCGAGGGCTTCCTTGAGCCGTCGGGTCAGGCGTTTGTCCGCTTCGCTGGGCTCCGGATCACCGCTAGGATGGTTGTGCACCAATATCACGGCAGCCGCGTTGTGATGAATGGCGTGTTTGACCACCTCTCTTGGGTAAACAGCAGCACCGTCGATGGTGCCCCGGAACAGCTCATCGAAGGCAATGAGCTTGTGCCGGTTGTCCAGCAACAAGATGCCGAACACCTCGTGGGGGTAGTCCAGCATCAGCGTTTGCAGGCAACGGTGGACGGCGCTCGGGTTGGTGAGTTTATTGCCCTTGCGCAGCTTGCGCCGGGCCAGCATTTTGGCCAGGTACAGCAGCTGGGCGTCGGTAACATCGCCACTCAGGCGATAGGTGCCGGGTTCTTCCCCGGCAATAAGCTGTGCGTCCATGAACATCTCCCTAATCGTGATCAGGCCGAAATGGTGGCTCCTTTCAGTTCGGCGAAGCGTTCAGTGAGCTTCCATAAAGCCCGGTTCAAGCGAACATCCTCGGACACGCTGTTAATGGGACGGGTGCGAGTACGACGGCCACTGGCCGATTTACCGGTAAGACCGCCCTTGAACAGATTTTCCTGCGTGCGGTTGAACACACTCCAGAGGCTGCCGTTGGCATCTTCGGTGCGCCGGGCTTCCAGCACGTCGTCCGGGCGTATAGGACTATTAGAGGACCAGTCGTCGCCATAACGGAGTGATAAGGCCGCTTCGGCAAACCAGCGCGCTTCCGCTTGGCTGATCAGCGTGGAGCGAAAGGCTTCCACGCCGTCGGCTATTTTCGGTACCTGTTGGCTGAGGTGGATCGAGCCTTCCAGAATCTCATCCACGATGTGGCGGCCATGGCGAACCCGAATGCCGCCCAGATCGCCCACCGGTGTCACCATGCCGTTGCTGCATACCAGCCGGAACAGCCCCAGATCCAGCTGGTAAGCCGCACTACGGTCGTGGCTGTTGGTCAGCACCAATTCGGTGATGCTGTCGCCCACCGTGATTTGCCGGTCAGGATCTTGCCGGAAACGAACCAGGTGACGGGTCGTGCCCCGACGTTCAGGGTTGCGGACGTTGGTTTGTTGGGCTCTTACCGGATACCAGCCCTCTTCCTGCAAGGCATCAACCACGTTAACGGTAGGAACAAAGCCATAGCGGTCTGATACCCCCTCTACTGGCTCTTGGGCGAAGATAGCCGGAGCGGTGCGATGAAGTTGGTCGTGAGTCAAAATCTGCATGAGCGTTCTCCTTCATGAATTCACCACAACACGGCGGCCTGCGGCCCCAAGGGCGCAGGCTTTTATGCCGTATCAGGTTTATGAGAGATGGACTAATCGTCAGAAAGTCAGGCTGAGTGGCCTGGGTTGGTCAGTCGTTAATGAGTGGGCGAACAAGGGGCTTGTTCCGAAGTACTCTGCTGGCTTTTGGCCTGCAGTTTGTCGGCCAGTGTCTGCGGAGGCTCTTGGCCAGGCGTTTGCTCGGGAGGATGCGTTGAAAGATCCGGGTAGAACTCCTCCACAATTTGCACCGTTTCTTCCTCGCTGTCCTCAAACGCACCGTTGGCAAAGCCTGCTTTCGCAGCTTGATCCAATGCCGCTTGATCAAAGCCGCTGACCTCCCGGGCATCCGCCAGTCGCTTGGCTTCATCCAAAGTTTCTTCCAGCGTCCAGCCTTCTCGCAGGGTTATATCCACATAGAAGATCGGAGTGCCCCGGCTCTGGCGGGTCGACTTACCCCGCAATCGCAGCTCCAGCGGCATGCAAGCCAAGAGGTTTCCAGAAATGGCCTGGAAATACGCTAGTCTGGCGGCCAAGGTCCGAATGGAATTGAAGCCGGTTGTACGGAAGATAAAGCTGCCGAGCGGGTCATCGTCACCAATCAACACGTTCAACCGACCGTAGGGCTTACACGACCCGCCGACGGCTAATGGGCACAGATCCGGTGAAGGGCAAGGCAAGGTTTCCATGCCTTCCCGCGTTCGCCGTTTGCACTGCTCCCCATCGCCGACACACAAGGGTCGTGCGGTTTGTCGGTCGAACAAGGCGTACTCCGCCCGTAAGTTCAAATCCGGCTCATTGAACAGCAGGCGGATCGGAATACGCCGGAGCTTGCCGCCTTGCTCGTCACGTAGGGCCTCGTCCAGCGGGTGTGGTATCCAGCCTTCTTTCGTTTGTACCTGGGATGTCAGAGTAAATTGATCATCCTTTTGCGGCAGGCGTTTACCGTTGTTCTCCACCACCTTGCCGATGGCGATTCGGCCAAGGATGGGCGGGGTGATGGCTAGCCCTTTCAACATGATGCACCTCCTAAACGCAAAACGCCCCGAGCAGCTGAGAGCCGCACCGGGGCGTGTTTCTGTTGTTGAAATGTTTGAATGAGTTGCAGCTAACTGCGAACCACAAAGCGCCTGGAACCTGGCACAGAGGTCAGGTACTGAGCGCAGAGGTCTGGATGGTCTTTTTGCAGCGCTTTGCCATCCAGCCGAGTGCTGGCTTGAGCCTGCTTCCAGGTAATGCGACCCGTTGCGAAATTGGCTTGAGTCGCGCTTCCCATGGCCTGCTGCAGGCGGTGACGCAAACGCACCTCCTCGCGTTTAACCTCATCCAGTGTTTCTCGCACTTGCTGCAATTCCTCGAAAGCCTGGCTCAGGTTTTCGTCCTGACTGAAGTCCACGGTTTCGCCGTCATCTTTCGGGAACAGACTTCTCAAGGCGCGATCTGCTGAATCGGTACCGTCCGCAGGCGGTGGCGTATCACTTTCCACGTAGTCCCAGAACCGGCGCTCCAGAGCAATCAGCTGCTCAATCATGGCTTCGTCCCGCTCAATCCGGTGGATCTGCAATTCGTGGCCGCCGAGCAACACGGCGACATCGGCCGCCTGCTGTCCAGTGACGGCCAACTGGTGCATGACCTGGAGTTGCACGTATTCCGGGACACCCTGCTTCCACAGCCGGGCACCGTGAACACCTGCCGTTTTACATTCCAGAATCTGAACCTTGTCGTTACCGACAACCTCCCGATCCAGGTTGGCCATCATCCAGGGATGCTCCACATGCTGGAGAATGGCGTTCACCCGCTGCACCCGGTGGCCGGTGTGCTGGGCGTAGTGGTCCGCCACAATGGGTTCCAGCACCTGGCCCCAATGTAGGGGGCTGGTTAGCTTCTCATCATGGCCGGGCTCGTGGTTAGCCGACAGGCGACCAGTCTTCTCCATCCACAGTTCGAGTTGGGATTTATAGGGATTCAGGCCAAGGGCCGCTGCAGCGTCTGAGCTGCCAATGCCGCTGCGTCGTATGGCCAGCCAGGTATTGCGGTCCAGAGTGCGGGTGCCTACCAGACGGCGTGCCTGGTCCCGGTAACGGCGCGGAGTGCGGGCGGTGGCGTCTCCAGTAGCCGGTGTATATGGCGTGCGGTTGTTGAGGGGAATGCGGGTATTGTCGGAATTTTGGGTATGGTTCGCATTGGAATAGACATTTTGAGTCATGGTCATTCTCCTGACAGACACGGCATAACCGCCCGCTGCCTCGAGGGCAGGGGCGGGCGTGGTGTGTAAACAAGAAACGGATCGGCGCTTAAAGCGCCCGCGGGTGGTCGGGTGTCATCGACAAACCATGCGGAGAAATGTACTATGTACATCAGTCAGACACGCTAGCCAAAGGACACTCGTTGTGAGTCATGCCATTGAATTCATCGAAACGCCGACGTTTACCCGGCAAATACAATCGATGGCGACAGACGATGAGCTCAAAGAACTGCAGCGCACGTTAATCGCTCAGCCCGACAAGGGCGATCTGATTCAAGGCACAGGTGGATTACGCAAGATCCGGATGGCATTAGGGCAGAAAGGCAAGAGAGGCGGAGCACGGGTCATTTACTTCCTGGCCACCGCTGAAGTCATCTACTTGATTCTGGCCTATCCCAAGAGCATCAAGGACAACTTGACGCCTAGTGAGAAGGCCACATTGAAAACGCTGACCCACCAGTTAAAGGGGGAGGTTTCACAATGAACGTATTCGACGAACTTCAGACATCGCTGCAAGAAGCGGTGGACATCAAGCAGGGCAAGGCGCAAGCGAGCCGTATCACACGCCACGAAGTGGCAGATGTGAAAGCGATTCGCGCTCAACTTCACCTTTCACAAGGCGAGTTTGCCGAGGCCCTGGGTACCAGCATCCACACCATCCGAAGCTGGGAAACCAAGCGTCGGAATCCGACCGGCATGGCCGCCAAGGTACTGGCGACCATTCAGGACAACCCGTCGTTTTTCAACGAGCTTTCTGCTCATTGAGCGTCTGCCCTAAGACAGATTAATTGGTAATCGGCCGGAAGGTGTGACCGCAAGATCGGCACTGGTAATTGTCGAGAACTTTCTCGTCCAATTCCTGGCCGAGCTTGGACCCGGCAACGCTCCCGGCTACACCCCCCGCAAGTCCCGCAAACACGGCGCCCGCAAGACTGCCGATACCGATCCCCACAGGCCCGGCGAAAGCCCCAATTGCAGCCCCTGCCTTTGCCCCGCCAAGGGCCGAGGCGGCTGACGAAGCGGTTCCGGCTGCTAGTCCCGCACCTCCGGCCACCTTGCGTCCTGTGTTTCGAGTAATCACTTGATGCGAGCCGCAGCTCGGACAGTAAACAGACATGGCATTACCTCCAGGTTCTTTACATCGTTGAATGACGCCAGCTTTGGACCGGCTTCATGGAGGTAATAAAGGGCTGAGATTTTTTGGAATCGAATGGGCGAAGGTGTGACAGCAGGGAGCCGACGATTACGGTACGACTGAATGTAATTCTTTACCGTCTCAAGTTATGGCATGCAGCGATCGGTGCCAGCCTGGCACCGTTTAATGGTTCGCACTCGATCTGGAATAACTTGAGAAACTGACGTGGTTGCCGTTTCCAGGGCCTGCTCCATGTTTTTTTAAAAAGGAACAGGCCTGCTCCGTGCATCAATCAAGGGGCCAATACGGTTCTTAGTATTATGAGTAATCAGGCACCCATAATAACGACTCTTTAGAAGTCGTAGACAAGCAGGAAAGCCGCACTCAGTAGGCCACTTGTGAAGCCTACTCAAGGCAGCCCACGAACTCATCTCTCCACCAAAGAGATGATCGCAAAGAACAGCCTGCTATACGCCATTGGCAACCCGGGAATGACAACGTCAAATTCCAGGTGGCATTGGTCACGCCAGGCTCAGAGAACGAACCCTCATTCCGCTGCAGACGTTACCCCCATTCTGCAAGAGGAATACCCCATGCCTTTCGGACAACTTAAACGAGACAGAATCAATAGCAAGCTTCAGCTGTATTACCTGGGCTATTACGAGGACTTCCAGGTACAGCAGAAAAAAGCATACGGCCCCCTGATCCGGAACTACCTGGTCGATACGGTTGACGAAATCCTGGCAGCCGTGGAAGCCTTGCCGTCCATTCTGATCTTTCGAGCAGACCTTCGCTTTCCGGATGACATGCCTCGCGGCTCCATGCACGACAGCAATCAGGTATTAACCACCTTCTTCCGTTACTTCAAGGAAGAGATCAAGCGGGCCAGCAAAGCCTACAAGCCGTTCTTTCGATACGTGTGGACGAGAGAGCAGGATACTAGCCAAAAGCCGCACTACCACGTTCTGATCATGCTGAATTACAACGTTTTCCGAAGCATCGGAAAGATGGAGTCCAATGAGTACGGCGTTTATCTGAGAGATAACCTTTACCATCGCATGATGCGGTGTTGGTACCGTGCGATGGGACGTTTTGAAACAGAGCCCCATGGTCAACTGATCCACATTGGTGAAGACCCCATCACGGGAAAGCTTTGGACAGGAAATCTGAGACGCAATAACTGGGACTCGATCAATCAAGCGGTCTACAACGCCAGCTACCTCTGCAAGCAGTATTCGAAGCGATTTGGCGAGGGCATTCGGGTTTTCCAGACCTCTCAAGGGAGCCACACCAAAAATCGGTGATCACTTGCCCATGGTATAGAGCCGTACCGCAGCAACGGAAAAATCCCGGCTAATTCGACCTCCGACGACAAACGCCGGGAAAGCTTCCGGGCTCTAGGCAATAACGGCCTGTCCCTATCGGCAGGCCTGATTCCGATCCGAAGGAGACTTTAGATGCACCCGTTTACCTTTGCCCGACACACACCGCGCAATACCACGCCCGATGTTTCAGAAACATCCACAACCCCCTTTGCAAAAACACCCGATCGGTTGCCTTGGCAAACGGACGACGACGCTCCGGAGAATCTGGGGCTCTATCAGACCTATTCACCGAATGCCTGGTACCCCGCCCAACCGGATCAGGAAGACGATCCGCGCCTGCTGGCCATGGAAGCAAATGAGCCCAAGCGTCGATTAATCCGGGATGCCAAGGCGCTGAGCAAGCTCCGTCGAATCACCCAAGGACAGATGGCCGAAGAGATCGGGGTGCCGAGGCGCACCCTGGAAGAATGGCTGCAGTTTCGGCGGATGCCCAAGGCACCTGGGGTGACGCTGATTCGGCGGTGGGTGGAGGCCCATTCTCCCTGTCAGCAAGACCTTGTTGGCTGACACCTCCTGCCATTTATAGTTACGCTAACCGATCATTCCACTTTATAACTCTAAGACATTAATTTATTTGACTTTGTACAAAAACTTTTTGTAATCGGTGATTTCTATTTAGCAGATATTTTAGGGTACTCTACCTCCTATCTTTTTGATCAAGATTCGGGGTAAAAAAATGAATCTCCCACACGTCCCTCTCGTGCCCAGCGATGTCGAAGTATTAGTCAATCTAAAGCAAGGCGATGAGCCCACTCGAACCGCTAGATACGAGTGGGAGACACTTCTCAAGATCCCTACGATCGAGCGACTGATACGCAACATGGTCGAGGGGCCGGCGCTGCCTTTGCATTGGCAAGACGAGTTCAGGGCTGGTCATCGCCATTTACAGGTTTACTATCTGAATCCAGAGGGGAGGCTTTGCCAGATAATCACTGCCGTGATGAAACTGGACGAAATCTGCGGGGCCATCCCCGTTAGTCACCTGTCACCCTGGGTGCAGGCTTTACATCGAGTGTTTCTCTCCCCTTCTGGACTTCTCACCCCCATGTCGCCGCACCACCCTGTTATCAACACCGCCCTGAATAACGCAATGACGAAGGAAAAAAGACGCCCGGCTGAAGCATTCGACTACCGGTACTGGGAAAACGGTTCCAATGCGGGATTTGACTTGAAACAAGCTCGTGCATTAATTGATCAGATTAACCCTTATTACATCTGTCTGGCAGACGTCATTAAACAAGCTGAGGTCAAACGGGCTCAGCGTAATCGAGTAAAGCAGGCATTCAAGCACCATGCTCGTCTGGAGCGACTGTTCAATGCGACGCTGCAAACTTACCCAAAAATTTTACTGGTTTACCTTGAATTAAAATGCCCGGAACCGAGCACTGCCAATTACCATGATGACGAGCAACAAAGAGATCGGGAAGCGTATGAACGCCTCAACCAAGCCCGAGCCGCTTTTATCAAGTCTCGTTATCATCACCCGCTGTTTCACGGGTTGATCGGTTATGCTTGGAAGTACCGACACTCCCATGGACAGGGCCTGATTTGTTCCATGGCATTGCTTTTTGATGCCAGCCTAGAGTCACAGCTCTACGGCCTCACCCACGAGCTTGGCAAACATTGGCTGTCGGTAGCACCAGAAGGGAGTAGTTATTGGGCCCCTGTCAGAAGCCACGCAACCGTGTCAGATAATCAGTATTTTGGGCTCTTGGAAGCCAAGGATGATTCTGTGGAGGAAGGCTTGCAGGCATTAGCTCGCCTTATGACACTGTACGATGTCTACATCAGGCCTGCACCGCCCAAAAAAATGCATGTGTTCGACGCATCAGAGCCGCCCACACCACCACGGCCCAAGCGCCGCAAGCGTGCCACAAGCAGACATAAAAACCTTAAGAAATCACCACCTTTGGTAGCCGCATACGGACACGGGAAGAATAATCCTTGAGGGATCAGCCGATAGACAACAGGTGCTTTTATCGACCACGGGCTTGAACTATGCCGTCAGATTGTGAAGAGCCTGCTTCACATAGCTGCTGCATATTCCGGCCCATCATGAACACCCATTCCGGACGAACGTGAACACCAGTTCTGGTTTAACGTGAACAGCCATTCCGATTGAAAGTGAACACTTTTCCGGATTTTCCGGAATCGGTGTTCACGATGCCGGAATCAGCGTTCACATTCCCGGAAACGGTGTTCACGTTCAACCGGAATCCTTCTTAACGCATTGTTTATTCAACCGTTTGCT
>Ga0075011_10001602_pt1 | contig 12233 bp, 10 predicted proteins | sample TARM_MetaG_T_14_FD_72354 | JGI IMG/M metagenome (GOLD analysis project Ga0075011, IMG submission 72354) | Freshwater microbial communities from Pennsylvania, USA, analyzing microbe dynamics in response to fracking - TARM_MetaG_T_14 | ecosystem: Environmental > Aquatic > Freshwater > River...
GTCCCGAACAACCCCTTTTGCTTCGTCTGGGACATGTTTTTCAATCTCTTTGTCTAGTTTCTTCTGAATATACTGGGATGCTTTGATGCTCACACGTGGGTTTTGCATCTTTCCTTCAATGACGCCACTGAGGTCTTTCTTTTGCACTAAGATGTCAAAGGGCACCCGCAGTTGGTCATTTTCTCGTCCAAGGGTTCCTTGCGAGACGCTCAACTGGCTTTGCTCTGCCCTCATGAGTAGGTCAAAAACGATGCTCTTGGGAGAAATTTTTCCCACAAGCATCGTGTTTTCATACAACTCGCGCGTCAGGTTAAACCCCGTAGCCACTTGCACCAAGCGCGTTAACTCACTCTCCACCAAACGCCCCTGGGGAAACGCGACTTGAAACGCTCCTGTATCGCTAGTAACATTGTACGCAAGGGTTGCATCGCCCACGGACTCAAACACGTAAGGCACGTCAAGCAGAACACTCAAGCGCTCAAACACCATCCCCGCTAACGCCGCATCTAGCTGGTTGTTCTCAAACACAAAGCTACTTTTGCCTCCTAACACTTCTGTCACACCCGTGGCACGCGGACCATTTTCACTCACACCCGCTTCTCCTTGCATCGCAAAAGGACCGTGTAGGGCTTGTTTTGTGAGGGGTTTTAGGGCAAGTAATTCTTTTACATGTAATTGATACGCCGTGTTTAGCACTCCCGTTTTAAGATCGGCTTTGCCTTGCGTGGTCTGCAAAGTCCCCACAGAACTGACAATCTCACTCACAAAATCCACGTTTTCTCCCGCCAAAGTAGCGTCCATTGTGACTGCATAGGTCATCTTAGCAGGAAGTTCTACACCCAAAAGTTCCAAGATTTCAGCACGGTTTGGAACGCCCTTGTCGAGCCTAAGTGCCACGGTTCCCTTTCGGGTTGCTTGGGCCACTTCTGTCAATTTTACCTTTACATGTAAAGCCCCTTGACTATAACGCGGCTTGGCTAAACGCGCCAAGATTTCTTCCAAAGACACATTTTCCATACTCACATCCAAAGCATCATTCTCATAAAATACACTTGTTAATCCGCCCAAAGAGGCCGTTGAAACCTCAGCACGCAACGCTTCTTTGGTGCCTTGCAGCGTGGCTTTTAGTGCCAAATCTCCTGCCAAGGGTATTCCCGCAAGAGGCTCTAATGCCGCTAAATTTGGCGTGATTACTTCCACCAACGCACTCCATGCTTGCGTTTTTGTATTGGCCAAAATCTTAGGAAAGCGCACCTCAGCAAGAGAGCTTACAATCGCGCCTTTAGCTTCAAGTTCGTTGTCTTTTAGCACCCCATGAAGCTCGCCCACATAGGTCACTTTTGGTGGTAACTGCACACCATAATGCTCCTGCACGCGCGCCTCATTGACCACGCCATTTAAAAGGGTTACTTTAGCCACGAGCGCACCTTCTTCTGCGGTGTGTGCTTCCACGCTCACCCTACCCTCAGCAAAACGCGGCTGCCCCAAAAGTTCCAGTATTTGCCCCACATCAAGGTCTTTGGCTTCTATTTGTGCTGCGCTTAACATTTTCTCTTTAAGAGTTACTTCGTAGGCAATGTCTGACCCAAAGGCCGCACCCGTCCCCTGGACAACAAAATCATGCACAAACCCCTTGGCCTCGCCCATTACTGTCAATTTTTCTTGAATCTCCATCACCGGCGTCTCAAGCCCTTGGGCTTGAATATCATATTCCATCGTAAACCGTTGGTCAAAAAGATTAAACGTTCCTTGCACCTCCAAGGTTGCACTCCCGTCCACTTCCAGCACCGCTTTGAGCGAAGAAAAACGCAGTGAAAACTCCCGAATATCTACCTTCTTTCCAAGGCTTTGGGACGCTTTTTTTTCAAGATACGGACGCACAAGATTGTTGCCAACTTGCGTAAAAAGCACCCCATACACCACGCCCATGAGCACCAGCACCGTACCTATTATAATGGCGACTACACGCATAACTTCTCCTTTAACTTAACAAGTAAACTCATATTACATGAGCCACATAGACTAAAGTATTCTGATATTTTTGCAAAAACTGTTGACTTAAGCCGTAAAATGTCGTATAATTTCATCACTCAAATTTTATGAGTGCTAAAAATTAAAAATCACTACCATAAGGAAGGACGAAACATGAACTTTCAACCCCTAGGTCACCGTGTACTGGTTGAGCGCATCGAAGAACCAACCACCACTGCATCAGGTATTATTATACCTGACAACGCAAAAGAGAAGCCTTTGAGCGGCATTGTACGTGCCATCAGTAAGAAAGTAGAAGACAAAGGCCTTGTGTCTGTAGAAGACAAAGTGGTTTTTGGAAAATACGCTGGCACTGAAATCTCCATTGGCGGCAAAGAATATCTTGTCCTTGAGACAAAAGACGTTCTTGGCGTCATCAAATAACCCCAATACCTACAATTAATTTAAGGAGAATACACAATGGCAAAAGAAATTCACTATTCCGACACTGCGCGTAATGAACTCTATGAGGGCGTACGAAAACTTAACGATGCCGTTAAAGTCACCATGGGGCCACGCGGCCGTAACGTGCTTATTCAAAAAAGCTTCGGCGCACCTAGCATCACTAAAGACGGTGTTTCTGTAGCAAAAGAAATCGAACTTAAAAATGCTATCGAAAACATGGGTGCCCAACTGGTTAAAGAAGTAGCCAGCAAAACCGCTGATGAAGCAGGCGATGGTACCACCACAGCGACTGTTCTAGCCCACGCCATCTTTAAAGAAGGCCTACGCAACATCACTGCAGGCGCAAACCCTATCGAAGTAAAACGCGGTATGGACAAAGCAGCCGAAGCGATTATCGCAGAACTCAAGGCAATCGCTCGTGAAGTAAAAGACAAAAAAGAGATCGCACAAGTGGCTACCATCTCTGCAAACTCTGATAGCAAAATCGGCGCTCTTATCGCTGATGCGATGGAAAAAGTAGGCAAAGACGGCGTCATCACCGTAGAAGAAGCTAAAGGTATCCAAGACGAACTTGACGTGGTTGAGGGTATGCAGTTTGACCGCGGTTACCTTTCTCCTTACTTTGTCACCAACCCTGAAAAGATGCAAGCAGTGCTTGATCACCCTTACATCTTGTTGTTTGACAAAAAAGTTTCCAACCTTAAAGATTTGCTTCCTATCTTAGAGCAAATCCAAAAAACAGGAAAACCCCTCCTTATCATCGCTGAAGACATCGAGGGCGAAGCGTTGGCCACATTGGTAGTCAACAAACTCCGTGGTGTACTTAACATCAGTGCGGTTAAAGCACCTGGTTTTGGCGATCGCCGCAAAGCGATGCTTGAAGACCTCGCCATTCTCACTGGCGGTCAAGTCATTAGCGAAGAGCTCGGACGCACCCTTGAGAGCGCGACTTTAGCTGACCTTGGACAAGCTGCAAGCGTTGTGATCGACAAAGACAACACCACCATCGTTGATGGTGCAGGTGCCAAAGAAGCTATCACGGCACGCGTGAGTCAAATCAAAGCCCAAATGGCCGACACTACCAGTGATTATGACAAAGAAAAAATGCAAGAACGCCTTGCAAAACTTAGTGGCGGCATCGCGGTCATCAAAGTCGGCGCTTCTACTGAAATCGAAATGAAAGAGAAAAAAGACCGTGTCGATGACGCGCTTTCTGCGACCAAAGCTGCGGTTGAAGAGGGTATTGTGATTGGTGGCGGCGCAGCATTGCTTCGCGCTAAAGCAAAACTTAACCTCGACCTTTGCGGCGATGAAGCCATTGGCGCAGAAATCGTAGGTCGCGCCCTTAGCGCACCCCTTCGTCAAATCGCCATCAATGCAGGGTTTGACGCGGGTGTCGTCGTCAATGCTGTTGAGACCAATACCAACGAAAACTTTGGTTTTAATGCGGCCAATGGCGAATACGTTGATATGTTTGAAGCAGGTATCATCGACCCTGTTAAAGTAGAGCGTGTTGCTCTTCAAAATGCTATTTCTGTAGCAAGCCTTCTTCTTACCACGGAAGCAACGGTAAGTGAAATCAAGGAAGATAAACCAGCTCCTGCAATGCCTGACATGGGCGGCATGGGTGGAATGGGCGGCATGGGTGGAATGATGTAACACCCTCGAGGCTCCTTTTCTGGAGCCTCATCCCTTCTTTACATGTAAACCTCTCTTTTTCTTTCTCACTACTTTTTCAAGGAATTTCCATGCTAGCCACTTTAGATATATTTCAATGGATTGGATTTTTTGGGATGGCATGCGTGGTGTATGCATACTTTCTCATTCAGGCCGAAAAAGTCCATAAAAGCGACAAACTCTACCAATGGCTCAACCTCATTGGCGCCATTTTGCTCATCATTTCACTTTTAGTGCATTTTAACTTGGGGTCATTTTTAATTGAAGTGTTTTGGATTGGAATTACCGTCTATGGAATGGTTAAAAGCAAGAAGAAAAAACGGGCAAACCCTTAAAGGTTTGCCCAAAAAAGCTAGTCTATCTCGATACCGTATTCATCAATCATGATGTCCACAGCTACATTGTGACGCTTGGCAAGGACTTTGGTGAATTCATTGTTTTTGACAAACTCGATAAATTCAGCGATTTTGTCTTCAAGCTCTTTTACTTGGTCTGCAGTCATGTTGTCAGGCTCGTACGTGATTTTCATGTCTACCACTTTATGATTCTTCATAATACCCTCCAGAATTTTTGTCATTTTACATCATCCATCTAATATTTACGTGACACTAGGCCAAGGTTTTATACAAAGACTCAATCTCTTCCACAACACTTGGGTCTTCAAGGGTTGACGTATCCTGCGTAATGGCTTCCCCTTTAGCAATAGAGCGCAAAATACGGCGCATAATCTTACCACTGCGCGTTTTAGGAAGCCCAGGCACCACCAAAATATCATCAATCTTCGCAATCGGCCCAATCTCTTTGATAATAATCGTATTGAGGGATTTAAGAAGGCTTGTTTTGTCTTCCTTATTTTTAACAACCACATAAGCAAACACGCCTTCACCCTTAATGGGGTCAGGTCTTCCCACTACTGCCATTTCTGCTATGTTTGGATGATCGCCAATGGCTGCCTCAATCTCCGCCGTACCCATACGATGGCCCGAAACATTGATAACATCGTCGGTTCGACCGGTGATGATGATGTACCCATCTTCATCGTACATCGCCCCATCGCCCGTAAAATAGACAGGCTTTCCATCCTTTTTGCAATCTCCAAAATAGGATTTTTCAAAGCGTGCAGGGTCCCCCCAAATGTTGCGAATCATCGAAGGCCAAGGCTTTGTGATGCACAAAAAACCTTTTTCGCCCACAGGTGTAGGATTGCCCTCTTCGTCCATGATTTCAGCCATGATGCCAGGAAGGGGAAAGGTCGCAGATCCTGGTTTAATGGGTGTCGCCCCAGGAAGTGGGGTAATCATGTGCCCGCCCGTTTCCGTTTGCCACCATGTGTCAACAATCGGACAACGCCCACCACCAATTTCATTGTAATACCACATCCACGCATCAGGATTGATGGGCTCGCCCACCGTGCCCAACACCTTAAGGCTGCTCAAATCATACTTTGATGGCTCATCAGGCCCAAGTTTATGGAGCAAGCGAATCGCCGTAGGTGCGGTATAAAACTGGTTAATGCGTAGCTCTTCAATCATATTCCACCAACGCCCGATGTTAGGGTGTTGTGGCACGCCCTCGTACATTACCGTCGTTGCACCCATCGCCAAAGGCCCATACACAAGGTAGGTATGTCCTGTAATCCAGCCGATGTCTGCCGTGCACCAAAAGGTGTCGTTTTCTTTCACATCAAACACGTGCTCCATGGTGTATTGTGCCCACAAGATATAGCCCGCACTGTTGTGCTGCACCCCTTTGGGCTTGCCTGTACTTCCTGAAGTATAAAGTAAAAAAAGCGGGTCTTCGGCGTCCATCACTTCAGGTTCACAGTGTTGGGATTCGAGGTTAATAAGATCATTGTAAACAAAATCGCGCCCCTCAACCATGTCAATGTGCTCAAAGTTGCGTTTTACCACAAGAACTTGTTTACAGATTTCTTCTGCGCCTTCCTCTAGGGCTTTATCAACCATGGGTTTAAGCAAATAAGGCGTACCGCGTCGGTAAGCACCATCAGCCGTGATAACAAGCTTGGCTTCCGCGTCAATGATGCGGTCTTTGAGCGCTTCAGCCGAAAAGCCTCCAAACACCACCGAGTGAATGGCACCAATCTTTGCACACGCAAGCATAGCAAAAGCCGCTTCTGGAATCATGGGCATGTATAACACGACACGATCACCCTTTTTGATACCAAATTTATTTTTGAGTAAATTTGCAAAGCGGTTAACGCGGTAATAGAGCAACAAGTAGGGGATGATGCGCCTAGAGCCGTCTTCCCCCTCCCAAATAATAGCAGCTTTATTTTTTCGGGTTTTGAGGTGTCGCCCAATGCACTGATGGGTAACGTTGAGTTTGCCGCCTGAAAACCATTTATAAAAAGGCGCATTGCTTTCATCAAGCACCGTATTAAAGGGTTCAAACCAGTCGAGTTTTTCTTGGGCTAGCTTGCCCCAATACCCCTCATAGTCCTCATCTGCCTGCAAGCGCAGTTCTTTATACTCACACATATTTTTAATGCGCGCCTCTTTCGCAAAAGCGCGATTGGGTTCAAATATTTGCGACATTAGCACTCCTTTGGTAAATTTGCCTAATGATGTCCCTAAAGGCATCACCTCTGCTTATCCCAAAACAGAAGTGATGCCTTTACATGTAAAGCCTAGTGGCTCACCGCTCCCTCTGCCCCGATTCCTGTTTGAGACCGTACAAATTGGTCTTCGTATGCCTCTTTTTCTTTCGCCGCCGCTTCACTGGTATCAAGTTTTGAAAAAAGCCAAATCCCAAAAAATGCCACACTCACCGAAAAAAGTGCGGGGTATTGGTAGGGGAAAATAGCCTTTGAGGCATCTCCGTGAATCATCTCTCCCCACACGATTGGACCCAAAACCACCAACAACACTGCTGTTGCAAGCCCCAAGCTTCCTCCAGTAACCGCACCTCGCGTCGTAAGCCCTTTCCAGTACATCGAAAGAAATAAAATAGGAAAGTTCGCACTAGCAGCAATGGCAAAAGCAAGCCCCACCATGAAAGCAATGTTTTGATTTTCAAACGCAATGCCTAACACAATCGCCAACATACCAATGCCCACTGTTGCATACTTGGAAATGCGGATCTCTCGCATTTGGTTTACTTCACCTTTGGCCCAGACACTCGCGTACAAGTCATGGCTAATAGCCGAAGTCCCCGCTAGCGTGAGGCCAGAAACCACCGCCAAAATCGTTGCAAAAGCCACTGCGGAAATAAAACCTAGAAATAGATCCCCACCAACGGCGTGGCTTAAGTGAATGGCTGCCATGTTGTTGCCCCCAAACAAGTCACCACTCACACTGTCCATGTATGCAGGATTGCCTAACAACAACACAATCGCCCCAAAGCCTATGATGAAAGTTAAAATATAAAAATACCCAATAAACCCTGTCGCGTAAAAAACCGATTTTCGGGCTTCTTTGGCGTCTTGTACTGTAAAAAATCGCATTAAGATATGCGGCAAGCCTGCCGTGCCAAACATCAGTGCAATACCAAGAGAGATGGCCGACACAGGGTCGCTTACTAAACCACCTGGCTGCATGATACTCACGTCATTTTTCACCTCAACAGCGCGGGCAAACAATCCCTCTATACTAAAATCCACATGGCTCATCACTACAAAAGCCATGAAACTCGCCCCTGAGAGCAACAACACAGCTTTGATAATCTGCACCCATGTGGTTGCAAGCATCCCGCCAAAGGTCACGTACATTACCATCAAAAATCCCACCAACACCACCGCAAGCTCATAGGGAATCCCAAACAACACTTGGATGAGTTTTCCCGAACCTACCATTTGCGCAATCAAATACAAAATAACCGTAGCAATGGAACCAAAAGCCGCAAGGGTGCGGATGGGCATTTGCCGTAAGCGGTACGAAGCCACATCGGCAAAGGTGTATTTGCCAAGGTTGCGCAACTGTTCTGCGACCAAAAACAAAATCACCGGCCACCCCACCAAAAACCCAATGGAGTAAATCAATCCGTCGTAGCCCTTGAGGTACACAAGCCCAGAAATACCCAAAAACGACGCAGCCGACATATAATCCCCCGCGATAGCAAGGCCATTTTGAAACCCCGTAATGCCTCCACCCGCGGTGTAAAAATCCTTGGCCGTTTTGGTGCGTTTTGCAGCCCAATAGGTGATGCCAAGCGTGCCAAGCACAAACGCCATAAACATTACAACCGCTGAGATATTGGCTCCTTTTCCTGCCATTTCATCAGCCCCAAAAGCACACAACGCCACAGCGCCCAAAAGCAATGGTGTTCTCACGCTTCGCCCCTTGCTTCTTCTTTGATTTCACGCGTAAGGGCATCAAACTCACCATTGGCTTTTTGCACATATATGCCCGTAAGTGCAAACGCCAACAAAATCAACCCTACTCCCACAGGAATGCCAAGAGTCATCACTCCTGCCCCTAAACGTATGCCAAAAATTTCAGGATAAAAAGCAACGATAAGAATAAACGCATAATAAAAACCTAGCATCACAGCAGCAAGACTCCATGCTAAACGGGAGCGTTTTTGAACAAGTAATTGAAACTTCGGGTTGGCCCTAACACGTGCGTAAATCTCTTGATTCACGAGCTCTCCTTAAATCATTCATAGGAAAAACTGTACCAAACAGACGTAGCAAAACCGTAGCATTCCAATAGGGTGAGAATATTTTACACAGTATTGAGCAAATTGGTGGGTATATGGGTAACAAATATATTAATTTTGGCGATAATAACGACTCACCTTGTATCCAATACCTTTAATATTAACTATAAAATCTTCTTTTAATAATTTTCTAAATCTACTAATCTCAGCTCGAATGGTTGCATTATCCACGGGCTCATCGTTCCACACATAACTGCGAAAACGCTCAAAATCCACAATCGTATCGATATTTTCGCACAAGAGCGTGAGAATTTGGCGCTGTTTTTTAGTGAGATTTACGGGAGTTTTGTGGAAGTATAACTGCTCCTCTTCTTTTAAATACCCGTATCCTTCACTCAAAATCACATGATTGGGATTTTTAGCTTGGACTTCTCGCTTGATTTTATCAATCCGAAGCCCTAGCTCTTTGAGGTGAAAAGGTTTCTTCAAATAATCCGCCGCACCCAACGCAAAGGCTTGGGAAATTTTTTCAATATCAATCATTGCACTGATGAAGATCACAGGGGCAACCACGCCAAGCGACTGAATGCGCTCAGCAAGCTCAAGTCCGCTCAAACTCGGAACGTTAATATCAAAAATCAGTAAATCAAACCGTTGCTCACCCAAATATTCCAAGGCAGATTCCCCATCATTTGCCCCCACCACATGGTGCCCCAAATCACGCAAATACTCTTCAAGAGTACGGCAAAGCATCATCTCATCTTCCAATAACAATATTTTCATACAACCTCTTTTTTAAAGCGGTATTCAAATGCTGTTTTTCCCGCCTCTGAATGCACACAAATCTCAACCCTATGGGTATCGCAAATCTCTTTGACAATGTTAAGCCCCAGACCAAACCCGCCCCTAGCCTTGTCTTCGCGGTAATACCGCTCAAAAAGCCGTTCTGGCTGGGTGATGGTATTGCCCTCATTTGCAATGCGCAAAAGCACATGGGATGGTTCTTCTTGGAGCTCTACTAAGATTTGTGTACCAACCTTGGCGTATTTGATGGCATTGGAAAGATTGTTGTCAATAATCCGCTGCAACTCTACTTCATTGAACTTTACATGTAAACCCTGTGAAGCTTTACATGTAAAGAACACATCATTCCCCTCAGCAACATCTTGAAAATAAGCCAAGCGCTCTTGCAAAAAATCTCCAAAATTTAGCATTTTTTGAGGGTATTGGGCGTGGTGTTTTTTGACTACATAACCCAAATCTTCGTAAATATTCTCCAACACTTTTGCCGCCGCCTCAATTTTAGTCAGATAGGGCGTTTTAGGGAGTTTGAGGTTGTGCAGTTCGATGTTCATCATCATGATGGTCAGTGGCGTATTAATCTCATGAATGGCGTTATTAACAAAGCGGTCTTGCTGTTTTAAAAGCTCCTGCGTGTAAGCAATGGAGTGCTGCAAAGCACTGGTTTTTTCTTCAACGATTTTTTCAAGGTTTGTGTTTAGGGCAATTAAATCTCGGTTTTTTTCCCTGATTTTTGCAATCATGGTGTTGGCATGCATGGAAATCTCTTTAAACTCCACAAAAGTAACCGCCCTCTCATCTACAAATCGGTAGGTTTTTGGCGCTTCTTTAAAAGCCGCATCAATCGCTCGAATATCCTTTGTGATGCGCTGGGTCAAATAGCGGTATTTGAGCAAACCCGCCACATACAAAAAAAGTGTCAATGCTCCAATCTTAAGCACAAAGGCCATGATTTTTTGATGGGATTCTTCTTTTTTGGCTTCCACAACCTTAGGGAGTTTGTCCAAATAGACCCCGCTTGCCACGCGCCACCCCAAAGGCACATCAGTACGCACAAAGAGTAGACCCTGTAGCTCTTGCACTGAAAATTCGTGCATTCCCTCTGTTTGCAACCCTTTCATTTGTGCCAAAAACGCCTCTTTTTTTTCCGTGCTATCAACAGCAGTGTGGGCGGCAAAAAAATGCTCTGAATTGTACAAAAACTCCCCCGTGTCGCTTACCACAAAAGCAAAAGTATGGCGTCCCCCAACAACGTTTTTCATAAATTCACGCATGGTACTTGTAAGCTCATGAGGCTCGTAAGTTTTTTTAAAAAATTCCAAGACGCGCACGAGCTTGTATGCCTCGTCTACACTTCGTTCTTTTTGAACCCTAACATAATGCTCTTTGGCCTCTTGAATCTGTTTTTCCATCTCTTTGCTTTCATTAAAAATCACTACAAATGCCGAGGTTGCGGCAAAAATAGCGGCGAAGATCATGACAATAAGAGTGGTTTGATGAATGCTGGGTTCTTTCAAGTATCTTAACAACGCTTGCCCTTGGTGAAAGAAGTGGGTTGATTGTAACACAACTTGGGCTAAAGCAGGTTGACAAAGCAAGGGGCCTGCGTTAAAATTCGACACCAACACACAAGGAAACCGATGAACCGATTACCCGCCGAGTGGGAACCCCACGAAGCCCTACTTTTAGCCCTTCCCCACGAAAATACCGACTGGAACCCTTACCTTGAAGAAATCACAGAAGCTTACGAGGAATTTTTACAAGCCATCACCCGTTTTGAGCCGGTTGTTCTGCTGTGCAAAGATGCCAAAAAAGCTAAAAAACGCTTGGGCCATTTGCCCAATCTAGAGCTTGTACAAGCCCGTTTTAACGACACTTGGATTCGGGACTTTGGGCCCATTGATGTGGAAGAATCGGGTCTCATGCGCGCTTATGATTTTACCTTTAATGCTTGGGGAGACAAATTTGGAAGTTCCCTAGACAATGCCATCACTGAATTTTTGCACACCCAGCGGGTCTTGAGCGGTACATGTAAAAAAATTGACCTTATTTTGGAGGGCGGGAGCATCGAGAGTAACGGCGAGGGCGTGTTGCTAACCACCACTACCTGCCTTTTAAACCCCAACCGAAACTGGGCACTCTCCAAAGAAGCTTTGGGCGAAAAACTTTCTCAACTCTTTGGACTTGAGAAAATCCTCTGGCTAGAACACGGGCACCTCGAAGGGGATGACACCGACGCGCACATCGACACCCTTGCCCGTTTTATCACGCCTGATACCATCGCCTACGTTACATGTAAAGACCAAAGTGACACTCATTTTGGGCCTTTAAAAAAGATGGAAGAAGAGCTTAAACGTACCCATTTTTCCCTACTTCCCCTCCCGCTTCCCACGCCCATCTTGTATGATGACCACCGCTTACCCGCTACGTACGCCAATTTCGTTTTTGTCAACGGCGGACTCATTGTACCCACCTACAACCAACCCAGTGATGCCATCATTCTAAAGGCTTTGCAACAAGCCCTGCCGCACCTTGAAGTGGTCGGCGTAGATGCAAGGGTTTTCATCCGCCAACACGGTAGCCTTCACTGCGCGTGCATGCAACGTTTCGCACGATGACCTTAGCCCGCAAAGCCACCCTTGTTAGCACCGCAACAGCGACGCTTCTTGTGTTTATCAAGCTTGCCGTAGGGCTTGTTAGCG